>Ga0247765_1000046_pt1 | contig 88221 bp, 71 predicted proteins | sample UWRJL106311C6_FD_179949 | JGI IMG/M metagenome (GOLD analysis project Ga0247765, IMG submission 179949) | Plant litter microbial communities from Arlington Agricultural Research Station in Wisconsin, United States - UWRJ-L106-311C-6 | ecosystem: Environmental > Terrestrial > Plant litter >... | reverse complement strand
GACCCCGCATCTTGTACAGGAAACTAAAAAGCTAGGTCACCCCGGTCGCTGGTAAAAAACAAAAAAAAAAAAAAAAAGATATACCGTTGCTGTTGCTGTCGATTTCACGACGGATAGGTACATTGTGACGGTTGTCTCCAATTGAATCGATAATCAAATGAGTGGCAAGAGGTGGGTGACGGCTCAGTTACATGTAGTTTGCCTTGGGTCTAGAATCAAGGGAAGCCATCGCGTAATCCCCAATCCCCAGTTTTGTACATTATATCTGTCATTTAGAAGCCTTATCCCATGTGTCCTGCCAATCTGCAAGCGCATCCTTGATAGTAGCCTTCCGAGCCTTGACAATGGCGGCCTTGTCAACCATGCCAGATAACAGTCTGCCAGCCACAGATGGGGGTGCATCGAGGTACTCTTGTATCACCACCTGGGGCATCATTTCAGAGGCTTCGCCGTGTCTGTTTAACAGTGTCAACTCGTCGGTGTTCAAAGTGTTGCACGGACATTGAACCTACCGTTGGCCCCCTGTATCGACTGTCGAGGCGGATGTCGATGGCATCTTGGGTAGGTGAACTGCGAATGAGTGGCGGAGATTGATGAGCACGACGTATGTGAATGAAGGCAGTGGATCAATATTATCTCACAACATATTTCTAGGTGGTGTACGGATTAAAGCACACAAGTTCTTCGTGTTCACCGTCTGGCCATGGAAATTATTGTTCATTTATAGCCTGCTATCTCAATTGTCGTTTTCTCTCTCTGTTTCTCGAGACGCACGACACAAATCTGAGCAGCAGATTCATGGCATCAAAAACCAGAAGGACGAGCACAAAGCTCGGAGGACTATCAGGCTTCGTATTCAGCTGTGCCCTCACCTAGACAAAACTGCGACGCAAACTTGGCGCTGTCAGCATTGGGTAGCCTGCCAAGCCGAAGACACAACTGTGTCTTTCAAGTCTGTGCGGCTGCGCAAAAGTCACGTGGCATGGGCTGGGAGAGAAAAGAGAACGTCTCAGATTTTCTAAGCAGCGGCGCCGAGTTAGGCCTCATCTCAATTCCCCGCAGAACTGCAAGCAAGACCACAAGAACTTAGAAACACCTTTGAAATCGAACAATGGGCGTTCAGAGTCCCGAAAAGGGCGCGAAAGATGTGCCACGCGCCCAAGCATCCTCGTGGCCTGGTGCCAACAAACAGGACCCAGGCGGTGATGGCTGCGTGGCACTGTTCGACAACAGCAACAGCAAGGAAAAAAGAAAGGCTGTCTGGAATGGAGAGGGCGGGAACGAGGGCGACTACGAGGGGCCGCCAAGCAAGAGAATGAGGGCCAACATGAATTTCAGCTGTCCGTACCGCAAACGCAACCCGCTTCGCTTTAATGTTCGAGACCATCGTTTCTGCGCTACACTTTCGTTTGCGGATATGAATCTACTCAAGTAAGCTTGGCTGTTCCCCGTGAAAACACGCGATAAATGCTGAGGATGGCGGAATAGGAAACACATTCTTACGCATCATACTCTGGTTCAGAAGCACACGGGGACTTTTTCCTGCCCACGCTGCTCCCAGGGGTTCGGCGCTAAGAGCGACCTCGACGATCATCTGAGACAACCAGAAACATGCGGTATTACCTTCGGCCACAGCGCAGACCCTGAGGATGGCATTACGAACAAGCGCCAGGTAATTGACTTACTGCTAACAAGGACACGAGAGCGAAAAGTTGACAACTGGGTATCACTGTGGAAACTCCTTTTTCCGCATGACCACACCGTTCCTGATCATAGTGAGTCCTATGGTTCCCTATGTAGCTGCAGTAGGCTAATCTAGATCTAGCGTTTGTGCCTATCATGGAAGTGTCCGAGTTTGTTGCCGAGTCGAAGAAATCTCTTGCGCGGTTAAAAGATCTCCTGGAGCTTCAATACCGCTACATCCTAAACCAGGCCGAGGATAATGAATCAAAGATTTACCAAGAATTAAACCGAAGCACACACTCAATATACAACTGGATTGAGGAGGTTGTGCAGGATTGGGAGCAGAGGTTTACCCACACTAGCTCACTCTTCCCACAGCATGAACTATCTAACATCCAGGTGGCCTCAAAAGATGCAGCGGCCGGCAAACGGCCGCTTCTAACTCCCTCGCCTGCTCCTACACCGACCGCTGCGCCTGCACCAGCGCATGTACCGATTCGGGAAACGATGACCCCACAACCACCGAGTCGCGGCCGGAGTCCCTCGCTCGGGCCACAGTCGGGCGTGCCTGTCCCTGCAGCAGAAGTCATCGCGGCATTACTATCAAAGGCGCCAATCCCGAGCTATTACTCCGTCCCCTGTCGCAAAGAAAAACTCAGAAACACATCAGCAGACTCTTCTTGGACAGGCACCACGGCGGAGACTTCCACCTCGAGCCTCGTCACCAACGACTCCGTTTCTACAGCTCCTTCGTCCTACGAATGGCCTACTATTGTTGTCTCCGGGCATATACCGGCGCTCGGTTTAAAGCCAATCAACGATGCTAGTGGTCAGTCGGACCCACACGACGCAGCCATCAACGCCGGTGGCGACAACAACAACAAACAGGCAGCAGGGGAGACGGAGACTCACAATATGACCGTGGACTATTCAGGACCTGCTGGAACGGTGTCTACTGGTACCACTACCGTTGCTGAACAACCTCCAGCTCTTGACTGGATCGCGTCCACAGCGACTAATCCCCCCTCGTCCTCGGCAACATTAGACGGCGAGAGCTCCCTTTTGACGGACGATTCCGGGAGTCCAACCAGCACGGAACAAACTGGAACGCCCGAAACCATTGAATTTGGGGATATCATCTTTGCTGATGGCTCGCGATTCGCTTCAGCACAGTCAGCGGCGGTCTCGGCTCTGACCGTGGCCTACAGGAGCGAGTCGCGCATCATAACCGCTTGCACAGCGCATTGTGTGCCATCCGACCCTACAGATACCCCTCAATCTTCAACATCAGACGGCACAACACAACCTGAGTCAACTAACTCATCAGCATCTTCGAGGACTCATTCCTTTCGAACTGGGTCAACTTCCCAAGCACCGTCTCACAGAGGGGCAAGGGGGGAAAGTCAACAGCGAGACTGGGGAGATGATGATGATGAGCCAAAAAAGTCGCGACCCCAAAAGCGAAAACGTATCGAAGAGAGGGCTAAGCGGCTCGCCTGTCCCTTTCAGAAGAGATACCCCTTGAAACACCTTTTCTGCGGTACCGGCGGCGCAATCCGTGGGTTCGACACCATAGCCTACGTCAAGCAGCATATCCCGTCGCTGCCACATCCGCTCGCCCATCTACTGCCCTCGCTGTAAGACAGCGTTTGATGATGCGCAAAAGATGGGGGAACATGTCATGCAGTTTATGGCGACGCAGTTGTGCGAGGAGCGCGGCTTCCCGGATGACACGGCATTGTCATGGTCCCACAACCTAGAGACCTCCCTGAGAGCGAGGGTAGTCAAGACGTTAAGTCTACCCGAGCAGTGGTTCAGTGTCTGGAGGATTCTATTCCCAGACATAGCCCCACCAAACAGTTGCTTGGTGGATGATGATGTCTGTGAGCATATTTTGGAGTACCAACAGTTCATCACCGCTCGTGGACACGACATCGTATGTCTTTGCATCTTGCCTCAAACTTAACTCTCGGGTTCATCTGACATTTCTTGATAGGTCAGAAACGTTATTCGCGACCATGGTCTCCTTCCTGACACAGAGGCAGCGTTCAGTGGAGATCTGGAGTACATGTACACGCAGCGGACTGCTGAAGAACTCGAAGCATTTGCGCAGCGCGTCTTCAGTTTAGCTGCCGAAGCCATCTTCCACGGCTGGGTGAATAGCCAGCAAACCCAATGGGCCACGTCCTCCGCTGAACGAATACCCAGGACGGACAGCGACGATACAACGATACGAGAGAACAACAACAGCACTGCCTCTGATCTAGCCACGCAGGACAGTAGGCCACAAACAACAATTCAATCGCCGCCGACAGCTTTCCCCACTCCGGCAAGGCCGCCGTTAGATACAGCTCCGCACACAACCATCACACCACCACAAGGGCTTGGGGGAGGAAACCTTTTAGGCATGTCCGCGGGTCAAATAACAAGCCGAGATGAAAGTCTCAACATTGCGGAAGATTCGTTGGGAAGTGGAGCAGTAGAGGTCGGTAGCATTGCGCTAGGATACGACTTTATGAGCGTGAGTCTTGGCCGGGATAACTGGGACGACTTTTTGGTACCGGATGCTCCCAGTCTTAGTCAGGGCTGAGAAAGCTTCGGGGTTGCAATAATTTTAGTCATTGCACTGTCCTATACTATGACCGAATGCAGACATGAAGATATCTCGTTGGAAAGCTCGTTCGACTCCAAAATCTGCACAGTAACGACAAGCTCCGATCTATATTGACTTGGCCAGATATTCTATATCGCAACTCGCACGAACACTTAAGATGGATAAGCACTCCAAAAAGGATATTGATCCCTCTTCTCCATTTTCGTAGGCCTCTAATTCAGTACCTAATCTGACGGCACAGGGTCACCAGCTACGGCGTATATAAGAGAGAGTTACAAAGCTTCCTGCCCCCTCATAAAACTCCGCAGTCCACAGCACTTGGGAGTATGTTGCTTCCCTCATGCAACAAACAAAACCCATATGTATATGTCTAAGGGACATAGGCTTCCACCGTTGTGGCTGAGATAACTGTAACCGGTCCCTCTGTGCTCTTTTCATCGCTCTCTTTAGCCTCCATTTTCGGTTCTTCATTCCTCATCTCAAACCTCTTTATTTCCTCCTCCGCCATCCCTGCATACAGTTTATCCAGCTCGCGCCTCCGTGCCTGAAGTATATCTGCCCCGCGCTTCTCTAACTCACGCATCTCGGCCTCAAGCCTAGCTATCTCCCGCCTCTGTGCTTCACGTCTCTCCGCTTCACGCTTCTCTGCTTCGCGCTTCTCTGCCTCACGTATCTCTGCCTCCCGCTTCTCTGCCTCACGCCTCTCTGCCTCCGACAGTTCCTGCCACTCGTTGAACTCTTGTTTCTGTTGCTGCGTCCTCATAATCCTTTCTCTTGAACGTTTCTCAAGCTCTTCATCTCCTAGATTTTTAAGTTCTTCTTCTCGTATTTTTCTTGACATCTCGTCATATTCATTCTGTCGCTGTTTTTCCTTCTCTTCCTTTTGTCGTTGCCACTCCTCCTCTTCCATTTGTCTTTTCAACTCCTCGTCTTCCATTTGTTGTCTTTGTTTTTGCAATCTTATGTGTTCTTTTTCTCGGAATTTTTCATAGTCTTCTTCGCCATCTTCTTCCTCTTCTTCCTCATCTTCCTTCAAGTCTCTGGGGCTGTTTTCCTTATCGTACCTCTCCCATTCCTTTTCCCTTTCGATTTTCTCCCTGGGAGGTCTATCCCCTTCTCCCAAAACCCACTTAGGGATACGCTCCTTTTGGTCCTGTAGCTGTTGTTCCCGTATCTGCGCTGCATAAAGCCATGTGATTCTTTCCGAAACAACTCGAAATGAATACGAGTCATGCCAGTTCCGATATTCACTCCGCGCTGCACTCTGACGTTCTCTGAATGAATCCAGAGCAATGATGCTATATTCGATTTTGATACGGGCGAATAGACGACGCATGCATGGTTCCGGAGGGAAAAAGAACACGGATGCTTTATCTTGTTTTTTATTCTTTTCCGAGTCGTCCATGTCGTCGTCGTCGTCGTCGTCGTCGTCGTAGTCGCCATCCTGGTTTTTGGAGGTGGGCACTACCCATGCTCCGTCAAAGCGTGGATGTTGTTTGTCAGGTACTTTGGCAAAAGGGAGAAGCATCGGTAGGTCTTTCTCGGTGCATTGGTTCCATAGCTCAGTATCGACGAGAGTAACCACGTTTTTCGGCATGGGCGTTTCCTGTAACTTCTTGACCCAGTGAGCAATGGGGTCGAGATAATCCCTGGTGATGGCCGATAAAGCCTGGTCCAACTGTCGCAGGGCGTGACTGAGGCTCTCGAGGGTTTTGGCCCGAGATTTCAGTGCACAGCGGATCAGTGTCGCGTTTTGCCGCTGCTTCCTCCCTGTTGCGTCGTCGTCGTCGTCGTCGTCGTCGTCGACGTCGTTGACATCAAAGTCAGCGTTATCAGCAAGAAAAGCCCCGTGCCAATCCCAGTTCGGCCTCATATCTTTCGGACAGACACGGATATCGATGCGCGTGGCAATATCCGTCACCCAACGCAGCGGCTCCAGGAAGTGAAGCATCTCGGTTTCCACACTCGCCACGGCCGCGCGCAAGCCAGGACTGCCGGGTTGGCCGTCGCCAAAAGCCTTGCTAAGAACAGGGAGAAAAACCTCTTCACCTGTCGCAGCTGTGGCTGTTCCCGTCTTCTCGTCTTTGGGGGGGTTGTTTTTCCCGGACTGAGACGTAAACCAAGACCAAGACCTAGACTTGGAATTAGAGGACGGTTTTTGGTGATCATCCTTCTTCTTTTCCCCTTCGAAACGATCCACGTCGTCGGCCGTCTCATCCGGAGGAGGAGACCAGGAATATTCATCATGACCATGATCACGTCCATGTGCATGTACCGATAAGAATTCAGCACCTGCGCTCTGGTCAAGCAGAGTAGTGATGCTCTGGCTGACTGTTCTCCACGATTCCATGAGCTGCTGCGGCGCGGTACCCGTCTTGGGAAGAAAAGCCGAGGAGGAAAATAGCTCGTCTAGATCGGTCATTCCTCCTTGAGAACGGGCAATGGACAAGAGAAGGTCGAGATCTTCGAAAAAATGCTCCAAGCTGGCTTTGGCGGTCATGACACCGGAACTGTCTCCTTTGTCTTCCGGTTTCTGTTTGCCAACACCGCCGCTGCCGGGAAAATTGAAATTGGTGACGTCCCCAACGGTGAGCGGGACAGACTGCGCGACACGTGGAAGACTGCGGTATAGTCCGTGGATAGAGTCAATAATCGGGTGGATCTCGGCCTTGTATTCGAACGACGACAGGTTATACACGGAGGATCTCCAGACTACCTGTTCGGAACTTGAATCCGTTGCATCTGCATCTGCATTTGCATTTGCGTTGTTACCGAGTACCCCGGACGACTCGGTGATCTTGGCGCGGATATGGACGAAACTGGCGTAGAGAGCGGGGAGGAGAACGGCCAGAGCTAATAGATGCAGGTTCTCATCCCACGCAAACTGCCAGAGCCCCCTCGCGACTTTGTAAACAAAAGACCGACGTCTCCTGCGGTGAGGATGGGGCCGATGACGGCTGGACGGCCGCCAGGACGACCCGTGGCGGTGGTCATCGGAGCGATGGTCGTGTGAGTGACGGCGGTGGCTCTTGGAGTCGTGGGCGTGTGAGCTACGGCGGGAAGTCGCCGGTGGCGGCGCCGGCGTTTTGGGGACGGGAAAGACCTGAACTGCAGGCGCCGCAGGGGCTGCAGGGCGAGTTTGTTTATTTTGCTGCTTTCCACGTCCATGCCCAAAGGTCCTTTGTAGCGCAGTGGCGAGCTCGGGCCGGGTTAGAACCTGTTTGGCAGGACGGAGATCTCGAGCAGCGTTGCCAATGTGTCCGGTGACCTTGAGAGATGGCTGCTTGAAAACCTGAAGTGGCCCTTTGCCCGAGAAGATCCTCGAGTTCTTTTGCCGAGATCCCAGTGCCGATTCGTCGTTAGAGTTGGATTCAGTCCATGTCGTTTCACTGCTTTCAGTTTCACTGGATGGCACCGTGTATAAATCAGCCCTCTGCCCAGCAACTCTGCGATTTCCAGTGCTGCGCAGTGTCCGAGTCATGGTGTTTTGAGATAATATCTGGGGAGAATAAGTAAAGTAAGGGAGGAATTCCAGGTAAGAGGGGGAATCGACACTGGATGAGACTTCTGGTCGTCGAGAATAAGAATAATTAAAGCGAAAGTGATGCAAGAGGTCTTTGCCTACGCCCACCTTTGTGCCTCTTCCGTTTGCAGCGACGAAATCGAACTGCCCGTGAATCGGCCTAGAGTCTATCAAAGACAAAGAATATGCCTCCCCGAGCCGCTTGGCTGTGAAATTGACGATGCACTGTGTGGAAAGAGGACAAAGGAAGTTACCAAGCCGTTTGCAAAAGAAGGATCTACTGGGGCGAATACGGTAGTTTACAGCAGTTTACAAGTTATCCACCATTCGTATTGTTGTTGCTAGGCTGCCAGTTGCGATAGATTTGCTACTTCATTTCGTCCAGCGCGGCTTCTCAACCCGTCCTGACACAACCCTGCCCAACCCTCCACAGCTGCCCACTGCTGGTTTTGGCCGTCGTTTCGACCGCTTACCTTTTTTGTCCCCGGGCAATCTTAACTTCTGTAGCAGGGGCGCTAGGACGGTCCCTTTCGCATCCTTAAGACTGATACGATGTTCCGGCTCCAGGGTATACTTTCGAAACTCTTCAAAGTTGTCCCAACTCCATCTCTCAACCGGCTTCCCCGTTCTGCGCGTGTCAATGAGATCGATAATGTTGACCAGGGTCCCTTTAAGTCGCCGTATACATTCCGCCACATCGACACCAGGCTCGATGCCCACTTCCTTGCAGAGAGCTTGGTACCCTGAAAGTTCGATTTGTCCGGGGGTAAGGTCCGCAAACACCGCCTTTTGCTGGGGAGCTGCCCGTGCTGCATGTGGTTTCTGATCGCAAGAGGTTTCATTGGGAGAGGACCCGATCTTGGAGTAAAACTCGGCAGGGGAAATCTCCTCAAGCTCATCCTCTTCGTCGGGGGGTTCCTCCTTGATGGGTTGCGAAAAGTAAAGCGTCTCAATTTCTCTTCGGACTGCAATGGTGCGTTGGCGGGTATATTCCTGTGAACCAGGCACCCATTGTTGTGATGATGCAAGTCGGGAGAACTCGTCGTCGAATCCGGCGCTGTTGTTGGGGATAAAGTTTGCAAAGGTGGAAAAGTGGGACTGGGACCTTGGTGGCTCTGGGTTCGTCTCTTCGAGCTTAACTCGGGTCAAAGTTGGATCCACAAGGCTTCGGTCAGGACAGCAAGGGTTGATGATATTGGTAGGTGACGCGCACCTCGACTCATCGTCGCGATGCTGGTCTCGATTATCGGTCAATACGTCTTCGGCCCTCGTGTCTGTTTCAGTCTCGCTCTCTGATTGCTCCGCGACATGGTCGATATCGCACATTTCCACCACATCATCATCATCATCATCATCATCATCACTGTCGTTCTCATATTCATCTTGGCGATGCCAGGGGTTCGGTAACGAAGGCTCATCTTCATCTTCTTCCCCTTCCGATTCCTCAAATTGAGGCTGAGCAGACGGCGGTGGCTCATTCTCATTCCAGTGCGGATCGAACAGAAATGAAGTCATCTTGAACAAACTTTGTACTGGAGATGGTGCAGAGACGCGTCAACTCGCGACGCGACGTGGCGTGGTTAATGATTATTGGCGGTGGGGTGGGGCACGGGAAACTCCGTGACATACATGTCACCCCCCTCATCTGACACGTGCGAAATCACGAGGTTGTATTCGCATACTGTGTTAAATGACTGCACTAGACACATGTAGTGGGCGAGTGAAGCGGCCCAGATATTAGTTGGGCAGTTCAGGACTACTTTAGGACTTATGTAGGATAGGTTAGGTACCTGAAGTTTGACCACATGTACCTCACGTTGTGATGACAGGTACCTGAAAACATTGAAGCTGACCGATAAGGATATAGATTGGGTCCAGTGGTGCAAATGGCCCGAGTCCCAAAACCCGCCCCTGCCCAAACGGGTTTCGCGCCACGCTGCCGTATGCCGTGCTACAATTCAAATTCAATTCAATTCAGTTTCTAGAGCTAGCACGTAGAGTATGCCGTGCTACTGTAAGCTACCTTGGGTGACTATCTACGGCAAAGTCCATGGATACCCCGGGCCATAGACTTCCTGAATTCGATACGGTGCTGGCGCGATATGCCGTTCCCCTCGCTTGCGATTTCCCGTTTTCCGCATGGTCAAATACATCATGTCTCTCCGCCATTCCACGCCGGCGCTGTACGTCACCACCTGTTCCCCCCCGCCCCCGCCTCCGGCCTCGACAAATTCCACATCAGAATACATGAGCTGGATCACGGCCGATACGCGCATGAGCCTGTCCGGGATCTCGTTGACGTACCGCGGCGTGTTGCGGCTGTTGTACATGAACAGCGCGAGATAGCCCTTGTCGAAGCGGAGGCCGATCTGCTCGGCTTCGCGGAAATAGGGAAACGCATAGCTGAGCTTATACAGGGTCGGGCCGGCACCAACCCGGACGCGATCACCTTTTCGCCCCACCCACAGGATGGGATTCAACCCCGGCGGACCGCCCGGTTGTTTGAGCGGGATGATTCCGTAGCTTAGCCCGAGGGTTTTGGTAGTAGTAGTAGTAGTTCTTGGAGGGCCGCCGCAATCGCATTTCCAGTAGCCGCGGCGCTGCTTCATGCGTGTGCCGTTGCCAATGGCGAGGTGGTGCCGGTCGTTTCTCCCGTGTCGACCGCGGCGGGGAGGAGGACTAATGACGCCATCGCCGACGACCATCCACCCGCCGCGAACCCAGCGCAAGAAAATAATGGAAACCCACCCCGTGTAGGGGTTCCGCACCGACCCCGGCCAGCTGCTCACGGTGCCGACCTCGATGGCCAGCCGGCTCCAACCGCGCTGGAACACGCACGTCCGCGGGTTGGTCTCGCGCGTCTTAAAGGTGCGCTTGCCGTCGCGGCGGCGGCGGATGGGGCGGATATTCCGGGGGAAAAACAGCAGGTGGGTGCATACCACGTGGGGCAGCGAAAAGGTCTTGAAGCGGATCGTGTAGCTGCCAATGTACCCGTTGCCGTCGTCGACCAGGCGGCCGCTGGGGATGCGCCGGCCGTTCTTGCCGCGGTAGTAGGGGGTTTCGTTTTGTTCTTTCGGGAACTCGGGCACGCGCGGGATCAGGGTGCGTCCGTGGCGGGGGATGGCGCTGCCCGTGACGGACCCCATGGACAGCCAGGCCGGACGGCCCCGGTTAGCCATCTTGCGCGCGAGGTCGTCGAAGAGCTCCTGCACGGTGCGGTTGCTGCGGTGCGGGTCGATGTACAGGTTGAAGATGCCCTGGACGCTGTACACGACGTCGTTTGCCGTCACCGATGTCCGGAGGAGCATGCTGCGAAAGATGGCCGCGTCTCGCCCCGTTTGCTGCGCAGTAGTCTTGCTCCCCCGCCGGTTCTTGCTGTTGTTGTTGTTGAAGCTAAAATAGTGCAGCAGGGCAGTGCGCGCCGTCGTGCCCACGCGCGGGCCAGCACATCCGTCGAGACAGCGGATCCGGAATCCGGCGGGCAGGTTCAGCGGGGGGTTGGGATTGGCGCTTGCCAGGTCGCGCGGCAGTGCCAGCAGCGTGCGGAGCGGGATGAGACTGGTCTTGACATGGTTGGCGGGGACCTGGAAGTTAACCTGCAGCGGCTGAGACGCGCCCGCCAGCGGGATGGAAAAGTCCTTCTTGTACGGCCAGTGAACCAGCACGCACGTCTTGCCCCGGCACACGGTTGCCTCCTCGAGCGTCCAAGCGCGGTCCATCCAGCCGGATCGCACATGGACATCCTGGACGGCGCCCATGCCCCCGACGAGGATAATGACCTGGTGTGCAAACGTGTAAATGTTGGCCATGTTGGAGATCTGCAGCTCTTTCTCCTTGTCCTTGCCGTCGACCTCGTCCATGCACAGCAGATCGAGCCAGACGTAGCGGGAGCCCACCTTGTGTGCGGCATCCACGGCATCTTTTAGCGCCTGCCAACCAATATCCTGCCGGCCGAAGCCATCGGAAAAAACCTTGTCGGGCTTATCATACTCGCCCGGACCCGGCGGAGCCCCGTTCCGAGGCCGGTTCGTCTTGATCTTGAGCGTCCGGCCCTGTTTCATCTCGCTCGTGACCTCGCTGCCCATCTTCCAGACGTGGGACAGCGCGGCGTAGCGGGGGTAGTTCCGGGCACTACCGCCGACGCGCGTGTGGTATCGGAGCTGTGGCCACTCGTAGAGGTGAATCTCGTCGTCTTCGCGGAGGGCGCGGACGCTAATGGCGCGGAAAGCGCCGGGCGTGCGTGAAGAGCCCGGCGTGCCTGAGCCCGGCCAGCCATACTCGAATGCCTTTCCGAGATCATGCTTGGTAAAGGTGATTAAGCGGCGGTAGTCGTCAACCATTTTTTTTTTTTCTTTTTCCTTTTTCCGACTCTAGTCTACTCAAGTCAGGTGAGAGAGGCTAGAAGATAGAGAGTACCCTCGGGTGGTGATGAGTTTTCCGCCGCCTCGTTTTCCTTTTTCCTCGCATGCCGCATCGCCAAAAGGGGAACTCCGGTACCCCTGTTGACGTACGACAGCGATTGGGCCGAACGGGATGCAGCGCAGAAAAGTGATAGCGGCGGGTTCCCATTATCGTCAGCTGCAGCGGGCTGCATGACTGCATCTTGCCCGTTTGTGTACATGTAGATTCATGTTGCAATGCATGGCCTGGGCTGGCAGTGTTCTTTACTGCAGCTATCTAAATTATTTAATTGGTGGCTCAGAGACCAACAGCTGGTCAGCGTTTTCCGGATGTTTCGGCTGGTTGCATAATTCCAGTCCGCGTGATAACCAAATCTCAGCAGGTACCTAGGTAGGCATCTATGTTCATCTAAACTCCACCGGAGAGATTTCTCGCAGGTTTCCAGTTCAACCACCCCGAAATCTGGGGCACACCTCCCGGTGCCTTGTACTTGCCAACCACCAACACTGATTTGATATCGCCATGGAGACTGACCCAGAGTCCGGCTCCCGCCGCGGTCCGCAGACCAACTTTTTCGAGGAAGCTGTGCAGTCACTCCGGGATTTCATTCAGCTTCTTGAAACCCAAGGCTGTAAGTACCAAACAGTTTCTTGAGGGTTCCCTTTTTTTTTTTCTTTTTTTCTTCCCCTTCTTTGTTGTGTGTACATGTATGTTCTCTGACCCCGTGGCACCACCCGCAGTATCTCGCATCGCTACCTTGACCATCTTGGCTTCCCTCCTCGGCGGCGCCTGGGGAGGAGGAGGAGGATGGGGCTACCGATCTGGCTCGGACTCGTGGTACTACGACGACCTGTGGTACCACGCCATCGCCGTGGTGGGCTGCGGCATCGTCTGTCTCGCCTCGCAGTCGGCGACCTTCTGCGGACAGCTGCGATACGCTTACCTCGAGCACAGGACGCTCGTGGCTTCGTTTGCCGAGAACTTACCTCCGGGCTGCTGTTCGCCGCTCGCCATCTTTGTCGTGCTGGTCTTCTTTCCCGTGGCGAGGGTGTGGCTGTTTGTTGCGGCCGTGGCGTACTGGGTGCATGCCTTTTTGCGCTACCGCGATGCCCTGCGCTCTCTCGACAACGCGGTCAATGATGATCTGCACCAGGCCAAGGCTGCGGTGAGTAGCTGTCAGATGCACGTCCGGCTGGCCGCCGAGTGCGAAGCGAAAGCAATGGATGCGGTTCGTCAGGGGCTACGAGATGCGCGGCAGGCGCAGTTGGCCAAGGTCACCGACTTCTTCGACCGTGCTGTCGAGGCCTGGGCGGCGGTAGGGCGGGTCACGCAGCCGGTGCAGACCATGAAGGCGGAAGCGGAGAAAGTCGAGAACCTGGCCCAGAGCATCGCCGTGCGTGGTTCCGTGCAGGAAGACGAGCCTGGAGATTTGAACGAGGACGAGGATGAAGGCGACGACAACGACGAGACCATCGCAGACGACCTGGTCCAGGATGCCCAAGATGCGCGAAAGGCCTGCGAGGAGACGTTGACACTGCTCAAGAACGCGCAGAATACCATTTCCGAGTCTCAGAGGGCGCAGGGGCAGGCCAGTACGGCTCGGCAGGCCGAGGAAAGAAATAGCAAGAACATGGTCACGGCCGTGACCAAGTTGGCAAAAGGCATCCGAGGCATGTCGGAGCAGTCATCTACGGCCGTTGAGGATTTTGAGAGGCTACAAAGCGAAGTGGCCAAGGCAAAGATGTTGGCAATCCAGGGCGAATTCGGCCTGGCCAACCTATCTGCGGACGAGGTCAAGCGGCTGCGGGAGGGGATAGTATCGGCCGAGGTGTCGTTGCGGAATGCAAGCGATACGGCACACCGCGGCTTGCTGGCACTGCATCTGGGCAACAGCTGGTGGGACGACTAAGGGCCTAGTAATTACATGTACCTACCCTGTGAGCCGAATAAAATTGAAGACCAGCCGCATTAGCTCGACATAAGCTGCAGAGCCATTTTACACAGCTGTGTGAAAATGTAACATCAGTTGGGCGCCAATCTGCAAGTCCGAATGTGCCTTTTCTGACAGCGAGCCTATGGCATCCAATCTCCACAAGATGGAGCGGGGGTCCACGGCATGCTGCTTTTGGTAGGACAAGCGAGTCTACGGAATTCTGCTTTGAGGGAGGCAGCCCAAACCTGATCAAAATTACTTGCTGTTCATGTTGCATGTGGTGACTAAATGCCGGCTCGTCGTTCGGTCAACCGTCCAAGTCCGACAACGCGAGACATACGAGGAAATCGATTCACATGGCGCCGTCCGACGTGGTAGGCAGCGAGCTACTTACAGCAGTTCATCTGCTTTCCAAACTAGTTGGACCGTACGCTAAAGGTGAGTTCCCGTACAAGTACAAGCCCACCAAAAAGTTTGGCCTTGTCCCCGGCTGATAACCGGTCGATCACAGCTCTCCTCTTTCTCTCCTTCCTGTATAACCCGTTGCGAATCCTGCCCAATGTCGGCAGTATTCTGGCCTCGACCACGCCGGCACCCGTTCTCATCAGCGGCGCTCTGCTTCTCGAGAGCCTGGTGCGGCCCAAGTACGCCGGGGAGGATAACCTCTCGGACGTCTTGAGCAATCCGCTCCAGGTGCTGCAAGATGTGCACAAACGAGTTGGCGTTCATTTCAAGAGTAAGTTTGACTGCCAGCCCGCCTCGTGCCTGGAGAGCCGGGGCATCTAGGTACACCTATCTTAACACCTAGGTTAAACAAAAAAATACAGTCGCCCTCTTTCTGTACTACTTTGTCTACCATCTCCCGCGGTACACGCACCAAGAGGTGTTCCCGCTGGTTCTCTCCACGCCGTCTCTTGCACTCGCCGCCGCCGCCATCGCCACCGGAGCAGCCCTCACCGCACTGGTCACACTAACCCCGACTCTCTACGGCCCCGCGCGGTTCTGCTACATCGAACTGCCCACGCACGTCGCGCAGCTTTATCAGATCCTGCTGGACTGGTGGATCTACGCCGCTACCCTCGTAGCGCTGGTGCCCTCGCTCGCCCCCGTCGCCGCGCTGGCGGGTTCGTGCGCCGCCATGGCGGCTATCGTGCTAGTCTGTCGTGCCTATACCGCAAACTGTCATGCGGTAGCCGACGAGGTGGCCGAGCAGGTTGCGGTCGCGAATCTCGCGGTGGCGGCGGCGCGCGAACAAGCGGCAGCGGCGAGGGGGTACGAACAGCGCTTGTTGGATGCGGTGCTCCTCCCCGGAGCCGGGGCGGGGACGGCGTCAGGCACAGTGAGGCGGAACCTGAGCGTCGCTGCGGCCGCGGCGGGGAGACTTCTTGGTAGAGAAGATAAGCTCGGCGCCACAGGGTCGTCAACATCTGACGCCGTTTTTGTGACAGCAAAGGGGGCAGACAAGGTAGAGCGGCTGGCGGCGCGGGCCATCGAGGCGGCCAACAAAGGAGAGGTAATCGAGGCGAGGGAGCTGAGTGCTGCGGCCAAGACCGAAGCCGATGCCGTAGTTGTGTCGATGGAGACGGTGCGCAGGAGCACGGTTGATGCCCAGAAGGCGCTTCTCGTCTGGCTGGAGGGTCAGGCTTAGACTAGACAAAAGTAGCAATAAGTAACATATGAATTGTTACAAAGTGAACCCTAATCAAGGCTGAGCTTGACTGGGTACCTACATGTACTCAAGTCACATTAACGAGTCGAAAAGGAAAGTTAAATGCCCAGGTCTGTCAGGGGGGCGGGAACATCATGATTCACGACCATAAAATACCTTCCCAATAACGGCGTGACTTGCAGCTAGAACCAACAAATTCGAATGTGACAAAACAAAGCTTGAACCTCAGCCAGCAAGACAGAACAGCTTCAACTCGGGGTAAAAGATTAGAACGCGCTCTTTTCCTTTAACCGCGATTAATCCGTTTCCGGAAACTTAATACGATACGTAAGTACTAATGATAAGTATATAAAAGGGGGTAGGGGATTTCTCGGTTACCGTTTCGGCTGTAAGGGTTTTCCTATACTAGGCGGACCGTAAAGTAGGATAATAGATAATAGCATGCCATTAACCCTACCTCCCACCGGACACACATCTGCTACCACATGCTCGAGGGGAGAGGAGGTACACCCCGGCAGTGGGACTAGCCATTACTTAGCTCCTTGATCAGCCATGAATCGGGTTGCTTCCGGTTTTCGGGGGGGAACTTCTTCCCTAACAGGAATACGGGTGCTGGGACTATGCTTGCAGCTGATATGATGCCAAGGCGCCCCCTCTAGCCATATAAACCTGAGATGAAGAAGAGGCACACAGTTACCAACCTCCCCGAAGAAAGGAAAAAGCTACCTCCTAGCTCTTAATCCACCCTCTCTATCTTCTTCGAAAGACTTGATAATAGCAAATCGCAATCCCTGCAATGGTTGCCGGGAGTCCGATTCTCAACCCCAAGACCCAGAGCGATCCTATCACTCGAGCTGATTCCTCCCCTGTAGTCGGAAGAGCTTCCAGAAACTATTTTTCCGTTTACCTTAAGCGAGCAGTCGTTCTTTGACGGCAATCCGTTTTTCCAGGAGTGCTGCTCTACCCTAATCCCGATTCGCGGTGAAGCGCTTGTTTACAGCAATTGATCAATGATACCTATCACGCGATATTTGGCTGATCGCGAGCGCTAGCTATGCTGAATTCGGTCGTGGCGCACAGCATCGCTACACGTTAGCGATCTTCACACCAATCGCAAACACGCGCACCACACCATCATCAGATACAGACGAAAAGGTTAACGACTGCTCGGGTGGTGTGAGGCAAGCTTCACTACGTTCTTAAAAACCAGCAGCGAGCCCGCCAAGGCCACAGCTAAAGCGACGCGCCTGCTTGAACTTCAAGTTCCGGTAAATGTCGACAATCTTTGTAATGGCAATCCCTAACCCAAAAGGCGAAGCATCGAGCGAAACTGTCCTACCCGTCAACCCAAAAGTGGAGAGAATATCACCGTCCTACCCTTACAAAAGATACGTCGCCAGCCTCCTCGGTACACATCCTCATCTTCAAGTTCTCGAACAGTTCATTGACGAAACCGAATGGGAGCGATGGCGTAGAGCTGGTCATGAAAAGAGCGCTGGATTGACAAAGTTCAACGTTGTTGTAGCTGATATTGAGCTGGCCAGAGACGGTTCTCCTGTTCAACCTGAGCTGCATACTAGCGAGGTGCAAAAATCTGCCTCCGCTCTAGACGTCTATCTCCATTCGCACCCTCCTCGTTCTTCAGACGGCCTCCGTCTCTATCTAGTCGAGGACCTCTCCCGGGATTTGATTGAATACTTCGGCTCCCGCTTTTGTCTCGATCCCAACTTTTTTGAGAGCCACATCCGCGACCACGAGCGGCTTCTCAGCGGGCGATCCCTCCTCGAGTACCTCTTTGCGGTGCATCCGTCCGCGCCAACAATTTCCGAAGCCTGCAGGGCAGAATACTTTACTGTCAGTTTCTTCCGGCCGTACCGATTTGCCAACGGCGGAAAGACTGCATGGAAAGACTGCCAGAAGATCCGGTGGCAGACCTCCAATGTGATGAGACATGGGATTGCATATCTGAAGCTAAAGACCACGGATGCCTTCTTCCTCACGGAGCGGTTCTCCGTCATGAAGATACCTGGGGATAGACTAGGTCGAGGAGATCAAGCTAGTGGCAAGCCTGCCCCATTGAACGTTAGAATTTGAAGCCGCTAACAAGATTCAGCAATCATTCTGTTCGACCCTTTTCTTCCACTGCCACCCCCTTCCATGATGTGCGGCTATCGAAACGACAGTCCCCCTCCCATTTTCGACGTCAACTCCCCAAATGTCGGGAAAAATGGCTGCGGCCCTGGAACTCATCGAGCTCTCCGAAGTGACTTCCTCGAGTGGGTGCGATCTCTAGCGCCCTGGCAACTCGCCGAGAAAACCAAGTCATTTAGCAACGGCTGCGAGTTTTCCCTGACAGAGCACCTATTCAACGTGGCCGCAGCAAACACCCAAAGCAATCTACGGGAGCTGCAAGACGCGGCCGAATACATCGAAAACAGGATGCATGGCTTCTGGCGCTTCAAGGGATACGACATCGACGAAGAGACCGCCGCAGACTGCATTCAGATGCTCCGCTACTTCACTATGGACAATATCCGGCTCACGGATGAGGCTATTGCGCTTGCTCAATGGCAGATTTATAACCCCCCCGCAAAGTCGCCTCGAACCCCTGGCGGTCCATCACCGCAGCAACCCTAAGCTCCAAAATACGCATCTTGAACATCTACAAACCGACTTCAACGACCTTGCCAAACGCCTCCGCGACCTCCGCGCGCGCACAGAAACAGATATCAATTACTTCGTCGCCCGGCTCTCTGCCAAAGAAGCCCACCGCGCTCAGCTCCAAGCGGACGAGCTAAGGTGGATGAACTACGCCGTCTTCATGCTCGGGCCTGTTTCCACGCTCGCAGCGATCCTCGCGCTACAGGAGAGGGATCGTAACGTGCTGGTCTTCCTCTTGTGCGCATGCGGTGCCGGGTTGGTGATTTTGATGTTGAGATTTTGGAAGAGTATTCCGCAGGTGGTGGGGGAGGTTGGGGAGAGGATTCGGGCAAGGAGGGAGAAGTCTGCAGTGAAGGATGCTGAAGCGCCTCATGCTATGGAGGAGTCATTGTTTGATTACCTTGAAGGCGAATGAATGCAGCCGTGAGGCCGGTTCGAGGAAACAATGAGGGACTTTGTGGTATTGGTATGATAATCAACATCATAATCTATGTCACTATTCAATATTTCAACCTATCCCCATGTCGTTCGCTTGATTCTCACACGCATCATTGGATAAAATCCTTCCCCAATCGCTGCTTTTAATAGTGTGGGCTGAAAAAATACCTTGAATTGATGCGCCACTCACGGGATATCTACTGACGGGGCATCCGGTCTCTGAGAGGCTGCATGAGGTTGCAGCGAGTTAACTCGTAACATGATCACACCATCAATCTCTGCGCTCTATTCATGGCAAATAAAAATTATGAAAATGATCTGACAGAACACGCAATGACCCTAACAGCTACATCCAATAATTAAGTATAGTGGCTTGCCAACGTGGCTTGCGTAGCTGGTAGATGGGAGATTCTAAGGCTATGTAGCAACAGGGTCGAGCATTTCCCGGATCTGCGCAGCAGCTGCCGATAGAGCGGCTTGTGTGTCCCTGCACATTTCCACAGACGCCTCTCGGAAATTATGTCTTCGAAATCTTCGAAATACGATATAGCGAGTGACTCTGCTGTCGAGTGTTTTCAGCTACATTTCTAAACGGCATTATCATGGTATGGCAACCCTCGCGTGATTGACGGATGGTGCGACACCAACTGCAGCTTTAACAACACATCCATGACGTTATCCCAGCACTATTACTACCTGAACTAAAAGACCTGGGGTGATTGAGGCTAACTTAGAAATCGCCAAAATCACTTTATACTGAGACTCAAGCCTCACTGGACAAGGAAGAGTTGCGTTAATGTAAACCGGAGAACCACCTCCTGTCACAGATGCGCCTGCGAAGCCGCTCTCTCAACTTATACCCTGACATTACGGTCTGCCCGACGCGCTGGGTGGCCAGCTCGGACTAGGTCAAGCCGAAATGGCTCGATGAGGGACAAAGTCGTAGAAGGTATCTCGCTCGCTGTTGTGCCCGTGGGAGGGGCGTGCGAAGGGGAGTCGGGGTGGGTTTGTGCGGGCTTGGTGGTTAAGGGGTGTGTCACTGTGTCGTAAAGAACCCGAAGTGTAGTTTCAGTCCGAGCTTCGCATCCAAAAGTCTCCGATTCTGACGCGGGTAGGCTCCGATGCAGCGGGGCATAAACAGTCCGATGACACCACTACATACTTACTCATCGGAGACAAATCGGAGACCTGGACGCGCAGCTTCGGCTCGGGGAGACACCGGAGAGATTTGAAGATGCTGGTTCCCTGAAGAGTAGGCGGCTTCCTACGGTAGTAAAAGAAAATTCATTATTGAATAGCAAAAATGGGGGTGCGCGACTAGCAAATGCCTTCGATAAATTCAATGCGTCTTCCCAAATGCATCTGGTGCGATTCAGCCCAGCACCTATCTGCATCACAAAAATCACCATGGTCTTAGCAAAGAGAACCGTCCTCATCACCGGCTGCTCCGACGGCGGCCTTGGCTGCGCCCTCGCCATCGCCTTCCACAAAGCCGGTTGGCGCGTCTTCGCAACAGCCCGCAACACATCCAAACTCACCCAGGCCCAGTCGTCAGGCATCGAGACCCTCCAACTCGACACGGTTTCAGACTCATCCATTTCCAGCGCTGTCTCCCACATCCAAACCCTCACCGGCGGCTCACTCGACATGCTGCTCAACAACGCCGGCGCTGGCTATAGCCTGATGCCCCTCCTAGACATTGACATGGCAAAAGCCAAAACCATCTTCGATCTGAACGTCTGGTCCTTGATCAACGTGACGCGAGCCTTCCTGCCGCTTCTGCTCGCGTCGACGCACCCGGCCGGCGCCATGGTAGTTAATAATACTTCGGTTGCGTCGCTGTATCCCGCCACGATGCCTTGGTCGGGGGTGTATAGTGCGTCCAAGGCCGCCGCTGCAAGCATTACGGAAACCTTACGCCTGGAGCTCGAACCGTTCGGCATCAAGGTCGTCAATCTCATGACTGGGGCGGTGAAGTCAGGCTTTGGTGAGAAACTTGCCCGAGAGAAAGCGGCGTTGCCGCCGGATTCTATCTACAATGTCGCCAAGGAGATTGTAGAGAGCCGCATTTCCGGCGGCGGCATGTCTAATGCGGAAAAGATGGATCCGATGGTGTGGGCAGCGAGAGTTGTTGGGGATCTCAGCAAACGCAGCCCAAGTTACTGGATATTCCGGGGCAAGGGGTCGACGTTCATTTGGGTGGCTACGTTTTTGCCGGTGGGATTGTTTGACCGGATGATCAAGAAGATCACGGGCTTGGATGAAGTTAAGAGAATTATTGGAGTGGAAGGTGCAAAAGGGAGAAATGAGTGATACATGCTAACCCAACCTCTTGCCTCAACCATAAAGGCGTTTAATAGCTGTTATACCACCCCTAAAATTTGACGCTGAGAAGCACATGGTTTGTTATCAGTTTTGATCAGTCCCGGCTCAGCTTCGGCTAATATCTGCTCATTGAACATCACAGCCTTCCTAGAAGGTGCAGTTTAAGCCGAAAGGCCTTAAAATGGCCCCGTACAAGTAAAAAAGCTTAGTTCTGGGCCCTTTGTTCAAAGTTTCTCCGCAGACCACTTTCGTCCCCAGCCGCTGCGGATACAGTGCGCCCATGCTGACTTTGTACCTCTACAGGCTAGCTCTAAATCTGGCGGTAGTCGTGACGACTATGGACAATTTAGTCATGGTGGCGACTGTATGTGACGAAGCTGAATCTGGCGCTTAATCGATGACTAGAAGTAGCCCTACGGCTGGTCGACGCTACAGCAGAGACCGAAATCTGCAGGGGCCATTTTGCCACCAGTTGGGGGCTGACACAGTGCGGCGTAGGTCGGTTTGTGGCCAGGAGCCTGCCGCTTTTAGCATTAGCTACATCGATGTTGTTACTTTACGCTGATTTTCGCCTTTGCGCTTCGGACAACTATGTGGCGTGTCAAGAGTGTATTGCGATGAGTTAGTAGTCTATATATTTGTTACGGAGTGGGTAACGACGAACTGTGTAAGTTATAGCTGATGGTAGGGCTGACCTCTGCGGAGAAAGAATGAACATTAGAACTGTGGATACTAATTTCGGTCCCTACTATATATATATATATATATATATATAAAGTCTTATGCAGTGGACTTAAAAGGGGAGAATACAGTGTGGGACAAGAACATGGTCACAGAAAGGTAAAGCCACCGATACGTACAGGGGCACCGGTATCCCAAAATTGGATCTATGTTTTCCATACAATACACCGTCCCATCTATGGTCACGGCAAGTGTAGCCGGGACAAGTTTGGGCTCAGGCGGCGCTCAGTGAGGCTCACCCCAGCTCAGGATTTGCGACTAATACGGACTCGGACAGAAAAAGTTGTTGGGTGAGACTATAGAGGTATCCAAGTCTACCTAGTCTGCAACGTACCGCCACTCCCGTCCGTGATAAACCGCCACTCAACGTATTACAGCCAGATGAAAACATAAACCTTCGTTGCCCACATGCACATGTTCTCAAGTCCCCAAGACCGGAGCCAACTCAGCACTCCCGAGCACTGAAACCCTCAGAGGACCCGCAGCAGTTCTTGAAAGCGTCAACCTTGTCCTCGGGAACCTCAATGTAGTCCTCGGCCCGGTGATAGCACCAGCAAGTCTGGGCGATCCCCAGCTTCGCGGCGCACTCTTTGCTCTTGAGGAAGTCGTTCGCGACACTGCCGTCGGGGTTGATGCAGCGGTAGGCGTCGTCACCACAGGCGGCCGCCAGGGCAGTGAAGAGGGCGATAGCAACGGAGATGGTCTTCATTTTGATTTTTTTTGGTGGTAGTGGGTGTGGTAGCGGTGGTTGTGTTTGTGGGATTTTCGAGGTTTGAAAAATAAAGGATTGATAGCGTGTTGGGTTGAGCTCAGGATGTGTCAATGTGTACCTAGGTATGTTTGCTTGGTTGCACGTCAATGACTGACCAGAGGAGGAATATGAATCCGTGCTGCATTTATATTCACAGATGCATGTGGGAATCCATTGCGTCGCTGGAATTCCTCTGCATCGCCGAGCGGCGCGATGACATTCCCGAGCTCGCCAATCAGAATTAGCATCTGTCACTCTCCACCTCTCAGTGTTGGCGCCAGCCGACTCAGTTTCTATTGAATTCTCACCTTCGCCCGAGATATGGTAGAAATTTATGAAGATCTCGACGCCTTCCGAAGATTGTCATACCCGTGAAACAGAAATATTACAGATCCCGGTGTAAATGCCGAAGTGAGTACAGTACATGTGCCGATCCCGACAACCGAAAGACATCGCCGGCGGCATATTCCGGTCGACCACCCACCAGATAGTTAAACAGATGACCGAAGGATGATCTCTTCAGTTAGAAGCTCGATCGTCTGAATGTGAATATCGGTGGTGTGATGCCAAGCAGGGGCCAAACCCAGCCTCAACAAGGCTCTGATTAACAGCCAATGAACGGCCTGCTTGAGCCGCGCAGTGGTGTGCCCCGCCTGGAACCGCCCTCGATCCGGGGGCTGCCTCCTGGAAAAGAAGTCTCTCACCGACCTTTGAGTTTTCGATCCTGCACCCCCCGAAGAGCCACCGGATCGTCATATTGTGTCACCTGCTGTCACGAAATTCGGTCAATCATTTTACATCCACCCCTTGGAGATTAATCGGGTGGTGCCCCTGCAGTCCGCGAAATGGAGCCGACAACCACAAACAGCACGCCAGAGCCCGGGTTCGATCTCGAAACCTCCTTTTACGGCCCAGGCTCGCTCTCCGCCTGGTACCTAACCATTCTTTGTGTGGGGATCAATTGGATCGTTCATCCCACCAAGAAATTTTCCAAATTGTCTTTATCGGCCGACCTTGTTGTCTGCGCGCTTTATGCCTGTCTCGCCGCGGGGCACATGACATTTCTACTCCAACATTTCGACCAACAAGAAATGGCCACGGTTGGGCGCTTTCTGGGCTATCTTGCAACTTTTCGTCCGCTAGAGTGGGAGCCGACGGATGCTGCGTTCAAAACAAAAATGGAGGCGTTAAACGCGCCGTTTCGGGTGGGATCAGCGTTCTTCGTCATGTCTGGACTGACATTGATTGGCATTTTTCGGATGGAAGAACCCGATTTGAGACAAAAACAAAAAAAACTTCTGCCTTGGGTGCTGTTCGTGGCTCAGGCCTGGGTTTTTGGGTGTCTCTGCTTTGTGGCAGCGCGGTGTGGGCTTGGCGCTGTGTTGTTGGCGGTGGGGTTTTCTTCTATGGCTACTACTGTACTGCTTGCCTGCGCCATCACGACACCAGGCGGTGTGGTGGTGCTTGTTGCCGTTATCCTGTTTGTCGCTATCGGAGGTCTGGTTGCGGCTTTTTGGCAACTCGTCATCCCGACATTCGAGGCGGTCCGCAACCGACGGTTCAAATCTCTTTGTAAGGACGCACTCACAGGTGGTAACATTGGCCTCTTTATCTTCCTTACATTTGTTTGGGCGTGGATTAGTGGCAGCGGTGTCTTGTACCTTTGGGTCATGCCTGAGGTTGTCTCCACGCCAATCAAGGCGTTATATCCAGACCTTGGTGTAAAGATGTCGGCCTTTGATCAGATACTCAGTCTGGGTGCCGGGATTATCGCTTTGCTTTTCACGGTGTATGCGTGTAGAAACTTTTTTCGAGATACTTTCAACGAATAGGCAATGTGAGACATGGAATAAAAAAGGGTTGACTTTCGTCATTGCAACTTTTGCAACTTAGCTCCCCTTTTCGTACATGAATGTGTCCTTCAACCAAATATCCCCGATTTCACCAGTGTCGGCCGCGTAGAGACCTGCAGCAAAGTCGTGGTAGTCACCATCGATGCCGTTACACTAATATCAGAAGTCGAAGAATAACCTATTACGCCGCCTCTCCCCGTCACATTTAAACTCGTCATGCCCGTACGGTAGATGGTAGCCGGATAGTTTGCGTCCACCGTCTCCACATATGTCTGCACCACCGTCGTGGTGTAGTTGCGCCACACTGCCGACCAGGCTCCGTACTGCTCGGTATACTTTGCGCTGGTCACCGTGTATACTGCAGTCAGTGTACTCTTTGCGTTTGGCTGCGGCGCGGGCGTGCTTTGCCCGATGCTGGACCATTTCACTGTCCAAAAGACTTCGTTTGTCTCGCTCCATGTGGTAGAGTTTGGCTGTGAAAAGTGGGATATGGCGGTGCCCGTCACAGGATAGCCTTCAGCAGGGAGGAGGTTGGCCCAGGTCTCAATCTCGCGGGGCATGATAATAGTGACAATGACGTCGACTGTGACATGGGGTGAATCACTCTGCGTTGCCGTGGTTGTGTATACAGCTGTGTGTGACGGTGGTTGCGGTGGCCCGTTAGTTGTCCACCATTGTGCCGTTGTCGGGACAGCGAGGAACGAGACCGCGGCTTTTAGGGTACATCTTGGGCGCATTTTGGATTTGTTCTTGATATGATCTGGTTTTCGTACCACTGGATTTTTTTGGTGCTGTCCCGCTGGACGAAGACGACTGATATGGAGGCTAGCATCAAACAATCAGATACGTGGAGGGAGTCATTTCTCCCCGCCGGTTAAAGTCACAAGAGGTCCTTTAAACACAACCTCGACAAATCCTTCAGTTCGGCTCTTTATTCGGCGGCGCAGTTCGGGAGATATTGCCTTTGAAATGTTGAAATGTGATGGCAAGGCATTCATGGTGATTTATCCTTGAGAGAATGTGGATACTGACAAAGGCGTCAACATGAACCCATACAGGTCACAATCAGGGAGCACGGAGATTCACAGTGATAGCTTAGTACAACGCGTCACCTCAGTCCCACACACATTGCATCTATTCACTATGAAGGCAGTTCATTTCTCACAAGTATTATGGATATTTTTGTTCTTCCTTTTCATTTTTCTTTTCATTTTCTTACCAACCGAGGAAGGATATTCTGACTGTTTTACTATTTACAGAAACATTTACACTTATTCTCACAGCTAATGATCTAGTCACTCCGCAAATTCACTGTCTTCGGTCAAGGGTTCCCAGATACCATCCATAGCAACGTCGTCAAAGTTGAGCAGATCCGAGAAATCCGTATACGTGCCCACGGTGCCAAAGGGGTCCTCAGACGGCGAGAACACGTCAGTCTCTGCAGTGAGAGCCTTAACACCCGCAGTGTCACGGGTGTTCTCAACAGCTGAGAAAATATCCGTTTCTGCGGTAGGAGCCTGCATTCCCGGATTGACAAAGCTGTCATCGAAACCTAAGAACACATCCGCATCTGTGGTAGGAGCCTTGGAACCAAACCCGACTAGATTCATGTCGAGGGAGTACACAGTCTCGTCCGGAGAAAAGATCTGCAGGTCAACAGGGTGGTCCCAAGATGGCATCAACTCATCAACACCTACCTGCTCAGACAGTGAGGGGTCATAAGCTGCAGGCTGCTGTACGTTAGTGTACGGCTGCAAGTCGATCGGGGAGTTAAAATCGAATCCGGCCGGCAGAACCTGAGAGGGGCTCTCAGGTGCCGTAGTAGCTGTAGCGAGTTTCTTCTGAAGAGTGTTTACCCTGTGCATGAGCTCTTTGATCTCCCGTTTAGAGTTGGCCAACTCCCACTCCAGGTACTGGGTGTACATGGAGTCGTGAAGATTTTTACCAGAAGCTTCAGCTTCTTGATAAGAAGACCCAACCTGAATGAGTGACCCCGGGGTTGAGAACGACGCAGAATCGAGAGGCTGTAGACATGGAGGCATCTTGGGTTTCGAGTAGACGTAGTCTGGGAAGGCTTCCCTGTGGCGTAAAGCGTCTACATCTGCGAAGCCAAAAAATAGCTCCCGAACCGCAAGTGTCTCCATCCTCCAACTATGGCCCAGCAGTACTGAGAGATGGTGCTCGACGGGCCTTTTGCCAACCAGCTGTCGAAACACAGCTATCGCGCGGTCGTGGTAGGCTTTCCGGTACAACAAAAATGCGTTGTTTGGACGCTTGATCTTGTTATCCCTGCCTACATGTACGGCAGTTGACTCCAGGCGGCGTAACTCAATCGGTCGATTGACCCACGCCTCAATATCGAATAAAGGAACATGAGCCACTGATTCAAGTCCACTCAGCGGCTTGGTGATCCTGGATATGAAACTTTTATCAGAAGGAGTTAGGCGTCTATTGCCCCCCGCCCCTTAGGCTTCGAACCGGTCCTAGCGGATGACGGCGACAATGTGGCCGGCAGACGCCAATGGTGGGGCATGTGCTGGGTGAACGCTCCCAGGGAACCGTGAGAGAAACCAGTAGAGCTGTACGTCATTCTTTCGGACAGTTTGTTTACAAGCCGGACAGTCCACTTACCAAGATGAAGAGTTAAACACTTTGCAAGCCGAAATTAACTCACTTGCCGAATAAGAGCTCTAACGTGCGTGATAAGCGAGCGGATCATCTAAGCGAGTGGATCAAATTTCTCACACAACGCGACCTTCTATCTGTAACTCTACTTTTCTTCTACTACACAACATGTCTTTGCCTTCAATGGAAGCTAAATTGGCTATTGCCTTTGAGGCTTGTAAAAATGACTTTAAACTAAGTCTTCGAGCTGTATCCAAAATCTATATAATACCTTATACTACCCTTTACCGCTGATATTCTGGTACGCCTTCACGATACGATACTCCAGCCAATTCGCGTAAACTCACGGATTTAAAAGAGAAAATAATTATTTAATATATACTTAAGCTATACGCACGCGCATTTCATCCCCGGTTCTCGTACGTAGAAGATATGGCCAATTGATTATTACGCGAACGCAACGCGCCCCCTATTGGCGTACGATAGGTTTACAACTTTATTAAGCGCTAATTGGAACTTCGGACGCGTTTTATATGCAAATACGACTATTAGAGGGCTAAATACGAAGATCCGAAGATTATTCGTAAGTAGTTTACCCTTATATATAACGTTAAGGTTAAATACGGTATCTTTAATAACGATTCGTATAATTTTGACGAGACTGGCTTTATAATAGGTATTATTATCGCTACTATAGTAGTTACTACCTTAGACGGTTGTAGTAATAGGGCTAAACAGGCCTAGCCCGGTAATTGAAAATAGGTAATAGTTATTTAAGGGGTAAATGTTTTAAATTAAGCCATTCCGCCATTTATCATCCTAGCTAGGCGATATTACCTTGCCAACTAGTATTAAGAGTGTAATTTCCCAGCTATTTAGCGTATTATAATAACTAATAATAGCTAAATTACTAATAAGAAAGGTATGGATTGGATTCGGTATTTCGATTTCTATATAGCATCTCGTATAAAAGGCATATACCGGCTACTAATTCTTAACGGCTACGATAATTACCATTCTAAAAAATTCGAAAACTATTATAAGGAGTATAATATTATTACGCTTTATATACCTCCTTACTTCTTGTACCTACTTTAACTATTAGATATTAATTGTTTTTCACCGTTAAAAAAGGCGTATAATTGCTAAATTGAGCAGTTAATGCGGATGAACATTATATATATTAGCAAATTGGAATTTCTCTATACGTTTAAAAAGGCGTTTTTTGCTTTAATTACAAAAATATCATTTAGGGGGGGTTTACCGGAGCTGGCCTTATACCGTACAACTTAGAGAGGGTAATATCCAAACTGGATATATTTATTCAAATTCCAATACCCCCAGCCTTAAACCCAACCATAATATTACCTTATGTCACGGCACCAAAGGACGCAATGCGTAAACACCACAAAAAGTGGAACGTTGTGCAGTCAGGGCACTGCACTGTAGTCCTTCTACATCTAGCTGCAGCCACTAGCAGGCAGCACCACGGTACCGTGACACCTTAGGTTTCCCAAACGCTATATAACCCTCGAGAGGCTACCTTATAATTAATGCTTATTAAAAATTAAATTTCCAACTATTAAAGCAGCTTTCTAATATCTATATTAATTATTATAAACCGATTGGCTAAAGGTACGATGGTGGTTATGTACGAGGTAGCTCTTCTCCGTACAGAGGTCTTAGCATTACGTAAGGCCAATAAGGGCTTTAGTAAGTAACGGAGAGCTAAAAAAATATATATACGGCTTAAAAAGTCATTTACTGTATAAGAGGCATAGGATCTACTGGATCAGAAGGCTGTAGGTAAGTAGCTGGCTTAGGAAGGACGTCGAAATGGTAATAGTACAGGGGGGTCTTGTACGAAGATTTAGTGTTGTGGTGTATGCGGCAAGCTTGGCCATAATGCACGTACGTGCAAGGAAGCTGCAGAATCGTCTGATTCATCTGTTTCTGATTCAACTATAGAAGTTTCCTAGTATTGTAGTTGTGTAGTTGAGGATAGTTGTGGTAGGGTGATGGAAATTGATCCACTCGCTTAGATGATCCGCTCGCTTATCACTCACGTTATCGTTGGTTAGCGAGGTTAGTTCTGTACAGCCCGCGTGGAACTCTTTGGGTGAAGGGTTGAGAGATAAGGCTGCACCAAAGTGAGACATACATGCTGTTTAAATCTAGAATATTATCTTAATTAAATAACAATTCTATTGTCTCGGACAGCGACGGTGAACTTCAACAATCGCCCTATATGTTTGTCTGCCATGAACAAAGCTGCGGTGCCTTCCCTTTGTTCCCGTCGTAACCTCGCCCCCAGGTCATGGGATTTGGCTTTCATGTCTAACTTGAAGATGCATCAATAATTAGCCTGGGCTAGGGTGAGTAGTGTCACGTGGGCGAGGTACAAGAAAGGAAATGTTTTGTGACTAGATTCGTCTCATACAGCAGCACATTGGATACTACGTACTTCCTGAATACAAATGTAAATGTGAAGGAACAGCCTTTCAGAGTAGAACCCTCCAGAAAGCTAGGCATGAATGAAGACGAATCCGCAGAAATAGACCATCAGCCTGATCCCTCACCCTATGACCAGCAGACGCCGCTACCCCCCGCCAGTCGGAATAGGCAATCCAGATCTACACCGCGCTCAGCGTGGTCGAAATGATGTCGAAAATGAAGGCCACTGACAAGGCAACAAACGTTATCCAAAAAGTGCCTCTCGCTAACTTTCATCTTTCAGCCCACCTATCTAGCATCGTAATCGGGGCTGGATTCTCGGCCTCGTCGTAGATAAGCTGGACGCGGACCCCCCATTAAGGGAAGTGGCTGGCGAGCTGGGTGCTGTTGTAAATTCGGCGCTCATACTTTGGTTGGCTGCGAGGTATAATCATAACGGCCGGCCAGTAGAGGTATTCATATTCGAAGCCAGCATCATCATCATCATCGTTAAGGAGGTTGGGCCAACGGAGACAAACATGCGACGCTTAGTTAGTATACCCCGCGGGTACAGGCCATCGCGGACCGGGAAGAGCATCTTATAGGTCATCAAAGTTTCGAGGAGGAAGGCTGGATCGTAACAGCCACTATTCGCTATTTATTAGCTACTCCTAGTTTTAGGTTTGGAAAAGGAAACGCGAACAACAAAACAGTCTTACCTTCGTAGACTTTCGGTCAAATTATTATCCATATTCAAACACTCGCTTCCCAGGGCCTAATACTACCTACGTAAAAGCGAGACATACTTAAAAACGCTTAATATTTTAGGTATACTAGTAATATTGAACCGTAGGTAAATAGTCCGAAAGGTCTTCAACCTACACAATCGCCACCTTAACGTACTTTCCGAGGTCCCGAGCGCTTAACTTACTCTATTTAATTAATACGGGAGTATTAAAGGCAATCCCTTCATTAAGCTCGGGGGAAAACACCTTTTCAATAACTTATTATAACGTATAATCTTCCTCCCACGTAAAAGAAATACCCCGTCCCTGGTCCCCTTATACGTTAAGAACGAGGCCTAGTATAACATGGACAACAAACCCAAGGGCCTTAGCTAACAGCTCCTTGCCGCCAGCTCCGGATAAAACCATAGCGAGATCCAGAGGGATATTACTCTACGGGCCAACAGTCCCTGAACTCCGGTCCTTAGTCTTATCTTTAGACTTAAAAATAAGCCCCAACTGGATATCGCCCCTTGGAACTCCCGAGTTTTCCTTTAGCAGCTTGATAAGGCATAATACCTGGCTATGTTTGAGGGGGTGTTCAAGCGTAACTCCATCCCAGTAAAAGCGGAAATAAGTACTAGTATCGAATTGTAGGCTTTTGAGCTTCGATCCCCATACCGCTCAGACGAGTTCTTATTCTTCGCACTCCCGCCTGCCGCTATCAGTGGGCGTCATATCTGTGAGGTTGACGTCATCCAGAGACGCCATTGCCAAGGTGATGTGCGCTAAAGGCATCTTCAATAGCCTGGGCGCATTAGTGGGGGTGGTTTAGGATAAGATAGTAGGAATACGGTCCCAAGAAATGAGCGTGCGGGGACCACAAAAACAAGAGATCCTCACGAAAGAGACGGTGATGAACTAGCTCGCTCCAATTGGGCGCTGCGAGATGCGAAGCGGGGCCCACCGATGCAGCAAAACCAGACATGACGATTGGCGTTGGGCTGTTGAACAGAAAGAGGGCTCACGTGCAGATGTGCCATTTGGATTGGGTAGGGCGGCCGACCCATTGTGGCCCAAAGACTTCTCCACCCACGCACAACCACCAATCTCTGTGGCAGTGGGTTGGCGACAACAAGGTCCAGAATCCTTCACCTCGCTGTCTTTTACGCTTTTCTCTAGTCATTTGTTTGTCAAGAACCTGGAAGCCATGGGCGACTCAGCGCCTGGGGAAGGGAGAGAACAATATGCAGAATTTGCAAGGCGGTTGGGCACGAGGCGGAGCATCCCCCAGTCGGAATTGAGTACGGTTCCGGATTCCCACGAGGATTTGGTCGCAACGAACAAATTTAAGACGTTCAAAAAGACACTATTGGACGGCGAGCACCACCAGCTATGCCGCGAATTCGACATTGAAATTCTTTACATGGCCAGGGCCAGGGGTAAGAAATGGGTGGTGATAGGAATGCGTTCTAACCGGGATGCCGATGCTTTGGAGCTTCACAAGAAGCTGTCAAGTAAGCGCTGGACGATATTATACATGGAAGAGCTGCACATCTGCTACGCCTTGCGGACGGACATCATCTATTTTGCAGGGTTGGATCTATCGACGCCGGCGCAGAAAGTACTACAGCCGGTTGCTCAGATTTCGCTCTGCGGGCAGCCTGCTATGATCGGATCCGGCTCAGAGGCCCGGTTGGTCACCATTGGCGGTATCGTGACGAAGGATGACAAGCTTTACGCCATTACGGCCAGGCATGTCGCACCGATGCCGCATCCGCCAAGACGGAATCGCCACACGGAGCGATCACAGATCACCGGTATCGATCCCAAAGACTACGACACATCGAATCTGAGGCCATTTTACATCGTGCGGCCGAGATATACGTACACCAGTAATAACCAGGCCCCCAAGCAGTCACTGGCACGCCCCAAACTCAGAGCCGAAGATGTGCAAATTGTGGTCCCGGGCTTCGACCAGACCTGGTCGGAATGGGGTCTGGTCTCCCTTGACAGGTTCCACAAGACTTGGCACCTTCCGAACCAAGTCAGGCATGGTAACTGCCACCAACATTTAACCAAGGTTGCCGAGAGCCCTCAGGATCAAGAGGTTCTCGTTTTGGCCGGGGCCAGCGGCCCAAGAGTCATGCAGATGCTGTTACACGACGTGTCCCTTCGCCTACCGTCGGGGAAGTGGATCGTGGCCTGGCAGCTGGAACCCATCAATGGTAAGTCACTGTAATAGAGTCGGCACCTGGCTGCATTACTCACATTGACGTACGATTCACAACTCAGATGCACCCACACTCGGTCTGGGGGAAGGCGACTCGGGGTCTTGGGTTGTAAACCCTCTTGATGGGACCGTCTTCGGTCACGTTATAGCCGGCACCTCCAGCAGTGTTTTTCTGCTGCCCCTACGCGACATACTCCTGCAAGATGAAGATGGACCTCTGCGCCTTGCTAGAGCAGACGAGATCGACAGCTTCAAGTCTAGCATCAAGACTGAGATCATAAGCGAGTCGAGTACCCGTAAAACCAGCCGGATGATTCGAAGCGACGGAGTAGAGATACTAAAAATTAAGGAAAAACATGTTATCAATAGGACCGTGATCATACGGGAGTCTCCCATGCTGGGCAGTTCAAGAGCGCCTCCACCTCGTGCCTGGGATGCTGCGGGGTATTCACCGCCCACCCTGCAGCATGCGGGAGTCAAGGAGATCCCAGAAGGCAGCCCCTCTGAACACTTGCGACGAACAGCCACAGAGTCTACTTACGGCACAGCAAATAATACCAGGGAGACTCGGGGAAAGGAGAAAATTTCCGGGATCCCCCCGGCGCCTCCTGATCGTGGAAAAGGGGTCGCTGAGGTTCCTGGTGTCACCCCTCCCCACCCCCCAGTGGCTCCGCAGACGGCACAACACGCTGCGGAGGGCCCGCAAAGAGCTACGACAGAGTCCAAGAGGAAATTCAAGGGTGACCACAACGCGCATAGCAAGGAGACGCCGATAACTGCTGCCGAGAAGATGCAAAAGCTGATAGAGGCCAGCCGCGCCGCCATCGAGCGGAGCCAACGGCTCAGAAAGAGGCTAGCTTGGAAGAAGGGTTACAGGTCATCGAGCGAGCCATCACAGCTTCCTGACTTCTTTGCGCGTTCGCGACCACCCGCCTCAGTCGGATTAGCGAGCCGCCGAGACACAAGAAACAAGACAGACAGAGCCGCTACTCGGCTCCTCTCAGTTCCATATTCTACTCATTCACGACGTCACAACTTTAGCAGGTCCCACTGACGCCCTCGCCAACTTGCAGCGCGACGGCACGCAAGGAAGCACGCCGCAATCACCCCAGGTACCATACTTTGCTTTAGGCCCCAGTTGAAAACCCTTGTAGTAACAGTACATACTCATAGATTCGACCCCGTCACCTGTTTCAGTATTGGAATCACCCGGTTAGCCCAGCCCCGAGTAACCTTGAGCTGCGATCTGGGTCAAATGCCGCGGTTATACTGATTTACGATAGGGCGTTCCTCACCAACATGACGTGCTGGTAATGACCCCCCCTGGCTTAACAGATAACTTCGGCCCAAGAGGACCTCAGAATTAGAATGGCCATCAGGCCCGGAATGTATCTCGGAGGACAAGGACCTTCGAGGCCATAGTCAATTATTATGTTGAGTATAGATATATTCAGCGCCCACAGGGCCACATTCTGTTCCAAGCCGCACCTACAGCACGGTGTAGTTGCCCCTTGTCACAGAAACCCCGTCTTTGGCATCATCTTGACCGTGTTGTCCGGGTTATCGGAGCAAAACTACCGCTTCGCAACCATTCAGAAACCGATCTTCACCTGTCAGATTAACCACACTAAACATTTGACACTATTACCTCGCCAAAAGAAGGATATATTCCAAAATATAACAGAAAATTAAAACGAAGGTCCATAATGTAAAGAAGTCTCTTTAATATCATGATAAAATAGAATGTTTTAATAATCTTGGAAAGACAAGGCGCGTGACCCCAGAGAACCGAGACAGCTGAGAGCGGGGCTGATAATGGCACCCCCCCCTGATGCCCCACCGGCAGCGGCATCAATGCAAGCAGTGTCAGTACGCATTTTGGTTCGCTCATCTTACTCCACATTTCGCACCTCCACGGTACGCACAGCACCAGACACGAAAGTGGAGACAGACACAAGCGTTGGGTGTTGGGCAGAAACCCACAACACCCAAATTTCAATTTCGGGCCATCGACTGGCGTGAGGGTGCTTATATCAACCCCAGCCCCAGAGCTGAGTCTCCTTTGAAGCCTTTTCACCGCAAGACTTTCTTCGGCATTCATCAGCTCTTGCCTAACCTGAGGTCTACGAACCACCATTGCACGACATATCCAAACCCATTCCTTCTAACCCACAATGTCGCCGCCGAAAGGAACCACGCCCAAGGATGAGGGCAAAAAGGCGAACGAGAAATATGCACCGAACAAGGACTTGCCCGGCCAGACCCCACCTGAAAAAAATGTACAGTCAGGCCCGCTATCCCCCGCCAGCACAACACCTCAACCCCTGCCCGTATCACCACATTCGAAAGTGTATGAAATGGAGCCCTCGCCGAGAACAGCCCCATCCACGCGGAATTCGGAGACCGCTTTTACAACGTCAGTCACACGATCCTTAACACCAACCGGGAGACACTTGCGTGCTCGTGAGCGATTTCCCGCCACTGCTTCGCCTCCGCGCCCGCCTAAACCAGAGAAAAATGAGGCAGCCAAACTGAAGGAGGCGATCAAAAAGCTGGAGGAGCAGCTGATGCACCACAAGGAACATACCAAAACCCGTATGTAGCTCTCTCTTTCACTCCGCTTACTCCCTCCCATCGTTTTGGCAACGCTTGCTCCGCCACCCATCCCTGCGCCCCGTTAGCACATTCTTTCTATCTAAGAGCGGGGAGGTGCACTAACCACAGTTTGTAACTCTACAGTGGATAAAGAGTGCCGCAGTCTTAAGAAGGAGCTCAACGACCTGAAGAATAAGAACAAGTCGCTTGAGGCCCGCGTGGAGGAGCTAGCCTCCAACACGTTGCTGATAAAGTTGAGGACGGACAACAAGGCATTGGAAGGCGCCAACAAAGAGCTGGCCGAGGAGAGGGACTATCTGGTCAACGATATAAATATCCTCGAGGGGCAGATCCAGAAATGGGACGAAATCAACAGGGATGTCATTCGCGAGTGGCAAACGCAGTATTACAACCTGACCGAGTCACTCGGTGAGCCTGGAGAGATGCTTGCCAAGCTGACGCAGGAGTTGATTGAGAGCAATAAGCTGTTGGCGGAGGAGAGGGCCACCTCGAGTGAGTCGAGTGACACAGAGTGATTTGGACGCTGAGAAAGGGACGGTAAGATTAATCAAATTCAATCCTATAACGGTGCCCTCTTCAGAGACGGTTGTCGTTTAGATTGGTAGAAAGATAGAAGTGACAAGATTGCTGTTATTTTCGCTGTAGTAATCTGGTGGCTCGATTGCCAAGAAGGCGAGAAGAAAAAACAATTTTAGTAGTTCGCTTTCGTATTCTGTCCGACGAACGCAAACCGCACACCCCTGGGCACACACAACCCCTGGCACACCAGCCACCACTGGCTAGTATTTAGGCCACAGCCCTCGCCCGCTTCTTTTGGCTCAAATCAGATTAGAATCTTATCCCTTTGCCAATTCTTGCTCGCCACCATTGTGACCACCTTGATCAGACGTACCTGCCTCTCCTCACACCGAGGGCAGAGGCTAAGTCCCTAGAGGTTAGGTAGGTAATACGAAAAAAATACAAGAGGTAAAAGTGAGGCTGTTTATTTTCCCAAAAAAAAAAAAATAAGGACCAATTTCAGTCATCGTTATATATGGGGCCAATTCTAGCCCTACTCGGTTGGAGTTAAAGTAGTTTAGTATACTATGGCGGAGCGTGCCGAAAATGGTACTTAGCCTAAGCAAAGGTAAGCAAGCCTACGCAGTAAGCGAGTCCTAAGTAACGATTAAGCCGGGTCTGAGCCGGTGTGAATAGGTGAGCAGTAGTATTACGTGGGCGAGATACAAAAAAGGAAATTTTATGTGCCCTGATTTAGGTAGTATTACTGTATGTAGTTAGTAAAGCTCTGTAATTAAAAGCTTTTCACAGGATGGGATCATGTGTATTTCTGGAAAGATTGAGCTTGAAAACCTACAGTACAAGTGAGACGAAGCATAGCTCTACAGTATATGGATACGTTCTCTTTTTTTTTCAGTCAAGGTCGCCCAAGCAGTGCCGCAAAGACAGCCACCTCCACCATGTCACAGCAGTTACGAGTATTTTCTATAAGCGCAACGCGCCTCTATTCACTATCTTATCTGCTATATACTATCTTCCTTCAAGTCTATAGGGCTGCAGTCAGGCCCACATCATTTCTCCTGGGCTTTATGCCTTGGGTGGACAGTCTCGTCAGATCTGGCCATCTTTGTTGATGCACCCGAATAAAAAGGGGCTTCCGCAACGTGTTTCGGTGCGCCTGTATATAGAGTAGCTCCCTGGCTTCGCCAGAGAGGAGACGACAAGAAATTCAATCAAGCAGTTGCAACCCTACCAAACCCTTCGTATCCAGTGTGCAAAGTGCTTCTGACAGGTTGTTCATTTGAGAAAAAATGGACAATTCAACTTGAGCGTAACGGGATCAGAGGCAGTGTTAAATAGCAGATTGTTTTCCCGGTCATTAGAGTAAAGGCACGCGCAGCTAGGTAGTGGAGGAGGGAGTGGTGGTGGTGGTGGTGATGCGAGGACCCAAAACTAGGTCTGATTGGCGCTCTTCCCTGCTCTGCGCCCAACCAAAGTGACGGCGCAGTGCTACTCCAAGGGTGCGGTTTATTATACGCGTGCATCGGGGCTAGAACTTGAGGAAAACATGGTGATTTATCGCCAAAGCCTCCAGGACTGCCAGTAAATGAAATGTTCTTCTCCAAACAGAATTTCGTGCAGTTAAGAATTAGCGAATACGCCAACGCCGTATCTCAATCATGCCACCTTCTGTCAGAAAGAAAGAGGCTCTGGCCAGGGGCCAACGCGCGCAGAAAGGAAGTGTTTGATAAAAGGGGTTCAGGGGCCCGGGCCATCTTGTCAGCAGAGCTGGCTGGATAAGGTATTATTGACTTTGTTTTCATGTTTCAGTCTTATCTCTTTTTGCCTTTTTTTTTCTAATCTGAGCAAGGGTATTTTGTGTACTGTAAAATTTTACATAAAGCCACTTATATCTATTCTTATAGACGGCAAACTAATTACTCAGCAACTTTACTATTTTTAGTCAGGGGTTCCTAAACACCATCTATAACAGCGTTGTTAAAGTTAAGCAAATCCGAGAAATCCGTCTACATACTCGTAGTACCAAAGGAGTCCTTAGACGGTAAGAACATATTAGGTTCTACAATAACCTCGCCTCCCAGGGAAGGCGGGTCACGGGATTTAACTTTTTCTCATGCCTAGCTTGGAGATGTATTAATAATTGCTACGATTAGAGGAGATAGGTGTGTTCTAGAGTACCTAATTAGGTAGTTAGAGAGGAGGGCTTGCAACGTCATTTCTTGAAAAAACTTATATGAGCTCCAGTCGTCACGTTGCGTGAATCATGTAACATCCGTTGCCTGTCGGAGGTTATCTCGCATTTTGGCCAGCAAAGTCCGAGGTGAACTTGGACAACAGCAATTTCTGCCGTGATCGCTCGATTGCATGCGCGCATTAGACGGGAGATGTACCAAGCAACCACTTACATTGCTCTCAAATTTGCTCATTCTTGCTTTCACCATCTTGACATTCTTGCGTCTTTCATCATGACCCCGACGAACTCATCACCACAAGTACAATGATAAATACTCTGAGCTTTTCTGATGTTTTCTGGCAGAATGTTCAGAGTCCCTGTGTGCAATCTCCGATCCAGACGCCAGCCCATCTTCAGCAATACTTGCATGTTAGCCCAGAATGTTGGTCCAAACTCCCATCTCTCGCCTCCTCCTTCTCCTCCTAACCTTATCCCTCACCTTGGGCGCACCACCACCTCCCTCACTCCCCCACCGTACTCTCGCCGGGATTTCCATTGTCGATACCCCCATCGTCCGCGCCGCTCAAGCCTATGCGAAAAAACACTGTTCCCTTTCCACATATAACCACGTCATGCGGACCTGGCTATTTGGCGTCCTCCATCTCTCTCATAACGCTACGCTCGCTGCACAAGTCGATTTGGAAGTCCACGCCATCGGACTCCTTCTTCACGATCTCGCTTCAAATCAATCTCTCGATGCGCCGTTTCTAACTTTACATCGGAGGTTTGAAGTCGATTCTGCGGTGGCTGCAGCAGATTTCATTCACTCCTTCAATTCTGACTCCAAGAACAAAGTGGAGGGTGATCTCTGGCCAGATTATCGTGTCCAGCGCGTATGGGATGGTATCGCACTGCATGCGGAGCCGAAATTCGCGTTATACAAGGAACCGGATGTGCTGGCGATTTACTGGGGAAATGAATTGGATTTCTCATGGAGTCGACCCGGCGGAGAGAAATGGGGAGTGACGCAGGAGGAGTTTGATAGAGTTATGAAAGAGTTTCCGAGACCAGAAGCGGCTGGTGGGAGCATGGGTGGGGTGTTGGACTTCATTGCTTGGTGGTGCAAGTATAAGCCGGAGAGCACTTATGGTGAGTTCTCTTCGTTTCCTTTACTTTTAACTTCTTCCCTCGTTTGATCCCAGTTTTAGATGATTACAGGGGGAGATGACTTTGATGGCGAACACTGCTAACTTCTCTCATTAACAGACACTTGGATGCAGCCGGTGGGAGAAATGTTTGTGCCTGGCTATTCCGCCGTGGGACGTCGGGTTATTGATGGGGGTTTGCGGTCAACTGGACTGATTTATGAAGGCTAGTGTCGTTTTCTTGAATTGGGCTGTTCTACCTGTCTTGTGGGTTTATGGTTCGAGGGTGCAGAGTTTGAAAGTGTGCACGACTGAACGAGACAAGCCAAACAAGTTGCATTCAAATGTTGACCAAATGTCAATAATTAAGGCACACCAAGCAAGCCCTTCAGGCTCAGAAAATGCACCTTACTGTTTCAAGAAACTACAGCATTCCTTCTCATGCTCAGCCCCAAGTGGCGCGCTAGTTGATTCATGTAGGTCGGCACCAGGTCGGCACGAGGACAGAGCCTTCTCGTCAAAATGAAGCCCTGTCCGCACTTTTTGCAACTCGTTTTCAATCCCCAAACAACGTCAGATTCTACCACTCTTGTTTTGCAATGTCCGAGAACGACATAAAAACCCTTCCGTTCGACTGGACAATCACCTCGAGCGCCGATAATAGGGGCTCTTGCCCCGGCGAGTCTCTAATCCTCGGCAGCTTTGCAGCCATCAATGCCGTTGCGGGTATTATGAGTCTTTTCTTTGGAAATCGCAAAGTCGTCAAAAAACCCACCCTTGGTCTTCTTGGAACCCCCACAGCAAAGCCTGGAGATATCTCTGGGTGCTGAGCCTTGGACTGCATCTCGGGGCCAACGCCATGATTGCGCGAATCATGCAGACCACGCCGGGCTACCTCGGGACATTTTCGATCGGGGAAATGATGCTCTTTCTCACAACACGTCCACGACTCACTTGGTTATTCCTTCTGCTGACGCAGATGAAGTTAATGTCCATCTTCGCGAGCGACGATAACTACGACCTAGAGAAAATCAGATCGAAAGGGAAGCCTAACCAGTGGTGGTCCTCGTCACACGTCACCCTCTACACCGAGGTTATCCTGCAAGTGGTCGCATTGTATCCAATGGGTCGAGTTGCCGCCTTTGCAGCTCCCCGCGGATATCTCAAAGTCTGGACTCCCGAGTACGCCTCGCTACCGGCTGGCGCACGTCTAATGTACGGCAGCGCCATGTTATACCTCACAGTTGGGGCGCTTTCACTGTCTTGTATAATGATAAACTTGTTGGTTCTCTGGACAACCCCCTCGAGCCAACCTACGACCGAAACGGGAAACCCCCCAGAAGGGCCACCGGCCCCAGCACCAACACCACTACCCTGTACCAGATGTAATGAAATCCACGGCGAGTCGGATGATGATGAGTTTTTCCGCTCCATGATTTTCTCCATATCTGCCGCCAACATGACGATCATCACTTGGATGGCCAGCTGGTTGTTTTGGGCAGGATTTGTAAAGGCCGCCAGTGAAAGGTATGGACACGACCACCATACTATCGAAAGGATTCACGATTCAAGCTAACTTGGATGACTTAGATACTGCCCTCCACGTTTGGCAGCCCAAGCAGCTGTGTGGACCAGCGTCTCGGTTTTGAGTTCGTTTTTTGGAGCAAGTGCTTAAGATGGCCAACCATGACTGCAATTTTTGCATCAAAAGAGGATTCGTGTTTAGGAATAGATATCGACCTAGGGAAAGAACCTAACCAATGTTGGTACCTCCTTAGGTCAAAGTTATACTCCCATCTCCTCTCGCGGGTACTTTAACCAAGGATACCATTCCCGCCCCAGATGGTCCACAATCAAACCCAATATATACCTGCCCGCATCTCCGACCTGCCACATGTTCCTTCCGTGGTAAAGCAGCAGGGCATAATACCCCAGAAGCACCAGAACCTCAGGACGCTTGGCCATCAACAGCGCTGACAACTCTGGCGGAGCCATCATGGTCCATACGAAAATCATCTGGTGACAATACGCATCCTTTTGGTCCTTGTGTTCTTCCACCGTGTCAAATCCCACTTGTAAATGCCGCACTGCACGACGGCAGGCTTCCCTCTCGGCATCGGTTAACCCAACCGCACCATCGACAAGTTCTGGCAATCCTTGACAATGATCCCCTTTCGGCTCTCGCATCGTGAAAGCCGCACTGGCCGCAATGGTAGGTCCAACTTCGGTGGTCATTAAAAGCGGCCAAGAGGCCGTGGAGACAACGACCACGCCGCGGTTCATTTCAATGGCTTGGACGTACCGCGCGAGGAACCCATCGAGCGTCTCCGCCTCTTCTTCTTGGTTCTGTTCTTCTGAAATTGGCCTCTGTCTCTGCCCCCGTCGCTCTCTTTGACCCTGTCCTTGTCCTTGTGGCTGTCCTTGTCCCTGGTGGGATGCACGTGGTGGGGCCAACACATCGGCAAGGAGATGGTTACCTAGAACCGATGAAAAGACGAGTACGGCAACGCAGTTGGATCCATCTACCACTGCCGCTGCTGCCGCGGATCCTGATGTCCCATTCTGTGTGAGTGCTTTGGCGTTAAAGAGGGAGACCGCGCGCATCTGCAGGCTAGTAGCGAGATGGAGGTACTCAACCGATTTGCGAGGATGGAGGTAGGCGAGGTGACGGGCTGAAAACGCCAAGAGCTGATGTAAAAGGTAGGGGGCGTCGAGTCCCGTGCGAAGAACAAAAGCCATGCGAGTGAGGTAGTCTCCTACGCTAAAGGCCAGGTTGAACATGTCGCTCCTGGAAAGCAAATGGGTGACCAGCTCGATGTGGTGGATGTTTATGGCACCATCGAGGGCGTTGCTGGTGCTGACTATCTCCAGGGCTGCGGGGCCGCTGCTGCTGCTCGGACTACTTCCCCGAGTGGAGGACGCGGCTGAGAAGCTGCATTCCCGGGAAGAGTTGGCACACAGTCGGCAAACGGGATGGGCTTCGTCGCACTGTAACCCCATGTCAGTCAGTAATCCCATGTACCCGGTTACCTATATGTATGTGTGTGCTTTCTCCGGACTGGATCCAGTTGGGTACTGATAGCTCCGGAGGAAAAAGGAAGCAAATGCCTACCTTGACGTGTCGTTGTTTGCTATGGTCAGGATTAGCATGACGAATGCTATTAGAAGCCAAGGATAATCCATCTCACCATTGCAGACACCCTGCTCGCGATTTTCTATGGCTACGGCGAATCATCGTCCCAGGTACTGTATGAAATGCAAACTTTGGAGGATCTAGGCCGAATCGTGAGAGGGAACGTGGAGGCGAAAGTTTGTTTGCGGGAGGGAGAACCCGGGATCGGCCAGAGACACGCGTGTTGTGACAGTTGGAGAGGAGCCTGATTGGATAGGTGGTCGGGTATGGATGGCACTGGGGTTTTAAATTCACGGACCCGACCCCGAACACGCGTGTTCCGTTTTCTCCGTGTCGCTCTCATTGGTTGATGATTCATAGGGCTAAGCCACACGGACGCATTGAACCGCCCCCAATTCCCCCAAAGCACCCACATTTGCATCCTAAATCACTGGAACTTGTGTCTGTGGTTGCATTGCGCGACCTGAGGATACGGGACGGCGCCCCTCGAGGCTTTCCGGGTTCCGGGACAGGACTAGGCAAGGGCATGAATATAAGATCAAAACCAGCAAGTTCCCTCATTCATATTGCAAATCAGTCGGCTTCTTTACTTTTCACTCGTTTAGTTTTCAGTGTCATTTTCTTCAAAATGGCTGAAGGAGAGCCCGTCCTCGGGAGTCTCTACGTTTATGCTCCAAACCAGGTGGCGCCAATCCTTTTTGCTATCGCATTCGCTTGTTCTGCAGTTGGCCACTTTTGGCAGTGCTAGTATGTTACATGGCCCCCCAATGGCCCCCAAGGCCCCCAACCTCTCTTTTCTCTTTCTCTCTCTCCGTCTCTCTCAGAAGAAAATCTAACGTCTTTTATCGATTTAGTCGTTACAAAACTTTCCTTCTCGTCGGCCTCCACCCCGGCTGTGCCGTGATTCTCGTCGTCGGATATGCTCTCCGGGAATACGGGTCGTTCAACTACCTCTACACACGACCGAATCTCGTCGTTTTTATCTGCAGTCAAATATTCATCTATATCTGCCCGTATGCCTTCCCTCTCCCTCTTGTCTCTCCAAAGAGGTACTAACCACCGACGGGTTTCGTTCTTTATTTTGACAGACCTGCGTTGGAGCTAGTGAACTACCATGTCCTCGGCCGCGTCTTTCATTACATTCCCCACCTGTCACCTCTCCGACCATCACATGTGATGCGAACTTTCGGTGGGCTCATGGCCATTGTTGAAACGCTAAATAGCGTGGGGGTATCACTCTTTGCGAACCCCGTTGCTGAGCCAGCGCAGCAGAATCTGGGGAAAACCCTCCTCCTCATCGCAATGGTGATTCAAATCGTCGTGGTTATGACGTTTTTCGTCATTGCGGGGATTTTCCACATTCGTTGCGCCAGAGCGGGTTTCACACGCCATCACAAAGCGGTGACGACTCCCCTGCGGACGTTGTACGCGAGTATGATGTTGATCTTAATCCGGTGTATATATCGCCTGGTGGAGAAGACCATGTTTAAATCCGTGAGAATTCGGGAAGTGGAGGAGCTGAACCGGCTAAGTCCGCTGTTGCGACACGAGGCGTTTTTCTATGTCTTTGAGGCGAGCTTGATGTTGATCAACTCGGGGATTTGGAATATTTGGCATCCCGGACGGTTTCTGCCGAGGAGTCGCCGCGTGCATTTGGGGCCGGATGGGCTGGAGATTACGGACGAGAAAAAGGTAGATAGACGACCGATCTTAATGAGGGTGGGACATGTCTTGACATTTGGGGTTTTGTTTCACAGAAAGGAAGAGAAGAGCCGGGAGTGGATTGAGATGGGAGACTCTCAAGGTTCATGTTGATTTGTCACCAATGTTTTTTTTTTTTTTTGACTATAATGCATCTGGCTAGAAAAGCCTGCTGCTTGAGGATAAAGAAGAGGAAAGCGCAGCAGTAATACTATATCGGGAGATGGACGTCTTGTTCATCAGCTAGTACGCCAATTCACCCTCCAGGGCAGTGTCCATCTTATGTTCGCGGCGTCCTGTAATCCGATGACGATGCATGTAATGCGGTAAGGGTATTTGATTCAATCCCATCCAGACTGGGCCTCATCATGCATTGGTTCCTTGAGAGCAAGGACCATCATAGCCCCCCCCACCTTTGGTCAGGTCCCCCGTTATGATATGCAAACACTAGTCTGGATATGCTTAGGTCAATACATAGGTAGTACCTGCCGAAAATAGAAACCCGAAACGCCATCCGCCATGATTCCCTGAAATGATTAATACCCGAAATACTCCAGTCAATCTTGGTGCCCATCCATTCATTTATTCCCAACATTTCCCAACATTTCCCAACATTCCAAGTCCCTTGGCAGTATTCTTACCCGCTTCTCCAAAACGGCACATAACGATTGACAGTATCATAGACATCAATAGGCTGCACTCGCGGCGATATATAGTCCTCGACATACAAATAGATGCGACAGAGGGTATACGACACAAGATGGTGACGGCTGCAAGGGCTCGCAGCGGCAGCGCCATCTCCGGATCTTTGTCGGCCGAGATGTTGCGCAAGCAGTCGAACGACCGGTTCAACTTCCTCCACATCCGGACGAGGCGGTCCAGCCGTACCATTAGGTACCGTGGGACCAGACGTTTCCCCCTCTGGTGGTTTTTTGTCGTCATGGATGTAGGGGATTCAAGCCGTTGCTGCATCAAGGTGCCGACTTCCGTCGCGGGATTGGTCGTCATGGGCTGTAGCTGGATTGTCTGTGACTTGACATCTGAAGACGAGGCCGCTTCTTCCGCCGACCAAGCGACGACCTTAGTCGGCACTTCTGCTATTCCCTCTCCCCCTCCTCCTCCTCCTCCTGCTCGTCGTCGCTGGTGAGCATCTTCCATCCAGCCAAGATCGTCGCCCCCTGTACCCGCGCCGCCTGTTGCGCCTTCTCGTAGGCTGCATGCCATCGAAATCCAACAATGACATAGTGAGTGCCGCCGTAGATGCCGCCGACAGCCTGGATAATGACGCAGGCACGCCACAGATACTGTTCGGCCGGGGTAGGGTAGAAGAAGTTCCAGCCGAGCAGGGACCAAAAGCTAAAGACGAGTAATGTAACACCGCAAAAGGGGCGACTACCCACGACTACTCAATGGGAAGCCAAGTGTCTGAGGGCACCCGATTCCACGGCCGCGAGGTCTTGGGGCGCGAGATGACGGGCAGTCGCAACATGTGGGTGATGCGCGTGTAGTAGCACCAGTGCATCTCAATGTGGAAGCGGGGGCCGTCAAGAAAGGTTAATGGGGTGCGATACCATTCCAGGGGAAGAACTGGGTGGGTCTGTTATTCATTTTGTTATTAAAATGGTTCCTAAAATATCAGGGGAAACCAAACGAGGAGGGGGGGAGGTTAACTTACATGCTCTCGAGCCCAGGTCCAAATGTCCTCTACGAGCCTATCGTCCTTTGTGGGTATCATTCTCGGCTTCTGGATAGCTGGCTTTCCGAACCAGTAGATTTGTGTGAAGAACATGACAAAAACATAGGAAAGCGCCGTCAGCTCGAGAGTCGTCATGGGCAGACCAACCTGGATGCGTTGGATCTCAATGACGGAAAACCAGAGGGCTTGCCATAGCACTAACAGCCTGTATTTAATGAGAAACAAAAACGGGAGAGTTAGAAGTGTCGATACTCATCAAAAAAAAAAAAAAAAAAAAAAATTGGCATAGAACGGGGAAAAAGGACCGCTCACCTTGACAGCATGTCTGAGGTGTTCCTCTCCTTGATGTTCATCTGCTCCATGTCGGGGAAATCCACGTGGAAATGCTTGACGAGCCAGTGGAGTTGCTCTGAATTAATCGGGAACCCGTCCGGGTAGTCGGGACTCGTCAGGTATATCCCGCCCATGTCGGTAAAGAATGCGTGCATAATTGTCCACTCTGCGCCGTTGCACGGGACCTTGTCCTCCTTGAATTTCTTCACACTCCGTCTCGCACTGGAGAGCTGGCCGCGGGCGAACCCTAAGAGAAGGTCCGGGCCTAGCAGGCCGACCACAGCCAGGTGCGTCTTGTCGATACATCGGTGAATGAAACCCTCGTTAGGGGTGCCGACGTTAGGATGTGTGGCGACCCAGCAGCAGAGGACAATGGTGATGGAACAGGACGGGAGAATGTCAAGGGTTCCTCGATCATTGCCTGCTTCGACCCAGCCCCAACGCAGCTCATAGTAATCTGTTCCATTGGTCAAGGGAGAACTGCTGGCCATGGGGGACCGCTAGGAGCTAAGATAATGATCATGCCAAAACAAAAGAAAAAGAAAAAGAAATAGAAAAAGAAATAGAAAAGGACATGGGGCTGGAATCAGCAACACCAAGGTCAATATCTGAGCAGATGGTCGTCACAGTGGAGTGTCATGAAAAGTTGGTGGAGTTCCAACGGGGGAGAGACGGGAGAAACAGGAGGGGGAAGGGGGAGGAGAGGTCGCCCCAGTCGGGTACTGCAGTCTGGCCGTGTTCCTGCCTCACTATAATGATGATACACAATGATGCATGTCCGACCCGACTTGCTGGTTCTCAGTTCCTGACCTGTCCGTGCCTCCAGCCATTGTGCTGATTTCAGTGGCTCTTGCTCGGACACGTTTCGGACTGGGTTGGGGATTACTGAAACCCCAGGCCAATTATATCAACCATCAACCAGCACGGCAGCGGCACGGTGAACCAGGCGCGCGCTAGCATTTCTGCACAGAAATTCAAGAGATCCTCGCGTGGAACAAAAAAAGCCCAACGGAAAAACCCGCCCAAAGGAGGGCGACTTTGTGAAAAATAACAAAAACGTATCAAAATGGACATGGTAAAGGTAGCCGACATGGAATTCACTCCTGTCGCGACGATGAACCTGGAAGCTCCTGCCATGTTTCCCTTGCAAACTCGGAACGTGTCGGGACCGCAGCCGACCACACCAAGCCGACTACAGCAATCAAACATCTGCTCTTCCCACCGCCCCCAGTCCCTCGGCATTTTAAGCTCCTCTCTTCAAAGTCAAGTCCTTAGCGGCACGAGGATTAATTGCTGCTGCCGCGTGGCTGCAGTTGGTGGTCGGGTTGAAGGCCGCTTCACGCCCAGCCGGCAATTTCCGTTCGATCGAGTGGTAGTAGATTTCCCCAGATTTCCCAGCAATGGCGCCTTCTTCGCAGGACGGGTCCTCTAGTAGGATCCCACTTGTCAATGAGAATTCCCAGCTGCAGTCCTACTACAACTCGCTCGAATCCCGCATCGGTTATCGCTTGGTTCTCGGCGGGACCCGCCACTTTAGATACTGGGACCGCAACACCTACTAACCCTTTCCTATCGGCAAGTCACTACAAAGAATAGAGGATAAGCTAGCCAAAGTTCTCGGCCCACCCAAGGGTACCCAGGTGCTTGATGCTGGGTGTGGTGTGGGCCACGTTGCCCTGCATATGGTCAAGGTCTACGTCTGGCACATCACGGGGATCGATATCATTGACCATCACATCGCTAAGGCGGCCCGCAATATCGCCCGCTCAGGCGTCCTCAAGAGCGCCTTTACCGTGCAAAAGATGAACTACCGCCACCTCGAAAGCCTCCCAGAGGAGTCCTTCGACGGCGCCTACACCATGGAGACCTTTGTGCACGCTACAGACCCCGAGGCCGTCCTGGCTGGATTCTACCGCATCCACGCCCGGGTGGTCGCGTCGCCCTGTTCAAATACGGCCACGAGGCGGTCGACGAGACCTCGCCCAAGGAGCTGGTCGCCGAGATGCGCACAGTCAACCGCTGGAGTGCAATGCCGACCAACGATCGTTCCGAGGCGGGCGTCCTCAAGAAGATGATTGAGGATGCGGGATTCCAAGACGCTGAGGTGCGCGATTATTCAGAGAACATCCGGCCTATGGTGCGCCTCTTCTTCGTCCTAGCCATCATCCCTTACCTGTTCATCCGCGTGCTCGGGTTGCACCGCTATTTCATCAATACCGTCGGGGGCGTGGCCGGATATCGCGGCTGCGGACGGTGGCGGTACGTGGCCATCACCGCGACTAAGCCTGGCGGTCCGCTGGAGGTGGGGAAGGACAAGTAATAAAGGGGACGTGCAAGTGGTAATTCCCGAGTTCGGTTTGTGCTTGTTAGGGTGCATGTGGTTAGACGGTGATCAAAGACAGATATGAGAGAGGTTCAACACAAGCCGTATATACCTACCTAGCTTTAAAAATAACTTTTATCAAGCAGTTCCAACGCTTGCCTGTGTTCGATGGCCCAGTGATTGCTGCAGGGGCTTGCAGTTGAAACGCTCAGAATTGAGGTGGCGTTCTTGCTAAACAAAGGTCGACCGGAAGAAACGATCCTGCGGCTTGTGGGACACAGGCCTGGGAGGCGGGGGCTCTTGAGAGTGAGCTGGGTAGGTTCCTTGGAGTGCAACATTGCACGCTTTTTCGGTCTGGTGGTTAGAGTTAGAGAGAGGCGTGAGTCGTGCTTCTCAAACCACATGTACGTGATGGCCCCGTTCATTGTAAGTTCGCCGGTCTGTTTGTTGTGCCCCACCCAGTGTTTTTGTCCCTACCTTGGAGTTCGTACCTGTGCTCGCATCCATCGCAAACGGCGTCGGAAGCGTCTGGGCGGACCACGCGCTCTGTTGCGCAGGACCAATTAAGCACCACAGGCCCGTCGCCCAATTGATTCGCCAGATGTGCAACCCCAAAATCTCGTGTCTCCAAAAACCCAAAGCCAACCTCATCTCTCGTTTAACATTCGTCTACGCTCATCTCATTCACCGTACCAGCAGCAATAGCATCGAAGTATGGCTGCCCCCATTACAATCTTGCCACGGGAGATCATCCAGAACATCGTAGCATACTCTGAGATCGGGGATGTGCTCTCTCTTGACCAAACATGCCGCCGCCTTCGATTCGCGTGCGACGACTTGTTCGTGTTCCAGACATGTTTCCTCCGTACTGTAGGTGAATACCTGGTATTTCCGTTGCTGGCCGACTGAGATCGGTTCGAACTGACAGGTGCACGTTGGTAGGTCGGCCACCCAGTCTCACGCGGCGTGCCGAACAAGGAAGCCTTACGAAACTCCTCGTCTCCAAAATCCCGCCTGAGAAAGCCAAGCGAATTTGGGCGCGCCTCGCTATGGCCGCCCCTCAGCCGGACTTTCTTGTGGCGAAGCTTGAGGATCTCCTAGAGCCCTACAATTTCACCGCATGGAGGTTCTCCGATCCCAAAGCCTCACCGATCAGGTTGCTGCCGCTGCCTGTAGCAGCTCAAGAGATCATTGGCTTCCTGAGCACATTGGCCGCCCTCGGTTGTTCGTCCCCCCCTCCCATCACCGTCTCTTCGCTAACCCCTTCCCAGATCCAACACTGATGGACCCGACGGCCCATACGGATACACGTAGCCGCTTGATCCATGTTGCCGGCGTCCTCTCGCGCGTTGCCGACAAGATGCTGTTGGCGAGAAAATGGCATGGAGTGGCCCGCGCATTTTTCTCGTCCCAAATCGCCTTCCTCTTTGCTCTCGGTTCCCTCAGCGGACGGGTGGGAAACAACAGGTGGGCCCCGTCGAATTCCCTCCGGCATTTCCTCATCGCAGACCATCCCGATCACGTCGTCATCCGCGCGAGATCATTTCGTCCCCTGAAGGCCGCCAGGCGGTAGCCATGGTCATGGTAGCCTGCATGCTGAACTGGGACAACTTTGATATACGCAGAGGGGGAGAGTTGCCTTGCCTGGACGGACTGCCGTTACAAAGCCTCGCCGAGCCCGGCGGTTGTGTTCCGCTGCCGGACGGAGTAGTCGCTGTGGGAGGAGAGGGAAAGGGCGCATCGATCCCATCCATCAGCCGCTTCCGGCTTGCCCCATCTTGGTCTGACTGGCTCCGCAGCAACGCCGCGGCCCTCGTCGACAACATGGATGTCGGCGAGTGGGTCTGCCACCGCGCCATGCTCCGCAACGTTGACGACGAGTTGGAGTGCCCTATCCGAGGGATCCAGTTCAGCAAACGACAGTCGCCCCAATATCCAGACAGGGTCTTGCTGGAGGGAGAAGGAATCGATGTTATTGACTGGCGGCGTCATTTTCGGGGATGGGCGTCGCGTTCTTCCGGGCGAGTGGTCCTCTCCATGGCTTTGCAGGTCCCGGGCGAAGCGCCCTCGAATCCCTTGCCGTGGATACATGATGGGGTCATGACGCCCGTGGGTGTTGCTGGCCGGTGGCCTGGGATGATGGATAACGGCGCGGTAGGGTGTATCTGGATGTACAGAAAGGATTGGGAGCGTCCGCCCGCTGTGGGAGAGAGCTCCAGCCGGCCCTGGTGCCAATACCCTCGTGGTTTCTCTACAAAGTGTCAAGCAGACGCAGAAATGTACCCTCCACGAAGGCTGCACATGCGTGAGTCGTGTTCTAACACCTAGATGCGAGGCCAGCGAAGGGTGCGAGTTTGTCCGTCCAATGGGTCAGATCAATGTAGCAATCACTTCCACGAGGACCCCTGGATCTGCACGACATACAATGAGCTCCTTCTCGGTTTGCCATGACCACGGTACTCGTGCCTGACTGGGGCTTTGGGTACATCCATTGTCCGAGTTGCCAGGGAGGAAGGAGATGTCTACCGGTTGTTGGCGGGGTTGCGAGGCAAACGCGGGCATGGACTTGGACGGATGACGCAGGAGGATGAAGTTTGAAGGCAGGTGGGGGTCTCTTTCATTTCGGTGCTTGGCAGGCTCCAGCGTCGGCTGGCCCCAAAATCAGGTGCCAGTGCAGCTAGCTAATATGGCAAGAACTTTGGCAACGTGCTCCGAGATCCCCTGACATTCGAGTCACCTCCCCAGCCCGCAAAAGAAAAAGGAAAGAATAAAAAGGCCATGACGCCGCACACAGCGTCGAAGACTGGAAGGCAAGAGCTATCCAACGGAGCTTGTGACCAATGCCGCTCATCTTGTGCGAGCCTCAGACATCCTCGTCCACCGCGGTTTCCTCATCCGGAGCAAATGGCAAGATTCCGTGCGCAAAGTAGGCGCAAGGGGACTGATGCCTAAGGCGGCCAGCCACACTGCCCCACAGCTGCAAAGGCTGTCGTCTCAGCACATGCCAATTCCCAGTTTGTCAACTTCATGGCAAAGATTCTGAACTGTTCTGCATTCCCTCTTCTCAATCCATAATCGGCCTTAGTTTGTTCAAGCTATTATTCGTCAAATCTAAACGACTATCCCGCTGCGTCACTAAACATGAAGGCACTTTGGTTCAGCTCCGTTATTCGGCGCACCATGGACTCCCCACCGCCACCTGCATCCAGTCCACCCAGAAGGTCGTCACACAAGCCCTCGCATAGAGCGTCGGTGAGTAGAAACCCCACCAAGCCTGCATTTTTGACGTCCTAACTGCGTGTCTTGGTAGTTTCGGCGGCCGGCCCCGAACCCAAGACCAACAAGAGCGAAACGCCCCTATAACACAGGTGGCTTCGTGCTATTGGTGTCCGCGTACTAGGGACACGCGGGGGTCGCGCGTAGGCTGCTCCTGGCCAGAAACCGCCCCGACGTGTTTACCAATCACCCGCCCGGTTGTCGCACCTCTTGCACGCCGCTGTTCGTTGCGGCATCATGCGGCCGCCATGCCGTGGCGGAACTGCTTTTGGCGCGGACAGACGTGGATCCTAACCTTGGCCGGTTTTGGAGGTCAGACAACAGGGAGGCACCTTTGGACCGCGCTGTTAGCCGAGCCGACGCGGCCATGGTTCGGATCTTGCTCCAGCGTCGAGATGTCAACCCCAACGCGTCTGGACCGGGCCGTTTCCCGCTTGTGGAGGCTGCGGCACGAGGCCGCCGGGAAATTGTTCGGCTTCTTCTAGAGCGAGATGACATTGATGCGAACATGAACATGTGGAGTGCCTCTTGCGAAATACCAACACCCTTGTGGGCCGCGGCATTCAACGGCCACGCCCATGTGGTGCAGCTCCTCTTAGCACGAGACGACGTGTAGGTGAACCGTCCTTCCGTTGCGCATGAGGCGTGGAGAGTGACGCATGAGTGGTGGGACTCGACATGTGAGCCGCCGCTGTGCGCAGCAGCGAGGCGGCGATTCGAGGCTGTAGTACGGCTGTTTATGGCTCATGCCAAGATCGACCCCAACAGGGAGGACTGGTCTAGAAGATCGCCTCTCTGGTATGCTGCGAGCAACGGAGATGATAGGATAGCACAGTTGTTACTGGACCACCCAAGGACGAACCCGAACCACGACGATCGAGAAGGCTGGACACCATTGCTAGTGGCGGCGGATGGGGGACGGGAGGGGGTTACCAGGCTGCTGCTGCGGCACCCAAGAATCGAGCCCAATCGCAAGGGAGTTGATGGCAGGACCGCTCTGATGGTCGCTCGGACGCGGGGGCATCATGGGGTGGCTCGCCTGTTGGCGGCGCATGGCAATTGAGGCAACTCTGGAAGAATTACCACCTTGACCAAGATGGATACTGGACGCCGGGCAGTGTCAACCTGGTCGGCTTGAAGGACATGGATGTCAGTTACTTGGTGTTCCCGCCCCGATTTGGGGAAAGTATCATTCTGTATCAGCGATGTCGGGCATGAAATTCAATCAGCGTTTGGGACGTACAGCAAAGGGTGCAGCTCTGGGTCTGCTAAAAGTGCTGTTCTTCTGATAGGCTCTTCGCCATGCAGCGTCCCCCATGTTATTTCTCGTTCTCCAGCTTGCACCGAAACTCAAATGTATTGGTCTACTACCACGGGCGTCGCGATCTATTCCCTTTGCCCGCTTAGGTAAACATTCCACTGTTTGCCGCCCAACACAGATGTCCTTTAGCAGCACTCCCCATGCCCTCAACAAAGATGAGGACCAACACACACCATCTTCCCTTTAGCCCTTCTGCCCTTCGTCAAGCTCTCGATTGCCAGGGATTTAAACTTGATCTGAAACCCAAAAAGTTAGCAGGCAGAGGACAGGAAACCCAGGGGGGTTGACATGGGAACATACATGTAGTGATCTTAGCTGGCAAGCTGAAGGTGATGCACTGGACCGAGTGTGAAATCGAAAGAGAAAACCACCCACTCATAGATCTTGACAATTGAGTCTCCAGAGCTCGTCAAAGTCTCGGCGCATGTATGCTTCCCACCGGTTGGCGATTTCATCCTCATTTGTCAACGTTCGCCAAGGACAGGGCTGAGGCAGGCGCCTGTACAGAGGAGAGTGGCCGCGGGCATCGACGAGAGCATAACCACATTCCGGACACCAGATTACTACTTGACGTGGGCCGGTCCAAAATCCATCTGAATGAAGCAGATGCTCCCAGTTCGGGGCGGGAGCAGCACCAGCCGTGGTGGTCGTAGAAGCCGTAGCAGCAGAAGCAGCAGCAGCGGGACCAGTCGTAGCCGTGGTCGCAGCAGGTGTAGCAGTGACCGCAGCAGAAGAAGTCGTAGCAGTCGCCGTAGCTGAAGAAGAAGCAGGCGTAGCAGCAGCAGGAGAACGTGAACCAGCGCGGTTGAAGACGGTGCCAAACTCTGCCGCAAAGATCTCATCATTGGCAGCGATAGCTTCGGCCGCATCTGCGAGCTTCTTGATGAAAAAGCGTTCATCCACATTGGGTTCTTTCGCGTACTTGGCATCGCGCCAACCGCCGGATAGCACCCACTGCTTGAGGGCATTCAGGCCCGCTTCCTTTTCGTCTCTGGAGAGTTGGCCGGAGGGACGACTGCCAGAGACAATCGCTCCGGGGTGGCGCTCGCGCATATGGCGGCGCAGATCGCGCTGGTGGATGCTGGTCGATCCACACATGGTGTTAGTTTCGGCGTCGACGATGACGTCGCAGACAAATGTGTTGAAGGGCGACAACACCTCCGCCGCGACAGGCGGGTTGTTGTCCATGCCCACGTAGACTCGCGGGTTTCTCACCCCGCTGGCCAGTTGCTCTGCAATCCGGGGGGGGACCCAGCCCGGATTGTTGTTCGGGATGGGTCCGTGGAAATATCCGAATGGCTGCTGCTGGCCAGGGCCGGGGTTGACGGGCGTGGTGTGAGGGTTGACAGCGTTGGTGACTGCCTCATTGTCGAAATCATCTGCCACCGTCGGCAGAGCGATGTCTTTGTGCGACATGTCGAAGGAAAGGCTGTCTCTTGCTGCACGTGCCTTGTGAATGTGGTTGAATGGGCTCCAAATGGTAAAGTGAAGTTTTTTCAGGTCGGCTTGGAGGAGAATGGGAAAAGTCTGCGGCTGTTGCCAAACAGGTATTGTTAAAAGAAGTGCAATTGAGAGGCTGCGCTGCGGAACATGAGAGAAGTAGGCGGGGACTTACTGGAATGACAGCGTGCGAGGCCGTGGTGGATCAAAGGCGTCCCGTGTTGTGGGACCACGCGAGGCTGAGCGATTCCGGGCCGGGCGATTCTTGAGCCGGGTGACTCCTCCCAAGCCTGGTGACGACTCCCGAGCCTGGCAACGACTCCCGAGCCTGGCAACGACTCCCGAGCCTGGCAACGACTCCCGAGCCGGGCGATTTCAACTGGGCCGGACGATTCCCAAGCCAACAAGATTGCTTGTGCTGGAAATCCCAAGCACGGAACGTTAACAAGGTGACTTGAGTCTCGAAACTGTGTTGTGTTGTGAGGTAAAGTCGGGAGAAAACGCGAATCTAAATGAATTCACGGCTGCAAAAGAAAGGCGGCGTAGTGGGGGAAACGCGCCAAAGGAATTTTTGGGCACGGCGTGCATGTTCAAGCAGGCCGGGATACCAGATCACACACTTGGGATGAAAGCGGATTTCTCACTTTCAAGGCATCAACTTTGGGCACCCTGATAGGCGGTCTTGTTACGCATCTTGGATTCCGAAATCGACGTGGGCCCTTTCATTGCACGGCGGTCTGGACCCGCACACACCGAACCTTCATCCAAGCGCAAGTGATTTCTCGGCGTCTTGCCCAATGCGAGACAAGCTGGGTATGTCCTCATCGCCTCGCCTCTGTGTAGTGTGGACATGGGGAGGGATCGTGAACTTCAGAGGCGTTCCTAGAGTACTACACTCAATCCCGGAAAGGCTGGTCAGGCAGATCATCACTTGGTGGGCATTTAAAGAATTGTGTAACTGGGAGACTCTTTACCAAGGCCTAGCCTGTCTATCAACACTTGAGCTTCTTCATCCATGTCCGGGGCCTCAAGTTTCCATTCTCAACACCTGGCAAAAGAGAAGAGATGCATCGGCAGGTGTTGATCCATCAGCCACTACTACCAAGCCGTAAAGTACCACGAAAACGATCTTTCACGGGCTGGAAACCAAGCAGAATCACGACTGGCCAATCGAACCCACTGCCAGGGGTTTTCTAAAGCCCTAGCTGCCATTGGCAGATTGATAGGCAGGTTGTGATCTGGGCCAGGTTACCGATCTGACAGAGCGGCGCTGAAGGTATGGCTCAGAGAGTAGTCGGGTCCTGATGCGGCATCTCCTACTCAATCACCATGGACGATGGGCGTAGCGTTCGGCGCGCAAACCGAGCCTACTACCAACTAAGACAGCCCTTCCAAAAGGACGGGATGCGGAGCTCTAAATCGACGGATTGGGAATGCAGCGTGGCTCTTTACAAGCTACCCATTCAGCCAGACCATGGCAATTACCTGCACTCACAGGGAAAACAAGTTGAAAGTTAGGGGTTATTTTCATGTCAAGTTGACTACACGTCAGTGTTTGGAGGCGCAGTGCTCCCCATGTAAATACCAGGTAGATTCTTTCATTGCTTATACCAGCTTTCTTGCCAGTTCTGCACTTGCCCCCGCCATTATCAATGGATATGGAGGCTGGGATGGCGGGAAGAATACCCCGCGCGGAGAATGCCCTCCATGATTGGACCACATTCTTCCTAGATCAGATGAATTGCTGCCCAACTAATTTTAACTTCTAACAACCCTCCCTTATCGTCCCATCTTTGAGAATTGTTGTCGTTACATGTACGAAAAATAATTCCAATCGAGATGGACCCGACAGTTGTGGAATTGCTCACGGCCCAGGGCTGTCAAGTTATCCCCGACGTTAACCCCAACGAGGTCTTGCTGCGAGTGGAGCAGCTTTCAGGAGACACGGAAAACTTGACCGCCATTACCGAATTACTGTTGGGTCTCCAGGTGAATGCCGACCTCTCTTACAAAGACGAGAAGGACCTGTCTGCTTTGCATGTAGCGGCAGCGCGGGGTCGCATGGGTGTGTTGCGTCATATTTTGCGAGATGGAAGTCGCTAGGGCTGTCAGGCGGGTTTTGGCGTACCGAGTCTGCGGGATCAGTGGAGTCTCTGCCAAACATCGGACGGAGCCTGTTGAGACGACGATGCGGAGACGGGCTTCAATCGCACAGGGCCATTTCCGAAGCGAATCGATCGAGCTGAAGATAGCGGAAACAGATGTTTGGAGCTGGTTGTTTCCAGGTACGCAACCGCTTTTCGAATGCCGCCGATCTTTGTGGCAGCCGTTTGCTTCACCTCAGGCACAGGTGGGGCCGTCTTCGCCGGGCAGTCGGATCGATAAGATCGAGCTCGATAAAAGGACCCCTCACAACCTGGAGCAAGATGACGTGAAGCACCCCACAGTGCACCACCGCCAAGCAAGTCCATCTCAGGCACGGCACGTCGGCAGCGTTGCTCAGGCGTAACAGCGATGACTGGAGGTGAAAATTACACGGGCCGGCCGACAATAAATGCCTGGAATGTCATTTCTTTTGTTTAATTTTCTTTTGCGCCCCATCAACTGCAGTTTGGGCACTCTCAGTGCATGCGAGCTGAGCGGTTGTTACGACGCTGTATATCCAGGCAATCGACATGATGATGCTCGCAGCCCAGCTTCGCCCTGCCATCAGCCCATGGCTGAATGATTCGATACAGCTATCAGGAAGCATGCAACCCGCGCATCCCAGATGCTCAATGGACAGCATCTAGATGATCTGACAGAGACGCCGCGCATCTGGCGGCTCAAGCGTTGCTGGCTAGATATCCCTCCCGCGACTCATCCCCAAAGTCCCAAGAAAGGTCAACGTCCAGCATGTTTGCCGGGTACGCGTATTCCTGGGCGATTGCCCCTGCGTCGTGGGGAATAGCTCGCCTACGTTACTTCCTAGAGGGTTTGGACGTATTTGATCCTCAGCAGTTTGGGTGCCAGGGGCGATTGGCCTCCGGTATTCCTTTTCAACATTATCAAGGCAGATCCCAACCCACTTCGCGACTTGATCAGGGTTTTTCAAGTCAACGAGACCATTACGGTTGGGACCGCGCGCAACCATATGTGGAAGACTCTTCAGAAGATGCTGCTTAAAGTCGAAATGTAAATCCGGGTTGTAATCTATAGGTCGCAACTGTATCAGCTGGTCTCTAACGGCAACATAGATACCGTACCTACATGGGGATGGGATATCCTGGTCAAGAGTAAAGGGGAAAATGACACGGTAAATATACACCATTGCTTTACCGGGTCGACATGCGCATCCTTATACCTATCCCGTACCTTCAACTGTTCTTCTTGTTCCATTATCAACCTCTCGTAACCCTAACATAAACCGTTATTTTCCCGCAATATGCATGTACTAGGTCGTATCCTCAAATGCGCATCGAGCTCGCGCCTGCTACTAAACTCTTCTTGACAATATAGACATTGGATCAACAATACGTATCGTCGAAACAGATGCTGCCTCCAATGAGTTAGCTCGAGTGAAATTAGATATAAAATACCAGGGTGCTTACTTGAGATCTAGTAGGTTGGGAAAGCCCGCGCCTCTACATACGCTGTCGGCATCGTGTACCGCTGGGCTGTGCTTGAGGAATGGGCAGGCAAACCTAGGGCCGCTCAGTCGACGTTTTCGCTTTGGTGGCCGGTTTGTAGTGTCGGCCTTGGTTTCATCCCAAGGCTTATTATCGGTTCTCCTTTTAGGAACACTCCGCGGCTTCTTCGAGCCAAAGTCGTAGCCCTTTGGCTGAAGGTCCTCGGCCACGATGTCGGGAAGCGAAAGCGTAGAGTCCAATGCGAGGTTCGGTGTTTCGTCGTTTACAGTCGGGTTGGAGGTGGGTGTCGAGGTCTTACGCTCGGCACCGGCTCTAAATTTGCCCCAGGCGCTTGCGGTGTTTCTCGGCGGGCCGATCGTCGCGTCGCGTGTTTTCGAAAGAGGATGCCATGGTGTGGAGAAGTTCGACGCGTCTTCCACCTCCTCTGCGGTGTTGGAGACACGGAAAACTCGAGCATGGACAAGTTCCTTGGTCGCGTCCTCAGTTTAGGGGCTCAAGCGTAGAATACAATTATCCATCCGTCATCAAAACAGTGCCTAACGAAGCTGCTCCGGCTGACGAGTGCATGTTTGTGACGGGGACAACTGTAGCTACCAAGTGCGGGGATTCCCGCCCACAAGCCACCCTAACTCTGCCGGCGTTATCGATAACGGCAAGTTCCGCTTAGCCGGCCCACCGCCAAGACTGGGACCGCCTTCCCCCCTGCAACCAGCACAACTCATTGATACCCCCGTCATCACCTCCCTTGAAGATGATCTTGAACACGTCGGTAGACATGTGCATGAGCAACGCCCGCTTCGCCTGTCCCTTTCGCGACGCCATCCAGCCGAATGTATCCCCATGATGATGCCACAGCTTCCATCAGGATCCCTCACCAAATTAAGGCTTTATTTCGCGTCCAATACAGACGGAAGCTATCCTGCCGATGCCCAGCCCTTTTCCACATCATCTAAGTTGGGCCCTATGTTTACCCCCCTACCCCTATTTCCCAAGGTACCTATCGATACACAAAGTTGGAGGATAGGGGACACTACGGTGATCATAGTTGCATCCGGTATTAGCCAAGATGTCGATAGCAGTTTTCCAACGGCACAACAACCCGTTCCGTCCATTAGTTTCCTCCACGGTCCATCACTCGGAAGCTACACCCAGCCAGACACCACTCCACAGCTTTGGTATAGTCAGCCCCGGCTTCATCGTTGACGTCCTTCAACCACTCCAATGCAGCGATCAAGTCCAACGCAGCCCGCATTTGATCTCCTCCCACGCCTTCTGGGAGCACCAGACGGCTGGGGTGGTGCTCGATTGGTCGTCCGAAGCACAGCTCAAGGGGTAGGATCCCTAAACACGCTATCCCTGCGACGTCATAGCCGCCGACTTGTGCGGCTCCACCCTCCGTGATGTGGCTCGGATGGGAGTCGCTAAAGTGACTGATGATGAAAGGAGAGTCAAGGCTCGGGGTGCGCCATAAGCTTTATGAGGATGACCTCATCGTCCTTGGTGGTTCGCTTGGCGTGTTCCATGAACCGCCAAACAAAATGCCATACAGCCAGCCTTGTACCATACTACAGCAAGATACTAACCTGGTTGGTTATTGCTGTGGGGATACCAGACCCTTTGGGCATGTTTGAGCTCCAGGATTGTTTATCTCATCAGACGACCAAAGGAGCTGATGTTCGGCTGTTTCGCCAGGCACGCCTGAAATCGCCCTTCGGCCTTAGGTGTCGAGAGGAAGTCTGAGACGCTTTGGTGCGTGAACTTCACAGTCAGGTACCGGATATTAATCGTTGAGGAGGATGAGGTTAGGACCTTGAGAAGGCCCAAGCATCTTGTTTTGATGCGACCTGCATGAATTCCGCCATTTCCCGCTGGTCGTTTGGTAGATTCTCGAGCCGTCCCCTCGGGTCTGCAAGCCGATCAAGGCTTCTAAGTCCCTCAAGGAGAGAATTGACGACGAAGTTGACCTACAAGAAGGCTCCTGCCGCTTTCTCAACCATATCCAGGGTTATGTTCTTGATTTCCGGCTCCCAAATTCGGAGTTCAGCCTTTGCAGGGTTGTCGTTGAATTTGCTGACTACGTACGTTCGTGCGTCGCCGTATGTCAGGTTCTGGAGCATCAGGCTAGGATAACTGTGAAAGCCGGTCTGGAATGCAATATATGGTCGAGTTGAAACGCCAATCTTGGCGTCCTCTGCTATGGATAGGTCTCTCAGTAGGGCCATGATATCCCCGTGATTCCCGGTGTACTTGTCCCAGCCGTTGATGAGGAGGAAACATTGATCTTGCTCACTGTTTGAGTGGTCAACTTGCGGGGATATGCGTTCTAGGCGACCCTTGGTCCACTCTCAGGGATCGCGCGCAAGAAACCGGTATATGTTGGGATTATGGCTATGACAACTCCATGCAGGGTCTCGCCCTCGCCCCCTAGATCCAAGATTATCATGACCTCTTCTTCGCGGCCTGCACCAACTTATCATCACTCCTCCTCTTCTGCAGGAGATAATCCCCTCCTAGAATTGCCTTATACACACCATACAATCCTGCCAACGGCCAGATACGCCAAATCAGAGCCAGCAACCATGTCGCAAGAGACGCCTGTGTCGCCGCCTCCTCCGCATCAACATCCACCTTGACCTTGTCATAGACGCTTGGCAAGTACCCGGCATGATACTTTTCGCGAAGCTTGTCGTAAGCCCCGCGATCGTAATGCGCCCAAAACTCATCCTCGGTATAATACGCATGAGCATATAACCACTTCTTGCCCCCAAGCGCATGCACAATTCGCTCCAGCTCCCTGTTCTGTCTCACACATTCTCGTCTGTTAAACGAAACTGGTCCCCAAACCCCAAAATTCAATAAAGGCTTTGCATCCAAGTCCCCGAATTCCGCATGCAATCCATATCTTGACTCTTCTTCCTCCCTTCTCGTCTTTAAGGGGCACAGCCAGAGCGGGTACAGTTCAAAATGCTGATCCACCCATTGCACGAATTCCTCGGCTCTGTCGTACGGAATGCCCACGTCCTGGACAACATAAAAGTCGGAAAGCCCGCTCTGGTGCAATGCACGATACATGACACGCGTGTGCATGAGAGGGTCGAGAAGGAACCGTGTAATCCTGTTGAAAGGTGCAAAAAAGTAGCGGAAGGCGTATCGCGCACCCCAGAAGCCACCCCGGTCGTAGCGAAAGAGATAGTCTTTCAACGGGATGTATTCTGTGATGGTAGTGCCAGCAGGGGATGTTTTAAGACGATTCCCGATTCGTTGCGCGTGGATATAAAACCAGGGGTCATACGGGCGGAGGAAGCGTTGTGTAGATTGACCCGGCGGGGGGGGAGGTACAAGGCGGCCGGTACAGATAATTGTGCAGTCCATAGAGAATGTTATTGCGTCGACGTAATCGTTGGCTGTAGTAGCAGAGGCTTCAGACTGCAGGTTGGTAATGACATGGCTAAAAGAGGAGACGTGGTGGTAAGTGAGCTCCACAAACGGCTTGGCATCGCGGAGTTGGATTTCGAGTAGGGTGACAACACCAAGGGTACCGAAGGCCGAGGCGGCGCCCCAGAACAGGTCGGGCTTTTCCGTTTTGGAGGCCAGGACTACCTCGCCGTTGGGGAGGACGATTTCGATCCAGTTAACCGTAGCATCAAAGGCACCGTAGCGGAAGGAGCTGCTCTCGCCCGAAGTCCCAGAAAAACCACCTCCGACCGTGATGCCAGGAAACTCCATGACAATGAGAGGGACTAGGCCATGCGACAAGGTGGCGTCAACAAGGGCATCCATAGGCACGTTTGGCTCGGCCAAAACCGTCTTCTTCGCCGTGTCGATGTTCAGGACGCGATTGAGGGCGCTCGTGTCGATAGTGTTGCCGGCCTGACGCTGAGAGCGACGTGTGCTATTGGTAGCACCATGGTACACTCGATATGGCGTTTGCGTCTCAAAAAATTCCCGTGTTCGCACCGCGACGGCAGCCACAGCAAGCTCGTGGCTGTCTGCCATTGATAGGCTTTTCTCGGAGAGGATGGTAATGATGCACAGACGACTAAAGCCTGGACGGAAGTTAGCTGGAAGGGAGAGACCAGGTGGCGGTGAATCTCAGAGAGCAGCTTGGCTGGAGAAAAAGGGATTTACTGCGGGGGCAACCTGATTTTACTAAGGGCACACAAGGGTTAGGGTTATATATAGAGCGGGGCTCTTTGCACCCGTAGGACCCCGCAGTAAACCCCAAAAAAAGGGGGCTGTGCTGCAGAGGCGCACGCGCTGAAACAAGGCGCGTTGGCACCACCAGCACCCTGGGCCCAACCAATCAGATGCCGCATATTAACGATAAAATGACTAGTAGTTTAAGCGCTTAGTTTTGCATCACGTGATTACTGAATGACCGTCACTCTTTTGCCGCCGACATTTTGGCGCCTAAATTCTCGCTCACGCAGGGGGGTAGATTCTGAAACCAACTGCAATCTTCGGAATACCCCCCTTTCTCGCGATGGCCTCTCCATTTTCCTTCTCAACTCGTTGCTCCTAGGCTGTTGTGGACAATCAAAACAGCTGTGCAGCTTACATTCGACCGAGTCTAAAGGCTCGGCTTCTTGATAGCTGCCATGCGTATTCTTTTGCTGTTCTTATCGGCAGCTCTCATTTACTTGCCGACACATGGTATCCCCGCTCGAAAATGGTCTGATGGATTACTAGGCCAGCCACGAATCACTCAACGAGGTGAGGAGGATATTATCCACGGGTGGCGGTCTTCACCAGATACCAGAGGCACGGGCGATATTCTCTGGAGCTGCTTGCTCACAATCTTCCTGTGCACGTGGACGAGCATTTGCGTTAACGTACCCCCCCTGAAGTCTACGACACGGGGCCAGCTCGCGCGAAAGCTCCTCGTCTTCTTCGAAGCGCTCTGCGGACCGGAATTCATCTTCCATACCGCACTTGGCCAGTACAAAGCTGCAAAACGTTCCATCCAGGATTTCGCTGACATCGGACACTTGGGATGGACCCTGAGACACGGCTTCTTTGCTGATATGGGTGGCTTCGTTCTCCACCCTACCGACTTTGTCCCGTTTCCGATCAATGTTAATCAGCTGCACTATCTGGTTGCCCACGGATACATTGACTACTCGACTGTTCATCTGAGCCTCGGCGAGATCAACGACCGCAACAAATTTGACGGTATGAGCCGGCTTCTCAGCTTCAGCCAGCTGCTCTGGACCACCGTCAACATCATCGCCCGCGCGGTTAACGGTTTTTACATCACGACATTGGAGATCACGACTATTGCCTTCGTCTTCTGTTCGTTATGCACCTACGTCGTCTGGCGAGAGAAGCCCTCCGGGGTCACCGAACCCATACGCATCGTTCCGAATGCCACCATGGCAAACATCTTGATCAAAGCTGGCCCCATAGCTGCGAAGCCATACCGTCTGACTCCCATGGATTTTGCCGATAGGCGGCCACATTGGTTTGGTGTGGCATGGGATTGGACTATGCGAGTCGGCTCAGCTTGCGGGGTGGACTTCCATGACACAAAGCGACCTGTCGACAAGGTGTGGGATGATGAGTTTGCGGAGCTTGGGTTATCGGGAAACCTCGTACTGGCTCTTATCCAGTTCAGCTTTGCCGGCATACACCTAGCCGCATGGAATTTTCGCTTCCCGACTGCATGTGAGAAGGCGCTCTGGCATATAGCAACGGTATATCTGGTAATTTCGATGGTTTTGACATGGTCTCTTCTTGGATATTCGTTCGAAGTTCATCCCAAGGTCCTGAAGTGGTGGACCGGAACGAGAAAAGGAGACAAGGAGGGGCCGTCTAGCAGCAGCGAGCTCAATGAGAAGAAATCAACTCATTCTCGCTGGTCCAGATACGAGAAGCCGCACTGGATAGCAATGCTTTGCTTTCCATTAGGAGGATTGTATATATATGCGAGGGCTTACATTTTCTTGGAGGATCTTATCAATCTCAGGGAGTTGCCAGCGTCGGCATATGAAGCGGTTGACTGGAGCTCATTAATTCCACACTTGTAGGAGAAGGCCGTTCTGTGGATGGCATCTGACTGGGGTGCGCCTTGAGAGCTTGGATGAGATTAACAAAAGGGCGAAGGCGGAGGCGCTCAACATACGCTGAGAAAAGGGGGGACCAACCCCGGATTTAAGTGGTCATTATGGACATTTTTCCCGTTTGGGATTGAAAGTGCCGGGCTGATTATGACGAAAGAAACAATGAACACAGCAAACTTCCAATCGTAAAAACCAGCATGAGTGCTCCTTCTTGATGCCAACCAAAGCTACCCGCCCTCCCTGCACTATTAGGCGATCCGGGAAGCCCCAGTCCCGTTGTAGGAAACACCATTGCCGTCGTAGGCGTCAGATCATTTGCAAATGTTGTAGTAAACGGGGCAGCTGTCGACCTGCTCGTATTGCGCGTAAAGCTAGGTGGTATCGGTGCAGCCGTCAATATCGCAGGGTGGCTCGACCAGGTCATGGTGATGGAGTTGGCAGACAGGCGTGAGAGAACGCTACTGGGGATGGGGGCGATGCTCAGCCCGGCGCTGGTGCACGAACTGGACTGGATAGACTCGGTGATAGCTTTGGTGAGATAGCCCATGTCAAGTTCGCAGTCATCGCATCTGATGCCAGCAATATCAGCACATTCCGGTCAGTATCCAACTTAACTTGAGATGAGCGGTGGTGACTTACGCCTGTTGCATAGAAAGCCAACCCGTCTCACACTTGCAAATCGCCCACGCTGTAAAATTCTTGCTCGGACCCAGCACGGCAAGACAAGGCTCGGCAAATTCGTTAGTATAGATGGTGCAGACACCATTTGGGCCGAAACAGTCATCTACCGTAGCCTTTCGCCGTTCCATCTCGTGTCCGAGTCCGTTCATATTCACAGAGACATGGTGGTTCATGTTCGGCGGCGGCGGGGGATTGATGCTGCCTGCGACGACGACGACCCCAGCACCGGCGAGAATAAAAGCTCGTCTCCAGAACATGGCAACTGAATTCTTCATTTACTGGGAAAGAATAAGCAAATGAATTTTTGTGAGACTTTGGCAGACTATTTCATTTGTCTAATGAGTCCAATGAGTCCAATGAGTGTAGCAGTGTGGTAGTGTGGTGGTAAATTAACTGCGCCACCATGTTATCGCTGAAACGCAACTTTCAGCTCTCTTCCCCCGCACTCCTTACTCCTCACTCCTCAGTCGGGGAGAGATTCGGTCCGATCTTACTTGCCTCCTCCATTTGCATATGAGGTACTTTTGGCATGGCAGCACAGTTGAGGCGCCTGCATGCCTACATGCAAAAGCCTACAAGCCTACAACACACCTGTTGACGGGAACCAATATTCTTGGCTGCGCCTCAATCCTGCATGCAAATTTCAACGGTCCTTTCTATTCATGGTATAAAGGCACATGGTTTCTGTCCCTGCGTGATGCAGCCTCTTCGAGGCCTGAGAGTTGAAAAACCACTTGTTGGCTAGTTGGGAACTTACATGTAATAATCTTGATTTTCTAGGCTGGTGCGCATGTCGCTGGCGACCAAAACATGGTGGAACTCACGGTTGGCCATGTGGCCGGCTTGATATCCTTGGGCATATTCATCGGTGAGAACCAATTCTCTTGTTTCAAGTCGTTCCCTTGATAAACGAGAAACCCCCCCCCAAAAAAACGTGGCATTACCAACTCACATACATGCCGCACCCAGTCCGCTCTCTAAACCCAACGGCCATCAACTTTATTCTAGCTGGGCTGCTGCATGATAAAGAAACAGCCGCGACATGGTAAGACCTTGGCCCATCCATTACCTGCATGTCCATGGCTGACCCTAATATTATCTAGGTCAGTGGCTGGCCGATTAATGCACAGCTCATATTGGCCGGCTTGGCTTCGATCGGACACAAGTCGGATCCGTGGGGTGCGCGGAACCGTTCGACGTTTAGACACAGCGACGCTCATCCTCCGAGTTTTAGTGACAGTCGCCGGCGTTGTTACGCCCCTCGGACTTTATGATGCACTCGAACCGTCCGACGATGTCACGTTTCCCGAGTTCGAATACAGACCAGACACATCCGTGTTTGGCCTGTCAACGCTGCCCCGAACGAATCTCCCGTTCAATCGACTTTGCGAAGCCACCTTTGCGAACAATACATTGCTAAGTTATCTGGCGCCGTGTCCGTCCTCGGACAACCAGAAGCTTGTGGTAGATTGGAATGGGACCACAGCTACTTTTACCTACCCGAACGGATACAACAACACGGTCCCGGCTTTTCTTCACGACGTTTTCTCGTCCGGTACCAGGGCCGGGCCCACCACGGTATCGAATTTCTTCGACATCCAATGGAGGCAGTATAGTAGCACCACTCAAGGCTGGTATTCGATCAAGCCCGGAAACGGGAGCGAGTATCTGTACGGCACATACGGCGCCATCCAGCCTTTATTCCTCGATGAGAGATACCATGTCGTTGAGGGGTTAGTCGTCGACACCAAGACCGGGGCACTAGGCTTCCGAAACCACACGGTTCCAGCAGGGGACCAACTTAGCCATGGCGCCGTCTGGTCCGAGGACCTACTCTTCGTCGAACCCGAAACGAAATGCGTGGACACGAATCTGTCGCTGGAATTCCGGGTTAGCCTGAATAGTCAAACGTCGACGCAGTTTCACGAATTTTTCCTCGTCGACAACGGGGGGTTTGTGAACCTAAACCAGACATATCCCGCCTACGACCACGACAACGCCCAGAACAATCCGGATTTGCGAATGCGGGCCTACAAGGCAGCATACCTCCACAACGCGTGGTCCATGGCCTATTTGAACGTCACCAGCCTCGAACCGTCCTGGCGATATCTCAACTCCAAACTCGGCCAGAAATTTCCCATGAAGTTGGAAAACAACGCCCTGAACTACCTCGTCCCGCGGCTGTCCGACTTTGCACCATCGTGGCTCCTTCCGGGAGCAGCGGGAGGTTCGGGCACCAAGCTGAATGCCACGTACCCGAACCCGTTCAATGTGACGAACAAGAACTTTGAGTCGATCCGTAAGTTGCCTGACTTTTACTCTTGCATTCCTTTTATGTTTCTTTTTTTTTTCTTCTTCTTCTTCTTCATTCATCAACTAAAATTTGTCGTGATTCAGCTATCGTGTGTTCTGGCGCCGGCAACAGTGACAAGATCAATATCAACACCATCTACGTAGCGTGCGGCCTACTCCGGGGCCCTCCCCAACCCGCCGGCGATAATCACAGCCCCTTTGTATTTGGGGATAACAGCAGATGGACATCATCAATATACTCATGCGCATCCGCCGTCAAAGCCAACATCAAAACCGTCACGTTTTCCCTCGCCGCCTCCCCCGATGCCAACTCCAACAATAATCTCCCCAACCACCCCACGGCCTCTTCGCCGGGGATAGCTGGACTCTCCGTCACCGACATTCAGCCATCCTTCGCTAAACCGCTGTGGGGGGTAGAATCCGTCCCGGCGTCGTATACCATCTCTCAGGTGAAACCGCTCTGGGGGATTCTTTCTTCGTCTTCCTTCCCCAACGTCATCACCGTCGCCAAGTCAGCGCTCTATCTCATTGGGACACCGCATACCATGATCTCATCCTATTTTGGCTCTCCTCGCGGGTTCGTATCTGACGATAACGTTCCCGCTTCAGAGTTTGGTCTCGTGGCGATGAACACGTTATATTCTCACCTAAGCAGTTCTACACTCTCGGCCTCTTCCATGCCAGATTATTTTGGCGGAGGAAGTCGTGCGAGCTTGGCGAGATGGCAGACTGCCGACGCCAACTCTACGAGAAACACAACGGCCGGAGTGGAAAACATGCTGGGGAGAATCTGGGCCGATATTGCGGCTGCAGCTGTCGTCGGAACCAAAGGCGTTCATAACCTACGCGGACAAGCTCAGGGTGATGGGGGTACGAATATAAAAGTGGCGGTGAGGCCGGTGGTGAGAAAAATCAAGTATCATCTACCGTATGCGATTCCCGCCATTGTTTTACTGGTAGGCTGTATAGGGGTGTTGGTGGCGACGTTGGTGATGAGTTTGTTGAGGAGATCAAGTTTGGAGAGAATGAGAGTGGGTTTGCGAAGGACGGCAGTAGGGAGGGTATTAGTTTTGTTGTTAGAAGAAGAAAATGGGATACATGTAAGCGACGAAAAGATTAGCGAGGGATTAATGATGGGAGAAAAAGAGTGGAGTGTGAAAAAGGGGGGGATTGAAGTTGATCTAGGCATGAGGGGGACAATTCCTGCCCCGGGGCCGGGAGTTGAAGACGGGAGCGAGGGAACGTTGGAGGACAACAAACCTTCTGCCACGGTAGTAGTGACACCTCAGCCACAAGGCGGAACCGGCGAGATGCCAGTGAGCCCGGTCAGTACTGGTGACGAGAGGCGAGGCGGACCGACCCGATATTGGTAATACCCGAGCTGTGCTCGACCCAGTTAGTTCCTTATCAATGGATTACAGAACATAATTGTGATTTTGAGTGCGTCAGCTAGAGCAGGTATGCGTCAGGTAGCGGTGGCGGTAGGGCAGTGGCGCTGGCACTGGTGGTTTCCTCACAATACTCCTCTCCTATTACCCTCACACCTGTCTCCATCATCTACGCTAATAGCAACTCAGACTCTTTCTACTTATCTTTATCTTTAACAACTAACGCAAATAACAACGTACTTTATAAAGTTGCCTCATGTTTGCTCCTTAGCTTCTTCTTTAATTTCGTTTAAGGGTATCCATTATCTACTCTACTACATTATATCAGCTTGTAACGTCTTTAGCAACTGAACAAGAATCCAAAACGCGCCAGCCTGCCAAAAGGTGTGGCGAATTGACAAATGTGATCTCTGCCATTTCATATTGTGTTATAAAGTATTGTTATATCACACAGCCCCATAACCACACGTACCAACCCCTATTATACGAGAGCCTTGCCCATACTCCTCTACTATACTATAGCATGCTAATAATCCACTGCTATCTTAGTATAAGCTAAAGGTTTCTAACGAACCGCCCAGTTACTGTAGTCCACCATTAAGAACAATATATATAGCCATATACAGAACAAATTACTTCTTGAACTTTTCCTACAGCCCACATACCTCTGTTCAATTCTTTGTCCTCAGCTATACAAGGTGGTACATCTCAAAGTCACCGTTTTGATTCGCTAATACAAGACAGTAGTCCTAGAGATAGGAATTCCTTACCAGTCGAACAAAAAAAAAACTCATTAACAATAACAGGTCTGTTGCCAAAGCTCTCTTTGAGCAGATAAATTTTCATATGGTTAGGACAGCGTTCAGCGCGCTTCTGTCATGCTCTAAAAGCTTAATCATCTTCGACTCCCCTGCTTAGAGCGCGTCCAAGTACTTGTCCAGCAAGCTCTGAAGCGCCTTTACTTGCATATATACGTCTAACTGTCTGATGGCCAGCAGCACGTACTCAAACACTTTCACTGGCTTAACCGCTCTATTTAAATTCTGAATTATCCCCAGTTTCTTCTTGGGAAATGAAAGAGCATCTGCCTGTATGATCAGCCTAACCTTAAATATATTCGTATTATTTCCAATGAGCTGACAAGCTAAGTCCTTGTTACACATTGTCATAAGAATAGCTCTGTTTCAACTCTAGGGAAAATACACTGCTAAGGGTTTACTCTTTAGCGTCTGTCTATCCTTGTAATAGGATACGTCTCAGTCATCAACACTATCGAGGATAATGATCTACTTGCCATTCCATTTGTTGGACAGCTAGCCATGCGCAAGGCGCGGCATGTTAGCTATGAGCTGCTTTTAATCAGGTAGCTTAACAGAGTCAGCAATGGTTCAGAAGCCTTCTTCGATGTGGGCCTAGGTGGCAGCCTAGATCCAAAAGATCCATCTGCCAGGGGCTTCATTGGCAATTCAGTGGGTGAAGTTTATAGCCAGCATTGGAAGGTTGCCGATTTGACCGAAAGGCGTTAAGCGACTCAGAGAGGCGAGCGGGTCTTGGTGCCGCATCTCCCAGCTTAATCACCATTCACGCTGGGCATAACGTTCTATTTTTTTTTTTTCTTTGATACCCTACACAAACTGTCTATGGCCAGCTGCAGTTTGCTGATTGTGTCGAAGTTGTACCCCACCTGTTGTCCCAAGGTCTCAAGGGCTTTCAGCCCCTTACACATGGGGTGCTGATGGATTCTGACAAGGACTTCTTCCAATGTCTGCGCTGCTGATGACCCTATACTAATGATACTATATTTCAACCCGATGAGAAGGGGGTGTCAAGTCCCTCATCTTTAAGCTTCTCAGCTCCCAAAAGCAGGGTGCAGTGAACCTATTTACTATACTATAAACACGACTGAAAAGCTTTTTTTCTTATTCGTAGTGGTATTTTTCGCTTCTGTCAAATCACCCGAAACCCCAACGCAAACACTTTCCTTCTCTCAGAACAACTTTGCGTTTAGACACTTAGTAGTAGTCATACAAACACTTCAGCGTTAGTAGCTAGCGGTTCCCCTTCCTACATAATCTCAGTTTCAGTAATTTCGCACTCGCAAGTTCCGCTATATTGATATACCCCTTTAAAGACGGGCCTGATCTCTGCTTTATTATGGTAAATTTCCCGTATCAAGTTATTTATCTCCATTACGATATATTTAAAATGGCTTAATTCACATACGTAAATCCGATTAACCTCCGCCAAACGTTAAATCAATCTACAATTCTTAGGTTCAACTTATTCAACTCAATAAAATAAAGTATAAACTTACAAATTCGAAATCAAAACCTAATCATATAACAGCCGTAATCAGATAATTTCTCTTCACTTAACCTACTCCAAAACCCTCCCCCGTACCATATACCAACGCATCATTATCCGAGTCGTCCCAAAAGACAAAATTAAACCCACAACCGACCAAGCCATAACCACTGCAGGGGAGTAATCGGCGAGTACATCCATCACTCGGAAGTAATTTTGCAATAAGCGAATTGCGGTAGAAAAATATCCTCATCTAAGCGGGTTTAGCTCTTACACAATTTCATATAATTACGTCAAATCTTACCACGTCACACTAATACTACCATCAAATCGCAAATTCAACTACATACTTACGAAACTAACGCCATAAACCTTCATAAACAAGGTAAAAATGGTAAGCTCAGTTTTGTAAAGATCCACAATAAGCTTTTCCTACAACCCAGATTCAAAAGTATACTCAAGCTCTCTAAGCGGCGAACAGGATTCAAAATCGTATCTAGGCTCTCCGTATAGCTTTTCTTACGCAACTATCCAAGTATCTTCAATAGTAACGGTAACAAAATCCAAAATAGTAAGCATTTCTATATTGCCATTCTGTAAGGTATTATAGCTGTCAGAAGCACGGCACCTTTTATCTATGTGGTTTTGAACAGGTTGTATTGTGGTTGTGATGAGTGAGCTTGATCGTTGTGATGCTTGTTCTTCTCTGGCTTTCTGGCAGAGCCAGAAAGCCTTCCTTTATAGATCTATTGCATGAACCAGCTTACGATTTGTACGGTGGCTCAGCGGTTGGATTCCTGGCTGTGCCTGGCATCCTCACACAAGCTGACTAGATCCCATGGGTTCAACCCCAAGGAAGACCCCTTCCTTTTGACAATAGCAAACATATATAAACGCGCATATTACCGCGACAAAGGTAAAAATACCAATAATATTAACAGTAATTAAAAGGGGGCTATCCTCCATCCTTAACAGGGAATTTTCGCCCCTCCAGGCGTAGTTTACACTAGCGTACCGGAGTATTAATCACTTTCGTCCTTTTGGTTGGGCACGAATTGAAAAAAGGAAAGGATCAAGAAGACGTGACAAACCTGCCGACATCGCCCGATCAGTGGCGGTGGCTGGGTTGCAGCTTGACATTCGGTACGTAATTATAAACAGACCGCTAGGCTCTGTCTGTAGCGCTCTCCCTGCAAGACGGGGCGCATGCTCCCTTCCTTCCCCCCTGCCCCTGTAACATCGGCAACGCCAGAGAGCCACACTAGCAATTCAATCAAGCAGTTACAACACCTTTTATTCCACAGATCCTGGTATAAAAAGTTTCTAACAATAAGCATTCCCAAGCAGAAGGCTAGAGAAAATTGTCCATAAAGTTCTGGATGTTGGCTATTGCGGGTGCGAATGTCCCAATTCTGGGGCCTTTGCTTGCATCATTTTCGGGCCCTTGGGCTCAAACTGCACCTTCTCAGAAGGCTGTGCTGTTCAATGGGCAGATATTAGCCGATGCTGAGCCGGGCGTGAACTGGACTGATCAAATGTGATGAGGAGTCACCTGACTATGAGCATGGATGGTCGTCGATTTTAGGGTGGTGAAACGCCACAGCCACAAGGCGGAACCGGCGAAGTGCCAGTGAGCCCGGTCAGTACTGACGACGAGAGGCATGGCGAGCCGACTCGAAATTGGTAATACCCCAAGCTGTGCTCGACCCAGTTAGTTTCTTGTCAAAAGATTGCAGAACAGAATTGTGATTTTAAGACCGAGATTGGGATGGTACCTAAAGATTATCGAACAGAGTCACATCTAGGACACACCGATACATGTATGCAGCGCTCACGATGGCAATCATTCAAGGGTTAGAGTGTAGTTCTAATGACTTATTTCAGAAAACACGCTTCCTCCCAGCCATCAGCAAAAAATCTGGCCTCACCCACGTGTTTGAAAACTTTTTCACCCAGCTCAAGACCCCCTCCAGTTCCTCTTCATTGGGGCACCACTCATCAAATGCCGTCAATTCAAATCCCGCCCGCAACAGAATGTTGACATATGTTGTCGCAGTACGATGATACTTTCTCACCCCCGGTGCCAACCAGTTCGTCACCCGCAGACCCTCATGAAAATAGCCGTCCACGGGCCAGGCATTTCTCGTCTTCTTTTCTCCTTCTTCTCCAGCATCGCTGCTAGCACTCTCAGCGTTGAACTTGGGGTTTAGAATCTCCACAAATCCTGGGGCCGAAGGCGCCGTCAGAATGGGATGTTCCGCCGAAAACACAAACATCCCGCCCGGCTTAAGCACGCGATGAATGTGTCGGACCAACTCAGGGAGGTTTTCGAGGTAATGCAGTGCCAGAGCACTAAAGACAACATCGTATGTGCCGTTATCTTTCTCCGGCAGCAGTCGTCGCTGTGCTTCGAGATCGTCGAGATCCCACCGTTCAAAAACCACACTCCCGTCCTGGATGCCCGCTTTGTCCGTCATCTCCCTTGCGCGGCTGAGCATGTTCTCAGAGAGATCCACACCGCGGACGAAAGCCGCACCTCCTTCCGTGCGCATCCAGCGGGTGTACCAACCCATTCCACATCCGAGGTCCAGGGCCCGGGCGTTTTGGAGAGGCGGGAGGAAAGTCCGGAGACGGAGCCATTCAGGAACACCGTCGAGACCAATCTGGGATCGCTCGAGTTGCGAATACCCAGCGAAGAACTCGGACGTGTCGTAAATATTTTGCGACATTTTGTATTTCACTGCTGTTGTGTTTGCAAATGTAGAAAAAAGTCTTTGCTTGATATAAGGTAGGTTTACAACATCAGAGAGAGAGAGAGAAAAACATATATATGTCCGTTGCTTATACATAAACACAGCCCCGCAATCTACTCACCATCTAAGTGAGTCATCGGCCAATAAATACATGCATCAAAAACTCACTCAATTGTTCCAGCCAGGCCGCTGGAGTATTCCATTTCGCTGCGGGACCGGACTTTGGTTTTTACACTGGCTTGTTTTCTTTTTTATCGTGGTTGTGACAATTGGGACAACCACATCGCCGATGATCACAGCTAAGGGCTGCAGCTGCTTGGCATCTGGGCCCGAAGCAAAAAATATCCCACGGCACATTGCGAGAGGGCAATGCAAGACAGTATAACTGGTCGACATTTCCGGGGTGTACACCAATTAGGTGGTGAGATAAAACTACTAGATAACACTGAGTGACGCGTTGTTTCGGAGATGCTCAGCCCTAGCCGTGGTCGCGAATGATACGAATGCCAGTATCTCAAGCCAAGCCAGCTGTGTCACCACAAATTCATCAGCCGAACAGGTGGCAAAAATGTCCGAAAACATGTATGGCAGTAAAAATAACCTGGTTATCATTTCATCATGGCCCGAAGAGAGATTTCGAGACTCTGAAATCACTCACTTCGCTGTCTCAATGTTTCATGTCCCGACGTTGACAGCGTCCACCAGACCGCGATGGAGCCGCCAAATTATGTTACCGCCGTCGACAACTACAACCATGACTCGGATGTCCCTCTGGTAGAGATCAGTCAATCCCCATCATGTCCTGAACTCACAACCGGACATCAAATCTCCCGAGAAAAATACACCCCATGGCGTCTCCTCACCGACATCCTCTGCATTGCCTGGACGGTCCCCATCATTTTCGCTCTCTACGTTAACATCACCAACTGGGTTGTCGGCGCGGGCGTCGGCTGTCGCGCCGTTAAGCCTTCCGAATACTGTTTTCCCGACTTGCTCGGAACGCTTGGCCAAAACCGCCATGAACGACTTGCCGCGCTTAATCAGCAAGACCGCGAGCTTCTTGCTCTCTTACAAATCGTGTCGAAAATTCTCGAAACTTGGTTCTCCCTTATTGCTACCAGTATTGTCTTTTCCGGCGTGCTATACCTAGCGTCCCGCAACGAGGGAGTTCCGTTGGGATATCTCCTTACTCATCTCAGCTCTCCGGATGTAATGCTGTTGTTTGATTTCTCGTTTTGGACTTCCTGTCGAAATACCCACCACCGACGTAGTCCAACTCTCCGGCTAGTCGCGTTTGTTATCATGGTGGTCTTTCTATGTATCCTCTGCAACCTCATGGGTCCGGCCATTGCTATCCTCATCATTCCTCAAACAGCATGGTCCGAGATGGAAACCCCCACCACCGAACAGTTCGGTGAAATCCCCATTAATCGTGCCCCGACCGGAGAAACCCTCACGCCGGGATGTTCCATCGACATGACTTTCTTGGGGAACTTTTCTGCGACGTGTACCCCACGATGTAACCCCGCCGAGATCGCCGCGAGGAATTACTCTTGTACGAAAATGTACTCTGCCTCGGTGGATGAACTTTCAACCGGGTTGAAATATCGGATCGAGCTACTCCAGCGAGGATGGACGCCTATTCCGGTAATCACCGAACATGACGGGGTGTTGTTCACATTCAACGCGACGGTCACAAACGAGGGGATTCCGATCCTGTGGGTGCCGAATCGACAGGTTTTGGAAGGGGTGATTGCGGATTACATTGAAGTGCAGATCGCGCAGGGGGCCTTGTCACCAGAAACAAGCGAGGAGATGCTGGCTGCGATAGGGAGGGTGAGGAACCCCATATTGTTTGATCGGTATACCAAGGCGTTGGATATCATGATGCGGCGGGTCGGTCCGAGTTTGGGTTTCAAGAGTGAATGTCATAGGGTGTTGAAGGTGGCGGAGTATTCTGCGAGTGATGACAAGGCTGTGAGGTGCTACACGATAGCAAGGGGGGGCGGGATTTACAATGTCGAGTGTTTTCGAGTTGGATCCGGATGGGGGGAAGCAACGGCGGCAAATACGAGTCTTTCCATCAAGGATAACGACACAATCTGGCCGGGCGATGTATCGGTTGACATTTATTCCACATCCAAAGCTGTCATGATGATAGCCAACTCGACCGACCTACCGTGCGGTACTGGGAGTCTCGCGGCCAGCCACGTGAACGGATCTTGCGACTGGAACAGGATTTTCTCTCTGATGCCAGGAGAACGTTACCTCGACAGTCTGGTGGCCTTGGCGGTTCCGTTACAGCACATCGTGTACAGCCAACTACAACCTTCCGGACGTAGCAACACCGTCTTTTGCTTCAACATTGGCTTTCTACAATTTCCCGAGTATGTCATGGACTTGTCTCTTGATCGAAACGAACTTGGCCTTGTCCGACTGCAATTCCCGTCTTCTTCACCCCCCACGCCGGACCCCTTGCTGATTGACCCCGACTGGATTCTCGCTGCCTGGTCCGCCTCCAAACCAGGTGACTCCATCCCGGGACTTCGACCCCATGCGGCGAATCTGATCTCCGCCCTCAGATCCATCGGCGACCCTCTCAATGGACCTGTTGACGCGATGACTCTCAATGATCCGGCCATGTCATTCTTCAGCGTACAGCACGGTCTAGTGGTATTTCAGGCTATGACTCTGGTTCGATATACCACGACCAACGTGACAGACTCTGAAGAAAATAATATAACTCATCCACGTCTCAGGGTGTTCAAAAGCCTCTGGGTGTGGAAATACGACAATCGCTCCCGCACATTTAGGTTCTGTGCAGTCGTCAGTATCCTAGGATGTGTGGTGGCTTTCATGCGGCCCGTGGTGAGTTGTATCGTTGCGATGAGACGGCCTTCGACATTGAGACTGGTGGAGGCAGCGTTGCAGTGTCGTGAATTTGACCCTGCAGAACCTGCGACGCAAGAGAGGGATTTAGGAAGGATTCCAGTGAGGGTTTTACGGCACGGGGAGGATCCACATGCCGTGGTGTTGAGGAAGGTAAAAAGGGGCTGTTGATTTGTCAGTTTTTCGAGGCAATGTGTCCTAGAAGCACAAATACTCCAGCCCAAAGTCGTGCAACAAATGCACCCTAAGCCAAGCAAGTACCGTACATGCATGTCATCACGGCTCGTTATCACGCATGTACCGGTTTGTTAGTTATCATCCGGGGTCCGCGGGGGCACAGCACAGCCCAATCCAACCAATTATCGGTGCTGATTCCGCCTCAAAATGCGACCCTCCGATCCGAATTTCTACCCCTGTCATTCCAGTCTCTGCGCAACACCAACCTCACCTCACCTCACTTCACCTCCTTTTTCTTTTCTCTCTCCTCTTCATTGTCACGACAGTTTAACCCCCACCCACCAGATTTACAGATTTACCGCTAAAATGGGCTCCTCCGACATTCCCCCTCCGGATGCTCCACCATGGCTCATCCTCGCCCACATGTCCCTTCTCGGCTGCGGAGCTATCCTCTGGGATGCCGCATATATTCTCATGACGCGACGCGCACTCATCACAAAATCATACGGAATGCCTCTCCTTCCACTGGCGCTTAATGTCTCTTGGGAAATCATCTACGTGTTTTGTGTTTGCGAAGCAGTTCTCGAGACGGCCGGGTTTAGCGCCTGGCTGCTGCTCGATGTGGGGATCGTTTATACTACCCTGAAATTCGGCCGGGATGATTGGCGGACAAGTCGCGGTCATGACAGCTGGGTGGGGAGACATATCGCGCTGGTCCTCACAGGGATGGTAATGGTGGGCTGCGTGGTGAATTATGCGTTCATTCAATGGTGGCTGGAGGTTCCAGGACGGGGACATGGTGTTAAAACTGGGAAGTGGTGGGGTGGACAGGAAGGGTTTGATACCACGGAATTGGCATTCTGGTCGGCGGCCGCAATCCAAGTCACGATTAGCGCGTGCAGTTTGAAGATGTTGGTCGATAGGGGGCATTCGGGTGGGACTAGTTTTGCGATTTGGTAGGTGTCACTTTTTTTTTTTCTCTTGCTTCTCCCTGTTGTTGATGTCTAGTGGTCACTGATATTCCAAAAAACAGGTTTTGCAGAGCCCTCGGGTCGTTTTGTGGAATTGTCCTCTGCAACGCCGTCATGTGGTGGTATTGGCCTGAAGCCCACGGTTACGTCTTCAGTCCTTTGGGAGTTACGCTTTGGGGAACCCATGTCGTCTGCGATCTGGCGTATCCCTTTGTGCTTTGGCGCATTAGGAAGACGGAGCAGGTTGCTCCAGATGGTCGGATTATCCGAGCTACGGACAAGAAATTGGCGGGCGCAAGCGGAAAGAAGAAGCAGTAGTTAAAACATCAAACGGGGAGACCAGACGCAACGAACACCGGATTGATGCCATAGAGTTCATCCATGGTCGTCGATTCACAGCGCCAAATACGTAGCCTCTTGTCAGCAAGCAGCCAATAAGGTCTGGTGGTCTAGTGGTATGATTCTCGCTTAGGGTACACCCTACAGCAGTGATGCGAGAGGCCCCGGGTTCAATCCCCGGCCAGACCCGTGAGCTCTGACTTATTCCAAAGGACATGTCATTGCAACACTTTTTCTTTTTCATTATCATTTTACATTAGTCCTAACAATAGCGCCTCCTGTCATTACATCATACTTCTGGTTCACTCCTCAGTGCCTCCGTGCTTGAAAATCCATGTGGATCTACCTTCACTCTACTTTCCCTTTTCCTCTCAAGGTCCTCATTATCCTTGCCCACACTCTTTACTGCACTTTTCGTCCCATGATATTTAAGTTCCAGCGACGCGCCTCCTCCATCTCTCTCTGTCGAAGCGAGTTGGAGACAAGGGAACATAACTCGAAGCAGCGGCCTCAACGTAGCGAGACAGGAGCAGATGATGCCGCAGTGGAGTTCGACAATGGACCAACATGCTGTTGAGACGCCGGTCCAGAAGACATCCTTGGACTGTGTTCGTTGACTAAGATAAAAGATTCGAACGATGGATATGATGCAGGTGCTGGATATCACAGCCACGTTAGTTTTGACTTGACCTCCAAACGAGTTCATGGTTTGTGGTTGTGTAAAGTGGGTACTCACAAAAACCCCAGCCCAAACACCACCAACAGCAATCCCTTTTGTCGCTTTCCCTTGGTTCGCAACCCCATGAGACTCGGTATCGGTATTAGAAATATCGCAAAGTCCGTCGCGATATTCATCGCCGAAGACAGATACCAGACCGGATCGACGGGGAGACACCGGTCCTTCATGGACGGAACGATGGACGCCAGCGGCAGACACGCGAGCGCGAGGATGGCGATCTGGACGGCAGACCAGAGGACGATGAAGATCAGCGCGCATTTGCAGATTAAGAGGGTGTGTTTGCCGACGAAAAGGCGTCGGTAGAGCAGGAGGAAGGAGATTTTGATGACGTTGGTTCCGAGGTTGTACACGATGATGACAAAGTAGAGCCACTGTGTTCGATTGTAAGTAATTATTCAGAGTTGCCAAGGGTGTTTAGATGGGATAGGTAGGTAGAGGGTATCATCATACCTTGAGTTGCTGCAGAGCATCTTCTGGCGATACCGTCCAAGTATGCTTCCCCAAACCATGTCGCGCTTCTGTTTAATTCTGTCAACATCCAACCCCGTAAAATTATCAAACAGTTGTCTCCACCACTTGGTAAGGTCCCTGGGAAAACAGGTAGGTAGGCAGGTAGGGAGGAGGCAGGTAGGTAAAAGACAAGAAACTCACCCATCCCGGCCCCTAGCGCCGTCAACAAAGCCAGAACCTCCGCCACCACAATCGTGATATCATCATTGCCCGCATAGCGAAGCAGCCCCATCCGGGTGTAGAGTCTCAATGCCACAAAGAACGCCGACGCGACTGAGAAGGAAACGCAAATGGCAATGACGGTGCCGACTTTGGATTCCGCGTTGATGACGGGGTCATTCGTGATTTGGCCGGCAAAGGTGCTGTTGCTCATGGCGACGACGATTCGACGTCAACGTCGCTATGTCGCTGTGTCGCCTAAGCCAATGTCGCCTTGCGCGCGACGTTTTTTGTCGTCCGAACGGAACGTGACGTGACGTTGGGTCTATGTGGGAAGGTAACATTGGAGACCCGGGACAGTGGGATGGGTTCAGTCAATGTTTGATGTTGGAAGACTAGACGGACGGACACTGACAAGGGGACCCAAGACTCTGTTGTGGCTTGAAAGGATTTTTGCGCGGCACGGATCGCCACCCCTCGAAAAGGTCTGACCTGCCGGTTCGTCAGGGGTCGGGATCAGAGGATCGGCAAAAAAGTCGGTTCTGGGCTTGGCCTCGCATTTCCCCGGCGAATGCTGGCCTGTGTGTTGTTGAATAGGGCTAGACCGAGGTGGTCGGGGACACGATAATTGTTCGAGAGGATCAAGTGGCTGGCTGACCTCATGGGTGTGTCGAGCCTTTTGTTTCATACTAGTTCTAGACCGCGGACTATCGGAACAAAACTCAACTGTACTCGGTTCATGATGAGACAGATAAAAGAAACTGGGATCGGGGAACCGGTCAGGGCGGCTCTCCTCGGATTAAGATTGAGTGTGGACAAGGCTCCGGATGACTCGCGCGCTGCATGAAATGTAATATTCAAGGGAGGGTTGCTTGGACTCATCCCAACGCCAGTGCGTTCTGCACACGTCTTTACAAGGTATGTGCATTAGGTAATGAACCCTGGTGGATGACCCCAGAGTTTCCAGCTTCCATTCCTGAGGGAGCCGATTCAGATCTAAGACCTGCACGTGGTTGAACCGGGTATGGCGTCCAGCCATTTTTTCTTTTTCTCGCAACTAAGTACAAAGCTGTAATTAGGCCTTGCTAAACAATAACTATCGTAGTCCTCGGCGTACTGGCAAATGGATCCGGCAACTTCGCTTCTGCCGGCGACCACGTCCTATGCTCTGCCCTGCCCACGCGAATGAACTGGCGAGGATTGGTCGGGTTGTAGCGCAGGAGGAGACCGTAAAAACACGTTGGATAAAATGTCCCATTGCTGTGTGCCATGCGTGTCACTCGTAACAGAAACAGCCTCCCTTGGGCATCATCCGCCTGGAAAGGTCGGTCGAAAAAGGCAATACCCAGTCTGCGCCTATTGAGAGAGATGTAGTCGACTGTGAAATCAAGCGATGACATGATGCCAGGCACCTTTTGATAGTCAATGCTCCGAGGGTCGGCGCGCTTGTCAATCTCCAGCAGGTGTCCGGTGAGAGAGAGGTAGCCGGATGTCAACATACCGCGCTTGTCTTTGCCCGCTGGCGTGAGTGAGACGTATATATCCGATATGTCGGTGCTCAGGCGGAACGAGGGAGTGTTGACGTCCGCGCTGTCAATGAACTTAACGCGCCCATTCATCGAGGCCCAACTCCATGTAGGCGCCCGGTATTTCTTGGCTGTTTCAAGCCAGCCTCCCGCTTTGCGCCACAAAAGGCCAAAGTGAAGGTGGATGGTCCACAGTCCCGCGACATATTCGTGTGCTGTTTGGACGGCGAGCACGGCCGCGAGACCCGAGAGTGCCGGAAGTCGGTCCGTCTCCACCGTGATGGCGCGCCCGCTAAAGTTCTCAACCATGTTGTACCAGTCCCAGAAAAACTTGGGTGCCGCCGCCTTCCAGTCCAGTCGGCCATCCCATATATCAAGGCTGCTTTGCAAGAGATTTGTCGGCACGCCCGCTTGGGTGAGGCGCGTCGTGCGGCACTCCCAGAGCATTTGGTGTTCGGCGTAGTGGATGGTGCGTGGAGCGAGGATGCGTTCCTGGAGCACCCAGGCACGTTTGTGAAGAGGGCTGTTATCCAGATGTTGAAAATCGTGGCGCGGCGGCGTCACGGCAACAATGCCAACCCCCCTGCCCGGAAGGGTCCAGTTGATGAAGGACCGACCGGGGACGGGTTCGGCACGAAGGCAGCCACCAGCACCGCTGGCACTGTAAGCGGCGGCGATGACGAGGTAGGCTTCGCGGTAAACGGTACCCATTTTGGCCGCCTCGGTCTCCCAGTCAGTTGGGTGATCTTGGATGATACACAGCGAATCAATCCACAGGTATCGCAGGCCCAACTTTCGAACTACGGTGACCGCGTCGTGAAATGTGTTGGACAAGGCACTCAGGGGGATTCGTTGCTGGTGTTGCTTGTAGGTGGAGACATTGGTCTGAATCAACTGTGCGCGGCCCCAGCAATGCGACAGGGCAACATAGTGCTCTCGAGTGCTACGGTTCGGTATCTCGAGTCTGATGTAGTCATCCCTCGCATTTCCAACGTTGAGCACGCGCGTCGGTAGCACCCCCGAGCCTCTGCATCGAGCGCCATGTGTGTCATTGCATTGCTTGACCCAATCGCGCAGCAGATCAAGACCTCCCGCAGACCCGGCTTTCACAATTTCCCGTCCGTGTATCATGGATGCCGGAATCTGTACCGTCGCCGCCCTGCCCGAGGGTGAGCGTGTGATGGGGTAGACATTGCATAAACCAAATGCGTCGCCAGCGCTGACTTTGATCTGGTAGAGGGCTCCTGCCCTTGACAGGAGGCCCCGGAGGATTATGGGTCGATTTGTCCATGCTGCCGCGTCTTGGTTGCGATTGGGAAGCTTGGGAAAGAGGGTCGTGTAAAAGACAGTGCAGAGAAAGCAGCCCTTCTTTGATGTTGCCTCGAGTTGCCTTACCGAGCCACGGTGGGGAACATCGCGGGCCACCATCTCTCGGGAAGGCGTGTACATGACCGCGAAGAAGTTGTTGATATCGAGACCTGCGCAAATGGTACAAAGGTGGTCCTGGCTGATCCGAACATTGCTCGTGCTCGGAGAGCTGGTGCCTGAAGCACCGCTTTGCCGCGACATTCTGGTTGTTCTGACCGTTGTTCTGACTGTTGTTCGGACTCGGTAACCTGTGGTGTGGCTGAGAAAGACGCAGCTTGCGCGGGCCAGCTCGACAGGGACTTTGCGTCTGTTATAGCAGCAGAGTCTCTGGCCACAGCCCGTGGTAAGAGGGGGCTAACAAATCCGCGTTTGTTGGCTGCAGAGTTGGTTGCCTAGATGGATCAAGTGCGTATGTGCAGCTACGGTCGTATTTCGACATTGCGAACACCAAGTTCCTAGTAGACCATCTGGTATTTTTGATATGACCAACTCCGTAGCGGCCGCTCGATCGAGGTGTGGAAAGCCAACAGCCCAATCAACGGTGCTTGCATGGTTAGCCTGGGAATAGTGCTGACCACTTTCGACGGCTTACGCTGAGCCACGAAGCTGCAAGGTCCCGCCCGGCGTCAATCCGCCAACTGCGTTGACTGCGATAAAGGGTGACGATAAGCTTAAATCACCACCCTGGAAGGCAAGGTGCGCAGTCTGGTGTTGGCGAGCTGCTATGCGGGGTCAGAATGCATATTCATCCAAGAAAAGTTAATTGGAGAGGTTCATGGACCAAACCCTTAATTTCGACTGTGAGGCAGGGCAGAAAGATTCGACGATTTACTCACCATGATGTCTTGTCGCCGATGAAGAAATCTCGTGGTGGAATCAAAATCCGGTAGACGGCTCTCTCAGTATGGCTCGAGGCAGTCGCAGGTACCAGGATGACGGATGACGGATAGTCGACGTCATGTGAGGTGACATCTCGAAGGATGCACTACTCCAGCGGTGGTTCCTCAGATGCGATTTCCCTTGCGCATCGGGGGCATTGCTCGGAGTGTGTCGCACGCCATGTCAGAAATGCGAAGCAGAAAGCGGCCGTTCGGTTGGGCTCGATAGGGATGGCGCTCGCCGTTGCTGTCAAGCATTGAAAAAAGCAGGGCGCTCAAATGGAAGTCAAATTTAGGCAATATCCTGGGCAATACCCTGGCATGTGTGTTGCGCGCACTTGCCCAGTTTCCGTGTTGCTTTAGGCCTCAAGTGCCGTGCTGGAGCATCGAAGGAAGGCACGAAGGTGTCGCGGCGGCACATGACCAGAACCGAACGCGCAAATTGTTGTCGCGCGTTTTCGGGACTCCACGCTACTCTGCTCCCCGGATGACAACAAAAACACCTAAGCCGCAGGAAACCTTGCACATCAAGGCTCGGCAGTCGGCCATTCGAGTCCCGGAACCGGATATGCGGCAGAATGACTCAGTGAACCCCGGATGGCTTCTCGTTCTGTCTGTTCCGGGCCATGATTATCTGATCTCAATCCGGATCTGGGGTATGTCGGTCATGACGTAAGTGCTGTGCTCACCGATAAGCCGAGACTTGTCGCTTCATGCTTACCAATCAGTTTTCTGTGTTTACTGGAACATGCTCAACATCAATCGCAAAAAATTGCCTGCCAAGATTCGCGATTGCTGTAATAGCAGTAGGATCCAGCCACTAGCGACTGCACTCGATGTCGACTGCAACGGTGTGCGTCTGGTTCCGTTGCGTCGCGCTGGGATTCGGCCTTGTATCGAAAAGAGGCGATTTCGCAGCTCAAGTCATGTCTTCTAATAAAACCGGGATTGGATGCGTACTCGTCGCTCCAGGGTGAGGTGAGGTGTTCCAGGATGTGTGCCTCAACCTTTGAGTGGGAATTAGGTCTGGTATGCCTCTTTCCCATGAAGGCTCCGTCAAGCGAGCCTAGAGACATATCAACCCCGAGCAATAGAAAACACCTCAAGGCAACGTAGGCCTTGGCATCGGATGACGCCCAAGTCCCGGAAGGAAGTGGCTGATTCGGACCCGTGGAACTTCACCCATGACCTGCCGCTTTACTCCGCACCTCCGGATTCACGTGTTCTGGTCCATGACGAATCCTTCGGGCTTCCGAACGCAACTGCAGAGTTATCCCTTGACGGTCAATGTTACGGGCTCTTCGGATGCAGTGTAACGTGGGTCGAGGTCTCGGGAAAACTTGTCACCTCTTGGCATCATCAAAGCATTTGGATATTCGTATCCAGGTCTCTGATGGCTGTAAGGCTAATTAAATAGGAGCCCACCTTATTAATCCGCCTACACAGTAAGATTGTGCATCTAGGTATCCAACGCTGACAAGGCTTATAGGTCACTTCGAGTCACAGCGCCACAAGACCTATCCAGGTATTTAATCAGGTCTCCCCAGCACAAGAATTCTTCACTCCTTATACATACAAACATTAATGCTACATCCTCCCGTGCGCCCACAAAATGGTTAACCCCAATTTCGGCATCCTGCCCCTCGGCATCCCAGGTTCTCCCACCCCCTTCAAGATCAACATCCCTGACGCCGCCCTTCGCAAACACGAACTCCTCGTCCGCAACGCTGAAATCGAAACACCCACCTTTTACAACACACACAACTTCACCGATGGCCCGGAATACCTGTTCGGCGCCAACCGGGACTGGCTCGCCAACGCCGCGCGCGTATGGGTCGATGAATTCGACTGGCGCGCCAAAGAGAAATACTGGAACACCATCCCCCAGTTCACCATGAACGTGACTGCCCCCTCAGACGGCCAGGTCTTTTCGCTGCATTTTGCGGCCATGTTTTCCAAGAAAAAGGATGCCATCCCGATCATCTTGTCCCATGGCTGGCCGAGCTCCTGGCTGGATTTCATCCCTGTATATGAGCTCTTGGCGAAGAAGTATACTCCCGAAACCCTACCGTATCATATCGTTACACCGTCGATTCCGGATTATGGCTTTAGTACCCGCGACAAGTTGGCCGAGAAGGAGCTGAATGTTACGACTGCCGGAGAGGCGCTGAATGAGCTGATGAAGGCTTTGGGTTTCAATGCGTACATTGCCCAGGGTGGTGATGTTGGGTCGGCGCTTACTGCTGCGCTGGGGAACTGGCATGATGAGTGCAAGGCCGTTCACTGTATGTGCCAGAACCAGCTGCTAGCCAGCCGAAATACTGACCCCCTTTTTAACAGTCAACAACTTCCTTCTCACTCCTTCGGAAATTGCCAGCGTGGCAAACCTCTCGGTCACCCCCCAGGAAAAGACCTCACTTGCGATTAGTCAACTCTTTTATGACTCGGGAACCGGCTACATGCTGGAGCAGGGCACCAAGCCAGGAACCATTGCTTTGGCACTTGGCACGAATCCTGTGGCTCTTCTTTCGTGGTATGCATCGATTTCACGGCATTCCATCTTTCCCTGTATCACCTCAATTTATGACTAACACCTATCAGGATCGGCGGTGCCTTGTCCGAATCCCCTGATGGTCTCCCCCTGTCCTTCTCTCTCGAGCAAGTCTCATGGTACTGGTTCACCAAATCCTACGGCCAATCTCTCTGGGCCTATCGATCCCTATGGGCTGCACTCCTTAGGGATCGGAGCCAAGGTCTTCCCACTGCGCTGACTATCACCAAGAAGCCGCTGGGATACTCGTATTACCCGGGGGAAATCCTCTCAATGGCGTCTTCGTGGGTGAAGCATTGGTTTCCCAATAACTTGGTGTTTTTCAAAGCGCATGAGAAGGTTCGCCAATGTCCATCTCCATTAAGTGCTGACGTGGAATGGGTTTGTGCTAATGTTTATGACTATTCGTACAGGGTGGACACTTCCCCGCGTTCGAAGCTACAGAGGCGTTCCTGCAGGATCTGGAGGATTTTGTTGCGGCGGTGAAGACCAAGGTCAAGTTCAACTGATGAAGTGGAGAGAAAGGAATAATTGAGAGCTGGAAAGACAAAACTTAGGGGTAGTAGTAATTGCGTGTCGGTAGAGATCACCACTCAGAGGAGTTTAATGGATTAATCACAAGACTTTGGATATTGGATGGCATCTAAGGGTGCTGTTGTCTATCGTGTCTATCTCCCCGACCCCAGTTCACCACAATCTCTTGAGCAAAACCTGCATCTCCCTATCCGGCGGCACAGCAGCACCCCCTGACTTGGTAGCATTGTTCTGCGCCGGCCTATCCGATGGCGAGCCATCCAGATGCGTCCACCCCACAAACTCGGCATCGAATTTGGTGACGAGCATGGCGAGCGTGATCATGATTTCTTGCTTGGCGAAATGTCGACCGGGACAAATGGACACACCGCCACCTATTTTTTTTGGTCAGTTATCAGTACACCAACCAAACAAATCTCGACTATATTTTTCTGCGCGCGCGCGTGAGAGAGAGAGAGTGAGAGAGAGAGAGTGAGAGAGAGAGAAACTCACCATAGGGGAAAAAATCATACGGACTCCCCGCAAACACAAACTGCCGCTTCCCATCTACAATCTTAACATGTCTTTCTGGCCAAAATTCTCTCGCCGGATGGCCTTCGCTTCCCCAAACGTTGTCGTCAAAATGGTCGATATCCGTAGCCGCTTGGATGGACGCGCCTTTTTCAAGCGTATATCCCGCTACGCTAAGCGGGCTGGCAATTTTCCGAAGCACAATGAGGGAAACGTGAAGACGTAAAATCTCGGCGTAAACGGATTGAAGCAGTGGAAGGGATAGGAGGGTAGAGACGTTGAGGGTTTTCTTGCCGGTAGCGGGGTCCGTCTCGTATGCAGTGGCGACTTCTTCCCGAACAGCAGCAAAAAGGGCAGGCGATCGGGCGAGCTCGATCACGCACCAGGTGGCGATGGGGATGGTGTTGGCGTTGGCGCTGCATCCATCCAATGTCACCAGAAATATTAGCGGTTGATGGTACTCAGAAGAGAGGAAAAAGACATACGCAAAAATGGTGAGCACCATGATACATCCTCCCCGGGTTTTCATCGCCAAATCCGTCTCATACGTCCAGTTGACCAGCTCTCTAACATAACGAGATCCAAACACGGGCTCCCAGTCTTTATCTTCTTTTCGGATCCGTTCCATCTCTGGTCGGGCTGCTTTCAGATATGTTTGCACTGCATGGCTGAAGCGATCGCGATTCCCCACGGGCCCGCGATTCAACCACTTCGGAAGACCCCAAACCAGTGAAGGCGCGGTATCTTCAAATTCCCAGAGCAGGTCAAGAATATTCGGAAACATGTCGAGGATTTTCTTCCCGTTAAACGCCGTCGTCGTCGCCATGCCCATATCGTCGCGCAAAAAGTCAAACACGCCTACCTGTTTGGCCTTGTGCAGGGGAAACTTGGTATCGAATCGCTCCTCGAGATAGCGCTGGTAATTCATGGCCAAAACATGCGTCTCGTTGGGTCGCGAGAGGTAGCGATGCATGACCTCGTGCATGCCCGCCCAGTAGCGTTCTTTGTCAGGGACATTTTCGAATCCCGGGAGGGGGACTTTAAGACGGCCAGATTTGTCGTTCTTAAACTTGGCGAGGTCTTCTTTCGTGGCATCCCAGATGCGCGCCTGCGCAATGAGAAAAAAGCTGTCGGAGCTAACTTCCTTGGCAGAGCGGAAAATGGCGCGCACGCTATTCGTGCCCGTGACAAAGTACGTCTTCATGGGACCGAGGTAGAACTGGACGATGCCCTTCTTGGCGAGGGCGACTTTGGTCTGCTCGAAGAACCCCGGCATGTTGTTCACGTAGAGAAGGGTAGTGGAGATGCGAGGGATCGCGCCCGAGAGCCATGGAATATCGGCGTTGAGCTTGGGACGAGCCAGGTAGCTGACCAGGAACAGCAAGATCACAGCTACACCTAGAGGGTACAGCGTTGGGCCTCGCTCCGTCAGCCATTGCGATAGCGCGGGGTGTATTGTGAGGTCCATGTTGTTTGTTTGTTTGTTTGTCGACTAGTCAATATCGACGATTATGGACATGAAACCATGAACATTGGAAGTGACCGACAAAAAAAGAGGGGAATGATCCATTGATTTAACTTGGGTGTGATACGCCGCTGTCGTACAGGAACTTTTTTTGTTATTGGAAGATAATGATTTTTGTATTCGTGTAACGGGGG
>Ga0247765_1000045_pt1 | contig 88509 bp, 91 predicted proteins | sample UWRJL106311C6_FD_179949 | JGI IMG/M metagenome (GOLD analysis project Ga0247765, IMG submission 179949) | Plant litter microbial communities from Arlington Agricultural Research Station in Wisconsin, United States - UWRJ-L106-311C-6 | ecosystem: Environmental > Terrestrial > Plant litter >... | reverse complement strand
GGGGGGGGGGGTGGGGGGGGGGGGGGGGGGGGGGGGCGGCCAAAGTGGGCTTGGGTGCTGTTGAGCACTGACCAGCTGTCCCGGTCTTCAGGTCGCCCAGGATCATCGGCCAAGGGTCCAGATCTCCACCGGCTTCTCCGCACGTCGTGGACACAGGGTCCAACAGCGCAAGTTTGCGCCAGACTCGTCCTCGGCAGCTCGTCGAGACGGGCTGTGCTGTGACGACAGCTGCTAGCTGCATGACTTGTGACTTGTGTTACTTTTCGGTTTCTCTTGTGTCATGGATATTGGCGGTTTTCGCGCTCAAATGCCAAGCGAGGTTCCCGCTCTGGGAGGGCGCATTCCTATCTCGTCACAAATCTCACCACAAGGACCCCATCCTGCGAGACACTCAATCGCACACACGCGGCCAACCAGGCTACACTATGCCCCGCACGGCAGCTAGGTAGAAATGCAGAGCAATGCCGCAGGCCAAGAGCTCAGCGGTGCCAATTGGTCGTGGGGTCGAATGAGGGGTCCTTTGTCTGAGGCCTCTGTCCAGACGCAATCACGCCAGCTGAGGCCGTCCTCTCCACCCTTGCCCATATATCCCGCACCCGTATATATCTAGCGTTGTCCTGCCCCAGCTTCTACCCCTGGGCATTCAAGTGAACCCCAGACATTCACTGCCTTGTCAAAACTCCCTACCTCACACCAAGAATCACACGGCAGTCATGGATTTCCTCGGGAAGCTCGCCAGTACCGCTGATGGCAACAAGCAACAGCAACACCCCCCGCAGCAGCAGTCGTCCGGCTCCAACGACCTGCTAGGCAAGCTCGGCAGCTTTGCTGGCGGAAGCAGCGGACACAGCCAGCAGCAACAGCCCCAGCAACCCTCGGGCAGCGGTGGTTTCTTCGATAAGCTCCACGGCATGGCTGGTGGTGGTCCGGAGAGCGAGAAGAAGGAGGATGCTCTAGATAAAGGTACCTCACCATCTGCAAAGTGTCTAGCCTAGTGGGTCAAGATATAAAAGAAAGAAATGCTAAACAGTGTGTCCTTTTCTTTCTTGGTTGTTGGAATAGGTATCGATTGGGTCCAGCAAACAGTCTTCAAGCAAGGCGCCCAGAATAACGAGAGCGCCGCTGAGCAAGCCAAGGACAAGTTCATCGCTGACGCGATCCGCGACCAATACAAGAAGGCGACGGGCAATGAGTTCCCCGTCAAGGAGAAAGAGGAGAACAAGTCCAGTGGTGGCTTGGGTGGGTTGGGCAAGAAGTTTGGGTTTTGAGCGAGGAGTTGGGAATGATATCATGCATGAAGTTACGACCACTTTTGATTTTTGTTGCTATTATTGGACTTTGTGTCGGCGGGCAGGTTGTTGTCAATGCTATTTTTGGGGCTGCTTTGGTTGAATAGCAGACTTTATGATTGTTGTTTAAGAAAGAAGTCAACAAAGACTATTGTCAAACACCAAAACAAAGCATTCGTGGTTTCTCACCCCTTTTAAATGGCGGGCAAATCTCCAGCCCGAGTCCACTTGGCCTCCAAGATCAAAACATACTGACTAGGTAGGTATCAAAATGGAATCCCAGACACCCACCCGAGAAGTCTTCCAGACCGTAATTGCCACCTTGTATCGCAATGGCCAACTAGTCTGGATGTGGCAGCGTACTGTCATCGTTGAAAAAGGGAAGTCTGTTGAGCAGATTCAAGACGCGGACCCGGAGCCAGTGCTTGATGAGGTTCTTGAGGAGTCATTGGACAGCGCGCTCGAAGGAGTGCTGGAAGAGACATGGCATCCCCTACCGGGCTGGGAGCTTCGTAAGTTGGTTACCGAGGTGCCTCTGGAGGAGTACGATGACGACGACGACGACGGTGATGATGAGAATGTTGGGTCTGCGTTTAGGTATTCTTTTGCATAGGTAGTCAGGTGTGTTGAATATATGTCTTTGGCTATGTTGATTTCCTCTTTCAATTTATATCAAAGCCTTGATATATGTGATGATAGCAGAATGTCCACCCGACAGAATCTAGGGCGGAAGATTGCCTTTTTCAATTCTAGGCGGCAGCCATATATATGTGTTATTTCATAGTCTTTTAGAAATCAACTTCAAGCAACCTCTCAAAACCAGTCATGTCTCGTGATATCATATTCCTAGAACTAGCCAATACCTCCAATCAGCCTGGATAAAGTTCAAACGGCTTTCCTTTTCCCGCAATACCGGTTCCAAGATTCAAGCCATACCCTAACTTTCAAACATTGAACTAACCAACTCTAAATCAGACACATTCCCCGACTGACACAAAACACCAGCCACCAAACATATCAAATGTCACCTCCACGAGACCATGTCACTTAATCACCAAACATGTAGATCTGAACCGCCAATCCATTTGCATTACAGCATCAATGTCACCGGTTCTAATCTCCACTCCTGCCTGGTCCGTTTTCCATCTTGTTGATGTTCTGGTAGGTTAGGTAGGTTAGGGAGGGTAGGTACTTATACCACTCCCGCAACCCTACCCCCGAGGATGGATTCACCACCGTATCCAACAACAAACCAAAACCACAAACATCAACTTCCAACAACCCACAACAAGAACGATGTCTCAACCTCAGCCCACCACAACCACCAACCGAGAGGACACCTTCCCACACCTACCGTGGCCCAACAATCGCACACTCTTCCACCTCCTCGGCGGAGCTCGTCCCTCCCCCGCGACTGGTGCAAGGCTTCCCACCCTCTTGATGGCTTCGGCCTTCATCCTCGGCGTGGCAGTTATCCCTTCAGTTGCGACACAATCGGTGCCTGGCCTGGTGAACGCGGACCCCCCGTCGATCTCGGGTTCCGGGTTTGATTCCGCAGTGGGAGGGGCATTCCAACCTGGAAGTATCTGCCCCCTTGAAGGGGAGTGGAACTGGTACGTCGAAACAATCATGGTCATTCCCAACATAGCGGATCAAATGGGTAAGAAGCAGTAACATGTGTCAAGCATACCGACGGCGGCGGCATGGCAGCGCTGCTCTTCTGAGAGATGGAGTCCTCTGCTGCCGTGTGGCGAGGGCACCGTGTGTGCGCCCGTGGGACTTTCCTTTGATCTCCGCCTGGAGCATGTTCTTTCGGCTTCGAACCCCAGCGGTGAAGGGCCGTGGTCGGGCTCGCCTCAGTGGCCGCCGTCGGCAATGGGGGGCTGGGGACAGGGGAATGGCGGTCATAGATGGCGGTGGCTGAACGCTGCGTCTCCACCTACCACTGGAGCTGGCGTCAATATCGCATGGGCAACGAGTGCGGCTATGGGTATGGTTGCGTTGGGAATGGGCATGTTGTAGGCAGGCTGGAACGGGCAACTTGTAAGCAGAGAAACGACGAGGGGATCGCCAGACCCTCCCCCACGGGGCTTCATTTGTCAGTTTTCATCTAGGCACCCGCATGACCTTTACTCAAACCCCCAAGTCGATTATTTGGAAGCGAGAAGAAGGATATATAGAACCGGCCGCCCAATCCATGCTCGCTATGACAAAACATGATAGATATGAACCGCGAAAATGCGCGCTCCCACTCCTAACATCTATTAGTGCTTCTCTGCCTTGTTGGTCTCACGCCGACAATGCAAGACATGCGTCGACCGCAAGCCCGACCCTATTCAAGTTAATATATCGAGCGTCGAGAAAGAACCCTAGCAAACTTACCTCCCCTCTTTCTCATAGACCACATCGCTGATAATCTCCCTGTCGAGATCGGGGAACATACCCGCCAGTGTTTCTACCACGGTGGTATGTTCTGCGCGCGATAGTCTCTGAGCCTCGGCTGTTTCAGCACTGGCTTGTCTCGCCGCTGCTTCCTCAGCTGAGAGCTTCTGCCTGTGATGCAAGTCTCGATCGCCTCGCTCCGGCTGGGGTGTACGAGCTGGGCTTGCCACGCTCGGGCCGGCAGACGGCTCCTCCGAGAACATACGGCCAATTGTGCTGAGCGGCTTCTGAATGGTCCGTAGCAACCCAGTAATCGCCGCCTTCTCATCATTCCCGCTGTACTCGCCGCTGTCCCTACCTTCATTCGACGATGTGGATCGACGAGGGGATGCGGGACGAAGAGTGTTATCACCTTCAAACGACAACCGGGTTGGTGAGGTTTTCGCATCACCAACCCCACCAGCGTCCGGGGGGCGTAATGATGACTGCTTTTCTGACTGAGGTGGCAGGGGTGGGGGCGATTCCGAGCGGTGCTTCTCTGCAATGGCGGAAACAGCCGCCTCGACGTTCTTCTCAAACTCATCATCCGTGATAGTTAGCGTAGTCCTGTCCATATTCTCGATGAACTGGATTGCTCCCATGAGTGATGAGAGGTAGTAACCAGCTTCACCTCCGAGCTTGTCCTGGTTTCGGAATCTGAGGATGTACTGGACATTCGAGACTAGATGCTCTGGGTTGGCGTGAAGTACAACGTAGATGAGCATGGGCATGAATGAATCGGCTGACGAGTCCGATTTGGAGTGTTTGAGCAGACCTGGTTACGTCAGTGGTAGAACGGATAACTAATAAAGTCAAACGAACCGAAAATCACCTTGCAGCAGTTAAGCACGCAAATAATCTTGTCCCTTGGAGCCCTGTACGATTTGATCTTGAGGAGTTCTGTACAAATTAACAAGAGTTTGGCTCCTGTAGGGGGACCACCGACCTTGCTGCGCAAGCTTTAGAAAACGCTTCCCACTCTCACTGACAGGTGGGATATCAAGGTGGTCCTCTTTCACCCACCCATATATATTGATCTTTTGTGCTAGGATCTCATCCCGCTCAACATCCTCCTGGTGTTGACCACGTCTCCCGGGACCCATGGGTCTTTCCCCGCCCCGCTTCTTTGGCTTCGCACCTGGTATTGGTTGCGGGGGTGGTATTGCTGGTGAGAATGTTTGCGTATAAAGCCGGTTCATGACCAACTTCTCCATACCCTCCCGGGCGTTGTCGAACTCAGCATCAGACACCTCCCGCCATACTTCGCACTGCGCCATCTTATTGGCGATAAAGGCAAGGAAGTCGCCAATGATTTTGACCTGCTCATGGACCATCCACTGCCGCTTGGCAAACTCGGACAAAAAAGACTTGAGGTAGCGTGCGACGGGATCTGCCTTCTTGTTGCGCAGCTGCTCCAAAAACCGGTGGAAATCGAAAGGAAGAGTCGGTTCAGGTTCGGGCTCCGGAGGCGGTGGGCGGTGGAGAGAGACAGTTGGAGAGAGTGGGGAATCTGCTATGCCGTGAAGGCTTTCTTGGGACCGGCCAGGGGCGTAGGGATAGACGCTGTCATCCTTTGGCGGGACCGGCGGTGCTTGGTCTTCACTTTCCTTCCCTTTGTGGCGTATGCTTGCTGGTGATGTACTAGATACGCGGAGGTCTTGGAGCTGTTGTGCTATACTAGGCGCAAGGGGCTCTAGGCTCGACTTCCGGGGTGGATGTTGTAAAGGGCTTCCTAACAACGGAGACGCCATCTCTAATCTCGGACTCATAACTTCCTCGGCGCCGGGGCCACCTCCAGCTTCGCTGAACTGCTCCATTATGCTTTGTATTTCTGACCGCGACCCATTCTCTTGCTCTTCTTCACTTGCATATCGTTTGTCATCATAAGCAGCGTCCGACCTTGTTGGGGATGGCTCGGCAGAGCTAGCCGCGTGTCTTGACCGGGGCGCCGAAGTAGAGGGCGCCCGTGAGGGAGGCTGTGAGGCCGTGGGAGTTGGTGGAGTTGGATCGACATAGCTCTGGGTTTCGATCGTGAGGAACTGGGTCGACGTTGTTGTAGTCGGTTGGGTTGTGGGTCTGAGCGTCGCGATCGAGGACGACATCAGGTCGAGAGGCTCGTCCGTGGGGTTGCCTTGTGTCTTGCCTGCTGCAGGCCCTCCTTCTCCCGTCGTTGCGCCCTTTGTCCCGTCGGCTTCGCCATGGCCGAAGTCTAGCAGATCCTCGTCGGTTTGGCCGAGGTCCGCGACAGCAGCTTGCGAGGTCGTCGCATTTCCGGAATCGCCTGGGCGGTTCTGGGGCTCGCCGTTAGATTTGTGGGGAGACATGCAAGAGAACTGGGCGCCGGGCTCGTTGAGTTTGTCGATAAGGAACCGAGTTTCGTGGAAAGCGAGAACCGGTGGGCACTGATGTCGGGGCTGTAGGTGACAGACACTACTGCTCGAGCTGAAAGCTTACGAAACGCCTTCTTGTAGCAGGAGGGTGGGCAGAGCTAGTAGGTAAGCGGAAGTCGATATAAGGCTGGACCAGCCAGGGCGTGTTCAGCGCTTCGGTCAAGTAGTGGATTCCACAGTGCCGTGTGAATGCCTGCTTTCTTGTGCAGGAAACGCCCCCGCACCTGGTGGGGTCCAGGTTGCTCCGTCAATAAAACCCTAACCCTGAATATCTGGGTGACGTATCACAGGGAAGCTGAAATCTGAGGATCAGTCTTTATCCATCCAACTTAATGGCGTGCCGAGCTTCACTGACGGTTAAGAAGTGCTTCAGACACCATGGTTGTTCTGAAAAGGTTTTCGTGGCTTTCTCCCTCCAGTGAGACTCCACGCTGGAGATAAAGCTTCCAGCCCCACATCGTCCCACCCCGCGGAATCTAGTCACTTCGCCAACTGCTCTCGCCGATGTTTTCGCAGCACATGAAGGTGCCACTCACTAAACAATCAGGATGTGCGGAATTCATGTTTCTCTTTTGGTAGAACCACGAAGTATACCACCCCACACACACGACTTTTTGTGCAAACGGGGCCCAGATCACATTGGCAAGATTGAGCGACGCGTCGGTGACGCGAATTCCTCGTACTCAAAAATCTTGACTTTCACCTCAACCGTCCTTGCCTTACGCGGCGACCACATCGCCAAGCAGCCGTTCGCCAGCGAGAGTACTGGATCTGTTCTTTGCTGGAATGGCGAAGCCTGGCGTATCGGCGGCCAACAGGTTCAAGGCAACGACGGTGAGGCTATTTTCGACTTGCTCGCGGAAGCAAGTGCTTCCTCCAATCGCTTGGATGCGATACTCCGAGTTTTCCGGTCCGTCGAGGGACCATTCGCATTTGTCTACTTCGACAAGCCTGGCGGGACACTTTTCTTTGGCCGTGATCGTCTTGGGCGTCGCTCGCTCATGATCAACGGAGACGGGCTTCCCTCAGGTCTTACTCTCTGTAGCATCGCTGAATCACGGGATCCGTCATGGAGAGAAGTTGAGGCCGATGGTATATATGCCATGGACTTTTCACCGGCCCCACCTTCAAGCTCGTCACCTCTCCAGTTTGCGAATTATAGCTGGCTTGCGGCTTCTGACACCGATTTGGTAAGTCGTCCCGGTGAGGTGCTCTACTTTGGTCATCAAAGATGGGCTTCTCTCGAGCTCACTCTCTCAGGTTTCCGGTATTGGCAGCTTCAACATGTCTTTGCCATCTAGCAATTCTGCTTTGACCCTGTCATCCCCTGCAGTGGCCCTGCTGAAAGAGAGGCTGCTTGACTCGCTTCGGCTCCGAGTTCTCAATATCCCGCAGCCCCCATCTGAGGGAACATGCCCTACAAGAGTCGCAGTGCTCTTTTCTGGGGGCCTGGATTGCACAGTGCTAGCAAGGTTGGCCCACGAGTTGTTGGGCCCAGACCAAGCCATCGACCTCATCAACATTGCCTTTGAGAATCCAAGAGTGGTTGCCCAGCTCCAGAAGAATTCCTACGGGGTCGCAGACTTCTATGAAGCTTGCCCAGATAGGATTACTGGGAGAAGGTCCTTTTCAGAACTTTCCAGTGTTTGCACTGGACGTTCATTTCGTTTTATCGCGGTGAGTCAAGCCCTCCTTTCGGCATTCGCCTCTAATTGTACTTTAGGTCAATGTTCCCTATAGTGAGACACTCGCACATCGAGACCAGATCATTTCACTGCTGTACCCACATAACACCGAGATGGATTTGTCCATAGCATATGCTCTATACTTTGCTGCCCGTGGTCAAGGTGTAATCTCCACACCAGAGTCCGCCTCCGAAGTTCCGTATAGGACCCCTGCCAGGGTCTTGTTGTCGGGGCTCGGTGCCGATGAACTTTTCGGTGGATATGGCCGGCACGGGGTTTCGTTCTCCCGAACTGGCTATGCTGGGCTTGTCGACGAGCTGTTGCTTGACGTCAGTCGCATTAGCAAACGGAACCTCGGCCGTGATGATCGTGTGATGACGCACTGGGGAAGGGAAATACGCTTCCCTTACCTGGACGAGCGCTTCGTCCGGTGGGCCGTAGAGACGCCGGTGTGGGAGAAATGCGACTTTGAGAATGGAGATAATATGGCGGGTGTTGAGGCGGGGAAGAGGATTCTTCGGCTGTTGGCCTTGAAACTGGGCATGGTTGATGTCGCAAAGGAGAAGAAACGGGCAGTAAGTCATTCTCACTGGTTGAAGGAGAGCTGCTAACGATCTAAAGATACAATTTGGCTCGCGGACGGCAAAGATGGAGAGTGGGCGTGTAAAAGGAACGGCAACAATTTCCTGACGCAGTCAAATCGCGAAGATATTGCTCACAACGGACTCCTCGCAGTGATGATACCTACAGATACTTCTGAAATCGGTCGCGATAGACGGTGACGAGAGTGAGGTTGTGGTTCTGTCGGCTCGCAAGAGTTTTCGGAGCCCTCCTTCGCCTCGGCTCCAGTCAGTCGTTATTGGCATGAAGTCAAAAGGCAGATCTGAGCCTGGTGTTTGTCCGTGGGGCTACTAGCGGCCGCCAGCGAGTTCAATAAACAATACTCTCCAACCTAACTACCTACCTAGTCTTCTTTCATCGCTTCCTCCCATTCCCTTTTGACTTCGTCCAGCAACCCATCTCGTGTCAGCAAGTCGACCGCAGTCCCAGCCAACGCTTTTCCAGCTCGTAACGCCCTGTTGTATGCATCCCTCATCCCAGCTGTCTTTGCGAACTCTGGGCTGTGTGGGCCAGTTCCCAGGGGTCCCGGCAAGATCTCAAAGCCAACGCTCAGGCTGGGCAGGGCATAGCTAATATCCCCCTGATCGGTGCTCGCCATGGTCCGCCCGCGCGCCTCATCGATGTCCTGATCCGTAGGTATTGGGCTGTCGGGATGGAGACGATTAAAGTATTCTGTGTAGCTCCGAGCCAACACCCGGTTGGGCACATGGTCTGCGTACTCCTGTTCGGGCGTTACGGACAGCTTCGCTCCCGTTGCCGAAGCGCCTGCCACGAAGCACCCATTCACACGAGTCATCAACTGGCGCAAGCGCCCACGGGTATCCGCTCTCACAATGAAGACTCCTGCGGTCCGGGCGGGAATGATGTTGGGAGCAACGCCGCCCTCGGTGATGATTCCTTGGATGACATCACTTGGGTGAGTCTGTTGGCGTAGAACCGAGAGCCCATTGTACGCCGTTACGAGGGCATCGAGAGCATTAATGCCTAGCCATGGAGATGCAGCAGCGTGGGCTGCTCGCCCCTCATATTCGACATGGAACCGTTTGTACGCCGCAGTCCGCATCAGTGCACAGTCGCTCACGATGCCGGGATGCGATATCAAGCTTACGTCGACCCCTTCAAACGCTCCCGCGCGTAGCAAGGCAATCTTGCCTCCACCTCCTTCCTCGGCTGGGGTGCCGAAGAGGAAGACCTTTCCTGCTATATGGTACTTGCGAATCACATGTGCGGTCGCCAGAGCCGCTGCGACAGACACGGTCGCGATGAGGTTGTGCCCACAGGCGTGGCCTATCTCTGGTAGGGCATCTGAAGCAGGATGCGCGTTTAGATACTAGGTCAAGTTGGAAAGAGGCGGGGATGAGAACACGCACCCATCTCGGCATTGAACGAGATTACGGGCCCTTTTTCCTGGCCCGGATCGTAGACGGCGGTCCATGCAGTCTCGATGTCGTATGCTGACCGCGTCACAACCCAGCCAGGCTGTGAGGCCATAAATTTGGTCAGGACATCATGGGCGATGTACTCTGCGTATCCTAGCTCTGGGTTATCGTGGATTGTCTTGTTCACGGGCCAGAGACTGTCGGCGAGGTCGTCGATAAAGCTGCTGACGTCATCAAGGTACCGAGGCACACCTGCTTCCATCGTGGAGATGCGACTGGGGTTGATCACTACGAAGCCGTGTGTTTCGATGTGATCTATAAAATTGTGACTTCGTTAATGTTGGTGACTTTTTGGGTCAGGTGCCCTACTCAGAGGTGCCAAATCGAAGGTGAGCCTGAACGAAATATGTCTGGTAAAAACTATCCCCGCTTTCCATGCCACCGGCCTGGGGACGGGCCGGATGTCTTTACGACGCCCGGTCCCCGTCGTCATGGCACCTTTCCAGCACCCCGTGACTTCAACATTTCTAGCGCACCGGTTTAGAGACGGGTCGGGTGGTGGTGCAGTGGATAATTCATGCCGTTTTTTTTTGGGGGTGCATGGTAGAGAGTTCATATTGTATTGTTATCCTGTCAGGTTGAGGGATTAAAAGGGTTCCATCAACAAACACTCTTTTCTCCAGTTCGCGTGTCGCTGAGTGATCAGTCTGGTTGGGTGGTCTGTCTTCACTTTCTTGTCACCTTGACCATGATCCACCACCAACATTGAACCTCCGACCCCCCAGCAAACCGACGGGATATGATGACAATACTTGAACTTGAAGCCGCGACAAAGGTTCAAGCTGGTGGAGGTATCCATGAATGACCCATTTTGTTCTTGCCCGTTTTCCCTCGACCAAGACTCCGAACACGATAACCGGGCGACGGGTCAACCCGGAAGGCAGAGGAAGGAACGATACCACCTGCACGGGATACAGGAGCGCACTGACGTCCGGTCTCTAACTGTTGGATGTAGTGACAACTGGAAGTCGAGAGTGAGTCCTCCAACTGCGGCCCCGTTAACGGGACGCGACCGAGGAAGGGGAGAATTTATCTAGTCGGATAGCTGGCCGTAGCTTCAGCTGGGGTTTCAGACAGAGAGGCAGGAACTATTCTGTGTATTTTGTGTCTCTTGGTCTGTTGCCTCGGGCTTTTTCGTGATTTGTGAATAGATACCCAGATACATGCTGCGTGTGATGAAAGCCTGCAACCCAATGATCTCACGTTTGGGTATAGGCATCAGTTAGATTGGATGTTGCTATGATATGTCGTGATCCCCCGGCCCCTTCGCTTCTCGGTCCAGATGTTCAGCGCTCTTCCCCGGCCCCGAGCCCTCCAGAAACATGCATGATGGTCGGCCATACCTTTCCAGGCCTGTCGATGCGGGTCAGGTACCTACCTACCTACCTACCTTATCTTGCTGCGACAGCTCGCATACTCCTTCCTCCTTGTGATGGGAAGTGCAGTTTGCTTCATATATCGGGCACTTGATTTGGCTGTCCCACGCAGAATATTTCAGGGCTTCCTAGTCCCCGATCAATCTCTCTCTTCTTTTCTTTTTCCCTCATCCCCAGACATCATTGTCCCCTCTCCATCCCCATCTCAGTCGGCACTCTTAGTAGCGTGTCCGATGAGAAACCCCTCACCTCAGTCGGCAGCCATTAGTGAGGTAGCTAGTGAGGTTACCTTACCCTCGGCGACTGATCAGTGTCGTCAGGGGGATATAGCCTACATGGCGGGCCTATGCAAAGCCTAGATGAATCGTTCGACGTTACAGATTATGCACTGCTGTGGTCTCTCTCCCCAAGGGGCCAGGGCAAGTCTTCTGTACCGACATTTCCCCATGCATACATATACTTGTTGTCTGGGAGAAGAGTCATTTGTAATTCATCAGCATTTGATAGGGTTTCTGTTGCAACAGGTGCCTGTGCAGCCCCCACAGGGCGTACCGGTATCTGTCAATGAGGATGAAGGATACAGGGGTGTAGGAAGGTCACGTATGTATATAATGGTAGTCTGCCCCAGTTGCTCTAGGTCACTCAGACAAGTAATCAAGGCTGATGCTCTCCAACTTCAACAGTGTCTTCGATGAGCTCAAGATACATGCATTAGTTGTTCTATCATCTATAAACAGCGTTCCTGGAGCTCTGGGGGTTGCAGGGAGATTCCTGATCTTACCCGTTCTGCTTTGAAACTCGCGTCGACCTCTTGAGATGCCGCTGTGCAGCTTGAAACCAACGATCTGGGGCGCTGGTTGGAGGAGAGGTGGAGGTGAAAAGAGAAGTGTTTTCTTCCATTAAGGTAGCATCAAGGCCGGGTCCCCAAACATTGAACTCTTACTGGATACCTGCCGCCTTTAAAGGCAGGCACGGGAGAGGACGGGAGTGAGCAACGTAAGGTCGGACTAAATTGAACTTGAACAACCTATGAAATCTAAACTGAGCTCAATACTTTTTTTTTTTTTTTTGGTTCGGTCGCAGGAGAAAGTTACTCCTGGGGGCAATTGTGACTAGGAAATGCTGGTGCAGCTGCAACTTGAGCGATGATGAGAATCTAAACATGAGCTCAATGGCTGTGGCCCGCTTCATGCTCCCGCTTCTGGTGTGGGCTGTCCTCGCCCAAGTCAAGTGATTAGTCTGCGTTCCGCATACCAGTGCAGCCCCAGCGGGGAGTTCGAATAATCAACAAAAAGGGGAAAGAAAAAAAATTAATCGATTACAATCGGCGCTTTGAACAAAATAAGTACTTGAAGGTTGGACTTTCTCCTCTTGTGGACACGACAAACTTTTCAAATTTGTATTACTTTGCATGTACATGTAAGCTAGGTACCTAGCGTCAACTTCTAGTAATCTTCTTCATTGATATTCCTCAACAAAAACTCGTCAAGGTATACTATATCCGGCATTGAACCAACGCAAGTTCCAGTCTCTTACTCACCCACATCATCATCGTCATCATCATGCATGTCAACTTTGTTGGTGTTATCGTTCTCGGTGTTGGGGGGTGGTTGGGAACAGCAGAGGTTGGGAACATGAATCAATACAAAGAGTCTAATCCCAACTCAGCCAGTAGGATCAGTCGAGGTAGTAGTAGCCCTACCTTCAATACTTCCCGCCATTGCGAATCCTGCAACTACTTAGTATAAAAAGATAAGCTGCTACCGATCTCACTGCCAAGACACAGGTCAGTTCAGTTTTTTTTAGTTTTTTTTTTTTTTTTCATATTTACGCCAGACTACCTCAACCGTCTAGACTGTAAGACGGACCCACACTGACACGACAAAAAAATGCTCCTCTCCAGCCTTCTCACCAACACAATCCTCGCCCTCTTCACAATGGCATCAACAGCAGAGGCAGCTCCCGGCCCCGGCCCCATCTCGGAGACCACCATTCCCATCACGCACCGCACCATCCTCTCACAGCGCTCCTTCGCGGACACCAAAGCTGCTTTTGAGGCCGCCATCCCGCCCTTGAACAATACGTTCCGTGACCTGCTCCTCGCGGGGAACGCGGCCGGGGCACTCGCTGCCTTGCAGGCGCTGCCGCCACTCAACAGCTTTGTGGTGCCGCCGCGGGACTTTGGAGCGCTAGTTCGCGTGCAGGGCGTGGAAGGGGCCAAGGCGGTGCAGTATGAGATTGGGAATCCGCTGACGGCGTCGGAGGTGGCGAGGTTTGATTTGGGCGTCAGTGTGAGTGTTTTGTCCCCGATCTGTCATTCTTATGGGTTCCTGACGGTGAGGACACACAATAGCTGTATGCACCCATCCGGGTATCGCTGCTGCAGGACCCGGCCGGCAAGGTCAAATTTGTTTACGATACGCCTGTTAGTACGTTTGGGCAGTTTGCCAAGGGGAAGGACGCTACGGAGGTCAAAAAGGTGGCGGCGGCGTTAGATCACAAGCTGGTGCAGGCTTTCTTGTCAGCTGGTGGGTGGCCTTCGCCTGCGGGACCATGACCGGTTTTTTCCCTCGCTTTTCGAGCTCCAAGTGGATAAACTTTGATATAATTATGCAGGTACCAGTGGTAAAATGATGGAAATGATGCAATGCCCTGCATACCCTGCATTGAAACAAGTGTGCTGCTTGGCTCGGCCCTACCCCGGTTTTGACCTTTCCCCGGATAAGCACCTGGTTTGTTTGAGGGGCCGTCCTAGCACTCCGCACCACAACAGCCGCCCCAGGTTGTGATGTCTCGGATAGGTGATGGCGTGAGGACCTGCAGCTTACGCTGGGTATGTCTGGTGTTTCTTGGGGGAAGGGATCGCCGCCAAGGGGAAATCCCAGAGAAGCGCCCTTTTTGTTGACCTTGGGAATCAGAGAGAAAAACTTGTTTGGTCAGCAGACAACTGGAGAGAAAATCGGGGATGGTTGGATGGTAAAATGGGTCTTGCCAAGCGACCCTCCCGAGACCGTTTTTTTCCCCTTCGCTTCTCAACGGCATTTCCAGGGGTCAAGGAGGCAAGGCCGAACGGGCTGCCCCACAATCACCTGCGTCCTGGCCAGGGCCCTGGCAGGGATCGAGAGGGGAACGCCCGATGGCGCGAAGCCACGAACCCCCTGCAGGTGACACTCCTTCGAACCCTGGAGGTGGTATCCTATTTACCCATTCATCAGAGAGAGGGCAATGATAGGCTAGCAGCTGGTCCTGCCCCAGTATGGAAGGTATGGCCGACAATATAACCTTGGTGAAATAAATGGGCAATGGGTGAAGTGTGAGGGGGCGGTGATTGTGATTTGGGGGATTCTGCCCACTTTCCCGCGAATAGAAGTTTGGAGAGACGTTAACGAGACGAGGAAATAGAATGGGGCCGGTCTGGTAACCAGTCCGAGGTTTCTTGGTGTCGTTTTTTTCTCACCTCTGCATCTGCCGCTTGCTCCTTCCCTCCTTCTTTGCGCGAGACAGCACTCGTCACACTCGACTCGCACTTTTTTGGTGTTGCCGTTCACTTTTCTTGTCCTCGCAAATAAACCGCCATCATTCTCGTTGCGTCCAGTCTTTCGCGATTCTGTTACCGATGGGGGAGACCTGTTAATACACCCACCCCTGCGAGCCAGCACATCATATCACATCGCATCGTGACGATCGGGATCGGGATCGAGTTAACCCAGGTGCCGATACCGATGTGCCACTCACCAGCATCTTGCCCGTCAACAACGACAAAAACATCCAGAGGTCTTATCCTCAACACGCAATAATACTTGGTTTTTTATTTTTAATTTTTACTTGCCCATCATGGCGGATCATCCGGTACCTCGTCCACCCCCACCTGCTGCGTCAAGATCCATGACAAACCGACCGCAGCTGCCACGGCGGCAGTCACGCTTCACCGAGGAAATGGCAGAGGATCACACACCGGCCCATTCAGTTTATGAGCACGAAGTAGCACCCAGCATGGTGTCGACGGCCATCACACGCGAGTACCCCGCTTCCCGCGAATATGCTGTCAGCTCTCGCGAGTTCCGCCCTCTCGAGTTGATCATCCGGGGCATGAACGGGTGTACCCACGGAGCTGCATGCGTCATCCTTGTAGCAATCATGACTGAATTCCTGAGCCAGTGGGAGGGGTTTTGGCTGCAACAGATGAGGTGGGTTTCTTTTGGCAACATATCGAAGAGGATCTCGCTGTGCTGACCTGGTGGCATCACAGTGGACAAGCAGTGGCGTTGCTGGCATTTCTTGGGGTTGACACGCTGCTGGACATCCTGTCGCTTGTACGACTACACAAGCCGTGGCCTACCTGGGCGTTGTTGTTACGCTTGATGAATGGTGTCGTCTACATCATCATGTTTCTGATATACGTCGCGCATGGTCGCGTCTTCCCCGCGGGCTTCACATTTTGGGCCATGGCGCCTGGATTTGCAGGGCCCGTGGTATACATATTTCTCTGGCTGCTCGGGTAAGTGTCGTCGGCTTTCTGCGGAGTGCCAGGTTTCGCTGACTGAACGTTCTCGCAGCGTATGGAACCTCTTTCACATTGCCCTCCGCCGACACCGCTTTGGTAGGGGGCTCCGAAAACTGCCCAGGATTCCCTTTCGATCACGGTCCCGGCGGACCCCACCCCCTGAAACCAGCCGTGTTCCGAGGAGCCCAACGTGGAGACGGTGGATCCGCGTCGGCGATCACGACCCGCGCGCCGGGCCGAATGACGTCGAGATCAACGCGCAGAGCACCGCTGGTCACACCATGGTCGCACCATCCCCACCCATTTCTCTGCGCGAGCGACCTGTCGAGATGAAGCGAAATGACAGTTTTACAGCGACTTCGAGGACGGCGTCGAGCCATAGTGGTTCGAAGAGCGATGAACGGGGACTGACAAGGGCGGAGAGGGAGAAGGAAAAGGAAATGGAAATAGAGAGACAACTCCAGGGTGGTCTGTCGCCACCCCCGCCACTCAAGATTTAATGGCTATCTTGGTTGGATATTGGTACGATATGAAGTGGTTTTTTTCTCGCTATAAAAGGAGCGCTGGTATCAGCATGAGCGATGTGCACAGTACAGGATAGGATCGGAAATGATACCCATGACTTTGATTTACGGTTTGAATTATTCGTGGATTGGTTGTGTGGGTGTTTGGTCACGCCCCTACACCAAACTTTTGGAACGTTGAATTTTGAAGAAGGACCGAAACATCGAATATTTGATACTCAGTCTTATGTTAGGTGCGAGGTAGGAACTCTGTGCCGTAGGTATTTCAATGCCGGTTGTTTTTGAAACCTCGCCTTCCTATACCTCAGCTATATGGACACCATGTCATGCTCAGTTTTGAGTGCACTCTAATGGGGGGAAAGTATTGGTAAATTTAAGATATATGGTCAGAATAGCTCAGGGTCTCAAACCTCGCCGGCTTCTAGTGGGGGATGAGCGCCTCACACTTGTGGGGATATGAGGTAGAAGTCTGGTCTGGTCTAGAATGGAATCTACACAAGACAACTACAGTAGATAACTTTCGATTAGCCAAGCGCGGTCTTTAATTCCCATGAAAGATTGTGTAAATATCAAGTATAAGACATGTGGGCTATCGCGGTCTCTAGTCTTTTTTTTTTCTTTCGAAAGAGAGAGCTTGATTAGGTACATATGTGTAAAGGTTCTTCCCCCCTCTTTTTTATTTTTATTTTTTTATAACCCTTATTTATTGACTGCGAACATGAATATCATCACTACTTGCTGTTTCCGATATCTCTAAAGCATCTCATAGCGCCAGCCAAAACGCCGACCGCGCGTTTATTATATTTCCTCGCTAGGTATTTATAACCGCCAACCAGACACGGCACGTCACGTCACGTCTTGACCTGCCGAAATCACAAACATAGCGCGGTACGGCGGGGTGGTGTATCCAATCCAATGCCGATCACGGCATGCCATGCCATGCCATGCTATGCCCTGCCGCTCGTGCTCGTGCTCGTGCTCGTCAAGCCGCGCAAATGGCACAGTACTCTGTGTCACCAGACTCTGCATGTGGTCTATGGCACAGGTGGGTTAGTTGTTGCTTTCGCCGGGTTACACAATTACCGCTACAAACCTTGCTGATCTAAACCAGACGGGTTCATTGCGTTTTTTTTCAAGGTTACCCGGATATTATGCCGTTGCTTGTCCCCATTGGATGCGCACCAGCGATAAAGGACTTGATCGTCTCGGCTGATGAGCTGGCTTCTATGCTATTGGTTGGGGCGAAGATACGACGAGCGGTGTTTGATATATACAGATGGACCTAAAAAAAAATAGTCCGAGGGTGGTCCCTTTTTTTTTGGGGGGGGGGGTTTCTCTTGTCTTGTCTCAACTGGTAGGCTCAGATGCCATTCAATTTGACGTGGTGGGTTTTGGGCTCTGGGGTTTATTTTTTCTTGGGATTCATTCATCCTTCCCGTTGAAGGATCAATCCCTCCTGATTGTGTGTGGTGGGAATACTCGTTTTGAAATACCCTTGCAGACGGAAAAGAGAAAAAGAAAGAAGAGGTAGTGAAGAAGGGGGTGGTGGGGAAGACATTGAGAGAATACATCATGGAGGCAGTGGGCGCCATCTTCGGCATTGCAGACATCGCCCTCCGGACCTCATCCAAACTATGGACTCTCTCTGGGGCATGGCGCGATGCGCCGGCCGACCTGCACCGGCTGAGCGACGACCTGGACCGTACGCAGCGATTCTTTGCCGAGACGCAGGAGGGCATCAAGACCATGTATACCCTTGGCACTCGAGTCCTGGGCGAGTCGCACGCCTCTTGGCGCGAACTTGAACGCCTCCTCGACGAGGGCCACGCCGTACTGCGCCAGATCGAGAAGTTCGTCGACAGTCTTGAAGAGAGGCCTGCGGGTGTAGATGGAGCTAAAGAACTGGGGAAAAGAAGACGCATCATCTGGATGACCAGCGCCCGCAAGATCCAAAAACTGCGCGACGAGCTGAGGAATGTCACCTCCACTATCTGCCGGTTGCTAATTGCCCAGAACGTGTCATCCTCGGCCGAGATTCATGTATCTCTTGAGCGGACAAGCACGGGGATCACTCAGGGATTTGAGACGAATCTTGACGCCGCCGCCGACCGCATCGTCTCTCAAACGGAGCAGACGTTAAAGGCCTACCACGACACGGCCGTGTCGAGGCTCACCAAGGTGCTAGAGATGTCCCAAGAAGCCATCATGACCAGGGTAGACCGCCGTCTGGAAGAGTTCGCAGCTGGCCAAAGTCTCCTCTCGTCAAGGGACTCTGAGAAGGAAGGAGCAACTGACGGCGCATCGTGGAGTCTCCAGCACATATCTATTGCCCACACACGGCAACAACACCATCAACACCACCACCCCAGACCACCGGACATCCACCTCCACAACAGCCAGCAATGCGATATGCTCTGCCGCTGCGAATGTCACGCCTCGAGCTACTTCAACTGGGCGCTGATAGCGCTCCAACCCGTCCTCGGTCAACTCGCTATGGGCTACCGTGGACAGTCGACCCGAAAATGCACGCTGCCCAGCTGTCAATATTTTCAAGCGCGCAAGCGGCCATCTCGGACCGTACACATCCGGTACACGTTTCCAGCGTGGCTGGCGCGGGTATCGTTGACCCTCCTATGCTCGACCAACCTCAACGGCAGCCCACAGTTCGTAATCCGTGTACTAAACCACCTTTCCCCCAAAGAGATCCACCCCCAGGGCATCTTCGGTCGTGTGCGCGCCGGCGATTGCGCCTCGGTGCGACGGATGCTCCTCGATGGATCCGCCTCCGTCTTCGACGTGCTCAGCCCCTCAGCTCTATCCCTTCTCAACGAAGCCATGCACGAATTTCACCTCGACGTGATCGCCCTCCTCCTCTCCTTCGGTGCCGATCCTCACCAACAACACGTTCGCGGCAAGGGAACCGCCCCGCTCGACCACGCCGTCAACCTCTTCCTCAACCCACGCCGACCCGAGGGGCTCGCCGTAGCAGCCTTGTTTCCCGTGGCTGACTACATCCGCAGCCTCGAATACCCGCCCATCTCCCTCTCCATCATGGGAATCCTCCATCTTGATCTCCCCACCGCGTTAACCCAACCCCATCATCTCGCCGACATCGACTCCCCCGGCCCGCATGGCGGTGTCCTCACCCCCCTCGCCGTAGCCGTAACGCGAGGAGACCTCACCGCAGCACGGCTCCTCCTCCGCGCCGGCGCCGACGTCAACGCCCGCTTCGGCTCTATGCGCTACACAGCCCTCCACCGAGCCTGTCTCTATGATTCCCCTGAAATGGTATCCCTTCTCCTCTCTGCCGGGGCTGACATCCACGCGACAGAGACCTCAGGCTGGACACCACTATTCTTCGCGGCGGGCACGAAATACGACATCGCCGATATCTTGTCATTGTTACTTGCTCACGGGGCAAAGCTCGACCATGTCGATCACTGGGGGACACAGGTTCTCTCACGCGCGGTGATGGATGATACGCCGACGAAGGCACAATTCCTTTTGGATTACGGGGCGGATATCAACCATTTGGATATAGAAGGGGAGACGGCATTGACTGAGACCGTGCTGCGCGGGGTTGCATCGACCGCGCGGGTGTTGTTGGGGGATGGGAGATGTGATTATCGGCGGGTGAATGATGCGGGGATGACGATTCTGCATAGTCTGGCAAGGGATGGGACGGTGGAGGTGATTCGCGTCTTTGTGGAAGCGAAGCTGCAGGGGCTAAACCCTTTGACGAAGGACAATAGGGGGAGGACGGCCATGGGGGTGTTTGTTGAGAGGGGAGTAGCAGTGGGGGACGAATTGTCGATGGCGTTCAACGAGCTGATGGAGAGTGTTGAGAAGGGGTTTTATACCTACTCGGATCTAGTTTTAACCAAGCAGCCATTAACACCGCCACCACCATACTGGGAGGAGAAAGAGGATGAGGATTTCGTGGATGCAAAGGAAACGTGGGAGGAGGGGTTTGGCGATGAAGGCAGTGACGATTGGGGGGAGAAGCCTTGTAAGAAATAACTGTTGGCATATACCCGAGACAATGAGGGGAATCGCAAGTCAGCATGAGATGACGACCTCCCCACGGACAACTTTTTTTTCTGGGGAGGGGGAGGGGGAGGGACCATGCTCATCTAGGTATGGTTCCGTCTCAGGACGCCGCACATCAGTCACAAATTGAACTGTCCTGGTGAAATTTTCTGTTGGCACCATGTGAAGAGCCGTGTCTAAAAACTTTCGAACCGCCATCACGAACACAGGTCGCAGGCTACAGCCTACCCTTCAGTCTCAAAACCCCGCATACTTCTTAAACGCCCCCAACAACCCGCCCGTCGAAGAATCGTGTCCCTGGCCGGCCCCAGGCTCGTCAATCTCCTTGAGAATCTTCTTGGCGAGAACCTTGCCCAGCTCGACTCCCCACTGGTCAAAGCTGTTAATGTCCCAGACCGCACCTTCAGTGAAGGTAAGGTGCTCATAGTATACAATGAGCGCACCCAGCTCAGCTGGCCCAATGTGGCCGCCAACCAAGATGCTCGTCGTAGGGCGGTTCCCCAAGAACACCTTGTGCGCCACCAAGTTGGCGGGGACATTGCCCTCGGCCTTCACTTCGTCGGCAGTCTTGCCAACCATCAGTGCTTCCGCTTGCGCCAAGTAGTTGGACGCCAGCATCTTTTGGTGGAGATTGCCCGAGACAGCGTTGTGTGACTTGGCAGCAAGAATAAAATCGGTAGGAATGAGCTTGGTACCCTGGTGGACCAGTTGGAAGAAAGAATGCTGAGCATTGGTGCAGGGCTCACCAAAGAGGATGGGCCCGGTCGTGTACTTAGTACGGCTACTGTCGGACGCCACTGACTTGCCATTCGACTCCATCGACAACTGTTGAAGATAAGCTGGGAAGCGGTGGAGGTACTGATCGAAGGGGGCAACTAGGTGAGTCTGGGCATTGAAAAAGTTGGAGTACCACACGCTGAGGAGACCGCCAATAACTGGGATGTTCTCCTTGAGTGGTGCAGTCCGGAAGTGCTGGTCCATGGCGTGGGCGCCGGCGTGGAACTTGCGGAAGTTGTCGTAACCAATATACAGTGCCACACTGAGGCCAATGGCACTCCAGACTGAGTAACGGCCGCCAACCCAGCTCTCAAAGCCAAACATATTCTTAGCATCAATGCCGAACTTGGTCACCTCGGCCTCGTTTGTTGACATAGCCACAAAATGCTTGGCGATGTCTCCTTTCCCTCCGGTCTTCTCAAGGAACCATGACTTGGCAGTGTTGGCGTTGGTTGTGGTCTCGGCGGTTGTGAAGGTCTTGGAAGCAATCAGGAACAGAGTGGTTTCGGGGTCTGACTTAGCTAGGGCCTCAGCAACATGAGTGCCATCGATGTTGGACACAAAGTGCAGCGTCATGTCCTTGTCTCCGTAGAATTTGAGCGCTTCAGTCACCATCACCGGCCCCCTGTCCATTTGTTAGACCTGCTGTGAAAGATCACTCACAACCGCTTTCGACTTACAGGTCAGAACCGCCGATGCCCACGTTGACAATGTTTGTCAACCTCTTGCCTGTGTATCCCTTCCACTCTCCAGACCGAACCTGCTCTGAGAACTCCCGCATGTGTTCCAAGACGTCGTTGACGCCGCCCTTGGCGCCCATTACATCGACCCCATCAATGCTCATTGGCAAGTTCTCGACATTGCGAAGAGCAACGTGGTAGACGGCACGGTCTTCAGTAAAGTTGATCTTCTTTCCAGCAAACATGTCATCGCGCTTCTGCTCGAGCCCCGCATCCTGAGCTAGCTTGATGAGCTTGTCGAGTGTCTCCTCGGTAATGAGGTTCTTGCTGAAGTCAAACAGAATGTCCATCTCGGCAGAGTCGCTCGAAACACTTGCGGGAAGCTTGAATGTGCGTGAGAACTTGCCGAATCGCTCTGGGTCTGACTTGAAGGCATCTTTGAGGACAAACGAGTTGCCGACCGTGTCGTGATGGGCCTGCAAGTCGGCCCATGCGGGGAGGGTGTTTGCTGGAGCCATTGTTCGCCGTGCTTCGTGTTTGCGATCGAGATAGGGCAATGAATAAAGATGCTTCTGGGATAGAAAGAGAACCTTGATTAGTATCTTCTGTAACTTTCAACCAATGTGAAGGGGAGTGGATTTTGGGGTCCTCCTGGCTTCTACGAGGTGGGGTGATGCCCCGCACCTGCTGAGCTCATAGATGGCAGAAGCTTTCGTCTCAAGTCGCGCCGTTCGCGGCTGCTAGGAACCAATGAGATCAGGGGTAAAAGAAAAACTCACTAGTAAAACTGGATAATCTAGACTTGGATAGGTTTTGAATGGGAGGAGAAAGTAATGGTGCCTGCTCGGCGGCTTTGGGGACGAGGACGAGGAGTCTTGCAGGGACGGGAGCTTGGGGTTTCCAATGAGGGTTTTATTCAAACCAATGGAGCTCCCGGAGAGCCCGTTGTCTTGCCGCACAGGACGATCAATCACAAGCTGTGGGACGTCATCGGGGAAGAGCTGTTCACTGCTTGCGATTGCCCCACCTCAACAGCGGGTGGCTTCTTGAAACCCCTCGTTCGTCCCACCCCGCCACGCTTGAGGGGCATTTATCCAATAGGCCCCAATTCGCAGAGCTGAGTAATGACATCCATCCATTGCTCCCCAGCCCAAACCAAAAACCTTTGATGGGTCTCGGTTGGCGAGGAGTCTCTTACTCACCCACTTGATTGTTCACCTTTTGCAAGCCATATCTGGGTAGGTGACGGTCAGCAACAACTCTTGACAAAACACAATATATTGTCTTGTCTTCGCTGTGCTCCCCCCAGTGAGCGAGGCGCATAAATCTGCGTAGGTAGAGGGTCACAGTCTACACCGTTTTCTCGTCCGGGGAAAAGGGATGTGAGGGGTAAAAAAACTGCTCAAGTACCAAAAAACCTTGCATCAATATGCCCAACTCCAAATGTGAAATCGCATCGCAAATCTTGGGCTCGCATCCCTAGGGTAACTGAGACAGCAGCCAAAACTAAGGATGCAAGCCATGTTGCTGTGTGCCTTTATCTCGTCCGGTTGAACACACGTCCCACTGTGACTCCTCCCCGGAGTTGCTGATCTCCGGAACCTCCGTACCGAAACTGCCAGCAAATCCACTCGTCTATCTATCCTGGATGCTTCCGACAAAAGAGGGGTCCTTCACGCTGCCTCCGGCATCTCCGAGACCGGCAATCGGCCGGTTGTAGCTGAAACCCGTAAACTGGTTCTGCATTGTCTGCGACAGAATCGGCCCTTCAACATACGAATCTTGCGGAGGCTCCGAAGTAAACTCGGGGTCGAAGTTGGCCGTATCAAGAGCGTCAACCTGTACCATGCAATCAGCGCACCGAAATTGGTTGTTGTACAGTGACTTATATGACTTACCACGCTCGGCTTGAACGCCGGATCATATTTGCGCATCAGAAGCTTCAGCCAGTCTATGGCATGGAAGAAAGGATGCGCCTTGATCTCGGCCGAGCCGTTGGCTCCCAATCGCTGTTGTGGATCGCGGTTGAGAAGTTTCGTGAGGAGGTCCTTGGCTGCCGGTGGGACGATGTCGTGATCAGGGAAGTGTAAAGGCTCGCTCAGGATCTTTCGGTACATCTCGTTGGTATTCTCGTCATAGAACGGAGGAAGACCTGTTAACATCTCGTACAGCAATACACCCAGGGTCCACCAATCGACCGTCTTGTTGTAACCGTTACCCATCAACAACTCGGGCGCCAGGTATTCCGGTGTCCCGCAGAACGTGTTGGTACGATCTTCGTCCTTCATATCCAGCTTGCAGAGGCCGAAATCGCAGAGGGCGATGTGACCCTGATAGTCGAGAAGAATATTCTCGGGCTTCAGGTCGCGGTAGATGACATTGAATCCGTGCAGACACTCCAGTGCGCAGAGAAGCTCGGCGGTATAAAATCGACTGCGGTTAACGTCAAACCGCTGCTCCTTCTGAAGGTGGTGGAATAATTCGCCACCATTGACAAAGGCTAGAACAAAGTAGAGCTTCTCGGGGCTCTGGAAGGTAAACTTCAGGGGTACAATGAAGGGATTGTTGATTTGGGCAAGGACCGACCGCTCTGCTAGCGTGTGGGCGACTTCGGACCGCGAGATGATGTGCGCCTTGCGGATTGTCTTGAGGGCATAGATACGGTTGGTATCCTTCTTCCTCACTTGCATAACCTTGCCGAAGCTGCCCTTGCCGACGACCTTGAGAAGTTCAAAGTCCTCAATCTTCAGCTTGCCAGCCCTGTTCTCAACGTACTCAACACCAATCTTGATCTTGCCGGTTCCATACTGGATATCGGTCCACTCAATGCCACTCTGGCCAAGAGCACGCTCCCGGTTAACAAATTCAGCTGCTGCCTTCTCCCGGTCCTTTTTGCTGAGCTTGGGGTCTTCGACATATGGTTGCTTCTCCTCAAACCTCGGATTGATCCGGGCTACGCCCAAAAAGATATCTTGACTCCGTCCAGAGCCCGGAGGCGCGTTAGGGTTCCGGATGTAGAGATGAACCGAAAGCTCCGACACTCTCGACACGTCAAACTTGTATTGTGTGTTCGATCCAGCCCACAAAGGGTTCTCGGGGTTACCCTCGACCGAGTTGACGAAAACTTGCACCTTGTCGAAATCGATCAAAGCGTACGGCATATACTTGGTCGATATGCGGCCATGGTTTGTTGGTATTCCGCTAAAACCGCCAGCAGTCTGTGGCCGGCCGTTTATGAAGTTGCCAGTCCGAGACGAGGACGTGGGCCGGACGGAGCCCGCCATGCTGAGCGCATTCCCGGTAGAGAGGGAGCTCCCCGAATGAGTTGAGCCGAAGGTATTCCGGTGCTGTTCGGGGAGAGAGAAGCCCTGGCCTTCATAGAGTGTAACAACGAGAATACCGGGTTTCGGCGTTATGACGGGGGCCTGCGTGAGGGCTTCCGAAGCGGCTGGGACAAGACGGTTAGGAGTTGGGAAAAAGCGAGTAACAGACGGACAGCATTCTCACCGATAGCATTATCATTTGTCGGAGTGGCAGACCCGGAAATGCCGCCCGGGCTTTTACTGTCCTTGTCTGTGATGGTCGATGTGGAAGGGGATCGGGAGAAGGTGCTCGTGAGCGGCCCTAGATGGGTCTCCTTCAACTCTGCCAGGAATACAAGTCAGCTCAACTCTCCATCTCGAGAGCAAAAGAGCAAAAGAGCAGCTAAGAGCCTTCTGCTTCGAGGTTCGAAGGGGATATGTCACCCCAAGGAATCCGCTCTGGATTGGGAGGCGTTGGGAGTGGGATATGGCGGGGAAAGTTGGCAGCGTACTCTTGGTCAATTTCCACGACATCTTGGGTGGATAACGGCCGCTTTCGCGATAATAGGTACTGAGGTGCCAATAGAAAGCAGATGAGCTATTGTAATAGGGTCCTAGGGTTAGAAGTGATGCAAGGCGAAGATGTCGATGTTTGATGTCGACAGATGGCAGCCGTCTGTTGAAGGCCCAAAGTTGACGGGACTGACGGTCGGACTGGGTGCGGGCAGTTTAGGCTTGTGGGGGCCAGGGGCGTTCCAGCAGAGCGAACCCCGCAGCAATGGTCAGCAGTGCGCAAAGACCTGGAGACCGAACCCTTGCAACCTCGAAGTCCCCTTTGCCAGCAGCGGAACGTGCGAATCTCCTAATCGCCACAGATTTGCAATCCGCACTTCCGCGTTTACGTGTATCGCTCCACGGGGCCTCAGAAGGGGCGACTGAAAGACTGGAAATGGGTCGGCCAAGCAACGAAAGCGGCAGGACGCCGAGATCCCGATTAACAACTTAAAGTCGTTCTTCCCAAACGATGCCAAGGAACAGGTCTTGTCGTTCAATATCAGTCTTGCAACAACAAAGTGTTACCGTCGCGAGCAATGACGAAATCCAGGTAAGACTGGGCACTTTTCCTGACGACCCCAGCTGGGAAGCAGGCAAATGCCTGCCCAACTCACCTCGCAGCGCCAACCACCCGAAACACCAGGGCTGAATGTCCGGGTCATTTCGATTCGCACTCGACTCCAGCCCTCTCCACTTCACCGCCTTCAGCTCAATGCCGTTTCAAGACTTTTGCAGCACGTCTCGCGATTGACCTGCCCGATGGATGCTCGCTGCAAATTAGCCGTCCAACCCAGGGCAGTTGGGGCGAAGCCTCAGCGGCGAATCCGGTCATGGCTCGTCGCCCCTTGATCAGGTCCCAAACGCGGGGAGGGGCAAAAAAGGGGGTAAATGATGGATTGCTCCGCCATAGCGCCCATCAATCAATGACCAGGCGACCACCCGGCCGCCCGGACTAACAATTTAATTGCCAACAACCGGGTTCGATGGCCCATCTGCATCCTTGACTGTGCATCTCCGCAACAGACTAGAGATAAAGTATCCAGAACTCACAGCACCCAGCTCTCGATGTGCCCAATGCCCAATTGCAATTTCCAACAATTCGGCCTCACAGCTGGCTGAGGACGAAATCTGCCGCCTGTTCCGGGTTCTTGGCATAAGTTGGAAGCTGTAGGTGGATGGCATCACGTTGCTCATGGCTGATGGTTGATCTGGGTCTCCGAGATCACCGCCGAGCTAACTCCGCCAAGATGCAACGTTGAAGCTGCGCTGTGCGCCATTCCCAGATTGGAGCTCGGACAGGCTCAGCCCCAGCGACATCGCTCAGCTCCTCTTCCTTTACAAGCGTCTGCTGTTATCAAGCAAACCTTCCAAGTGAGCTCTTATACTGCTGTGCACCGTCCAGGTCGCCGCCTAAGAAGTTGTGAGATGCATGCCTCGTCGACAAGATCTTTGACGGCAATAAAGATGAGTGTCCCGAGGCGTTGTTGGAATCAACGTCTATTACGGCCGACGAATTACGCTCACCGTGCCCTTCTCGCTTGTCCCTCCCGCAAACCTGATTATAACATGCACGCCGAAGCCTGTACCTGCTGTAACTCGCGTCGTAGGTACCAGAACAGTTGCCAATTTTGTGTCGCTCGCAAGGCGAGAAGGAAATTTTCCTGTGTTTTGGAAACCTCCACTAAAACGAGGGAATTGGATGATCTACATGTAGTGGAATACTTGAGCAAGCTGATTGTGAGCTTCCGTCTTCCAAGTCGCAAGGGAAAACACCAAGCCTGAACTGCCTGGCAAGAAGGAAATATGGGTTTCATCCTCGCCATGGCTCCTCGGGCTTCAAGACGGTTGTCTCAGCGTCTCGTCGTTCAATCTGTTTACAAGCATTCGAAACGCTTGGTACATGTATCAGCGACATGTATCAATAGGTTGAGCTCGATCTCAGTAGGGGTGCCTAGCGTCTTGAATCTGCCAGGCGCTTGGTACAACGGACCACACGTGCACAATCTAAGTCTGGTTCAACTTTCTTGCAAGTTGTGTAAGGTACCAATCCAGTCACGGCCCCAGCCAGCTTTCAACCAGACAAGTAGGACGATCAGAGAGACCTACCTGGATCAGGAAGATTTCACGTGGCACTCACTCCATCTCGGTAAGTTCATCCACTTTTATTAACAGGTGTCACATGGACCATTTACCTAGAAACGAAACATGAACCCCTGGGCTTTAATTGATCGAGAGAGATCAACCGTCCTCCGTCACTGCTGGCCCAAGTCTTATACAACAGAGTCCCCCAAGATTACCAGTACTAATCTCATCACTCAGCCACGCAAGCTGACCATGTAGGTACCTCAACTACCTTAGGTATCCGTAACCGCTCCCATCATATCGGGATAGGTAAGGTAGGTAGGTAGGTAGGCAGCAAATTGACATAGCCGCAAACATAAATTACTTAAGCTCAGTCTCCCTTGCTCTTTACCCCCTTCACACCGACACCCAGCACCAGAAGAATCCTCATTGTGCAACACCAGAGAGCAAACAGGATGGCGGTGCCCTCACCCAAAGACCAGTCGCTGGGACTCGCAAGCTGGCTCCAACCCCCCACGCCCTGCGCGGCAGAAAAAAGCCAGATGATATCGCTGACAAGCATGCCGGCACACATGATACGCCAAGTGTGGTAGTCGTTGACGACGGGCATGAGGACTGCTTCGTAAAAGCCAAACATGTACCACATGCCGCCAAGCTGCGTGTAGGCAGTCTCGGTCCCCGGTGCGACCGTGGCGACGGCGCCACGCGTGAAATAGTATCTAACCAACCGGTCGGGATCTGTGAAGCTTATCCAGGTCCCGTATATGCAGGCTAGTGGCTCTAGGATGGTGATGGTGAGGCGATAGATAAAAGGGACGCTGGTCGACGCTTTGATTGTGGTAGCCATTCCTGAGGGGTGGTGGTTATCAAATGAGCATGTATCCGCTTAGATGGGAGGAAGAAGATGATGAAAGATGAAGAGAAGAGAGAGAGAGAGAGAGAGAGAGAGAGAGAGAGAGAGAGAGAGAGAGAGAGAAGTGGACGAGGATGGAGTTTTATTTGAGGCTAAGGGAAAACATAGAATAATCAAGTCGTACAGGGAGAGCAGCCCTTATGAGTCTGGCTAAAGTACATCCAAAATGCCAATTCACGGGATTCACTAGCTCTATCATCTGGTGCACATTGACGTGTATTATGTGAACGTTATCGGCCTTGTATATGTGGTGATCAGTCAGCGCTTTACAGGGGACGGGAGAGACATATCAAGCGCCTACCTATGCAGCTACCAGACAAGAAACTATTCCCCTTTCAGATTTCCCCGTCCAGTCAAGTGTAACCCTATGGACAAGCAAATGCATTTTATACCAAAGCAAGGACTTTACTAAGCCACCTAGGTAGGTGCATTTTGTCTCTTTTTCAACTAGGTAGCTGCCAGCCAGCGCGCGCACGCAAAACTCATGTCTGGCTCCTTCCGCAGCCATGGCATGCAGAGGACACTCTTATCTCACTAACGACTTTCGGTGAAGGACTTTCTTTTCTTGGATGTATTTTGTGAAGCTTATCCGTATTTCCCACTTACAAAAGCGTACTGCTTACCTACTTACCTACCTCTGCTTTTGCTCATTAAGTATACATGTAGGCTGAGCGATAGATTCCCCTCCACCATCCACCCCCAAGTAAGGGATATATCAAAGACTTCATCGCGCTGGCAATTATGCAAATAGTTCTACCAATGACGCTATCTGCGAGAACAAAAAGTGGTATATATTGATAAAAAAACAAAAAGCGCCTACACCGAAAACGAAAAACAGAATCATAAGACTCAGTGCTGTCATTGATGGAAACCCCAACAGACACATCAATATCAACATCAAAATATTTGATCATAGAAATTAGTCGGCCCTCTTGACGCCAATGGCTTCGGCCAACTTCTCTGGCGGAGGCGAATCAGTGCCTTCGACTACTACCTCACCCTCCGTAGCCGTGAGACGACCGCCCTTGCGCAGACCCAGCAGGTCTCGGAACATCAGACGCGTGGTGCGAACAATAGTGTGGCGCGACTCAAAGACGGGCAGGAAGATGACCATGACGGACGAGGCGAACAACCAGATGATGCCGACAATGACCCAGCCGGTGAAAAACTGTGCAAATAGGGGTTGTTAGCATCGAGTCTTTGTTTTCATGTGATTTTTCTTTTTTTGTTGCCGCGGGGGTAATTGAAGAGAAGAGGCACTGGAGAGGAACAAGAACACACCTTCTCACTAAAAACGTAGCCGGTTCCAAACATGGGCATGGGCCACAGCACCAGCAACGCCAGAGTCAGACCAATGGTCAACCAACGGGCAATCTTGGCCGACCTGGCTAGACCTTCCTGCTCCTTGGCATCATCCTGGGGCGCATGAGCGCCTTCGCCCGGGATGCGCTCGAGATCCATGTGGGCGGCCTCGACAATGTCCTTGTCGTCGACCCGGCTAATGTTGCGCATCGACTCCCAGTCGTACTTTTGGGGCTTAAAGGGCGGCAAGTAAGTGAGGATGGGGATAAAGACGATGGGCGCGAGCAGGGCCACGGCGTTACCAATCAGCATGGGGTCGTTGGAGCCCGTCGTGTCCACCGTCAGCTCGCCGTACTTGATCTTGGTGCGCACCAGCCAGGCCGTCACCGAGGAGATGAAGCCGAGGATGGGAGCGAAGGTGGCAGCAGCCCAGGATTGGTCGGCCCACAACAGCGTGAGCGAGGCGGGCAGCACGGCCGACGAGATGATGACGCCCATCATGACGTACAGGTATCCCATGCTGATTCCAATGTAGTACAGGCCCGTCGAGAAGGCGGCCATGAAGAGGGCAAAGCACACCATGCCGATGTAGTTGACGCGCATTAGCTGCTTACCCGTCGCCTGAGGGTTGATGTACGTCTTGTAGATGTCGTAGCTGACGATCGAAGACACGGCAATCAGCTCGGACGAGTAGGTTGACATGATGGCCATGAACTGGGGCTGTGTCAGTATTTTGTGTTTACAGGGCAACAAGGGGGGTTGGGGGTTCAAGGGGGCCACGCACAGCAAGGAAGAGGGTGGCGATGGCACCTCCCTGGCCTAGCAAAGCGACAGCAACGTTGGGCAGCACCAGGCCGGCGTTGACCTCGGCAGGGGTAAGGCGGTTAGGATAGGTGGGCCACAGAGTGGTTCCCTCGAGGACGAGACCGGCCAGACCGAAGGTGGTGGCGCACAACCAGGGAACGGCGAACCACGAGATGCCACTGTTTGTAATATCACCAAACATCAGCAAACTGTGCCTCCAACGAGAGAGAGAAAGACGCGTTTAGCGGCGACTCACCCCATGACATAGCCGGGCAGGGCATCAACAGGCGAGGCCGAAATGGCCTTGTTGAAGTACCCGTTGTCGAGGAAGACGGTGCCAAAGTTGCCGACAATGTTGATGATGAAGAACTCGGCTTTACAGAGTTAGTAGATCCAGCTATCCGTTAGGGAAAGAAACACGTACCGCCACCCTGGGACTTCATGGTCAGGTAGCTGCCACCCGCGTTGCCCTCAAGAGGCCTCTCCTTGGCTAGCTCGGTCAGCAGTTCCCAGACACGGGCGGGGGAGCCGAGCACATCATGCGAGGCATAGACGGTGAAAGCAAAGATGAATATGATGAGGAGGATGACGAAGGCATTGATGTAATCGGTGATGAAGGTGGCCTTGATCCCGCCGAATAGGGTGTAAGCGACGACACCGATGGGGAAAAGGAAGACGGCAGCGGCGACAGGAGCGCCCGTCAGGTTATTGATGACGGCGCTGCCGCCCGTGAGCAGCATGGCCGTGACGAGGATGTTGCAGAAGCAGCAAAAGACAATGTATACGGCGTGTGTGACGGGGCCGTACCGCGCCTTGACGACCTCGAGGAAGGTATGGGCATTGGGGGCTCTCCGCTTCAACTCAATGGCGAGGGTAGCGAACAGGATGATCTGCACGGTTGCACCCGACGCGTACCAAAAGGGGCCCGAGACGCCGCTGGACAAATAGCGAGTTAGTGGGAGCCCTTCCTCAACATAGGTAAGTACCTAGGTAGGCATCCAAGGAGAAACCCCTACACATACTATTTGTAGGCCATGGACGTACTGGTCAGCAGCGTAGCAGCCCAGGTCCACGTGGAAACAACAGAGGCAGCGACGAGACCCGACTTAAGACTGCGACCGGCAGTGGTGAACATCTCTGACGTCTGGAGTTCATAGTTGTACCGCTTCAGGGACCATGTCACAATGATCATGATGACGCTGGAATTGACCTGTCAGTTCCAACTGGTATTTGGGTCTGCGGTCAATCATCATAAACATACGCGAACAAAACACCCAAGCCGATGATGAGGCCGTAGCCCCATCCCTGGTTCAAGACTGCTTCCGACATGGTTGGGGTCGTTATGATGGGATGCCAACGGAGCGGAGATGGCGAGCTGTCGACGGTGAAGTCGAACTTGAGATCTGGGGGGAACCCATGGTGGTGGCGTCGACACTGCCTTTATTTACCTACCTACCAGGCAAAACCGCAACATTTGATGCCTGCCGCCCACCACCACCCCCAGGTCATAACCGTTGCGAGCCCCGTCCTCTAATTGGGTGGGCATATGGGCGGATAAGGGACAGTTGGGGGGTCCTGGCTGCTTGCTTGCTTGCTATCTCGGAGTCTGGAACGACAGGGAGTGAGAGAGAGGTTGGTGAGAAAGACGAGGGAGGTAAGCCACCAGACACACACACACGACAAAAACACACACACAAGAACAAACCACCAAACCCTATTGCTCCCAAGAGATAAGGCTTTGATGGCAAGCTGATAGATAAACCTGTCAGGGTTTTGAGAAGTCCAGTCTGGAATCTGGATGGATGAGGCTGACGGGATGCGCCGCAGTTATCATCTTGGCTGCAAACTTGGCCTCAACTTGGCGTGGAGGTCTTTTTTCCCCCTCTCTTTGCTCCTTTTGTCAACAACAAGGAACCCGACATGAGAGGAAGCAACATCTCGGCACGCAAATCCCGATGAGTCCCCGGTGTTGGAGCGTCTAAATGGACAAAAGAGGCATGGTCAAGGGACTCGTGCTTGCCCGACCGACCAGGGGGTGGGCCCGCAGAGCACAGAGCACAACAGCCTCCAGGGCTGCTGTGTGGCGCCGAGTCCGCCGAGTCCCGCGGCCAAGAGAGCGCCGAGAGGCTGCCGAGAATGCCGTCCACGCGCCTCTGTTTTTTTGTTATCAGCGGGTCCGAGCCAACTTTTGCTGAACAAATCCGCAGACGTAACTTGAACCAAGAGCGGGTCCTGGCGGGTTTGCCTTTTCTTGCCTGCGCAGTAAGCTTTTTTGATGTCTCACTGGTTCCCGCACTCGTTCACTGGGTGGGTGGGCTCTTGGTTTTTTCACGCCGCCCACCGATCCGGACTTTTTTTTTGCTTTTTTATTTAATTTTAATCTGGGGCGAGTGACTTGAATTACAAGTATGGATTTTTTTAGAGCTACCAGACAAAAAGGGCGATTTGTGTCTCAAGACCCCCAATTATGCCGTACATGCCTGCGGTATTCCCATTTTCAATCTAAGTCATCACCCGATTCATCAGCTCCATCCACATATCCCACCCAGCTGGGTTCCAATTGTGGTTGGATCGCATGTGGGTTCAGTCAATCCCCCATCCCTCACAAATCAATCTGGCATTACAAAGTACAACCTGGGGCCCTGCAGCCAGCCAGCCACTCACGCGGCAGGGACGCGAGATAATGAGCAATTCGAACGAGTCAAGCTAGGGCTGTCGTCAGATCGGGTCGCTTGTGATTTCGCGGATCGGACTGGATCGGTCCATGACTCGTCCATGTTGTGAACTGGACTGGATTCATACCACACAGTTGTTGTTCTCTGCGTTTCCAGAGCCACAAAAAACAAAACCTCGCCGATTTCGGTAGGTATGCTGTAAGCCCGATACTCTTAGAGTGGTAGTACATGCCAGTAAGGTTGATTGGGTGGCGTTTGTGCATCCCTGCAATGCGGCGATTGAATGTGACGTCGGTACGAAGTCAATAGCTTGCTACCTACCTAGGTATCTACCTACCTAGACTAAAAGCATATCCAGGTTCTGGAATAGGTACTTGACGAAGAAAAAGGATCATTTCCCGGAGAATCCCACAAGAAAAAAACATACAATGACGGGTGCTCTTCACCGGCTGATTCATGAAATGTTGAAGATGAAGATGGAATAAGAAAAAGTCAACATTGGCTGGAAAGAGCAGATAGAAACGGGGACATGTTGCAATATTTCCGTGGACAGTAGGGCGATGGGCGACAAGAGAAACACTAAGGTTGACGGATAAAGTTGAGACCAATCATCAAGCGAAAGCTAGCACATACACGGATGTGCAGGCATTGAAGCCTACAGATAGTAGAGATCTCCTGGGATGAATGACGGTACATTAGCGCCGACTCGTATCAGAAGGTCATCTCCTATTATCAGACGACGACCAGATTGTGTTAAGGTATATATTCTATCTATCACGTTCATGTTGAGTTATTCTCTCATCTTTTCTATTCTGCAACGGCATGTACCACAAAACTCTATTTCCATTGGTGTAGGTGTAGGTGTAGGTGTAGGAGCTCCAGTCACTTGAGAACGTCCTCGCAGCGAAAGCGTGAGCTATGATTACCCCTCTCCCTTTAATACCGAGCCATTTGTTGTCGAAACGTTACGCATTCTAGTCCTTCTAGGTTGCCCCGTCAAACTGCCGGCAGTCTGGTCCCACCTACCTATTGATGGCTACCTACGGTACCTACCTGCTTACCTACATGGTTCAGAGTACCGAACACCGACTTGATCTCTGCAGATATGTGAGCACTTTCTACGAGCCTCGCAAAGCGCAGTTCGTGGTGGCAAATGGTGGATTGATTACCGTAATACGGGCGTAGTAGTTCAGCCTGCCTCAACTGGGATTGATCACTTTAAGTCTACCTACCTAGAAAAGGTACCATGAAGACGAACTTCTTTTTCATAGAATTGTGGTTCGGGTGAATGCAGAGACAGAGACACCCAAGAACCTTGAACTGCAGCACCGAGAGGCAGGCGCGTTTCTAACATGCATCCGGTCCGGCCCTCACGAGTGCACAGTGCTTAGCGTCATATTCGTATCAATCTGAGATTTTTGATTTCCAGATGGGACTGGAAAGCAGCAATGTCCATGTTGCACCATTTCATATTTTCTTTCTTTCTTTCTTACCAAAAGCTGCCCGTATAATAAGAGCCCCCGTTTGATACCTCGAGTGTGATCATCCTCAAGGATAAAGAAGGTCCCTAAATGTAGAGAATTTCCCCCCTTGAAGCTAAATGTATAAAATTTAATCACATGGGAGCTTCCTATGTGCTCGCTAGGGAAGGAAAAATGCCATTCTGTCAAAAAAAATTATAAAATTTGTTTGTACCCAACTCCAGGTGCTAGCTTTCAGAGCTCTCAGCCCCTTATCAAATGTGAAAGTCCCGTAATTCCTGATCCGTACCTAAGTGGAGAGTTCTGATCAAGGATGGCACAGGCGGTGGCGTTTTATTGTGCATCGCTGTCTACTGTTGGCACTCATGTCCGACAAGCACCCGAGAAACCCAGGGGTGATATCGAGTGCCGGGTGACAAGGGAGGTTCGGAACCGAGGGTACCCCTGATATCCGGCAGCTCATCACAGTCTCATTATCAACGACCAGCTCAGAGATGGGCACATTCGACCGTGTGGTGCGGCAATGAGGTTCACCAAGTTTAGGCTTGTTGTAGTGTTCCAAGGCAACAAGGTCGGAATGGACGTAATTGGCGTGTTAGGCGCAATGGTGAACATCAAAAACTCCGTGTTAATATCATTGAACCACATTGAAAGCAAACACTTGGTCACAACTGAAGCAGAGAGGACATTGGAGGTAAAAGATATTCATGATCATGTCGGAAACACATCCAACTCCATGCAGATTGGCTCCCTTATCCGGTCGCGAAACGCAAACAAACGCCGTCATGATATCCGTATATACAAAGAATTGAAGGTGTGGAATTAAATGTAAAGAGGATTTGTTGGGTATGATGCCGGTATTTTGCGCACAACATGTGAATCATCTATCATGAGTCCACATATCTTTTCCATCCCATTAAGATAGATACATTAAACCCCCCCTCCCCTACATCTGGTTTGAGAAGAGAGGGGCAGCAACAACTTCAAACTCCCGGTTAAAAAAAAATAAAAAACATTTCCCGTCAAGTTGCTTACAAGAGGTAAGCAACGAGACCGGCAACAGCAGCGACGGCGGAGACGCCCTGGGCGACGCGGCCGGCACCGGCGGTGACGGGGTAGTTGGTAGAAGTGGACTTGGCGGGCAGGCTGCCGGTGCCAGTGGGGACATAGGCAGGCTTGTCAGTGGCGACGCCATGGGTAGGCTTGTAGTCGGTCTCATCAGGCTTGCCAGGGTAGTCGGGCTTGTTAGGATAGTCAGGCTTGTTAGGATAGTCAGGCTTGTTGGTATACTCGGGCTTGTTGGTATAGTCGGGCTTGCTGGGATAATCAGGGTTGCTGGGATAATCGGGCTTGTTGGGATAGTCGGGCTTGCTCGGGTAGTCAGGCTTGCCGGGGTGGGTGTAGGTAGGCTTGGGAATAGTGGTCCACTCAGGCTCGTCATCAGTCACGGGGCAGACGGTGGTGCCGATGGTGATAATCTCGGTGGTGACGGTGGCACCGCAGTTCTTGACGGTCTCGGGGCATTTGGTGACCGTGTAGGTCTTGGTGCTCAGGAGAGTGCTGGTCGTCAGCTTGGGCGGGCGGGGCGAGTACGAGGGCTTTCCGGTGGGCTTGGCGGTGCTGGTCGGCTTGGTGTAGCTCGGTTTGTAGGTGCTGGTGGGCTCATCGTCGTAGCAGATCTCGGTCTCGGAAGACACGGGAGGCTTGCTGTAGGGGAGGCTAGCCTGGGTAATGCCAAAGGCAATGGCGGCGACAGAGAGGGTCGAGACACGCATTTTGGATTAGGTCTGGGGGGGGATAGTATTATCGGTTTGCAAAGCGAGGGAAACGAATGGACTGTTTGCGGCGGAAAGGGCAGACTTGAACGAGTGACTGCGTTGCGTGCGCGAAGGGTGAAGAGAGAAAAGAGAGAAGAAAGTCTCATCCACAGCTGGGACGCCCCGACTCTTAAAGCGACGATACCAGGAAGCACCCCAAGGGGGCGGGGAGGGAGAGATTAACCCCATTGTTTGGTTGGATGTCTGGTCATGTGGAGCTTTCGAGAGAGCAGATCGCCCAGCTCCGGCGTTGACCTGGGCAGCCGCCCGGCATGTCGACCTCCCCCCTGCTCGCCAAGTCCGTGCGAGATTGCTCAGCGCACAGCGCCAGCCAGGAACGCTGAACCCGACGAACCACTTACCACTACACTTGCCAATTTTGGACAGGACTCCATCGCTACCCAATCACTGCCTCTGCCTTGCCCCAGTCTAGCGAGTTCCTTGGTGCCTTCTGGCCAATGCGACTTCAGGTGGACGCAAGCCACTTGCGCTCTCATCACACCCTCTTTGCCCACCCCTGTCCATCCCTCTTCTTTTCTCAGGAGTCCAACAAACGCAGGCGCCTCCCCCTTTTTCACCCCCTCCTGCTGTGCAGAAGCCCGAGACAATAGCTGCAAGTCCCTGGCCGATTGGACGCCGCGCATCAGATGTTTTCCTGTTTCCCGTGAGCTTGTTTTAGTCCCAAGAAAATGACGACGCCGTCTCGGTGCACACCGTGTCTACCAAGGTAGTGTCGGCCGCATAGGTGGTTATTAGGTGTAAAGAGCTCTACGAAGCACTAGTGAGTGGTGATGGCAATTTTACCTGATCAAGCCATCAGCCGAACGGAAAGAGAAAGCAAAGCATTCCTGGCGTGAATGATGATCCAATTGTTGTTTTCGTCGGCGTCACGCCCAGCACTGTGCTGGCTGCGTGGGAGCAAACAGAGCACACCCAGATCGGACATCCACATGCCCGATGGTCCCGCCACAAACCCCTGACCCCTGGGTCAATCGAATCCTCTCGGGAGTGAATGCAAAAGGGAGAAGCTCTTTTTGTTTCTTCACTTTCTCGGAGAAGGAATCCTCAGTGGCACATGCCGCTTTGGGACCAGGCACTTTTTTTTTCGGCCTCTCGCCTGAGAATTTGACATGATGACTGATGACCATCCACTCCCACTCCCACTCCCACATAACGCTGTGAGCGTATCCGGAACCATCCAAAAAAGCAAGACGCCAGAATAAAAAAGCAGGTACCCGTCGAAGGGATCAGAAGGCGGGGAACAATCAGATGATTAACCGCAGCATGGAGGTAGGTGCTAAATAAAAGCAATTATAAATAAGGCTTACTCTCACAGTGTCGTGCGGCTGTTTTTTTTTTCTCTCTTCCCCAATCTCTTTAAATTGCCCAGGCTCGCTTGATATTTTTTGTTTCCCGGATTTCGCACGCTGCACAGTGTAGCACTTTGTCGGGGTTTCGCTTCCGAAGGTGAGAGAGCGTGATCGGGTAGCCGGAATTTTGAGCTGGAATTGGATTTTTCTTTCTTTCTTTCTTTTTTTCCCCTTTTTTTTTTCAAGGTCAAGGGTGTAGAAAGATCACTTCTTGGAAAATCTAGGCCATGGGACGGTTTCTAGGTGCCCTTGAGGCCTGAAAATAATGGCTCGTACAAGGTAACGTTATTCCGGCTATCCGATCATGCTCTGAGGTGATTGCAAGAACTCCGTGTGCTGGTAAGCCCATGCGAACATAACATTTTCTCCCTACGGGGTGCGCAAGCTCCGCTTCAGATAGGTTAATAATGCCAACAACAACACGTGAACAAAGTTACACTCCTTATTCGCACTCCCACGACTTCTGTGACCCATCTCGCCCCCATATTCATAGGACCCGACGCTTTGAGCCTCACGTCTCGTTCGCTTCTTCCTTCCCAAGTCCCACTCCCTCCGGACTTCGTTTCCCTTTCGCCGTTACTATTGATCGCCGACATAAAAAGGAGGATCTTCCCTTGGGTTGCAGCCCCAACGGTAAGGTAAACAGGGTACGCTAGATTGTAGGCACACGGTGGGAAGAAATCCAACTCTGTGTACACTACCTATCTCGTGAAAGGTCAAATTTGGCACACACGCCTCCACTCTGCTAACCAACTGCCCAGCGCCCGCGATCCCACCAGGTACTGGTAACGTCAACGTTGGGCCCGTGTGGAGTGTAGCGGCGGACGCTGGAGTGTGATTGTGCACAATGTGGGAATGGGTGAATGTGAAGTGACAGACGACCAGTCTTCGTCAATCCTCTCTCTCTAGGATCTGTATGAACTGCCCGCGATGTGCGCGACCAAAACAACCTCAAATATGCATGATGCATGCCGCAGACACACTAGTAGACAACATCAAATCCTCTTTCACAAGCTTTCCTGGCATTGAACATCGGCATCAAGTCCCATCAAATCACATTGTTCGCATGACATGAATCTCTCTAGCCAGGGTTCCCCGTCCTTCCTCTCACCAACCACCCAGCGCGCCCAGTTGGTATGTAGTTCTCACGCCAACACTTGGCAGAAGTTCCCACCCCTCCCGCAGAACCACTGGAACAACTGGAGCCGCCCAGGTTCAGGGGAGCAGAGGGTCTAGAGCCACTGCAATCTTGGCTTCCTCGCTCGCCAGGAGCAACGGTCCGCATGGAAGACATTTCGGCCATCCACACAACGTTAGCGTGCGCTTGAATCGGTTGCAACATCAGAATCAAGAAACCCCGCCATGAAGTGGTATGGTGTATGGTAGGGACCAACAGTGCGAAAAAACCATAATCTCGCTATCATTCTCAGCAATGGAGCTATACGAGAAAACGCGCTCTGTCTTCGGCGAAAACCCACCGGAAATCCTGATCCGATCCAGAAACCCATCAACGCATTTGCCGCTAACGTTTTACACTGTAAATTGTAGTCCTCTAGTTTATTTTTCCCCTCCTTTTCTGCAAATATTGAGCGCTTGCCCCACCCACCTTCAGCTCGCTTGAAACGGTGTGATATTTGATCACAACAAGGAGGCCGGGACCAGTGGTCCAGACCTCACTACCCTCCCTTGATCCAAGACAATCTCAAAGTCGGCATCCTTGACCGCTTCCTTTCGGTGGGCAATAGTTATGACGGTACTGTGCTTCAGCTCCTCCCTAAGCAGGCGCTGGATGTAGGCGGCCGTTTCCCCGTCAATTGATGCTGTCGCCTCGTCGAGCACCACCACGGGACTCCGACGCAAAATGGCTCTTCCGAGCCCCACTAGCTGCCGCTGGCCCTGGCTGAGATTCTTACCTCCCGAGTTAACGGGGCTGTCAAGTGTGAATCCCGATCCGGTCCAGCTGCCGGACTCGCCGCTCCCACCACCCAGCACCCGCTCCAAGACGTCGGCGCACTCGGTATCCGTATGTTCATTTAACGGGTCTAGGTTCTTGCGCAGCGTTCCCGGGAACAGAACCGGGTCCTGAGCCACAAATGTGATATTTCGTCGAAGGGCGTGTTTGTCAACATTGGCGAGGTTCACATTTCCAATCAAGACCTTTCCGCCGCTTTCTGCATCCGGATGCAGCGTACCAAGCAGCGTCAGCGCCATGGTACTTTTGCCCGAGCCAGTCCTGCCTGTCACGGCCACGTTGGCACCGCCCGGAATCGCCAAGTTGACGTCCAGTAAAACAGGATCCAAGTCCGGTGCGTAGCGTAGCGTGACATTATCGAAGACAATGTTGTCACCGTAATGTGGCCACGCCGCAGGCGGTTCGTGTTCTCCTTGCGGCTCCTGCTCCAGCCCCAGCAACTCAACGACACGTTCCACGCTGACGAACTCCATCTGGAGCTCTCCGTATTTTCTGCATAGGCTATGCGTGCTTTGGACAAAGTTGCTAGCTGCCGCCAACACAAAGCCCACAGCACCTCCCGTCAACCCTTTGTATACGGCAAGGACTGTCAGCGTGAAAGTTGTCAGCGCAGACAGCATGTCGAATCGAAATTGCAACCAGGCTTGGAGGCACCAGTATATGTGATCCATTCTTTGGAACGCATCTGTCGTCGAAATGATTCGCCGTTGGAAGTGTGCCGACGCCCGGTACGCCCGCACTGTTGTCAGGCCTTCAACCAGCGCCCCAAAATTCGACATGAGGGGTGAAAGTGACACGGTCTCCAGCCGGCGGAGTGACTGTGACGTCGGCAGAAAGCGGGCGAAAATGAGGAAGAACATGATTGTCATGGCAATGCTCAGCACCAGGAAGAGCTTCGTTGCCGATGCGATGACCACGATGGCAGACAGCCAGCCCATCCCGTACCACGCCACCTCCATCATTTTGCCCGCGATCGATCCGTCAATGACGCCCATATCCGACGTTAGGCGGTTCATCAGTCTTCCCACGGGCGTCACGTCGTAGTAGCGGAAGGTCGCGCCGCTGACTCGGTGCAACGCCTTTTCAAACAGGTTTTTGCCCGCTCTGTAGGCAATGTACACCATTGCGAAGTCTGACAGCGCCTGCGTCGCCACCAAAACCATCGAGATGATACTAAACCACCGGAGCCAGGGACGGACGTCGTCTGTCGGATCCGGCAGATAAGGGCTGAGGTCCGCCCAGCTCCCATTGTCCGGGTGCGTTTTCCCAATTGCAGGCGGAACCATAAAGACTTGCTGATGATACATGCCGGTGGCGTCGAGCGGGACCGGACGCTTGGTGTACTGCTCTCCCCACGATTTGAGGAACCAGAGATACACAACCCTGACAACCCGGAAGAGGATGAACGAGACGATCATAGCTGCCCACCAACTGAGTGTGCCCGCTTTGATAAATGTCCAGTACACGGAAGCCTGGACACCTCCGTGTGCGCGATGCTCATCTTCCATGAACTTTTCCGGGGTTGCGGTCTCGCCCGCCGTGCTCGATGATGACGAGCCAGGTCTGCTGTTGCTAGACGTCACAGCCACCAATTCCTCCAACTCTTCGTCGCTGCTCGCAAGCTCGGGCTTATCTAGCGTCTTGACGTGGCCATGCTCGCCTACTTTGATGATCTGCGTGGCGTACCTTGTGGCAATATCCATCCTGTGCGTGACCAGAACCACCAGGCGACCAGCTGTCAGCGAAGAGTTTCTGTCAGCGAAGAGGTTCCGCAGTACACTCGACGCTGTGTCATGATCGAGGGCCGCGATAGGGTCATCCAACAGCAAGATCCGGGCCCGGCTGTAGATGGCCCTCGCTAAAGATACGCGGGCTCTCTGGCCACCTGACAAGCCCACACCGTTCTCCCCGATCATGGTGAGGTCCTGAGCCCTGAATTTTTCAAGATCCGCTTTGAGACAGCAGGCCTCGATAACGGCATCGAACCTTGTCCTGTCGTATGGTGTGCAGAAAAGAATATTCTCCCGAATGCTCATGCTCTCTAGCCATGGTGTTTGTGCGCAGTAGCCCACCATCTCAGGGGGCACATATCTGTCGCCTCCGTCTTGGTCAAGCTCTCCAAGAATAGCATGTAGGAGTGCCGTCTTTCCAGCTCCGACGCGACCGCAGATCAAGTTGAGGCCAGGTGTGCAAACGAATGAGATATTCTGTAGCACCTTTTTGGCGGCACCAGGCCATGAGAACGTAGCGTTCTCAACCTTGATCTCCAGTTCTCCTTGTGGTACATTCCCAGAAGCATCGTCTTCACCTAGGTCCTGCCGGTCAGGCTCGAGCATAAATCTCTCAATACGGCCCATCGCTATCGAAGCATTCATCAAGGTCACAGCTAGGTCAGGTATCTCGCGCAGGTTGTTCTGCAGAACAGTGAACAAATCCAGCGCAGGAAATGCAATGTCGACCGTCAGGGGGTTACCCGAAATTGTTGTGTAAGCGAAGAAGGCTGCAATGGGGAAGACGTATCCCGTAAGGGTGTTGAAGAAGTTAAACACCTTGAGTGCAATATTGCCATAAACTCGTTTGCGCAGCTCGGCTCGACGTGCCTCCATGATCTGGTCCAGCCACGCCCCTTGCCAGTCATACCAGCGCAGGTGGCGGATGGATTCGATGAATTGGCTGGTTCGCTGGAGCTTGTCGTCTGTCACCGATCTCCGCTTCTTCTCAACGGCAACATAATATCGCATCACGCGCCGGTTGATGATCACACCGAGAATCAAGATGCCAACGCCATACAGCGAGGAGCGGCCCATTAGGCGCCAGATGAGCACGATCGAGATCACAAGGCTGAGTGGTTTGGTCGTTATCCACGCGACCTCCCAGAATCGTTGCGCTACCTCGTACACGTCACTCCGCATCAGATTGAGTATTTTCCCGGTCGAGGAAGGTGACTCTAGGTCATCCTCTTCCTCTTCCTCTTCGGTGTCATCCGATTCGCGACTAGGAGAGAAGCAGGACGAGAGCCATTTGAACCTCGCGCGAGGCTGCTTGTTGTTGCCAGCAGGATCGTCAGGGGCGTCGGACTCGGTGCCAGCGAGGGTTGACGATGTCGACACTACGTCTGACGGTGATGGCGGCGCTTCTTCACAACCAGAAGTTGTGGCTTTTCTTGTCTTTCCGCTGGGGAAAGTAAACGCTTTTCGCCTTAGCGTTTTCTCGTAAATCATGGTGATCATCTCGCCCCTGCAACGCTCATAGTTGCGTCTCTGGAACCACATGCTGAAAATACCTGATTGGGCGCGATACATTCTGGCAAGCAGGATGAGAATGGCGTAGGTGAAGGCAACCTTCAAGTCTTGAGGCTGGCTCATGAGTGCGCTCAGGAGCTGCTTCAACAGCAGCGGCTCAGTTAGTTCGGCGGATACCTCTAATACACCCAACCCTGTGATGATGACGAGGTCGAGGCCGTTCGCTTTTAGAATGCGAACGAAAACGGTGCCCGACAAAGCACGGAACCGTTCATGGAGCCGGCTGTGCTGAAACTCGCGAGAAAGGAACCAAACATCCGTTTCGTTAAGCTGCCGCTGGTATCCGATCTGGATGAGGGGTGCCATCCAAGAGACACTCATCCACTGCCAGAGTGTGATGATATCCTCAGGGCTGCGGAGATCGGACGTAGGCACGGTAAAGGGCATGCTGATACCGGACCTGTCGAGAAGAGGGTTCCGCATCGGCATGTTGAGCATGACGACAAGAGACGCCAGCAGCGGGACGGCGCCGCCGAGGAAAGACATTGCACCAGGCAATGTCTGCATGGTCTCGGGGACGAACACCAGCATGATGATCTCCACGAGCAATGAGACGAAGTTTATGAGAAGGGGCACCCCAGGGAGAGTGGTAGGCCGTTCTAGGAGGAGGATACTACAAGTTATGAACTATACGGTCCGTTAGAGACCCTCGATGGGGTAGCGGGGGTTTTGACTTACTGCAGGTATGACTGGTACCACGGACATCCGTGATGTTGCAGGCCAGATGGCTGTGGTGGCGCCACCAAAGATGCTGGCAGCACCAGTCGAGGCCAGGAGGGCCAAGGTCCAAGACGAGTAGGGCTTGGCGCCCTGGGAGGGCGAACCTTGGGCGACCTCCTCGTCATTCCGAGACGCCAGGTCCTCTTCCTCGGCAGCGAACTTGTGGAGCCAGATAGGACGGCGACGCCAAAGGGGGTGAAGGGCGTATCGTAACACCACTGCGGTAATCGCGGTGCAAAGTGGGATGAGCCCAGCCGCACCAAGACACTGAGGTCCGAGCATTCCTGCGGTTGGTACCTGCATCGTTCCAAGGTTAGTCCGAGAAGTCTCCAAATGTTTGTCAGCGCCAAAATGGGCAACGAACATGAAGCGGCTGCATAGCGACCGAGAAAGGGGGGATGATAGGAAGGACACGAGGGTGGAGGGCACTGCATGTTAAATGTCCCAGGCCACGGTGCTAAAGAGTGAGAAGTGTGATGGGTAGTTACAGATGCACCCATTCTCTAGCCGCTTGCTGCAACAGCACCATTACATGCCCAGCCCAAAGTTGAGACCGGCGAAGAAATCAGTCCCGGCTCTTTCTGCCACCAATAACAAGTAAGAATGGGTTGGGTGTCAAACCAAAAACAAGGGCACACACGCATCATCCCGCGCCAGTTCCATTTTTCTTCTTCTTTCCGTTGTTTTCTTGCTCTTCGGCTGACTGGTGTTTCGGCTAGTGACGCAAGGAAATACAAGCTGCAGGCGCAGATCTGAAAATGCACAATCTCTGTGCACTGTGGTACTTACACAGAATTTTTGACCACAGCTGTTACATGGTGAGATTGTTCCCCAAATCCTGGCGGGAATCGAGGACCCCATGACGTGTGCGAGAAGGGTCTCTATCACACTTGTTCAGCGGTTGAGGATCTGAGTGGACGATAAAACAGTTACTGAGGCAAAAGGATTGGAGGCAGCCCAGACCTCGGGTTTGGCGGCTTACCCAAGGCGGGGAGCTCAGGAAGAAGGGCCCGAAGAAACGGCGGGGAAAGGGGCAAATTCAGCGAGAAGCGGTCAGCACAGAAAAGTTAGCGCCGTAAGGTACGATCACAGGCCGCTTCTTTGCCGGTGGCAGGCTTTTCTTCCTCCACCAAGCTTGTGGGCACTTGCGGGGCCTTTGGGCACGTCGCAGAGGAAGGAGCACTTGAGGTGCAGCTGGTGTGTCGACTGCAGATGAGGTGCAGCTTCCGGTGAAGGAAATTTGTATGCGTGCAAGTGACTGCCGTGAACCGGTCTGTAAGAAAGCGCGCCAACATTGGCACACTCCCGGCAAGCCCAGCGATATTATGCCCTCAGTGGGCCGCCAAAAAAAAACCCCTCCACTGCACCATCATCATCCTCCTTCCTGGGGGGGCGGTGACCGGCAGAGGCACTTGACATGCCGGCTTCCATAAAACGGTAATTGACCGACCCGCCCACCGCACGGAGCGGAGAGCGGGATCGGTGGGCTGGCCCGCGGACTCACCCAGGCATCGAACGGGAGCGAGTGTGACCCATGTCTCGTGGATTGGCGAATGAACGCCAGTTGCTTGCTGCCGGATGCAACGACTATGCTGCAACAAATTCTTTGATGCAATTGGCATGGCTTGGCCAGACTCAACATGGAAGCGCGGCAAAAGATAGGTAAACAGCGAGGCACGCCCGTCAGTTTTCCTCGGTCATCGGATAAGGCACAATCCGGGTACGGTAAGCTTGTGCCCCTCCCCCTACTTCGTCAACTTAATTCTGCGATTGGCGCCGTTCGCCTGGGTACCCCGTCCAATTCCCTCACCAAAATCCTGGACAAGGCCGCCCCACCCGAGCCTAAAATGTCTTCGGTGCATCTCAAGCTCCCCGCCCATCTCCCAACCTCCAACACCGCCCAATGATGGGCCACTGATTATGTACAGACTCAAGCCTAGAACCATCCCCCCACGACCTGATGTTGAGCGGATACCGCTCTCGTCATTAGCATTATGTACAAAGGTGAGGTTGCGATTCGTCATCTCGAAGGCCGCCTCGCAACCTGCGAGGGATAGCTCGTGTCGGCTGCGTTGAACGTGGCCGCGTGATAGCGCCACTCGCTCTGTCGGGGGACCGGTGAGCCCTCGACCTCAAACATGATGGATCCTGGCATTTCTGTTGGTTGCCGGTCTGAGCCCACCAGTTCATAAACCTGCGGGTGTTCATGGGCGGATGGGCTGCGTGTGTGGGGTGGCAGCGGCGGTGTGGGCGTCAAAGGCGGCGCCTTCGGGTACGACAGATCGTATGGGGATTCCCAGTCGAACCTGGTGTTGCGTCCATCCTCCGGGGCTAAGGTTGGCCTCCATTTTGCGTCGTGGACCCATGCTACGTTGTTCCCCGCCTCTACCTGGTGGGGCGGCAGCAAAGGGTGGATTAGCGGCCCGTGGCCTTGGGGAAGCATTGGGTGTGATTCCTCTCCGTCTCTACTCCTCTTTTTCCGGAGAAAGAAGAAGACCAGTCCTGCAAGCAGAGCGATCCCTGCAACTGACGAGCCTGCTATAATGCCCGCTTTTGCTCCCGTTGACAGGCCTTTGCTCTCGCCGTTCTGATGGCCCCCGCTCGTCCCGGTTGGCAAGGCGGTACTCCCGGTGGCTGTCGTCGTGCTTTGGGTCGTCGACGCCGATGCGCTTGCCGCGGCGGCCAGGTACTGCTCTTTTAAGACGCCTAGCGGGGTTTTGGAGTCCAAACATGCCGTTTTCATCGTGTTGTAAACCGTTTCGATGTCGCCGGGGTCTGTCCTGCCCAAGCACCCCGCCGTATTTGTGACGAAATTCCCGCCATTGAAGCAGAGACAGGCGTTGGCCGACGCGACCGTGTCGGCTGCGCAATTGCTGGAATTAGATGCCCGGTAGAGGCAATCTTGCGCCTTGAGTGGGTAGAAGGAAAAGTCGATGGCCGATGCTGCTGCGACAACCCGATATCCGAAGGCAAAGATGAGGACCCGTAGCGTCGCCGGTAACCTGCGCATCCTGTCGGGTCTGGCCAAGCAATCGGGTGTGTGGAGTCGACGCCTCGTCGCCTAGCTGGTCTCACAAGAGGAGGGGTGCTTTTTTGCCCGCAGCAGGTCAGGCCGTGTCGTACCCACGAGAGTTACGTCGCGTGCAAATTGGGCATGCAGCTCGTGGAGATTGTTCTCGGCTCAAAACGAGCGTGGTGATTAGGCATGGAAGCCAGAAACGAATGGACTGGAGCAACCTCGAAAATGACTGGAAATCTATGAAAACAACTTGACGCGACCGCAAGGCGGAACCTTAGTGTTTAAAGGACGACGGAAACCCCAGCCGGGAGCGGTGGGTACCGCCCCTCCTCAGCGAGCCGGGCGCATTGAGGCTGAGCGGCCACACTTGGCATGCCGTCTTACGCCTGGGCACTCGCGGGGAGATGGCTGGCACAGCGCCACGAACCCACTTCAGGCCCCAATTTCCGCTTGTTTCCCATGCTTCCATTCCATGGACATCGGGACTCCTGGAATCTGGAAGCCCCAATCCCGGCTCGGATTACCTTTTCATTGGTCATATTAGTGTGGCTCGACGTATGGCGATGCGAATCCATCAGCATCAAGTTGCCTGGCGTGCCTGGAAGCTGCTTCATTCCCTGTAGACGCGCACTATAAGTAACTCAAGGAGTGGTTGTTAAGCTCTTCGAGACAAAACTCTATAGGGCTGCAGGGGTAGCTTGTCATCTTCGAAGTGTTCTCCGTACCTCGGTGATCTTTGTTTGACAAAAAGCCTATGGCGTGCAAAAAGCAGCACGGTTCTCTGGACCAATCTCATTCTCGGTTCGGGGCATGCTGCTCAGGGAGTTGATTGATCTTGAACGCGACAGGATTACACAAGTTCTGATGTGACGACGTCCAAGGTTTTGCAACAGGTCCCGGGTACAATCCCCACGTCAGATGTTCAAGCAACAAACGAGCTAACGACATGCTCGTCATTTCACATATCGCGATCTCCGGTCGTCGGCGTGAAAGTCGGCACGTGGTTAGATCGGATCGTTGACCGCCCTGTGCTGAGCCTCCAGATCAAGCGCCGAGACAACGGAAGCACGGGAAAGTCAGCTCCAGCACCTTTCAGATGACGAAATGCCAGCCCCCCGTCACTGCCACCGCCACGCAGGAGTGTGCGGGGCCGATTGATTGAAACACCCTGGAAGCAAACCCGGGCACAATGCTGCCTGGTCTCTGTTGCAAGTATTGGGAGCAACTTTTCGCAGTTACGGCAGTCTGGGTCTGCAAATTGAGGATTCGTTTAAATACCTACTTATGCAGCTGCCTAGGTAGGTTCTCGTATCCCGTACACTGTCAAACTAGACACTAGTGTGGTTTTTTCCCCCTTTTGGTACTTCGGGCGATCCCGCGCTCGCATACAGAGTGCTGACGAAATATCCTTCGATTCAACCCCTGAAAGGCTGTTCGCGCGGTACTTTGTGGCTTGGCAGCCGTTGGAATTTTCAGATGGCCCAAGGTGTTTCCTCTATCATCAAAAGCATAATGGAGAAAATTTAAAGCCTCGATGAGAGTTCAAGGCCTGATATGGAGATTTAAAGCCTCAACTTTTGCAGATATTGTAGCTTGACGCCTCACTTCAAACGTGCTATAAACCCCTGCTAAATGCCCGCTATGGAAGTTCCCTGCTAACAACTTTTAGTGGCTGGATTATGTGGAGGTCAAATGTGGAAGCCATCGCGGCGCCTGGGCACTAGAGTTGCGTAATGAAAGTCTTTCGTTTTACTTTCTCACGGTTTGCGCTAAAACGTTTTCTAAAATGACTGGGTAGTAAAATGAAAGTGAATTAGGATTATATATAGCAGTGAAATACACTCGGTGGTCGATGGGTATAACTCTTGAGAATTATACCAAATTAGGATTAGCGTATATTCAAATTTCTGAATTTCAAGGCTCTTGAAAGGGTGCATTTCGGAAAACCCTCAAGGTGAATTTGAAATTATGCAACCCTACTGGGCAGAGCCGAAGGTAAGCCCGACACAGCTTGGGCCTCGATGCGCCCTGTCAGCTCGGGTTACCAGCCACGCACCATCGGTTTCGACTACAAAATCATTTCCGATTTAAGGTGCTGACTTTCGATATAAGATTCCGAGGTGGTTCCGAGAATCTTCGTGCAGTGACACTGCATTGCCCTATGCAACATAATCCAACCCCTGAAAGACTGTTTGCGTGTTGCACTTTCTGTCCAGCTTGGCAGCCGTTGGAACCCAACAACCGCCTGGGCATTTCCCAATACCTCGACAAGAAGGTCAAGGGCTTTGACGTGGAAGTGTGCGGCCTCGAAATCTAGAGCCAGGACCCAATGGATATTTTCTCCTTAACGCCTCGCAAACGGATCCCCGGGTAGCTCCTGGTGAACGCTTGCAAAGTCCCGCGCTAACAATCTGGGGAGGCAAGTGCAATTAGCTAGCACCCGCTCGACTGCAAGCTCCGGGAAGCTGCCCCCACCAAGATGACCTGTGTATGACGTAGGCCCTCCAAGCCCACAAACTGAACTCTCCGTCTCGTTCCCCAAATTCTGACTCGAGCAAACGACATAGCCAGGGACCTTGCAAACGAAACCTTCAACTTAAATCCACAAACACACAGCACGAACTCTAGTGATCCACATCGGAATAGTCAGGATGGCTCCCGCTCAGCAGTCTGTCGCAACCACGAATGAAGTCATTGAGAGCGCCGTCATTAAGGCACCTCTTTCCCATGTGTGGCATTTCATCAAGCTCCCCGCCTTCGATAAGTTCTGGACCGCAATCAAGAAGGCCGAATACATGAGGGGCGTGAGTGACGAGACGGATGTTGTCAAGTGGACGTTTGCCGACGGCAACGTCGTAGAGGTCAAGCAGGACGAGCACAGCGTAGGCTCTCCTTCCCATTGGACACATCGTCAGTTGCTAACCTTTCCGTCAGAACCTCGATCACTTCATCACCTTCAGTGTCATCAATGCTGAGCCCGAGCTGCCGTACTCGAGCGTTGTCAGCACAGTCCGCTGCTTTGCTGTTACTTCGGGAGAATTCGAGGATTCCACGTTTGTCCGTTGGACCTCCAAGTTCTCAAGCGATGCCGATATCGGTATGTCACCCCCATCCGTATCGCTAGCTGCCAGACTGATCCAATTTAGCTGTCATTGAGGACGCCAAGTACAAGCGCCGAGATGCTCTAAAGGACCTCGCAGCAGCGGCATCAAAGATGATGAGGGAGGTGGGCCAGAAGTGATGACCGTAAAAAAAAAGTGGTTTGGGGCAGTTCTGGTTTGTAATGCGGAAGGTATATCAGTACTGTGGCAGAGGAGATCCAGGAGTTGGCTTTCCCTGAGTTAGCATCTCTATTTCATCTCCATGTATGATGGAACTATGTTTCCAGAGGTCAGTCAGTGCGCGGTCAGCAGCCCTTCACAAACAAAAAACAGTACTGTTTCTGTCTGCTGTTCCCAGATAGCCCATGCTGAGTCAGACTCATCCGATCTCTTGCCCAAATAATGTCCTCAGAATCACAGGAGTGGATACCTACCTACCTACCCGTCCTGTCTGGGAAGTGGTGTAGGCACCGTTAGGGTCAACTCGTCTTGTCGAATGCGACTGAACCCACATTCCAAACGGAAATGCATCGGGCTGTGGTGGATCTCAAGGCCAGAACATTGGATGCCATCATCTCCTAACCAACGACAACATCGGGACAGGTACATCACCCACTCACGGACGGTCATTCGTGGGTCGGGTTGAGACCGCCACGGCCCTCGTCTCAACATCAATCCGACAACGGCACACCTGCGCTCATTTCGCATACCGCTGAGACCCCGCGGCGTCTCCACGAGGGCGTGGCATCATCCCGAGACCCAAGTTCCCAACAGGCCATTCCGGTTTGCGTATAAAAAGCTGGCCACCACCCAAGCAAGTCCGGTCTCTCCTTCTTACTCCTACCATGTCACCTCTCCGGGCACCCTCACCTTGGTCTGCTCGTCATCACGCCAACGTCAGAGACCGGCACCTGTCACCTGATCCTTCTGCTCTCATCGGCGTCGGGCAGTGGTCTGACGACGAGGCCCCCCCTCTGTCCCCGGCCAGCGAGGTGATTGAGATCCCTCGGGAGCCGCCTTCTCGTCTTTTTCCCCAGCCCTACTTTAGCCAGACCCATCTCGACCTAAGCGGCAACCAGCTCGAGCTCAGGCACTACGAAGTCATCGCCCTCGGGCCTGAGGACCCGAAGGGCACCGGCTCGTCGACGCCTTCGCAGCACGTACCCTCCCCGGTCGACACACTCAGCACACTCCTCCCCCCGGCCACGCTGTTCAACAAGCCCGGCAAGAACAGCCAGCCCCAAGCGGCGGCTCGAAACGCTCCTGTCTCCGAGCACACGGAAATGGCCACTCAGCCCTCGGTCATTGTCAATCCGCCCCCTGCCGCTCCCGGAGCGCCTCCCCCGCCGGCTCAATATTATACTCTGACCCCGGACGGCCTCGTCCCCACTGCGGCACCCCCTGCTCCTCCCCCTCTCCCGGCTGCCATGGCCTTCAACCTCGCGCCGCCGGCTCCACCTCCGGCCCCTTCCTTCACAATTGCCCTCGCGCCCGCTGCCCCGCCGCCGCCGCCTCCCGCTGTAGCGTTCATGATTGCTCCCCCGGCTCCTCCGCCCCCGCCGCCCATCCAGCTCATCCTCACACCGATGGCCCCGCCTCCTCCCCCGCCGACCTTCGCCATCCAGTTTGTGGCGCCCCCGCCACCGCCTCCCCCGCCCATCCCCATCATCGTCCAGGCTGCGCCGGCTCCGCCCCTGGCCCCGCCAATGCGGGTCATCACCTTCCCTTAGACGCTCCATGGGAAAAACACGATATGGCATGGTGGAATATGAACAAACGTTGATACAGACCCGAGAGTGGGTGGACAGCGAACTGCGGACGATGGACATTCAGCGTTGGGAAGCCAGGACGGTTACCTAGGGTAGATTCAACCGATATGGTCTGGTTTCTTGTGTGGGATGGCGTCGTCAGCAGCACCAGTGCTCTTTCAGCATTCTTTTTTTTTCTCCTTCTTCCTGTACAAGTATTCCTTGGGCGTCGTTCGTCACTTCATGGAGAAACCTTCTCCACCCCAGCCTCGAGGATTTCTCTTTCTGCCAAATGATATGCGTTGGGTTTCGGCAAGGGTCCGGTCGGCTCGGATCGGAGTGGTGAGATGGAAATTGTCCGAGTATCTAGTCCGCAGTGGCAGTGAGCTGCTAGATACCTAGTAGGTAGGCAAATAGGTGCTCAGCTTTGGGTCATCTCTCGCATTCGGGTTTCCAGGTTCCAGGTCCCAGAGTCTGACGTGTAGCGTGGCTTTTTTTGCGCAACTGCCATTCTCCTCTTCCCCCCCCCCCCACCTCCCCTCTTCCAAGTTTCCACCGTTTTCCCTTTTCAGACCATGTAGGACCCAACATGACAGAGAAACCTCTCTGTAGTCGGTAGGTGAGTCTTGAACAATCCAACCGAAATAGGAAAACAATGTTTTCTTGATGGCACACGGCACCTTTATTCCTGATTCCGCTGTTTCCGGAGCGATGGCACAGCTACCTGGGTGCCAAGACCTGCGCAGACGTCCCGTGCAGCTACCTATGTAGCTGCTCAACCGCCCCAACGTCAGTGGGCAGCGGGCAATGGCCTGGATAATAAGTGCTAGAACGTCATAGATTATTGCCTTGCCAGTCAGCCGCTGCGTTAACGGGCCGGCGGGGGAAAGGTACGGTAATTTTTCGATTCACACCTCGCACCTCGCACCTCGGCATCGAGAATGGTCCCGGCCCCGAGCTGTGGGCTGGAAGTTAGTGAATAACAATGCCTCTTGGGTACTAGGTAGGTACCGCAGGGAGAGGCAACAATGGCGCGACGTCAACCACACACACATGGTCACGTTGGGTTTTCCCTTTTCCCCCAGTCCAGCTCTGAGGTTGAGGGTGTCTTTCTCTTCCAGGCTGGTGCACCCCACTGTTCTACACCACACTTGTCCCAAGCATTGATCTTTTGTAATAAAAGGTAGGCGGGCCTCGCCATGTTCTTTTTCTTCGGCAGTTCCCGCCGTCTCCTCACCATGACCACCGCAATGGCCGCTGCCAACTACACCAGCACCATCACGCCGCTCCGCAGTCTGGACGTTCCGCCCGACGCTGCGCAGCGGACAGCCCACCATGTGCGCGACAAGCACGGCAACACCATCCGCTTCCGCAACCCGCATCCGTCGGCCGGCGAAACCAAGTCTGTCTGGGGCATGACCTCGGCCTTTTTATCGGAGCGCCTGTCGGGAAATCTTACTGCGCCAGACATCTCGCAGGTCAAGATCCCGTCGGTTAAGCCGGCTTTCCCGTCCACACGGGCGGTTTCCCTAACGGAGGGAGGCCCCCTTCGCGCGACGTGGCTAGGCCACGCATGCTATCTCGTTGAGTTCCCCAGCGGGCTGCGCGTGTTGTTCGATCCCGTGTTTGAGCATCGATGCTCGCCGCTCTCGTTTCTCGGGCCAGCGAGGTACACTGCCCCCGGATGCGCGTTGGGGGAACTGCCAGAGGTGGATGCCGTGGTGATTTCACATTCGCATTACGACCACTTGTCGCATCCCAGCGTAGTGGAGCTGGCTGAGAAGAATCCGCACGCGCACTTCTTTGTGGGGTTGGGGTTGGAGAAGTGGTTCCGGGCTAGTGGGATAGATCGTGTCACCGAGATGGATTGGTGGGAGGATGTCGAGCTTGTCCTGACGAGGAAGGGCAATGGAGAAGGGCCGGAGTCAATGGCTGCAATGGTGTCATGTCTACCATCGCAGCATTCCTCTGGGCGTACTGGGAGGGATAAGGATCATACGTTGTGGGCGTCGTGGGCGGTGGCGTCTGGAGGGAAGTCGGTGTGGTTCGGGGGAGACACCGGATACCGGGTTGTGCCCCGCTTGCCCACCGGGGTAGACGACTATGGGAAGGAGTACGAGAATCTTCCCCGGTGTCCGGACTTTGCGCAGATCGGAGCACGCCGTGGACCGTTCGACTTGGGGCTGATTCCCATTGCGGCGTACACCCCGAGATTCCTGTTGAGCAGCGTGCATGCCAATCCTTTTGATGCCGTCGAAATTTTCAAGGACACCAAGTGCAAGCGCGCGATGGCCATCCATTGGGGGACGTGGATGTTGACAGTCGAGCACCCCGAGGAACCGCCGAGACTGTTGAAGGAAGCATTGAAGCGAAGCGGACTGCCTGAGACGGGATTGTTTGATACCTGCGCTGTGGGTGAGAGTCGCGAATTTTAGCAGACGATTAATAGCAGAATAATATATCCTCACCACGATCACACAGATGACTGGAGGAGGTGTAGTGGGTGTCTTACTCATCATCAAAACATTTTCTCCAGGTTTCTTCTCACCGAGTGTAAGCATCCCCAAGTGCCGATCTGCCTCCCTGCAACCTTCCAACGGGTACGAATTCCGTCCCCGAACTCCGGTTCTTGTCCATGCCATTCGATGACGAAACACTATGTGCAAATGATAGAATATTTGTAAAGTGATTCGTGTATGTTGTGTGCCAACTCTCAAGACCCAAGAGGATGATGATGATGATGAAAGAAATAACTAAGAAGAGAAAAAGAGGAAGAAAAAAAGAAAAAAAAAGAAAAAAGAAAACCCCCCCTGATCGGTCAAGTGGAACTATTAGGGGATTGAATCCCGCTGGGGAATCGCATAGGTATTATATTATATTCCTATGAATGTCAAGTACCTACCTAGGCTTTGCAAGGGATTTTACTTCCTTCCTTCCTTCCTTCTCTCCATTTTCTCCTCAATTCCTTTTGGCGATTGGCTTCCTTCTCATGCCTTCCGAAGGATGTGGTCCGCTTCCCACTCGGATTTTGATGCTTGGCTTGCTGTGCGAACTCTTCCTTTTTTTTCTGTTTTGTATCTGGCGCTCTCTCCCCTCAATATGATGGTAAGCGTCCACATGATATTAATGACCATGCTTGTTCTTCGCAATGGGAGTCGATCCGCGAGTGAAGAGTATCTAGGAGAGACAAGGTCGGGAGAACCTCATCCAAAGCGGACTATAACCACTTACCATCCAACTCTCAAAAGCCGGGACTTGTATCCTTTCCAGACTTCCAATAGGAAAATAATTTTTTTATAAAAATTTCATTTGTTTTATCTAGTTCATTAAGACATAAGAGAGTTTGAGGCCTAGAAACAAAAATGGTCATATCGTATCATACATCCTAACATCGTAAACCATCACAAGTCGTTTCCGTTTTCATGCTCATTAGCACATCATTCTTGCTATTAGTCCTTCCATCGATGGCTCTTGCCACGTTATTCTCCCTGGGGCATCACACGATCAATCGATCACCTAGAGTCATGGCGGTCAAGCGCCCGCCGCAGGCGTCAACACCAACATGACGAACGCGACTTGGCCATCTGCATCCTTCAACGGCGCCCAGTGGGTTACCAGCTTACGCATTTTGTGGCCGAAAAATACATGGCTTAGAAACTCGGCTCCGCGATCAAACGTGTCACTCAACCGGGGTCGACTCGTGGAGGATGTGCTGGAAGAACTAGTATCGACATCCCTATCAGCTGCCGAGACCCCCGCGGGAGCCGCCGCGCGCATCATGCCCCCGTTGCGTGAGTGTTTGCCAGTCTGGGACTTGATGGACGAGGAAGAGTCGTTGGTGGCCATGAGGTCGAGGGCGAGGGAGTCGCCGGCTGCGATGCGGTCCAGCACCGCCGATTTGAAGCCGCGGTTAACGCTGGCGGATCCGGCGTACTCGGTCAGAACAGTAAAAATGTCAAGCCCGTGAACTGTGTCGGCGTGGGCATGCTCGCTACGGACTCCGAGGAGCTGGAGAGCGGAAGAGGAACAAAAGGTGATGGGTAAGCCGGCTGTGTAGCTGTGGTTATGGCTCTGGTTGGGGTGGGGGGCACACGCGGGGTTGTAACGCATGGCGAAAAATCGGGCATAGGGTGTGCTGTATTCGTCGGGCCGGCGCTCAAAACGAGGGCTTCGCATTGTAAGGGCGCGCCGCTTGGTCGAGGGGGCACCTACGGCAGGGCGTGTCGCCACGGGGGCAATAGGCTGTGGGGACAGAGGCGGGCAGCTGGTGCTGGCTTTACATTTCCTCTTGAAGTGGCGGAAGAAGCGGTGGTAGTGCGAGCGATGCTGGGGGTTTCGCTGATCCTGTGGCTGATCTGGAGTGACACGTTCCTGTTGGGGCCAGGAGGAAGCTCTCAAGACAGGCCGGTCTTGGGTGCTCAGGGAGGTTGCGAGGGTGGGCGGGAATTCCTCGTCGGGAAGGGCAAAGTTGAGGACGCGCAGAATATCCTTGGAGTCGGAACCCATGCTTTCCGACACGTTTATCTGCGCACCGAGATGGTAGCGCACGCTGCCCTGTTCGTATAGGGGACAGATGAAGAGGAGGTTCCAGAAAGGGGTTCCGTCCTTACGCCGGTTAATGACAAGTTCCACCGACTCCCGCCCCAGCGCCAGAGACTCCCTAATGCGCCGTGTCACTTCGGTGTCGGTCGAGATACATTGCAGCATCCTGGGGTTTTTGTCCATCATCTCCCGTCTCTCGTAGCCCGACAGCTTGAGGAGTCCGTCAGAGGCATAGACGATGGGGTTTCCTGGCCTGTGGGGGTCCGTGAGGCAAAAGGCATCCCCAAGCCCCGGGTAGGCAGACTTGAACCCCCCCGACAGCGAACGACTTACCGACATGGAGCTCCTCATACACTGTGTGAGTTGGAACTTGACAAAGTCGGGGTAGAGACCCTTGGCCAGCCGCTCTTCGACCAAGTCTTTAGCATCTCGGTACAGCCGCTCTAGCGGCGGCAGCACCGCTCTTGCGTAGTGTTTTGTGCTAACCTTGAGGGTGTTAGACAGGTCGATTGGAAGCCCGAGGGGCGAGGTTGCCGTGATACCGGTGTAGTTGGTCGAGATCTGGCTGATCAGCGACGTCATGTTGTCAAAAGCACGCCCATATTCCTCGACCTGGTTATGCCAATTGGCATGTGTTACTGTAGTTGCACAACGCCAGCCACAGGTGGGGTGACCAACCTTCATCAGGAACTCCATATCCGCCGCGCAGTTCCGGCTCTTTGCAAACTGAAACAGCCTCTGGCTTGTTGTTTTGTTAGAGAAAGCCATCTTGATCACACCAAGGTCGAAGAAGTCCGGGAGTAGTCTGCCAGACCGTGGAAATTCTTTGGATTCACTTCTTCTCGTTCCCAGGGATAGCGTCTCCGCGGATCCATCGAAGCTGAGTCGTGTGACCCGGGGCGTCGGTGGTCGCATGGACCCTTTGGAGGTATAATCCGTGTAATGACGCAATACTACTTGGTTCGTATGCATCGACATCCCCGAGTCACTTCGAAGTCGCAAGTGGTAGTTCTCCTTTGGGGGTTTGGGGTTTCGTCGAGGAGGAGGAGGGGGCGACAGTATGGTCGTGGGGCCCATGTCTCCTCCTAAGCCGACATGGTACGGGAGAACAAGAACAGCTTTGGACCGGGGACTGCCGCGTTTGCTCCAGTCACCGACGCTTGATAGAGAGTCGATCATGTCCCTCTTGGCGGACAGCATCGTGAAACAAACAAAGGGATAAAGACCGGAGGGGAATTAAAAGAGAGGAAGCAGCTCATCAACGTCGTAAGGTCTGCTTCTCAAATCTCAAATCGACATGTCACTCATCACCAGATCTGATAAAGAAGAACAAAAAGGATATTGGAAGAAACAAAATCTGACAGGACGAAGAAAAAAAGAGATCATCCCGTTTTAACGGGATTACAGGGACAGACTTGCTTCAAAGGCAACCGATAACCATGACTCGGATGATCGAGGAGTCGTTACTGCTTTCTGCCCACTGAGTGTTTCGAGGGATTTCGCCTGGAACCAAAGAAGCAAGTGGAGATATCTCGCCAAAAGGACGTCCATACGGGGGAAGATATGATGGGGCTAGAGGAGTTGCGTTTGATGGTCTAGCCCTTGGATGGGCCCGTGGATCCCAGTACGAGACGGCGCCTAGTGCCATTGCTCAAGCTGATAAACTGGTTGCAAACGACAAAACCTTGTGCTGGAGAGCACGAATCAAGTTTGATGGTAGTGCGCTCTGGGACCGGGACGAAGGCTGGGGACAGGGAAGTTGGAGATGTATATTATGGTTTCGCATCTTTTCAGGTCTCGAGGGCTCAGACGCTGGATGCCGGGATACATGGGATGAGAGCAGGGGGAGATGGTGTAGGAATCCATGCCCGGCGGCGTTTGCACCATCCACTTGCGTGACAGTCGAGAACTGGCTTGACGGGATGTTGCAGACAAGAGAACCGCCTGGACTGGGTGGCTCTGACCGCGGTGAGATTGTGGATCGCGGCCGGGTGTTTGGTTTCTGGTGATATTCTTCGTTTGCTGGAACACAGCGCCGGCAGTACGATAGCGCGATCGTGTTGTGTCATTTGTTGGCATTTGAAGACTACCTACCTCCACGTCTGTGTTTCGGTGCAGAATGCGTCGAACTTTTAGCGGAGGCTGCTCAGTCATAGGCGAGAGGTCCGGATAGAATAGTGACTAAAATGTTGACACCAAGCGACGAAGAAGATCTCATACCATTCAGTTTGGGCGCTTCCATCCAACCGTTCTTCAGTAAATCGGGGGGTAAGTTGAGGTGATTACCACAGGACTTGCGAGGCGTGACGGGGCTGGCAGCCCACCCCCCCTGCCGCGGGATTTTGAGTGCGTAGTGGGGCACTGAAGCTTGTTCGTATGGGCAAACATGGCGTGCATGGCGCTAATAAATTGGCTGATCTTCCACTGTGAAATTCCCAAGCCCCCCCGCCGAGATCCTCTGTGTCTCACGGAACACACCCCGCCCCAGTTCTCGTTGCAAATGCACTAGAAGCAAGCATTCAGATGGAATGGAAGATGCGGGACGTTTAAGATCATTGCCCACCGTCCCAGCCTCTGGTTTCTCTTGCCGATCACTCATTTCCCACGACATTTTCCACAGCGGTGTGCTGCTTCAGTCTGCTGTCCTCTGCGAACCGGGCATGGTAGAGTTGGACGAAGCAGTCCGTCACCGACAATGTCACATCTTCAATTCTATTCCCGACCAGTAATATCACACCCATTCGATAGTCTAGGGGGCGCCATTACACGAAGTGGCACCTCTACATGCATCGCCTCCAAAAATGCGGAGTACGCGATACATATGCGGCTGTCTCGGCGCAACGCGGCGATGTCGAGTGGACCGCGGTGCAACACAAGCTCGAACAAGGTCGAAGTGAGATTTTCCTCAAACAAGCGCCTGCATTCCCCCTTCCTCGATAATTGTGGCCGCAATGGCTGTATGTACTGTGCTTGTAGCCGCCCGAACGGTTATTCGGGTTGCAATCTATATCGCTCCCGTGCCTGGGTGAATCCGTCCGACCACACCTCCTCTTTACCATGGAATGACTTATAACCCGGCGGGGGGAACATCACCACTTGATCGTACAACGACTCTCAAGCTCCTCCAATGTTATGGCTGCTAGGATCAGGACCGCTATCTTGTCCCTTTGCTGGCTCGTTCTAGCAACTCAAACACGTGCGCAAGATGCGTTCGACCCCCTACAACACATTGACCCCTTAATCGGGGCGAGCAATGGTGGAAATGTCTTCCCCGGCGCCTCCCTGCCGTATGGCATGGCGAAGGCCGTTGCAGACACCAACAGCACAAGCAATCAGGGCGGCTTCACACTCGATGGGGCAGCCGTGACGGGCTTCAGCACCATGCATGACAGTGGAACGGGGGGCAACCCATCATTAGGCAACTTTGCCCTCTTTCCCTATACGAACTGCCACAGGGGCGATATAAACGAATGCGCCTTTCCAAAGAGGACACGGTCTCGGTTTGGTACATTCAGCAATGGTAGTGTCAGCGCGAGGCCAGGCATATTTGGTCTTACCCTGAACAGCGGCATCCGTGCCGACATGACTACAACACAGCACGCCTCGCTGTTCAGATTTACCTTTCCGGCTATTGGTTCCGATGGCGAGCCCGCCCAGCCGCTTATCCTCCAAGACCTGACGGATCTATCGGATTCGAGGCAAGACAATGGCAGCGTGTCAGTGGATTCCAAGACTGGCCGCATCACGGGAAGTGCCAGGTTTCTCCCCAGTTTTGGAGGGGGCAACTATGTTCTGTATTTTTGCACCGATTTCCGAGGCGCCGAAATTTTGGACAATGGTGTTTTTGTCAACAGCCGTGCGAGTGCGGCGGTCAAGAACCTCACCATCTCGAGGTCGATCAACGGTTACCCACTCCCGGGCGGCGCGTTTGTGAGGTTCAAGACAGGGGACAACCCAATTCTTGTACGGATGGCTACCAGCTTTATCGGTATTGAGAGGGCGTGTTCCCATGCCGAGGGGGAGATTCCGGACTTCAACTTTACGCGCGTGTACGAAGCGGCCACGGCGGCCTGGGAGGAGAAGCTGCGGCCGATTCGAGTCTCGACCAAGGGAATCAACGAGAGTGTCATCACTAACTTTTACAGTGGGATTTATCGTACTATGATCAATCCACAGAACTACACAGGCGAGAATCCTCTGTGGTCCAGCACTGAGCCTTACTTTGACTCATTTTACTGGTGGGCATTCCTCACTGGCCGCGAGATGAATTCGCCAACTGACCAACGTAGCATATGGGATCTGTTCCGGTCACAGCTTCCATTCCTGACGATTACAGATCCGGGGGCTGTTGCACAGATGATCCGGTCTCTCATCGACACTTACCGCCATGTGGGGTGGCTTCCAGACTGCCGGATGAGCCTGAATAAGGGGTACACACAGGTGACTACTCCTCACTGGACGGAAAAACCAGCTTTGTCATTGACAGAACCAGGGCGGGTCAAACGCAGACAATGTGCTAGCAGATGCGTATCTGAAGGGAATTACGGGTGGCATCAATGTGAGAACAAATTCTCGTTTCTCTTGTGGTCAATACGCGCTCACAAACAGCCAGTGGGATGATGGCTACGCTGCTGTTGTCAAGGACGCTGAGGTCGAGCCCTATGACTGGTGCTGCCAGGGCCGGGGCGGTCTCGACAGTTGGAAGGAACTGGGATACGTTCCCGTGCAAGACTTTGACTTCAAGGGCTTTGGGACCATGACGCGGAGCATCTCACGCACCCTCGAGTACTCATACAATGACTTTTGCATCGCTCAAATGGCCGAGAAGATGGGCAAGCTTGGCGACAGGGACAAATACCTTCAGTCGAGCGGCAACTGGCAGAACCTCTTCAAGGCAGACCAAACCTCGGCATGGTGGAACGGCAGTGATACAGGCTTTGTCGGCTTCTTCGAGCCCCGCTTCCTCAATCGGACTTGGGGCTATCAGAACCCCCTCAACTGTAGTTATCTCGATGACTATAGCGTGTGCTCTCTGCAGAACTCGGGCCGCGAGACGTTTGAGAGCAGCATCTGGGAATATGGCTTGTGGGTCTTCTCCCTCTCTCTTTTTCTTCTTCTTTCATTTTTACAAAAGATCCCCCCACCTTCCCCATACTTCCCATTCTAACAACGATAACACAAAAAGCTTTGTCCCCCACGACCAAGCCACCCTCATGACTCTCTACGGCGGTCCCTCTGCTTTTGTCCGCCGCCTCGACTACCTCCACGACCAAAACATCACCTATATCGGCAACGAGCCCGCCTTTCTCACCGTCTTCCAGTACCACTACGCCGGTCGCCCCGCTCTCTCCGCCAAACGCGCTCACTTCTACATCCCCTCTTTCTTCTCCCCTACCCCTGATGGCCTCCCTGGCAACGACGATAGCGGTGCCATGGGCTCCTTCGTCGCCTTCGCCATGCTAGGTCTCTTCCCCAACCCAGGCCAGGACGTCTATCTCATCATGGCCCCCTTTTTCGAGCGTGTGTCCATCACTCATCCTCTCACTAACAAAACCGCCGTTATTCGGAACGTGAACTTTGATCCATCGTACAAGAGTATCTATATACAGAGCGCGACGCTCAATGGGAAGGAATACACTAGGAACTGGATCGATCATAGCTTTTTCACCGAGGGCAAGGAGCTGGTCTTGACCCTCGGGAGGAACGAGAGCAGTTGGGGGACGAGAGTGCAGGATTTGCCGCCGAGTTTAGGGAGATATGTGGGGTTCAACGGAACGTTTTCTTTCGCGCCGTCTTTGTCTTCTTCGTCGTCGCCGTCTGCGCCATGGGGGAGGACAAGGATGAAGTATACCGGGGAGTTTGGCAGTTCTACTTCGGGGTCGGGTTCGGGTCTCGGTTCAGACAAGGTGAGCGGTGGTGGCAGTGCTGCTGCGTGGGGGTTGTGAGAGGTATTCTGACACATATAGCACGAGAATATATAACATGTACTGAGATGCAAGGTAGCGCATAGCCATGTGGAAATTAAATTGCTACATTATCATTGCTTTGCATTGTATATAAAACACCCATCCCGCCATACCAAAACATATTCTGTCCATCCATGTACCATTAAATATCCAAGCGGCCGTCACAATCACATCAAGTTACCATCAACCATATAAGATCGGTCACCGATAGGCTAGATCAACACAAAGAACGAAAGCACAAACGTCAACAGGTTGGCTATCCAAGCCACAACACCGGGAACGGCAGCAGGCCCGGCCAAGCCCTGTGATGACCGCACCGTCACCGTCGTGGTCGCGCTCGCGCTGGTTGACGTGGACGCCGTGCTCCCCAACCCGAAGCCACCGAGACCACCCGCGTTGCCGGTCGCGGTAGCACGCCCGCCAGTGGTCTGGGGGGGAAACTCCTGGCAGAAGGTGGCTAGAGCCGAAATGATAGAGTAGTCCTCTGGAACGGCTGTTTTGGCGAAAGGGGCACATGAGGAGGCGTAGTTGTCGAATCTGGTGTTATACACACCCGACTTGTCGTAGCTATTGGGGCCGGTTAGATATTGCTACATTGGGGGTCGGTTAAGTAGGTAGGTAGCTAGATACTCACCAGAAGCACGACGCGATCGAACTCAGTGCGATGGTCTTGAACCCGGGTAGGTTGACCGAGCACGAGCTGTAGATGCTGATGAACGACGTGCAGCCGACCGGCGCGATTACCTTGGATGATGGTACCGTGGTGGTGCGCGACGTTGACGGCGTCGCTCCGGCGGCACAGGTTCCCGTGGCGCAGATGTTATAAAGGAGCGAGACGGCTAGAAACGATAGTTAGTGGCTGAGTCCAAGGGCCATATAAAGCAAAGGAGTGGACCTACTTGAGTATGCGGCTGACTGGGTGGGAAATGACTTGGAGATGTAGGTCGCGCAGGACGAGTACTTGTTAACGATCTCAACACCACCGCGACAGCACAGGCAGGCCTTGGCGCTAGCAGTGGGAGCAGTTGTCTGGAGTAAACCCGATGAGACACACGACGCGAGGACGGCATCGGCAGTTGCACAGGCCGAAATCTCCGGGTCGTTGGCATCAGCAGCGACAACAATCCCTTTGACAACCTTGACGTTGAGATTAGTTCCTGCGAGGAGCGTGTCCTCCTGGATACGGACGACGTTCACGAAACCATCGAGAAGGGCTGTGGCGCATTGCCCGAGGGCGAGAGCAGCGAACACTAGGCGGGCCATGGTTTAGTACGCTGATTCTGATGTGAGGAAATGAAGCAGCTGCAGAACTTTTTTTCCTGCTGGCACTGTCCGACTTTAATATGGTGGCTGCGGCGACAAGGCTGCCGACATTTGCAAGATTGGGCATCAGCCCAGCGTCCATAAAAGCGAACCCATCACTCCCATATAAAGCCATGCCGGATTGGGGAAAGCAACGCCCGCTGAAGGAGCAATTAACCCTCGTGGCACAGCAGCTAGAGCCGGGCCCAGAACAGAGGAAACCCTGTAACAGCAAGGGTATTCCCTCATTGTCAACACAAGGCTGTGAAATGTGGTGACATGACATGATAAAAGATGTGTTGCTGTCTGGAGAACTGGCGGTTTCCAAGACATTTTGGCCCAACTGAATGTCGCATGACGCGTGTTCCAATTCCTTCTGGATGTTTGCATTGGCCATGATATGATCACCCAACATGATGCCGGATAACTACTTCGTAGATTGTGAGAAGAGCGAGCATGGGATCCGAGTGATTGGTGGGTGAAGCGAGAGCTGAGCTGCAAGGTGGAAATCCCCGCAGCCAATATTCTTGGCATCGCGGGATTTCGGATGGCTTTTAGGATTTTTTTTTTTTCAACAAGAAGGCTCGGGAACTTCAGAGTTTGAACTCGATAGGATACTCCGTAACAAACAGCCGCATTGGTTGGCCGGCTACGGAGTACGGATACACGTGCGTGAACCAATTTCTTTGATGATAGAGAGGCGTGGTTCTAGACTGCTGGATGAGCTGGTGCTGTTCCTCCAAAATGCCTGACCAGGTCCGAGATGATAAGTCACGTGCTTTGGTAATCAAGCAAGGTTGGCTATGACGTCCCGACGCGTGACGCGCTTGCTTGTTTCGCTTTGCCTCATTTGAATGGTAACGCCAAAAGTTACCAACAACCGTTGCCAAAATCCGTATGTGCGATGACTTCATGTTCATGGCCGCATTGTCTCTCTGCTCACACAACAGAGTAACACCGCCAGACTTTGTGCGTAGTGACACATACTGGGCTCTGCCCGGTCGCACTGCCTGTTTGGGGAGCCAGTAACAGCAACGCGTTAAGGCTTCCTTGCTCCCATTCATGGCGTCCGCATTTCCAAAACCACCTTCTCCGTCAAAGAGAGTTTCGGCGCCAATGGCCCAACCTCCGAACAAAGAAGGGGCCGGCGCCGCTGAGAATGAACTGGCCCGGTCCCTCCAGCAGCTAGCCATATCTACTGGCTCCTCGCCGTCGAATGCCCAACGCTCCCCTCGACCATCGACTTCCGCCTCGTTCAGGCCCCCCACTGTCAGGTCTCCCAGCACCCCTCGCCCTGCCAGTTCCATGCGAAGTCCCCTAAACGGTGCACCTTCAAACCGAACACCCTCTCGCTCTGCTACCCCCACCTTACTACGAAAAGCATCTCTCAACTCTTTGCACTCGGCAAATGGAGTTGCCCCGCGGCGTGCGAGCTCGGTGAACCTCTTGTCGCCGAGATCCCCCCTCCGGGACCCTTCGCCCGAGATGCCCCCCAAGCCTGCTCTGACCGCCGAATCAGTCGCAAACGAACACTTCAAGGCTGAGCTAGCTGCCCACCATGGCGCCAACCCGAGCGTCTCCCCTGTCGAAACCCTCGTTATCCTCCACGACTCCTGCTACGGCCACCGATATTCTCGCCCTCGGACCTCACGTAACATCCTAAGCACCATCGTCGAGAGACCCGAGCGCATCAAGGCATGCGTGATGGGCGTATCTGCTGCCTATGTGCGGCTGGGAGAACGTCACGAAGACGGTGCTTTTCCGATTCGTCCGAACTCGCATCCACCCTCTCCAGCGTCAGTGCCCTTCCGAATTCTAAAGACTACGCGGCGGCTATCCCTGTCTTCGCAAACCGTCACAAACGTCCACGGCGTCAAGTGGATGGAGGAGTTGAAGGCGATGTGCGACTTAGCGGAAGCGAAGCTAGCTTCGAACGGGAAGGAACTCCAACGGCCTAAGCATGACAGAAGTCCTAATACCGATATACTACCAAAACTGCACGAAGGTGATCTTTATCTCTGTGCCGAGTCTTTGGAGGCCCTTGAGGGCGCACTGGGCGGCGTCTGCGATGCTGTAGATGCCGTTTTCAGGCCCCAAGGAGCCAAGCGAGCATTCGTTGCGATCCGCCCCCCTGGGCATCACTGCTCGGCGTCATATCCGTCTGGCTTCTGCTGGATCAACAATGTCCATGTTGGCATTATGCACGGCATTCTCAGCCACGGACTGACGCATGCCGCAATCATCGACTTCGACCTCCATCACGGAGACGGCTCTCAGGCAATCGCCTGGGAACACAATGCGAGGGGTGCTAAGCTCGGCAAGAATGCAGCGGGCTGGAAGAAGACATCGATTGGCTACTTCAGCCTGCACGACATCAATTCGTACCCGTGCGAGGAAGGCGATTCGGACAAGGTTAGAAACGCAAGTATCTGCATTGACAACGCGCACGGCCAGAGCATCTGGAATGTCCACCTGCAGCCTTGGAAGACAGAGGCCGAGTTCTTTGACCTGTACGAGTCCAAGTACTCGATTCTTCTTGACAAGACGCGCAGTTATCTCAGAAGCCAGACTGAACGTCTTCGGGCGGCTGGCCAGAATGCGAGGGCTGCCATCTTTCTCTCTGCTGGCTTTGACGCGAGCGAGTGGGAAGGCGCTGGGATGCAACGACACAACGTGAACGTGCCCACAAGCTTCTACGCCAGACTGACCCGTGACGTGGTACGTATTGCTTCCGAGGACGGAACCGGTGTCGATGGCCGTGTCATCAGCGTCTTGGAAGGCGGTTATAGCGACCGCGCGCTCTGCTCCGGTGTCTTGAGCCACATATGTGGGCTTACAGGTGAGGAACCAGTACTGAATGAACCCGGTTTGAATGGTCTGGGTTATGAGATGGGACAGAGGATGGGCGCGGTTCGCGGTCGGAAAGATTCCTCGGCTAGCGAGCGGGGAAGCCGCCGTTATGAGCCGGCGTGGTGGTCGGCTGCCGCACTCGAAAGCCTAGAGAATGTCCAAGTGGCGACCCCACTGGAGCCCCGGAAGCCAAGAAGCACAACAACTGCTACCTACTCATCGCCAACCCACTCATCGTCGGCCAAGGTCGTCACTCCCAAAGTTCGCCGGAGCACATCGGGCTTGTCGCCGAATGGGCTGACCTTTTCTCGAGCTCCGACGCCACCTCCTCCAGAGGTTCCGTGGACCGTGGCCACGCACGAACTTAGCAAGCTTTTGATTCCAACTGGCCGCCAGACAGACAGCTGCAAGCATGAAGACCTCAATACTGAAGCCACACGGGCCCGCCGTGACCGTCAGTCTGTCGCCGTTTCGATCGTCCAAGCAGACAGACCCCCTACCAGAATGGCGCTTAGAGAACGAAAGGCAAAGCCGGCAGCTTCAATTGACGAAGAGATGGAGGATGATCGCAAGTATAGGCGAAAGACAGTGGCCGGGTCAGCTGTGCTTCCTAGTGAGAAAGCCGGGTCTCATGGTGGCACGCCAGCTGGGAATAAGCCTCCCAAACAATCTGGCCGGCGTCTTAGTGCGGCGTCGACAATTGTGTCAGACAATGTCGAGGCAGTGCCACCCGCACCTCTTTCGGCGCCTATCCGCAATAAGACGAGACCAAGTACGTCATTGACCATAAGACCCGAGTCATCGGTGAGCGTCCGGGTCACTAGCGGCAATGGCATCAACGTCAAGAAGACGCGAGCTCCGGCAAAGAAAGAAGCCACCATCCGCGCACCAAGAGCGCCGAAGAAGATCACGACGAGCACCGACAATGGCGCCTCAGCCAGAACCTCACCGCTCTCTGCCACGCCTGTGAGCGTCTCGCCGGAACCGTCACCTACACTGAAGCCTACAAGCGACATTGATAGTTTGGCAAACGAGATGAAGAAAATCAAGATCACGTTGGTCACCAAAGCCCAATGTGCGGCCAGGGAACAGGAGCGTCTTGCGCGGGAGAAGCTGGCACAAGCTAATACGATATCGTTCGCAACGTCTATCGAAGAAAACAAGCCGTTCCTACAGCCAGAACAACAACCAGGAGTACCATCATCACCTGCTGGGGCCACAATGACACCAATGTCCAGTCCCCCAGCGATGGGCCCTCCAGAGAAACCAGAGTTGGTAGGACCATCGCCTGAACCGTCGCCTGGCCCGAGATTCTTGGTCGAGCAGTCTCCAGTGGACTTGCTACCCACCGCAGCCACGCCAGCATTAGGACGCGCACCTATACTTCCACACAAGGTGTCGCTCCCGTCTAGTTCACCCGTCGGGACGACCCCATCTCGCAGGTCAACTCGCAGTCCAACCCGTAGTCCAGCCCGTAGTCCCAGTCGCGGCGACCGTTTGCCTCAGAATGCGGATGTATTCATCCCGTATCAACCCGAGGGACCGGCTCCCTCGCCGCTTCCCAAGGAGCAACAACAATCCCAGCCAGCACTGCAGTGGCTACCACCTAACACAGGCACACCCACGCCGCTCATGCGCAGGGCAGATTTGCCAGTGTTCACGGCCACGTCGACAATTCCCTTTGCACCGCCGCAGGCCAGGAACTCCCCGTCGTCACCACTCAAGAGAATAGAGGACTCGATCTGGGAAATTCCTGAGACCCCCGAGAAATAGACCGCGGCATTCACATTAATCATTGCATTGTTATGGATGTTCTATTACCCAAAATGCTGCGGCATAATATGGGTTGTTCCCTGTAGTCCTAGGGTGCCCTAGAAGGGCGCCAGAAGCGGGCTTGGGTCTCCCGGTGTTGGAGTGTTGTGGTGACTACCGTGATCTTTCGGGTCTTATTGGATGATTTCGTGCTCTTTGATTTCTTGATGGGAATGGTGGAGGAGTACACTGTGTGATACCCGTTTGCTTCGCTGAAGGGCAGTCAGCCTCTGATATTTGTCGGGTTTTGCTTTGTAGAATTTGTTAGTGTAGCTATATTTGAATCTCTATCGTCAGTTCATACAAAAGTTACTTACCTCGATGGGCTGTGTTAAAGGAATCTTGAAGATTGTGCGTGCGCCTTTGTTGGCCAGTCCAGCCCAGGCCGGTCTCAGTAGCTTTATGAGTTGTCCCAGGACAAGCCAAGGACTTCGGCTCCAATGTACAATAGCTTTGTAAGATCTTGTGAAAGAGATTCTTCTACCCCTCTATATAAGCCTACGGCATCCCCAAGCTAATGAGATATCCTCAAGCTATGGCAGCAAATCTCAACACACCCTACACATTACACAGGTATACACCTTTCAACGGTATTACCAGGTAAGTTATCCCCCGTTCCCCCTTACTAACTTTGACCGCAGGAATCCGAGGAATCACCAAAAAAAAAAAAATTGGCCGACAATTCTATATTTCTCATGCTTGCATCTCAGTGAAAAAAAAAGCCTTGTCTTCCACTCGTTCCTACAATCGTTGCAGAGCTTGCGAAAACGACGAAACTTCTCTTTTTCTTTGACGGCCACAACAGCACCGCTGTTTTGGGGGCTTTCCATTCTTGTATTTAACACTGCTGCCTCGCAACCTTCTGTTCCTGGCCGCGATAACGAACCTAAGCTCGAATAACCTTCCCCGTCTCACTTCTCACTCGACCCCAGGTCAAACCTTCACTCTCCACACTCGCGAGCTCCATAGCTGATATCTATTGGCAGATTTTTGAAGCAAGTCACCTCCGTCTCCCCTTGGTTAATCACGGTACTTCGATTGTCGTGGTAAGTCTTTTCCCCTATTCTCTCTTTTGTTCCCTACAGGCCCCCCGCCCCCCAGGTTTATCGCCTCAGAGATCCATCCCACCACCAAGATCCATCCCATCTCAGATCCATTTGCATCAAGGCAATGTGTCATCAGACTATCACCCAACTCCTCTGCCATCACACCCTCAAGCACATCAAACGCTGTGACAAACCGTCCTGCTATACCTTGTCTACCACCCGATGCGTCCTCAACGACATCTACGCCCCTTGCCACCGCAGCCGCCAGCACTACCTCTCAACTACCGACATTTACCACTGCCGCCGCCGCCCTGCCAACTCTCTGGGCAGGGGGCCCATCCAGGGGTTTCTATCCGCCGTCTCATCTCTTCTCCCCTCCTTCGCTCTGGTCTCAGCCCCAACCGACGAATCTCGGCAGTGCGGTCATGACCACTACCATGAGATGATAGGTCGTGATTTTTTCACTCGACAGGGCCTTCCCCCGACTTACAGGTTCGACCTACACATGTTGTCCGTCCGCGGGCTACTCGACTCGACAATCGATTTCTCGGCGGTGCATTTCCCGATCCGGCGAGAGTTTGGCTCCGTAGTGAGCAGGGATCCCGCCGGGCGGAGGAGGGTCGAGGTATTCGGATCGGAATCGGATAGGTAGGTAAGTAGGGAACGGGGATCAAACGTGAAGATAACAAGGACGAAAACGAACGTCACGACGAAGCTGACGATGACTGCAATAATCATGTATAAAATGGAAAGCAGGTGGGATGCTAGCTAGTCTAAGCACGAGGGAGAACGAATAGCACGATATCTATTTAGTACGAGTGTGAAGACGAGCCAGCATGGGTTCCTGTTAGGCCGATAGGGGGCGATCCTCAAAACACTCATGCTATTATGAAATGTGCTTAATCTTGTCGTCGACGAGGATTTCCCAGACCCGAGGACGTCGACCTGGGGAGATAGCATCGTGTGACGGGCCGTCAGCTGTTAAAAGGCTACTCAGATTCGTTTTGCGATCTGGCTTAGACAGATATTATGCTCAAAGAATCAAAGCCAAAGTAAGACCCACGTATGAAGTGATAGGCAGCCTTTCTCTGCGCATCCTAAAAGCGACATCAAACGCTAATTACCCTATCATCGTAACTCATGCATTACCTTACATACGCCTGCAAAACAGAAAACCCAAAAGTTGAGAAAAACTGTTGTCTGGTTATCACACCGCTTAGGTATCCTATGTGTTTTGCCGTTTGCTCTGACCCTCGCCCTCAAAAAATCTCACCATCTCTTCCGCGCTCATCTGGCCTTCACCCTGTATCTGATCTTGACTGTGACTCTGCCGCATCTGTTTTGCCTCACGATACTCCCTCATCCGGTCTTGTGCTAATCGCCCAGTGCGTCTCTTGTCCGATGCACAGCGTACGAGAGGAAGCATAACGACTCCCGATAAAGCCTCGGCAACGCGGGATGGTGTCACCCCGTGGCGCACTGCGACTTCAGCATATGGGAATGTTCGCTCCACTGTCTCGGCAATGTCGACAAAGAGATCCTGAGCATGCTTGCCTGTTTGTGGAGGACGTGGTTGTTGGGACTGTTGGGACTGCTGTTGTTGCTGTGACTGTAGTGGTTGATGGCCGACCAATGGTTGCTGCTGGGCAACAATTGATTGTTGATTGGTGCTGATCATGGCTGGCTGCCTGTGGCTGTGGGGAGTTCCAGGTGCGCTGACTGTCACACCAGCGATACCAGGTGCAACCGGAACCCCAGAGGGGATCCTTAGAGCTGGCGTGGGAAACGGCTGGTACGACTGACCGTGATAGAATCCCGGACCATGGGTGTATCGAAGCGGGCTGCCCTGGCGAGGTTGAGTCGAGATAAGATTCGGTATCCTGTGGCCTGGGGGATGAGAGCCCTGAGCCACCCGAGCTCCCTCTGACGCAACCAACTTCTGAGTCGTACCCCCAAGTGTGGGAGGCAACTGCTGCGGACCGCTCTGTGATTGCTGATGGACTTGCATGGGCATCAGATTTCCCATCGAGTACACGGTGAAGGGGATGGGGTTTTGTGTGCCAGGACCCGCCGCGAAAAGATGCTTGGTTGTCGGTGTATTCTCTTGGAAGATATTTCCTAGGTCTAGGCCTGGGATAGTCACTGCAGAGTTAAAGTCAAGGCATGAGATCTGCTCGGGTCTCGTCAGAGTTGGAGGGTGGACTTTCGTATGTAGGAGCATGGGCGAGATGGTTTGGGGCAGCTGTTTGGGGGAAATGGCTTCCGAAACCCGCCGAGCGTCAGCTGGTACCAAGCGTGCGGCCGGAGAAGGAAAAGCAAAGTTTTCTAAAATCGGCGCAGGTCCCGTCGGTGCATCGGGTGACATGTCGGGCACCGGCGCCAACGGGACAGTCGGGGCCGCAATGTTCGACGGGGACCGAGTTGCCACGGCCACAGGGACCAGGACTTGATTCGCGACAGGCATGGAGACTGGCGGTTCCCCCTGAGCTACTCGAAACCTTTTGACTGGATTGGAAGAGACAAACAAGATCTCATCGTCGCCATCAATGGCGCGCTTGGAAGCAGCAGTATCAGCGTTCGGTTCTGCAACGGCGGCCTCGTTTGGCGCAGGGTTATCGGAAGGAGGCTGATGATCCTGAACTGTTGAGGCCATGATGGGTTTATGGACAATATTTCCCGGGGCCTCCTGGCACGCCGCAATAGATGGGTGTTGAATGCGCCATATATGCCAGTTTCGTCAAAGACAGTATGCCATTCCCTCTGAGCAAAGCAGAGTGACTACTAGAATGCACCATTGAAGCCATCGCATCTGCATGTTTTATTTTATGAAACATTGGCTCCTAAGAGAACAGCACAAAAGAGTTAAGACATGGAAACGTGGTGGGCCGCAGCTTCTCGATTTAACAAAACCAGTTGTGCATTTGACATCATTGCTGGTCTGCAGGGCCACCCCCTGAGATAAACAATGAGCAAAGCGGGCGGTTGCCAACTGACACCAGCTGCAGGACGCCAGGGATCAAGCACAACACCAAAAGAATTCTTGAGCTTCCCCGCACAAACGGATCAAGGCAGCAAGCGGGGGCGAGGCTGAAATTCTGCCTCGCGACACCCTCCCCGCAACGCCCACAACTTCTTTCCTTTTGACGGCGCCACTTCTGGCAAGGCGCAATATCGAACTTCCACACAATCAAGACCAAGCTGTCAGCACGAGCCCGAAAGACGATCCGAAGGAATTCAAGGCGAGGCGTCATTCCCACTCGCAACCGGCGATAGATTGCCGCCCAAGCTCCGCAATGGCCGACACGGTCATGAACGAGCTGCTCTCCAAGCAGAAATCCACAAATTCCAGCCTCCAAATCACCCTACACCCTCTTCCCATCATCGAAATCTCAGATTTCATCACACGCGGATACCAAAGAAAGCTTAAGGGTGCCATTGTCGGCATCCTGTTGGGTCAGCAAAATGGACGCGAAATCACAATTGAACAGAGCTTCACGGCTAAGGTCGAAAAGACCCAACAAGATCAACTCTACGAGCTCGATCTGCTTTGGTTCTCTGATCGCCTTGAGCAAAGTGGGTGCTTTCATAGCCTACCTGGTTGATGACTGCTAACTTCGACCCAACAGTGAAACTCGTCCACAAAGATCCCCAGCTCGAGCTCGTCGGCTGGTACAGTTTGGTGCCCAAGACAGGTCCCACTCCCGGCCACCTCTCCATACAGCGACAAATAAACCGCGTCAATGAGTCGGCAGTTCTGCTTGGTTTCCACATCGAGGACATATTGCATCCTGTTCCCGGCGACCCCCTGCCCATCACAATATACGAGAGCAATATGGAATCGGACGAGGTTCGAAAACTTGCCACTGAGGGCGAGGATAAGGAGATGAAGGATGCAGACGTCCCAGCCCAGTTGAGGCTCAAGTTCCGCGAGCTTCCGTACACAACCGAGACGGGCGAGGCAGAGATGATCGCTCTATCATTCATCCGCGAGGGCGGCACCAACGCTAGCGTTGACGACACCGAACGTCATATGCTCGAGCAGTTTGAAAAAAAGATCGCTGTTGATGATGGCAATGGCAAACGTCGCGCTGTATCCCAGGCCTCTGAAAGTGTTGCCTCCGGATCTGCACCCAAGACTCCGACTGCCAGAGATAAGGATGCCAACCTTTCCAAGACCGAGGCCGAGTATATGACAGCTATGCAGTCCAAATACAATGCCGTTAAGATGATGAAGTCCCGCGTCGATCTCATCACTGCCTACCTCCAGCGACTCCCGCCTGATTTCGTGGCCGGCAAGTTGACAACAACAGATGCTGCTGCCACTGCGCGCGCCTCAGGGTGTGCTCACACTGTGCCCTCCAACAACATCCTCCGCCGAATCCAGGCGCTCGTCACCAACATTGAGCTTGCCACACCGGCTCATCACGCTGAACTCGAGCGCGAGTTACTTCAAGAGACTAACGATGTCCACCTCATCCAACTCCTTGCCGACTTGGCCTCCAGTGTCAGCGAAGTCCGCGATATGAGCAAGAAGTTCTCTGTTGTCGAATCAGCAAAGACCACAAAGGCGCGACAGAACCACTTTGATAACTCCTTGCACGGGGTCGAGTACACCGGCAGAGCTACTGATCTGCTGTAGGAAATATGGAATAGAGTCAACATTAGCCGCTGTCTAGGGAATTTCTTGTTTTACATCTTATGAGAATGGCCGTTTCTGGCGTTAGGTTACGACGGGAGATGACCAGATAGGAACCCAAAAAATAAAACCAAAACAGACCAAAACAAACCAAAATACAAACTTCCGCACAAAGACCAGTGCTATACCCATATGTGTGCATCTTAACTGGCTAGTGTGATACTTGGGTATCATAATAAGACATAACTTAGGTACTTGGGTATAGATGATTATTAATATCTAAGCAGAACCAGCCATGTTCATATACCTGACCAATAAGCAAAGTCGTTAAAGGTGAAAATTGACAGGCAAAGAAACGGTGCGATGAAACACAAAAAGCAACGGGGCTCTCACCGAGTGCTAAGGGCAGGAAACATGAGATGACAAAAACAAAAGAAAACAAGGCGAAAACATCTGTTATATTCCCAGATTACCTGAGATGCCTTTGCCCAACAGACTTAACCAAATAACCACTCTATCATCACCAACCTAGCTCCGTTCCAACCACCAAAACCCTTTACACAGAAAGGCCAACATGACAAGCAAAACCCAAGTATGATGTTCTCCTCATCAGAACATAAGGTATACGACACAGAAACTAAGAAATGCATAGGAAACACGCAAAAAAGTAACCAAACATTGGTAGAGAAAACACACATAGAAAGGTATTCCCGTCTGTCTAGATCCCGTATTAACGTAACCTAAAAAAAAAACCCCGAATACGCAAAGCATATGAACAGAAAAGAGGAGAAACAGATAAAGTAAGCCAGATGAATCAGATCAAGCGAGAGCGAAAACCCTGATTATGTTTTTCACTCGATATGCCCATCTCTTCAAATCTATCCTGCTGCTATTGTGGTTATCGCGGTTGCCGTTATTCATCGCTCGCCTGATCCCCAAAGCAAAGGCGGAAGGAATAAAAACAAAATATGTAAACCTTGTGACAGCTTCCTGTAATGCTGTCATTGTGTTGCTGTTTGTTGCCATGTATGTGTGTGTGTTGTGTTACCTTGTATGTGTGTGTCGGCCGCGTCTTCTGGCGTTGTGCTGACGGCTCAAGCTTCAATTACAACCTTGAGGACAAGATTTCCATTATCATCAATGGTTCGACTGGCGAGTTCGAAGGCGCCTTTTGCGTTGCCCAAACCCTTGAACCGGTGTGTGACCATGTCGTCAAGGCTGGGCAGGGTGAATCCACCAACACCACTTCTCCCTTGAGCACAGAGAAGTCGAATGCCAGTTGCGTATGTGTTGGCATATCGGAAGATGCCCAATATGTCAATCTCTCGAAGGTGGGCCACGGACAATGGCAAGGTTTGGATAGGCGTACCCATGCCTACCATAATAACCTTGCCTCCAGGACGAGTTGCGTACAGGGAGGTATGCATACACACCTCCTTACCCGTGCACTCGAAGGTGACATCAACACCATCATCCTCGTCGTCTATGAAGAACGGGTTGGGCGAGCTCGTCAACGACAACATTTCAGCTGCGAGCATTTTGGCCGTGTCCAGCTGACTTTGGAACGATAGTGTGCTAGCTGGCGTCATGATTCCATCAAGGGGGGTAGATGCTCCGGAGTTGGTGCTGCTGCAGATTGAGGAGCTGCTGGATGAGCTGTGGAGTGGTCTGGGAACAACGTAACCGTGTGTGGCGAATCCTTTGGCGATGGCATAGTCAACTCTACCCTGGTCAACGTCGGCAATCGTGACTGCCGTGCAACCGGATTGCCTGGCCATAGCTGCCGTCAAAAGCCCAACAGTTCCAGCGCCGAGGACCAAGGCCGTCGAGCCGGGAACAGGGCTGGCTCTATTGACCGCATGGATCGCAACGGAAAGGGGCTCTAGAAGGGCGGCTGCGTCGAATGAGATATGGTCAGGAAGCCTGCTATATATCAGTATGCGTCTTCTGGATGTTTTGTTTGGAAGTATTTACTTGTGGCACCAGACAGCAGGGTGGTTAATACGCTCCTGGAGTGTGCCCTGGAAGTGCGGGACGGATTTGGCACTGCTCCTAAATCGCATTTTCTTGCAGAGATTATATCGGCCCTTACGGCAGATGCCACACTGACCGCAGGGAATCCCAACTTCTAACGCAACGCGGTCTCCAACGTTGAAGCCCGACACCTGAGGACCGATAGCGACAATAGTGCCTGAGGATTCATGCCCGAGCGACAAGGGAGCACAGGCGCAAAGGTCTCCATTAGCAAACTTCTTGTAGTAAGAGACATCAGAGCCACATATACCGGTGGTCTTGATGGCTACTTGCAGCTCTCCAATGCCTGGTTCTTCAATGACCCTACGCTCCTACAGGTTACCCGTCAGCGAACAACGTACCGAGGGAGTGGATAATAATGCTGTAGCGAGCGAGACGGGTCCAAAAATAACAAGACCCGGGACCTCCTTTTTCGTGTAACCGAAAGAACCGAGATCTGGGGAAAGGGAGGGGCGGGGGAAGCAAGGAAAGGGGCAAGTTACCAATCGTAGATCGCGCGCCGCATGCAAGACAGATGCATTGATGATTGAAGCTTTCGAAGCAACGGGTAGGTGCATTGGCGCCGGCTCATCTGTAGCGGAGGGCGCCATCTTGTTGGGATGACGGCGAGGACGTGGGATGAGAGTGGGATGAGGAGGGGGGATAGTATGGGCTTGGCCGGGAAGGAAACCAAGACAGAAGGCCGGATTGGCTAGATACTCAGCGGAAGAGGGGCGTGCCGTGGGGTGGGAGTGGCCTGGAGCCCAGTTGGGAGCACTGGAATATTCCTCAAGTCTTTGATGGCGCGAGGAGTTAGGCGTGCGGCTCTGCTCGAAGTCGGTGGTAGCGTGTGCGGAGACGTAGGGCTAGGTCAGAGAGATAGAAGGAGAAAGGGGAGCTCGATGGCGAGGTTCAGGGGGGTTTTAGAACGACGACGGATAAGAGGTTTCTGTTCTCGAGGACAAGAGCAACGGCTTGTCGAAGTGGTGGAAGACTTCAGCCAGGGGGGAGCGGGAGACCAGGAAGGGGGAGAGATGTAGCAGAGCTGGCAGAGCTCACGGGGGTAGAGAGCGGGAGCCGGGAAGAACCCCCACACTTAAGTATAATATCGACTGTTTCACCGCCATGATATGGAACCGTGACGTGCTACTATGGGACAGACTGCGATGGGCGCGGCCCGGGGTAGGGGAGCCAGGAGAAGAGCAGCGGAGGCAAAAGGAGAATGGCAGGGCAGGGCAGTGGAAAGCGGAGGTGAGTCTGAGCTCGCTGGGGCCAGATCACTGGACAATGGCAGGCTCACCAGTAAGACAACGACTAGTTATCTTTGCTTAAGCTAGGGGGTAATGCAATCCAGGACAGACCTGAGGACTCCATAATCTCGGGAGAACCATATGCAAGCAGGTTAGCGACAAGGACAATCCTCGGCAGGACTAGCCACTACCCATGTCCCATTGACGTTGGACGGCAGCAACGAGACGACAGCTTCAGCCGGAGCCGGAGACGACCTGCATGTACCAGGGAGCTCCAGAGAGGCCCACCACCAACGCACCTGCGGTTGTTCAATGTGCGCGAGTGAGCCGACCTCTGCCTGCAGATACCGACAGTCCACGGACGCTCAGAGGTGAGCGATACGGCTTGAACGGGGGAGGAGCCGTGCCCCGTGGGTCGGAGGGAGGGTAGGAGAGGCGAGCAACTCAGGCCAGTCCTGATGCGATCCGGGAGCACTGGGGCGAAGGTCTTTCCCATTAGGGTGTCGTCGAGCCGTGTTGGTGGAGCTTTGGACGTTGGCAAGCAGCAACAGAAATTATGTGCTTTCCGAGAAAGGGCTGCGGGTGCCGGGATCGCGATGCGCTCGGTATGGATGCCTGTCTTCCATGCAGCAACCATGCATGTACTGAGCTACGAGCTCGGGAGGAAGGGGAGGGGGGTACAGAGGAAAGCGGGACAGGGACCAATGTAGATGCAAGTACTCGCACGCTGGCGCAAGGGTCTGTGGGCTCGACGCCTTTCAGCCTGTCATCCGTTGGGGGGTATTTGACTGACAGGGGGGCGTACGTGGGACGTCGGGAGCTTGGGGCTGTTGTACCTTTGCTTGGGGCTTGGAGAATTGGGGGGTCGATTTCGAGAGGGGCTTTGGAGAACTTCGTGCCGGGGAAATGGTGAGACAGAGGCGAAATCTGAAAAAGGGGGCGAAAGGGTAGGTAATATCAGACGGAACCAAGGTTTAGCGAACATCCGTAGTTTTGCGCAACTCCCGGCTGCTGAATTGCTCCCGGAATATGACGATATATGCAGCGCCTCTTCCCGCCCATGGCAGATGGAGAGCGCGCTTTTGCTCTCTTTTCCTTCTTTTCTTCTGCCTCTTTCGTGTCGGTTTCGACGGGCAGCCGGTCCTAGAAGAGGGTGTGCAATGTGCTAGCTGCGAATCCGCCGAGTCTCGATCGCCCGCGGCGCACCCGTTGTGGACAGCGGCCATCGGCCAGACCATCAAAATTTGGAGGGGAGGGGCGGGTAGGCTAGACACTGGAGAAGAAGGTTGCAAGGTGACAGGGACGGAGTGTGTGCCTTTGCGTGCGTGCGCTGCCCGCTGCGAGTGTGGTCGCATTTGCGCACTGGATGGCGTGGATGATGGGTGGAACAGGAATTGGAGGCCCACAAATCGAAGCAGATTCGAAGACGAAGAAAAATGACAAAAAATTGCTCGTTTGCAACTCTCACTGCGGGAATCAACGCAATTGGGGCAGGAGTGATCCGATGTGGCCCAAAGGGGGTTCCTGATGTCTCCTCAACTGGCCACGGTTGGCCAGAAAAAGAAATCTGCGATGGTGTCACTTGCTAGGTCGCGCCTCCTTTCGGCAGCCGTTTAGAAACCCCAACTCTAACTCAACTTCTTTTCTGGCCCAATCTCCCCACGTGCCGCCCCCGACATCCGCAACCCACACACTATCTCCCTTCGATAACTACATGCCGCCCACTTCCCACAATTTGGTCGGCCGGGGCCATTCCCACCGCCGAAACCGCTCCTCGAAGATCACAACCCTTTGCAAAGCTTATTCAATGACTCTGCGGGACCCATACTGTGCAAAGCCGCAGACGGAAGTTGGGCTGCCGTAATGCAGCAAATTTCACTCCCATCATGACACAGTACCCTGGAAGCGTCTCCGCAAACTGAACGCGCCGACTGTAACCCAAACAGGAGAATTAGACTCTCTCGTTCTTGCGATAACTGCCCGAAGGGTTCATAGAGGAGAGGTTGCACGGGTGAGTAATCGACTCTTGGCCTCATAATGTCTTCGCTTTCTTCTCAATTGTCTGGCCAAACGAGTTAATCGTGCATGGAGATCTGACTTTCTCTTTTGTGGTGGATGTACCCCGTACAGGGCCCCCATGATCAGTCTCCAAATCTGACCCCACATGTTGCTGACCCCAGTCTTTGGAAAAGGCCCGTTGAACTTGTGGCGCCCGCGGCCCGGCAGTGGAGAGGCCGAGAGATCTCCAAGCTCGATTGACGTCTCGTTTGTTGCGACGCTGTTCCCTCTGGCCCACAAGGAAATAAGAGAGGAAGAGAGCCCAGCAGCTGCTACGCTGCCTCAGCAATCAATGCCTTCCGAGAATGACGAATTCGAGAGCACAGACCCGAGGCTGCATCTGCCCGCCAGGAACCAGACATGTTGAGCTGGGGGTCAATTCGCTCGACATGCACCTCCATTTTACCCGCCCTATGGCGGCGGCACCTGGGCACATGGCAGAACAGGGGTCTCTGTATGGCTTCTTTCCCACAGCACCAGCCAACGATGATAGACCCTCCCCTTCAAAGCACCACGGGCAATGTCTCAAACAGCCGGATTGGGTGAGAAGAAACAACGGGAGCCGGGCACTTATGCCCGCCATGGAAGTTAGCGCAAGTGACGATCCTTGACAAAGATACATTTCTCAATGCGGTTTGATTTCTTGATGAGCCAGCCATTGTCCGCCTAGAGCATTTGGAACTTTTCCGTCGCGCGGGATGAAGTGCGACAAGATGGGCGTTTTTTTGAACCAAGCCAGGAAGACCCTGCGGCCCCGCGGCGACCCCAACCTGTTCTGGGACGCCATCTCCCCAGCCGATAGGAAGCTCTTATCAACATGAGGTCGACACCCATCTGGTGATGTCGCCATGTCAAACATGTCAAAGGTCTGCATCTACTGCTGATAAGCCCGCATCTCTTATCAGTTATCTTTGAGCATTGCCGGATAGCCTTCGTAAAGGCTGTCCCGGTTCTCAAGTATCCCCTCCGTTGATGACAGTCATGACGCGTGGCATAGCCAGCACCAATCGTGCTATTGAGGGGTGGTGGCCACCTCGTTGGAGAAAATTGGGGTTATCACTGCAGTGGCGGTGTTAACGAAACCCTCAACTTTGTTAAGTGGAATCGAATCCAGCTCCCCCGACTGCCACGAACAGGTGGGCAATGTGGAGATTTGGTTCGGTTGGAGACGCCGATAATGGGAAAGAGACTGAAACAAGAGGCTTTGCTTTTGTGAGTAAGCTTGCTTCAATTCTCTTACTCTTCCCGCCTGGGCCGAATCCAGGCCACTGCAAGTGGTGTGCAGTCCTCCGTGTTGCACAAATCTCACAGTATCCACTGGTGATCTATTTCACTGTGGAAGACTCGATAGGGGAACCCGTTTTGGTGTTATCGCTGATACGTGCGCCTAAAATAAAGGAATGGCAAGTCTATCTGCCTCTGGCTGCCTGCCGGCTCCGCCGTCCAGAGGCTAGTTCACGAATGGCGCGTCTGTGGGTTGTGGACGGCTCATTGGTTCAAGGCCCTTGTTCCAGGAAACGAGCGATGACCCCAAATCCTCTCGATTCATGAACAGGTTCAATTTGTCGCACAAACAACACGTCAAACTGCTCCTCGCAGGTGTGTGTAATTGTGAGCGGGTATTCTCCCTCGCGGCAGACCAACCCATGCGGGTTACCCGGATGACGCAATTCACCGGATGGCCGAATGGGAGCTGCCAGAGCAGAGTGCTCAGCCGATGTTTTGACAATGCGATTCAATCCGCGGCACAGCGTGTTCTTGAGAAGTCAGTTCTCTCCGCCGGCGTCGGGTTATCTGTGCCCGCGACCCCGTCTTCTGTACCGAAACCCTGCTGTCTGGCTTTCACTCCCGTTGTACCGGCCATTCTCGGCCATGTTTCCCAACGAGGTCAAGCTTGGGGACGGACGGGCCTTGTTCGGGGCTCACCAACCGGGGCGATTAGCGCATTCACCAACGTCTCTTTACGCGGCCACAGCTTTATTCTTTTCTGCTATTCTCTGTTGCAGCCTTGTTGATCGCTCACCACATGTTTAGGAACGGGAACCTTCGGAGATGGGCTGGTTTCGCTACCACAAAGTCGAGGCGGTCTGCGGCCTAGTATCCGAGTGCTGACCGGTTGAAACATCTGAGTCGCACACCACAGGCCAAGCACAAGAAGAGGCGACACGGTGTAGGGCAGAGCAGTAACCGACAGACCGCCGCCCACACAACAACAGACCTCGTTTTCTCCAGCTATCGCATATGTGCATGTATGTACGCTACACTACACGCATGCACCTGCGGCGTGCATGTTACCCCGGGGCAGCACTACCTGCATTCCACCGCCCACCTGCCGACTATACCGCAGCCGACTGCCCCGGGTGTCGGCTCTCTTACTCGCATTGCACCTGTGCCTCTGCCCCTGTCATGCCGCTCTTGACTCCAGCTTGTGCCGTTTCGTCACCTTGAGCTCCACCCATCTACCGAAGGAGGGGGACCGGCGGCGATCCCTGGGCAATGGCGGTGAGGCGAGGCCATCAGCACGGATGAGCACAGCAGAACGGAGCAGGGCAGATACTATTGAAACTGCGCATTGCAGCGCTGTCTCTCTTCAACACGGCAGGAGGAAACACCGGCAGTAGATCTATGCGCCGCCTACCGTATCGTCGACTCATGAGGTAGGAGTGCTTAGTGTACATCACCAGACAGGCAACGGAAAGGACCGGTACCGGGCTCCCGAATCTCGGTCCAGTCGCTGGAGGTACGTACTGCTTACAGCCCCATTTCCGCACCATGGCGTGCATCTCCTCGCTTCATGGGTAGGCACATCCGCATCCTCCTTTCCTCTCTCCCCTGTACTTTGTCCTTATTATTACACGGCTCCTCCCACGTAACCCCCGTTACTCGAGCCGCTTGTTGGGGGTCAAGAGCAGTTGGGCTGGGGAAAGGTGGGATTCGTTAGTTTAAGACTACAACGAGGGACAAGGCTAAAATTTGTACTTCTACCGTATACGGTACTCGCGGAAAAAGCGGGTGCCGTCATGGTAGAAACGAGGATACCGAAATAAAACCTGCTACAGCCTGCCTCGAATGCATGGGTACTTGGGTACCTATATAGGCCCTGGTAGAGGAACATGTTGTGACACAAGCACAATAGACAAACTTGGAAGCTTCCTTTAATTCCGGAGCCTCAGGACTTGTCGTGGGGGTAATTGCCTTGTGGCATAAGCCAATGAGTCCAGGAGGATGCTGTGTGGCATGGGTAACTAAAAGTAACAACAGAACAAAGGTACATATTTCCCTTCATCACGGTTGGGAGGCACCAGACCTGCCCTAAAACGTGCTCGTCGCCAACCGACTAGCTGCATTTCTGGCATCCACGCGATCCTCGTCATCCTCCTCAGCCAGACCAGGTAAACCCCCAGCCCTCCCACCGCTGAGCGCCCTGGCGCGTCCACCTTGTTCACCATCATCAGTCTCAGCACCATCATCGCCTACACCGCCCACGAGACTTCCAGACACGCTCCGGCTCAAGGTGTCTGTGCGGCGCGGGACACCGCTCCAAGCATCACCCTTGGGCCCCTGTGAAGTAGCGGCGCTGGTGCGTCGTACTGTGGGATGACTCTCACGGCCAAGCCGACTTAGTCCACCGCTGGAGTCAATGGACCGGATGTCAGGACGGATGCTCTCAAGGAGTGCCAGAGTGCGGCGCTCTGCCTCAATCTCGCGCAGGACATACTCCCGTATGCTGAGGCGAAGGTCGGCAGCAGTGCGGTTGAACCACTTGCGGCGCTCGTGGACAAGGTTATGCGTAACGCGGGTTGTCTTGTCATACAGACTCTTCTCAACGTGGCGCGCCTCGTCAAGGCTTGCAATTGCTTCATCAACCTTCTCGCGGCGCACATTGGTGCTAGCCTTGAGACGGTCCGCAGCGTTGAGACATTTGCGCGTGCTATCCTGGGCTTGCAGGAACTCGCGAATCAGAATCTGCCGGTTCGTCAAGGTTTCCTTGACAATGAAGGCATCCTGTGAGTGGTACTGGAAGGGGTCGCCAATAGTGGTGGCCTCAGCCGTGGCTTGCGCGGCGTGACAGTCGCCCACCATTTGGATAACCTTGCCAAGCTTGCGGTAGGCGTTGGCAAGCCCTTGGTGTAACTCCTGGACGTGCATATTCCCAAGTTTGACTCCGAAGTCGGCCTCGGCTAGACCGAGTCCTGCAGTCGGTCAGCATGATATGAGGGGAGTAGGGCAAAAACTGACTGACCTCTCCGCGACTTGACAAGCTTGTCCACCTTGTGCCCGGCATCCATGGATCCCAGGTAGAACAACTTGACAATAGGGCGAGCATCTTGCAGCTCGGGCGTGTCGTCAGGAGGCGGAGCGAACTGCTTGAGGATTTTCCTTCGTACGCCCGTCGCCGGTTGCTTCTTCTTTACCACAGGACTATAGCCAAAATCGCTCTCGACAAAAAGCTGCATCTCTTCATCCCTGATCAAGACGTCGCTGCTGCAAACGTAATTCAGCCATCGCTGCATCAACGCTTTCACTCGGGCCTCATCTTCATCTGTCCCCGCGCCGGCCGATGTCAAGGCTGGAGGCACAGCCGGGACAATGGCTTCAGGGTTGGCCGAGATCAAGTGCTCTGCCAGCTTAATAAATTCGGAATGCAGACGCCGAACATCGCGATATTGCGTAGTCCTATATCTGGGAAGATTTGTCTAAACTTTCGTCAGCGAGAAATCAGCGTCTGAAATACGACACAGGCTCGTACATGTACATCAAACCTCAGAATAGGGTCTTTGCGCCCTGTGCGTTCGAGCCCAGTAATCTTTGCCTGAAGTTTATACTGCGTCTGCTGTCTCCTCGCTTGTTGCTGCGGCTGGCCTTGAACTTGCTGCTGCCCTCCACCTGGTCGCTGCGCAGATTCGGGCATTGGTTGTCCTTGGTGCTGGGGGGTTGGCAACGGCGGCCCTTGATCCCCGGTCAAGTAAGCCTGCTCCTGTTGCTCATAGTACGGGTTAACCGTGTGCAACACCGGCTGTGACTCTTCGACTGTGGTTTCTCCATCGGATACGGTGCTCGCTGTATCTGGTCGGCGAAATTCACTATCCAACCCGCCGAAGCCGCCATCGTCATGCAAGCCGCTGCTGGGCGTCTGCGAGGGGTACTGGAATGGCGAGCTTGCGGGGTCGGCGATGGAACCAAACGTGGTTCGATTGTGTTGGGGTGATGAGCTCGGTGAGTTTCCCCACGGAGATGCCTCAGCCGCGTGGTCTGTATCGTGTATAGAAGCGCTGTAGTCCATGGTAACTACTGATTGGAGAGATGTCTCGAGCTTCGGGAAGGGGGGATCGTAAAGCTGGTGGGAAATCGCCTTCGATGAAGTGCGAGCAAATACGTAGTATTCCGATCTCGGTCGATCAATCGGCAGTTGGCTGGTTATAAAGTGATCATATCGGGTCAAAGCCGCGACCGTCGAGACGATGTGCGAGTTGCAGGGTCGGTGGTGGAGGTAGTGGCGGTTGGCGGTTGGCGGTGGACGCAGAGGTGGAGGTGGAGATGGGAGAATCCGTCACTTGTCTGGCTGCCTTCACCGTCATGAATGGCTAGGCTCGGGCCGTGTTCAATCGCGCGGCGGTGCTTGCTGTCTTGGCCGAGCTGTTGAAGCTGACGCCACAACTGGACCCCGCTCTTGCCCTCCCAGACAACCCAATCCCTGAAAGATCGTTAGCGTGGAACTTGAGCAGTGGTTGGTGTGTAATTTGAACATTTGGGAAGCTGTTTGTGAGGGGTCAAGCTAAACTATTACGTCCCGGTTTGAAAATTCGAAGCCTTAGATTTTCCTCATCAAGCCTTGAATAATGGGGAACAACTTAACGTGGAGGAGGCTGGCTAAGGTAGGCATCTGGGGGCGAGAGATTCCATCCAACAGCTTCCAAGCTACAAAGTAGTTAGGTACCGTGCAAACAATCTTCCAAGGGCTTGAATGTACCGCACGTACCACCTTACCTGGAGCAGGTGCGCAGCGCGAGCCCAGTTTTTTCATCAACCCCCTGATGAACCTTCCTGCGGGCAGCCCTGGTGTCAGAAATGACATGACCCAATCCACAGCGTGATATCAAGCCCAAATCCCAATTGGCTTCAGTAATGTTGAATTGAAGCCTCCATCTCGTTGGTTAGCTGGTCGAACGGCGTGTTGGCCTTTTGCTGTCTTTTTCTCTGCTGGTCCCGCCATGTTGTTGACGGCACCTTCTCACGGATGCCGCCAGGCACAACGTCGTCTCTTCGTCTTCATGAGAAATGGGACTTTCCCGCAGTATCAAGGGAGACAAATCGTCTTGCCTCGGCAGATGATACGACGTGTGCATGGCGATAAATTACCCCATGACACCCACACAGAGGGTATTCGCAACATCGGCATCATCGCCCATGTAGATGCAGTGCGTCCCAGACCCACATTACTCCACGTCTTCCGCTGCGACTGACATCTCGCAGGGCAAGACAACAACCACTGAGCGGATGCTGTATCACAGTGGTCTGATCCGTCACCTTGGAAGTTTGTCTCCATTTTCCCGGATTCCCAGCCCATTCAGTCACTGATAGTTCACATATAGATGTTGACCACGGCGACACAACCACTGACTTCCTTCCTCTCGAGCGGGAACGGGGCATCACGATTCAGTCGGCAGCTATCACCTTTCTATGGCCTCCGCGGTCCGCCTGTCCACCAGGCCAGGTGCCAAAGACCATCAATCTCATCGACACGCCTGGTCATCAAGATTTCCGCTATGAAGTAGACCGGTGTTTGCCCATCCTCGACGGCGCTGTCTGTATTCTCGACTCGGTAAAAGGCGTGGAAACCCACACGGAGAGGGTGTGGCAATCAGCTCAACTATCCAGGATTCCGAGACTCATCTATGTTAACAAATTGGACCGTGACGGTGCCTCATTCAAACGTGCCGTTTTGGAAGCCGCCGCTAGGCTCAGGACATACCCACTAGTATGCCAGATCCCTTGGTGGAATAAGGATACTTTCGTCGGCGTCATTGATGTTGTTAACCAACTAGGCATGAGGTTCTCTAGCACCGGTGCCCTGTCCCTGGTAAGCGTCGACAGTATTGGAAAAGAAAATCCGAGCCTGCAGGCCGAGATGGAGCAAGCTCGTCTTAGTCTTGTTGAAACTCTCTCCGAGCACGATGATACCCTTATGGAAGAGTTCCTCGAGCTTGAAAAGGATGTGCCGGCCACGTCCATCAAGGACGCCATTCGTCGCCTGGTGATGGACGGAGATGCCAAGTTTGCTCCCGTTTTTGCCGGTTCCAGTCTTCGAAACATCGGGGTCCAGCCACTTCTAGATGCTGTTGTCGATTACTTGCCGAATCCAACCGACAGACCCGAGCTCAACGTCTTCTCCGGGCCCAACACTTATCCTTTGTCCCATTTGCTCGAACAGGCATCTAAGAAAAAGAAAGGCCACCACCAAAATCAGCCACCGATTGTGTCGCTTGCTCATGTTTTCAAGGTCGTTGACGACCCTCGACGGGGCATGCTGAGCTTTGCGAGAGTCTACCATGGCACGTTGAGTCGCCACAGTCAAATGTGGAACAGCAACATCCATAATTACGAGAAATCCCAGAGCATCTTGCACGTCTCCGCCAAGGATTACCAAGAGATCCATAATCTGGCCACAGGACACATCGGCGCCTTGACGGGCTTGAAGTCTGCCCGCACCGGAGACACGTTGATCACATTCCCTGGGCACCCAGGCCAAAGCGCCCCAGAATCCTTCAGGAACGTCCGTATCAAGACTGCCGAGACACCTCCCGCAGTCGCGTTCATCGCCATAGAGCCATACACAAAAACAGCCCGCGAGAAACTAGAGGACGCATTGACCAGACTATCACGAGAAGACCCAAGTATCAGATGGAGCGAGGATGAAAAGTCAGGACAGCTCATCCTCTCTGGGATGGGCCTCCTGCATCTAGAGGTGGCAAAGGACCGCCTGATGACCCACTATAAAATCGAAAAGGACACCGCTATTTGGGGGGACATCCAAGTGGAATACTCCGAGTGTCTACTAGTCTCCACTAAACCTCACCGCAACATTTTCGATCGCACTCTTCGGGACAGGACGGGTAAGGCTGCGTGCACTGTATCCCTTGATCCCCTCCAAGCGCACCATCACGAGACGATGCTCGAGTCCAGCATTGAACGTGACGGCAATATCATACATATCGCAATCCCGCTTCCAGAGGATAGAGATGTCGAAAGACTTCCCTTTGATCCAGAGCTCGTCCGTCAGCAACTGCTCAATGGGGTGATTGCAGGTCTTGCCAGAGGGCCACGCCGAAGTGCTCCTGTTCGTGGATGCCATGTTGACATCACATTCGACCCCGAGACGGATTTTTTCGGCCCCAGCACAACCGGCGGGCACATAACTAACGCTGCTCTTCACGCCGTCCGAGATGCACTGAAGGAAGCACACTCTAACGGCCATGTCGGTATCCTAGAGCCGTTCTCCATGATTCAAATCCAGTGCCCCGAAGAGGCTAGCAACGCCATTCAACACGACCTGGTAGCTGCCCGTGGTGGACAGGTCACAGAAGTTCGCAAGCCGGAAGACGAGGTAATAGACGGCGGAGTTGATCTCTCCAAGGTGTATGTTCCCCTAGACCCATATGACTCTGTCGATTCACTCCGGGGGCCGAAAAAGAGCGTAGTCAGGATGCTTCAGATAATCGGCAAGGCACCACTAAAAGAGATGATGAAGTATGATAGCCAGCTGCGGAGCATGACAGGCGGCCGCCACTCACTCCAGCTGGATCCAGGACCGTTCGAACTCGTCACGGGACCGAGGCAGAAGGCATTGGATAACGTACGATGGTAGCCAGTCTCCGCCTTATCATCCTCTCTGCTTGGCCAAGAGAGGTTCCAGCCTCTACACCATTCTACGGTTTTTAATAAAAATCTACCTGACAAGGGCCCCGGTTGATACCTCTTTGGTGTGATGTTCTTCAAGGATCAAGGTAAATACAGGGAATATTTCACCTGGAATCGAAGCGCATAGAGTTCATTACTTGGGGACCTGGTATGTACCCGTCAGGGGAAGTGAAAAGTTCTTTTTTATAAAAAAAAA
>Ga0247765_1000044_pt1 | contig 88608 bp, 87 predicted proteins | sample UWRJL106311C6_FD_179949 | JGI IMG/M metagenome (GOLD analysis project Ga0247765, IMG submission 179949) | Plant litter microbial communities from Arlington Agricultural Research Station in Wisconsin, United States - UWRJ-L106-311C-6 | ecosystem: Environmental > Terrestrial > Plant litter >... | reverse complement strand
ACCCGTTAGAAACGTGAGGCGTCGTAGCGGAGCTATACCATCGCATCGGCAGCCAAAGACAATGACTTTCCTCGTTTTCGTGTTACTTTCTTGCTGACCGTGTATACCAGATCCATTGTCCAAAAATGGAATATTTGGGCCTGGGCGCAGGGTATTGAGCCGTACAGAGGTGCAACTAGCGGAACCATGACGTAGTCGATGAAGTTCGTCTTGACGACACGGTGAGAAAAATGCATACCCTTCGTCAGACCGGCGTCACTCATCTCCTTCTCTCGTGTCTCGACGCATATCCGATGAAACCCCTCGTATAGGGCAAGATAGAGCGCAACCTCCATGAAGCCGGCGGTGCGCAGAATGTTGCAAATGGGGAAGATCCAATTGACGCCATGGACATCAGTAGTGCCTTCGGTGACCCAAATGTAGAGCGTCGAGGTGAGGACGAGAATCGTCATTTGCACCGGCAAAAAATGGGCCTCGAACAAGCGGTGAAACAGGATCAGGAGACGCTGGTAGTCCGGCCCTTTGAGGGTATCCGTAACGACGTCCGAAAAAATACCACTTTCAGGCGAAAGCTCGAGGTCGCTATCGACTTGGACCTCAGGAATGTAGTTTGCAGATCCGTCGTTTCTATGAGAGTCAGTGGCTGCGTCTTCGTCCGCTAAGAACCCAAACTTACGTGGTGGTGTGCAGTGGCCGAAAAGCCCTGGAGGTGTGCTTCCTTTCCTGCCAGAGCTCTGCAGTCTTTCTGATGGCGTAACCGGTATCTAGAGCACCCCACATGTGCCGGATTGCCTGCTTATACCGAGCGCGCATATCCGTAACAATTCCGAACAGACCCTTGCCGCGACCGCCACCAGTGACATTGGTCTGGCTGACAGGGCTAAGAACAGTTCTTGTCGTAAGATTGCCATTGAGCGCAAAGAAGCACTTAAGGTACATGTGTAAATCTTCGCCGATCGCTTCGGAATCGCAATCCCAGCCACCAACACGATCAACAAGCTCAAGGGGAAGAGAGTAAACCGACGTGGGAGGAGCAATTGAGGAGCCTTTGTATAGTCCGGACATACCAGCGGCAGACCAGAGGACATCGGCAACTCGGACAATAGCAGGCACATTGTGCGCATTTCTATCGAAGATAATGGGTGCTGAATAGAGTGTCGTGGTCGCCGTTTCGGGATACGCCATGTGCATGGTTGTGACAAGGGCAAAGTAGTTCGATGAGAGGTGACTATCAGCTATAATTGAGACATGCATGTTAGCAAAAGATGTCTAGTCGCGTGATTGGTTGAAGTATACCATCAATGCCAGTGACAATCACGTCTTTTCGCTGCCCAATCGAGTATCTTTCGCTAAGCTTCCGAGCAGCCCAGGCCATGTTGCTTCCCTTTCCAGCAAGCTCTCCCGAGAGATCTGAGGGATGCACTGTAAAGTCAATGGATCGAAACTTCTTCGAAAACTCGTTGACAAAACGGAGAGCCTTTGTATCGGCATTGTTCTCCCTTTGCTCCATGGCAAGATAGACCTAGCATCAAGTGTTAGCCAATATTTGTTCCAAAAACGCAATTAAGAGTCGCTCAAGCAAGTGACGCGCTGGTGATAGGCCACTCACATCATAGGTGTTGCGGGCTTGAGGGTGCGAGGCCAAAACCTCCAATGTTTCTCTCAGTGTATCGTTCTCTTCCTTGTAGTTTGGGATCACGATTGCGTGTATAACACGATCAGGGGCAATATCTCCATCGGCGTAAAACTCGGGGTCAAGATCGCCAGCTTCGCTGCTCGACGTGGAGCTCAGGTCTCGCGACGACGTCAGGGTTTCGGAGCTGGACAAGGAGGTAGACGAGCCGCGTCGGCGATGGGCGAATTTGAAGTCCTTTAAGGTCTTGCTGCGCGCTGTCTTGCGAAGGCTCCTCGTGATGGTGAAGACGGCCCAACAGGAGCGGAGGGGGAAGATGAAGACGAGAAAGTGGATGAGCAGGCAGTAGTACGCGAAGATTGAGACCCAGACACCGGCGCCTTGGGGATTGTAATTGGGCGCGCTAAGACTGTCGTTTGACTGATACTTGTAGCCATATCGTTGAGACTTGAGCTCGTTTGTGATAACCCAGTACGAGAGGCCGATGGTCGCGAGCATAGCCAACCCTCCCGCTCGCCTGCTACACCACGCAAAAAATGACATTGTAGATGGCGGTCTTGAGCGCTGCAGACGCTCCCGACGGTATGCCAGGTTCGGTGAGGCAGGAGATGTCTTGGATTATACCCGAGGGTGGAGAGCCGGCGAATTGACCCGAGGACGGCGGGAGAGACCGACGAGACGTCTTTTGGGGGGGTGGGAGAGGAGGAGAGCGGATGGTCTAGGACGACACGGCGAAGGGGATGCAGTCGACGAGGACTCGACACTGCACGTCCACAGGCGCAATGTGCGAGTGGGTTGCTGTCTAGAAGGAGGGACTGACGGGGAGGAGGAGGGAGAGGGAAAGAGAGGAAAATTCAGGGCCGAATGGAAACGAAAACCACGAGGCGAGGACAAGCAGGAGGGCGGGAGGTGGTGCGCACTGGGGGAAGAGGAGGGACGTGCTCAGGAACGTATTGTACGAATAGCTGTCGATGAAACCCGTCGAGGGACTGACCAACCAGCAAAAAAAGGGGGGGCCGCGTCCTGTCTACCAGTCAGTGCCTGCGCCTGCGCCTGCTCATGAACAGCCTGCTAGGCTGGATAGATGGATTTGCAGGGTTGCGGCCGGGGGGCTGAGCTACCAGCACTGGGGTCCGCTGCTGCGAAATTTGCTTGGACAGCGAATTGACGCTTGTCGATTTTGGGCAACAAATTTCCCGCATCACCAAATTTTAGCCACAGGGGAGAACCCGGGTTGCGAACAAGCCTTGCCCGCAATTGAACGGCCAGACGGTGGAAACTGGGTGTCAAAATCGCTTGAGACCTTTGTGCACTCCAATGTCTTTGGCTTTGATGGCTTAAAAAGCCGCTCGGTTGGGTCTTGAGGCAACCCGAATCGGGCTTTCTGCGACGAACGATTTGTACTTTCACGTGGGAATTGCAATCCCGGCTGAAACCCTCAAAATGTCAATTTATCGTCCAGCCATCTCAACAAAGAGTGTAGCCAGCAAGGCTGACTCCTGTAGCTTCAGTTTGTGTGACGCCAGAATCTAATCTATTCGTATTGTATCAGACGAGAGGTCTTGGGACTGCGAAATTCGATCTACCAATGCGACGGACTCTTCGTTTCGACCGCGACTGCGCCACGTTAGATGGGGCACCAGCACACGGCTAGAGCCTCCAAACGCAACGTCCATCAACATGATAACTGTCTCCTGTGGATGCGGGAGCGGAGTTGGTGCCGTGTTCCCGATTGCGCGCCAGCTCCTCATCCTTCGGGCTTTTGCATTTGACTCTTGATGGCAGGTGGCCGTCAGATGAGATCTTATCCCAAAACTCAGGCAGTCATTGCTGCCGCAGTGCGGCAGAGCCCGTGCTGGGCGTAACTGCCAGTGGCCCACGCCTCGACGGCCATCTGCGGGATTTGACCATTGATGTGTGGTTCTAATAATTGTGGGGCTCCACTTGTCTGGAGTGCTGTTTTTTTCCATGATTGCGTGCGTCCACTCCAAGCATGACCCGCATTCTTCCATGTCCTTCCCGCGTTATCATGAAAGGCCAGACGTAAGTGCACCAATGTTGGTTCAAACATATTTACACCAAGTTACCAGCCTCTTCAGCCTCGCGGACTATATAGGCACAGAGAAAGAAAAAAAATCGCAAGAAAACAAGCAACGACCGTGCCCACCATGCCCCTGTCAGTTGGGCTGATGGGTCGATACCACTTTAGGGAAATTATGATGGCCTTGGGGCGAGAGCTACCAGGCCAAGACACCTCAAACTTTTCTGCCCCTCACACTGTTAAATTAGCTGTAGCTCTGGGGCATCGATTGGGTGGCCAAGCCCACACTGTCACTTCGCTGTAGACTCTGACTCTCACACACAAACTCTTGGGTGAGACACGCGGGAATTGGGGGGAGGGTAGCGCTTGTTGATAGTGAGTTGAAGTCGGCTTGCAACATTCACAGCCTGATGGATGTTAGTGCTCGCAGTTCAGGCATTGATTGTCTGGATGGGTAGTGCACCCATTGGCGAAACTTATCACGCCACAGATGCCGAATTTGGTTGCCCTTCCCGCTGGTCAGAAGGGACTGGCGAGAGGCCTCGCGCCAAGCCGAGTACCAAGAGCTCCTGCTCGCAGCCTCTTTGGCAACTACGCTAGTTATCTCGTGCAGTCGTGTGCCGGTCTGCGTGCGTGCTGCGAGATCCCCAAACCGCACCAATGCCCCTATCGAGCTTAGGCTTATTTCATCGACCCAATTTCAAACGTGGTCTATACCGGTTTTGATTGGCCCACGCAGGTTTCTCAAGGGATTTGCGAATCGCGGCTGCTTTTTCTACCACGGGGCTCGATCATCTCGCTTGTCACTTGCTGAGAAAGACGACTGTCACCAGTTTCCCTGCAACCGTGGAGACTATTCGGTTCGACATCCGGCAGATAAGTGAACAAGAACCTGGGAGGAGCCGACAACTAGCGTTTTCTTCAACCGTTGCGTGGTGGCTTTTCCCAATGCATCGTCAGTTTTTTGTTCCTCGGCCAAGTGGTTACACTATCCCCTCAAGCCCTACATGTCATTGGACCCCCGATCCAGACCGCCGACCCTAGTCCGGGTATCTTCATCCCAACTCGACCGGATAGGCCAACGGCCAAAGGACGATACGGGAGGCGGGACCAAGGGATCGCTCACAAGGCACAGCCTCAGCCTCTTTCGCTGAGACAAAAAAAAATCAGGCGCAGCAACGGTGCCGCTAGCCTTAAAAATGGGGGTAATTAGTTAACCTTTCGCCCGCTTCGATGACACCGTCGACTGGTCTGGCCGTTTGCCCAATCACGCCGTTAGAATGCAAGGGCGGTGCGTTCGCATCCCACTCCAAAAGGGCTTTCTTTCGTGAAGCTTTTGTTTCGAAACACCCCAAGAAAGTAGGGGGAAATGGTACGTACTGGCGACCAGAAAACAGCCGGCCGGCTGGCGAGACCACCACTAAAACCCACGCTACGGAGTGCCTCTATCTAACCCACAAACAACCTACCCAACCCCAACCCAGCAAACAGGTCACCAGCTCTTCCCGTTCATCCCTCCCAAGAAACTTGCTTGTGTTTCCAACAGTACAGGTCAACAACTCTCATGGAGGGCCGGGAGCAGCGAAGATGAGATGATATACGGATAGGATGCGATAAATTCTTTGTCATCAGACATCAGACGGGACCGGGAATCAAACGGGCAGGCCCCCTTCCTTCTCTCACCATGATGGACGGAACAATACAATGGGCACATCCGACCTGGGCCCAAAAGCAAGCCCAACCAGCACAGGCCAATAAAGAGTTGGATAAGCAACCACCCGTATTGGCAATCTTTTCTGCCCATAACAAAACAGACAAGCTTCAGAAGAGCAAACTGCCAAAAGCCATAATTAAAAAAACACTTGGGTGAAAGTAAAATTGCAATTGATGTACCTTGCTAAAGTGTGACACGACATGCGTAAGTCGCAAAACCTCGGTCCTTAGCACCTTCGTGTCTGGTTCGCGACGGACAACCAACGGTACATTGACTGGCGGGAAACGGGAATTGGGACTGGACCGGTCGCTGTTCTGCATTATCCCCGCTCGTTGGAATTTCCAGGGTGCGTTGGCCTGGACCCTATAGATTCGAGGTCAGACACAGGCCCAACAGCCCGCAGAGAACATGGATTCGAATTCCAGAACACATCTCGTCCCACGGGTGCCTGCAGCTGTGATCCCCGACATAAGGTTACTCTTTGCGGGAATGTTATTTTACTCTGCGCTCTTTCGTTTCACAACGACGTGCTAATGACTTTGTCGACCTCTTGCACGTCGCGTTCCTGGCTCCTACGAAGGCTTGTGAGAGACGGGATAAATGAGGTGTAACGGGCAACCCATGTGGTGCATCAGTGCTTTGGAGGATACGATACACCATGGACTTACACAATTCCTAGTTCAGGAGGCAAGTTCGTCATGACATGCGACTTTTACTCTTACGCAGTATCTTGTACTTGATATACTCGGTAAATTACTTCTGAAGTGGTATTCGCCTTCTGCTCATGATATTCTCTTAACCAATGCTTCAGATGTGATGTTAAACAACATAGTATGCCGTCATCCCACATCTCGTATAAGTGAATCCCCAAACAGTGGGCAGAAACATTTTCTTCACCGTAACGTCGTCGCGGTGTTGTTATCAGCGATTCCCACCCTAGTATCGCCATCTGTATCCATCTCGGTCCTGGCATCAACATTCGCAATGGCGCTCTGCAGAGCACCGGTCAAGTCAACATGGAAGAGTGGTCGGTTGAGACCATGCACAGCAACGGTTCTCCCACCCCTAGGCGAAGGAGCTCTTCTATGAGTGGCGGCACCAAACTGTGCCCGAAGACCCAATGCCGTGCTGTCCACACTCCCGCTCCCTAGCTTGCCCGTGAGACCCTCCGCATCTGGTGAACGTGCGGATGGCCGGCACTTCGTCTCGTCAAACGCCGCTCCAAATTCCTTCTCGTTGACTTCCTTCTCTGCCATTGCTGCTGCGCTTTGGGAGCCACCAATCTCCGCAACGCTGAAAATGCTCCGCCATCGGCGATGCAAGCCGCCTGAGTCAGGGGTCGGGTAACCAAACCCAGCAGAAACAAGTGCGCGTTTAGTCCAGCGATTGTTGATGCAAGCAATGTGCCAATCGACCCGCTCGGGGGCTGCGTACCGATCCAGTTGGTTGCGAACATCAATAAGCTGCTGAACCGAAGTGATGTCGACGTGGTTGACCGTGCTGAAATCTAGGATGATTGCCTTCAGTGTCGGCAGATTCGGGTCGACACTCAAGGCACCAACCTCAACGCCAGCGGTTGCGGCAGCTTTGAGCTTTCGGCGAGATGGTCCAGGGTCGTTCCAGGGTCGGTCCTCGGGTCGATCAAGGTGTGCCAGGGTTGTGCTGCGAGTTCGAGAGAAAATGTACTGGGCCATCCACTCCAAACTCATACTCGCATTTGGGTAGTTAAAGCCCTCAGAGAACCGATAGATAAATATGCCAGGATAGGGGCTGTCCAACTCAAGTTGCGGGTTGGAACCATCGGCATGCGTGATGGGAAGGAAGATGCTTCGGTACGGTGCCTCAGATGAGCCCGTGAAAGTTCCGTATGTTCCAGGGGACCGCTGGGTGTCATCCCCGATGAGGTAGTTATCAAGGACTGTGTAACCCCTTACGCGGCCGAGAAAGCGGCCTCTGGCCCGGAGGATGCGGAAGAAAAGCATCGCGGCCGACAGGCAAATTGTACAATATATCCCGTTCTCAATCGTCGAGAAGATCGTGACGAAAATACCGACAAAGAAGATGACAACCTCGACGGGCGAAACGAGCCAGAAGCGGTAGACGGTGTCAGGAGGGGTAATCAAATCCCCGACAGCGTGGATAATGACAGCGGCTAACGATGCGTTGGGGATGTAGTAGAAGACGGAGGGAAGGGCGTAGATGGCGATAAGGACGACAGAAGCCGTGATAACACCTGCAAATGGCGTCCGGACGCCGGCCTTGGACTTAATTGCGGTGCGGCTGAAAGAGCCCGTTGCAGCGTAGCCACCGAGAAATGGTCCCAGAATGTTGGTAACTCCAATCGCTACCATTTCCTGCGATGGGTTTATCGTGTAGTTGTTGACTCGCCCGAATGACTTGGAAATAGCAATATGCTCGATCAACAAGACGATGACTGTTGCTGGAAGGTAGCCCACGAGATTGCTTGCGACTCGTTGGTTGAAGACAGGAATAGCCGCGTTCTGGAAACCTTGCCCCGGTCAGTATCGGAGCAAGAGTGTCTAGGACGACAAAAGTACCTCTAGGTACGTCAAGGACAATCTGAAACTTGACCTGGTCCTCGGAGAGGCCCCTGTTCACTAGGAAGCTAATGAGAGTGAAGAGAATAATGACAAACACGGTCCTGAGCGTCGACAGAAAAAATATCAGCCTGGAATGGCCCGGCCATCTGTTAGCAAAATAAGAGCAGGCCCCCCTAATGAAGTATAGCGTTGTGAGGGCTGTGAGGCCCATGGCAGCGTCTAGTGTTGTGCGAGACAGGCCTTGCAGAGAGCGTATGAAGATGAGATACGGCGGATCGCGCGTCGGTAAACCGGTGATGCCCAGCATCGCGGGAATCTGCCCGGCTATGATGGTGAGGGCCGATCCAGCCATGAAAGCTGATAGTGCGGTCAGTGGTATGAGATCAACAATCCATCCGCATCGTATCAGGCCAACAAACAACACGATGCTGCCTGCAAGGATGGCTAAGGCGGAGGCGATGACATGGGCTGGGACATCGGGCAACGCGGTTCTCATGTCGGCAACGACACCCCCCGTGAGTTGAGACATGACAGCAACGGGCTAGATTCCGGTCAGTGGTGGGTGCGTTGAGAGGGCGTAAATGGAAAAGTTGGCTTACCCCGATTGTGATATCCTTGGAAGTCGCAAAAAACCAGTAGACCAGGACACCCATAAACGAGGAATAGAGGCCAAATTGAACTTCAAGGTTTGCGAGTTTCGCATATGCCATCCCTTGAGGGACGACCACAGCACCGATGGTGATTCCTGTCAATGAGTTAGCAATGATATAGCTAACAACGCTGTGTTTCTCGCCAAGAATGCTTTCTTACCAGCAACGAGGTCACCAAGAAGCCATTGTAGGTTATAGTGTCCAATCCATGAGAGAAACGGGAAAAGTGACGATAGGTAGGCGGGAACCTGTGATCTGGTAGGGCGAAGTCCAAGGACATACTCCCAAACAGACGGCGGTTGTTCTACAAAGGCCCCAGTCTGGCCCATGAGAAGCGATGTCTCGTGTGTGACTTCACTGCGGTAAGGCTCGTTACCCAACAACTTGATGCCGAGGACCTTGGCAACGGCCTGACTGGCCCCTGTCATGGCGGCCCCCGTAGGTCGGTATCAGGTAGGGCGGGAACGAGAACGGAGTACGGTCTCTATGCGCTATGGCAGGTGTCGCGAGTATGTCTCCCACTTAGGGGTTCACACATGCGCCAGAGCGACGCCCTGGTGCCTTTCGGCCTAGGTACTCGGGAAGGCACAATGATGGACGCCTGTTGACGACTTTCCAGACAGAGATTTGACGGCCGAGGCGAAAATATACTCCGGAGCTTTGCTATGTTAGATATGTAACATCATGGGCGAGGGAGCGGAGCGGGTCTGTATTCGAGTTCACTGCGGCATAAACTGACAATCTGCAAACTTCAAGACAGCACCAGGGTATGCCGCAACAAAACGAGATCGGCCGGAATGATGGTGGGAACCTGATGATTACAGATGAAATATAGATAGAACGTAGGCCGGTGAGGAATGGAGAAAGTATACGCTGCAGGAAGAAGAGAAAGAAGAAAAAGATGATGATGATGGAGGAGGAGGGGAGAGGGCGGAGCAGTCTGGTGAAGAGGGCTGAAGAGCCCGATACTGTTTACTCCTTCCTCAGGTCATCGATGGCGGGTTTTGTCAGTCGTGCAGGGCAAGAGCGCCCTTGTGAGGGGCACGCGAACCTGCGTCTGTGCCTGCTGCGATGGAGAACTGGCAAGAACTTCCGGGGATGATCCCTTGATGCGCGCCAAAAAGCAAAGGAGAGAGACACTCATAACTGACATGCAAAACCTGCGTGAGTAGAGGTTGCCGAGCTATGGAAGCTACTATGGTGGGACGTGGAGCCGGAGGATATGGCGCAATCGTCGCCGCGGGCCTGTAGAAAGCTTCCGAGCCATATAGAAGGGTTGGGAATATGGGGGAGACACGGGGGGGTGCCCAATACGCTTTCGTGCATAATAGGTCATCAAGATGAGATCTCGTGAGGTTAGTTACTCCATTTGTGAGGTTGTGCTCCTGATGATCCTGAAATAGGATTGGCGAACTAAGACGAAGAGCAAAACTTGCTGAAGCATAACCCACATGTGAAGAGAGAGGTCATAGTCAGTCGTCGGTTGTGGGGTGGCTAGGAAATTTAGTATCTCTGCATGTCTTTCTCCATCGAATTCTGGCAACAAAATTGAATTACTCATTGCTAGCCGGCAGGAGTTGTGGGAGCAGCCTGATCCTGAGCCAAAAGGAGGGGTGGGGTTGCCGACTCGATGGCGCAATGTGATCAGGCATTGATGTGATTGTGTGACTTGCCCACGCCCGCCTCAGCGAGCCGCAAGCCCTTAGAATTCAAAAGTATTGAGTACCGCGACCTTATGAGCACCCTATGCTCACCGTGGCACCAATTCTTGTTTGTACTGGCGTCTCGGTTCATCCCGCACTGAGGCTTTGGCGGCGGCTGATATGTGGCGACTCTCGTCTCAGCTGAAAGGTGCGGTAAGGCGGCGGCTGATGGGCAGTGAGGTTAGCATGTCAGTATTGGAAAGATCTAACGACAATCTCTTTCGACGTCGCCCGTGCGGCTAGCTCTGAACCCTTTGTTTCAACCGTTGACCAGTGGCGCTGGGGCGATTTCAACCGTCTATAATGACGTCGTTGAAGTGGCTGGCCGCTGACCAATCCCAGCCCGCCTTTCCTCCAGATTGGGAATCTAACTAGCAACTGCGGGGTTCTCAACCTCCAAGCCCACGCAATGCTGGTTGAATGGCAGTCACAAAGTGTACCAGTTCTGATGTGAGGGCACTGCTGGCGAGTTGAGTCGGAGCAACCGAATAGCTCTGAAATGTCGAACACTCTCATTTTCCGGCCTCATGGATCTTGTCATGATGGTAGCTGCTCTTGGCTCATTGAATCGAATGGCTGGAGGAAAATCGAGCTTTGTAGGTTCATCATTGGATGATAATGCAACCTGGCTGCTGTGGTCACAAGATCCGCCGGAGAGTATCCGGACAAACCAATATTTGCCAATTTTATTTTATACCCTTAAACCCGAACAGCACCCTGTTAAGTCAATTCGGCGAACACCCATTGTTCCGTCAATATCTGTGATAGGTCGGGTGAGTCCTCACGTAGAGTTTTGCAGCCGACGGGAAACGCGGTGTCACGAAAAGCACACGAAACGCCAATTAAGGTCCAACCCCCCCGCTACAACGAACACACGAGATCGGCGGCGCAGCAGAGCAGAGCATTCACTGCTCCCATCTGTATCGAAATATCTCGAATTATATATGGAATGACGTTACGAATAGTGAATGAAACAGCTGATGCGGACAGCAAGATGCCGAGCCCAGAAAAAGCAGAAAAATCATCTATATCGCCGCTCCCCACGACGCTCCAGCTCCACCCTCCACCATCTCCAGGTACCCATCGAGCCCTGAGACGCCTGCAATCGGCCCATAACCTCGGTGCGAAAGCTGCGTACCAACCCTCGCTCATTTCACAGCAGAGATTACAATTGCAGCAGCAACTCCAGCAACAGCAACAGCAATTGCAGCAGCAATCGCAGCCACAAACCGGGGCCCCATCTCCGCCTCGCAGAAATGTGAGCACCAATCACTCACCGCAAAGGGGTCGCGCCAACAGTGATGCTCCTATGATGCAATTTGGCACCACGATGGGCAACCGACAATCCACTCTGAGCAAGCGCTCGCTTGCAGCCGACTCCATGTCCCTCGAGAGACTGTTGCGCGAAGGCCCTCCAGGTGGCGATGTCGAGGGTGCGCTCGAGAGTACACGGTACAAGATCCTCCTCGAAGGCATCAAAACAGACGGAGACGGCATGGTAAGCGCCGACGATTCCTTCCCCATTTCTCGCCGGGATGTTAACTGTAGTGGCACACCCCAGTCCAGCTTGCGGATCTACGTCTGGCTCATTCTGCTCAACGCCCCCGTCCTAGAAACCGACGTCTACCTCGATCTCATTCACCGAGGCGCTTCTCCCGCCTACTCGAAGATTCGCAATGATACTTTCAGAACCTTGACAACTGATCCGCTGTTTCGCCGTCGCGTCAGCGAGGCAAGCCTCATCCGTTTGTTGAATGCAATCGCTTGGAAGTTGCACGATGCGCATGAGGAACGGGCCAAAGACCACCGTTTCTACCATCTACACAATGCCAGCATAAGTGGTGGCTCTCGACAGTCGCTTCCAGCTGAATCCAGCAGACCCGGCACCGGTTACGACAGTTTGTGTGGCCCATCATATGCAGCATCGTCACCAGCAGGTAAGAATCGCAGTCGCGCGTTGACGCTCACGACTGAGAGTTCCGAAACGAGTGTGGCAGCTGCCGAGCCAGGCACGTATGTGCAGGGTATGAATGTGCTGGCGGCGCCGTTTCTGTATGCTGCGCGTAGCGAAGCCGAGGCGTTCATTGGCTTCCACCAGCTGTTGACACGAGAGTTGCCTGGCTACATTCGCGGTGCTATGGACGGCGTGCATAAGGGTCTGGCGCTGGTCGACAAGGTTCTTGCCATCGTGGATCCAAAGCTTAGTCTCTACCTGCTATCCAAGAACTTGTCGGCCGAGATCTACGCGTTCCCATCGGTTCTGACGCTCTGCGCATGCACCCCTCCGCTACCCGAGGTTCTCCGTCTCTGGGATTTCCTCTTCGCTTACGGTCCCCATCTCAACATTCTGTGCATAGTCGCACAACTTATACTGATTCGAACCAAGATCATGGAATCACCTAGGTATGCTGAAATTTCCTGATACCCGCATAATCGACAGTCGAGGCTGACACGGCCCTAGTCCCAATAAGCTTCTTCGGTCGTTCCCGGCGCTGAACGCCGATCAGATCAAGGCGGCGACCCTGACCGTCATCAAAATGATCCCTGACGATGTCTACGCTGAGATCGTCGTGCATGCTCGGTAATCTCTCACGCGTCTTGCCTCAAAGCATCTATGATCCAGCAGAAACAAAAGTCCCGTTTGTCCGCTGGAAGACCGCTGGACTATTTGGGCTGTGGCGAGCCTTGGTTTTTATTTCACGCTTAACAGTGTTATTTTCGTTGCAGTTGTTTCAGCCGAGCAACTTCCTGGTTTGGGCTGACAGTAAATCCTGGCTGACAGAGGGTCTGGGAACAGCTTGTTTGCGGGCCAACGCATTCACCACAGGGTTTTGCCGGTACCGCCTGGGTTTCTGACGTCGTAGAAATCATAGTCCGGGATGGGCCTAAAACGGCAGCGGCTGAAGCTTCGAGAGCTGTGATGGGCGCCACGGTGGATGGGCGTTTCGTCGCAGCTCTTGGATGAACGCAGCGGCCGGTCATTAGGAGTTTAGCCGCTGGGGCCAGAACAAGGGGCATTGATGGACGGGAGTCAAGAGTTGACGACAGGACTGTTTTTGCTTTTTGGGCTGTTTCTGTTCTTTGGGCAGTTTGGGTGTGGGAAGGCAGCAGTGGTTTTTTTCTGGATTCTCTGCTGGGTATGTGAGTTGGATGCGATCACGACACTACGAAACGAAGTTATGACATGGGCTGGCTGTTGAAAACTGGGGACAGGGCGTAAATAAAGGGTATTTTTCGGAAAGTTCAAGACCGCTTATGACTCCAGAAATACCAGCTGTGAAGATTGAACTAGGTGAAATTAGGAGAGGGTTGTCACATCCCTGGCATCGGCATCGAAGGGGGTGTCGATCTACCGCAACGCATCAATCACGATACATATGAGTGCCGTTCCCTCCCTTTTCTTATCTCGCAGGGACTTTTGCCACACGGGATGGTGTCGTGCCACATGGGCGGGCCGCCGTTTTCTTTGTCATTCATGTTATCATCACGATGGGACACTATGTATACACTGTGTCGGGACGATGCAAGACATACCTTACACAGTCCTGGCGGGATTAAAAGATTTAATCGAATACCACATCACATTCTACGCACCATTGGTTCGGCATGACAGATAGATACGTAGATCTTCGATTTTAACTCAAAACCCCATGCAATGTAATGCGATGCTATGTCATGCCATGCAGAGCTTTCCTTGCATAATTACCCGAGTAACCCGGGGCCCTCCGTTGCATCTCATTCATGATCGACCCGGTGGTTTAAGATCTAATTGACTGTGTACATACCGAGGTGACCCACAACAGGAGGACATAGGGGGATGAATCTCCCATCTCTTTCTAGAGATCCAGCACACGCCGCAATTACAGCACACTTTTACATCTCTGGGCTGCTCTAGCTTCCAATTCAAGCCAATTCTCGCGTATTCCCAATTCCAGAATCAGAACCCAAGTAAGCCCATCCATTCGTAGTCAAGCGAAGTCTAAAAACATCCCCTTTGATAAGAGTAGAATGGGACATCCACATACGAAATATCACACTGTTAATTCGTATTGCATTGTAAGGTTGTAATCCTGCCTTAGATGTGATGCAATAATCTACCGCCAACCTAGCCGTCCGTTGCCTCGCAGCCTAGAATAAGTTCACTCGCCTCATTGCTCAAAGAGCGAACAGAAAAGCGATACGAGGCGTTTTTTTGCCGCCGAGGAGACAAGTGAATAATAATGAGGCTGACGCAAACCGACAGGTGCAGCGCCTCGCTCACTCACAGGCTGGGATGGGTTGACTGGTGTGACCAGGCTTTTGCTCTCGGGTCTTGCCAGGCTCAAAGAAGCATGGGCTGAGCTGGGTTCGGGGCATGATACGGTACAGGTGCCTATGGTACCTTTGATATGGGCTAATATTGGTATGGCAATGGGAGGGACAATATATTCGAGTCGCTCGCATCCCACTTTCGGGCGACCCCCACTTCCCTTGACACAAACCAGGCTCGCCAGGGCGGGCAGGGCCGGGCTTGCTACCTCACCTCATCCCACCTAGGTAGCCTACCTCACTTGACTTTTTCCCTTCTTAGAGCAAGCTCAATAGTGTGCAAAGCCGGTTGAACCATTATCATTAGCCATCTTTCCTCCTCATCCGTCTAATTTTCACCCCTTGTATCGTTCAATCCCAGTTCTGTCATGCAATGCTAAGACGATTCACCTTCTGTACTCCACCCTCACACCTTTTATACGTCTAAGACATTCCCTCATCGCATCATGTGGTGACAAAAGGGGGAACCAAAGACCAAATAAGCCCATGATTACAGATCATAAAGAGGCCAAGCAGTGACCGCCTCATCCACCCCATATCCAATGCAATCCGACAAGCCGCGTTCCACAGCTCAAACCCACCGACAACGAGACAAGAATCAGGAAGCAAACAACACATAAGAATATGAGGTGCTACTGGGCAATAATTCTGGCCGTCAGCGCTGTGGTGACCCTCACCAGCGCAGAGCAAAAGCCTCTGATCGGTAACCTGAGACGGCAATTCGTGTCGTGCGAAGAGGCATATGGCAAAGACTGGATCCCTTGTGGAGACAAGGTAGGTGCCAGAGTGACCTGACACACAGGAGACTAACCCGACTGGTCTGAGCAGCGGAGTAGGTTCTGCTACAGCCCAGCACTGGGTCAGGTACGAGTACCCGCCACGGGGAACACAGGCCCCGCCGCTAACAAGAGTCAGTCATGCTGCGAAACAGACAGCGGGTATTGTGACGCAGGTAGCCGCTGTGCCCCAGTGCCTGGCCACTGTTGCGCAGATGTAAGTTCCACATCATGGCTGTTTAGACTTGTACTTTATTAACATCGCGCCAGGGCGATGATCTGGCTACGTGCGCCCAAAATGCAGGCTTTGAGCTGCTCGCGAACGCCGTGTTTGGCAAACCAGTAACACCAGGCGCCACGTTCCAGGTTTTTAATGCCGGCTTCAACGAATCATCTTCGAATACGACTGTCAGTTCTACCAGCGCCGGGACATCGAATGCCGTGGGATCGAGTGGGCCGCATGTTCAGGTTTCTGTCGGAGGGAAGAGACATGGGACTCTCTTCTGGATGGCCACAGCTATGGGGGCTGTTGGGCTTTTTATGCTTTCTTGCTGAGCAGCAAAGGATGGTGAAGGCATCGAGGGCAGGTTGGAATTATTAGAACTAATGCTGAAAGGGCGCACCGGTCGGGTACCAGACATCGGACGGAAGGTGCCGATTTAATATCTCGAGTCAACAACTCTCTAATTCCGATCCCGAATGGACCGTATAATGCTTCTCCCGAGTTCAGACCGTTTTTCTGAGGGAACTCGTGTCGAGTCTTAGTACAGGGGGCAGCCGTCTTGGGCACGCATGAAAGCGTTGGAGAAGAACTCCTGCATGGCCGAATAGTGGAACAAGATGCCACCTAGTACAGCAATGTGCCAGAGGTTGTGGCTTCCACCAACGTAATCGAACATGCCGGGGAACCAGCGCTCCGGCACCTTGCTAGCGTACACGAAAGCGCCGCACAAATAAACCAGAATGGATTCAAGAATGGGGGAGTAGAAGGCGAGAACCGACTCGGGGCCGCGGGTAAGGCAGATTTGCAACATAGGAAGAAATCCAGTTGCGCCGAGGCCAACATAAAAGGCGACCCTTGCCCAGGCCATGTCTTGTCCATTGAACTTGGGATGCCAGGGCAGGACGACACCGCCTATGCCGAGAGCAGCCGTGGTAATCATGTACACCCAACGGCTCACGGGCTCGCAGTAAAATGCCGTGTACTCTGTCGTCATGATGGACGCGGCGATGAGAAGCGAGATACCTGTGTAATCGACGCATGCGAATATGGAAATCAGATCGACGTCAGCGACCGAGTTCATGGTATGCCAAATGGTGCTACAGGCTAGACACTGGCAAGCGGCGAAGAAAAAGACGGCGGCGACGAAGACATCAGCCTTGGTGCTGAGGGAGAAGTTGGCGCTTGTAGGGTAGAAGTAGAAGGCAACGGCGAGCACGACGACCAAGCCAATGGCGTGTGACCAGATGTTGACGAGCTCGTTGGAGAAACCAAATGCAGAGCGCACACAGGCCAGCTTCGTTTCCGAGAAGCGGTAGCCGTTGACGATATGCGGGTTGATCCGCCACGGGATCGGGAGGTCCTCGTAACTGAGGAGACCATGTTCTCTGGCACGGGTGACAGCGTGCTGGATGTGATCTTCCAAGGATTCAGCCGCCCGCTTGGCTCTCTCAATACCCTCATCCATGACTCGAAAGCCTTCGTCCATCAAAGCCCCGGCGGCGTTTGCCAGGCCTTTCTCGCGTAGCTTGGCAGCCTGGGTCTCAATGTCTTGTAGCATCGAGTCCAAAAGCTCGACTCCAACCTTGGCCTTCTCATTCAGCGACCCAGCAGCTGCCATGGCCTCATGGTAGCCAGATTCTAGTGTCTCAACCATGACATGCAACCTCCTGCGGCCGGCACCCATCACTTCCTCGGACGCATGTGCGCACCTCTCCCGCACGGCTTGCAGGGTAGCAAGAGCGGCTGATATGCTGGAGTCCAACTTTAATTCACCGTAACTTTCCCAGTACTCCAAACGCTTCTCCAAATCAGACAGGATGAGGTCCATCTTCAATAGCAAACCCTCCTCGCTCTCCATAATCTGGTTGATTATTGACTTTCTTCTAGGCATAAAGTGCGAGTGCCTCCTTCTCCGGACAGTCTGACGGTCCTCTGTCTGTGTCCCTGACGTGAGGGCGTCAGGTTTCTCCTCGCACGAGGCGAGAGAGAAGGGGCCGCCGTGGCAGCCCATGTTGGAGACGTCCATGACGACGGGCTGGGGAACCGGAACACCGAAGAGGGGTGATTTATTCTCTATTCTCTCGGTGGCACAAACTGGCGGGCGGGAGGGAGGTTCAAAATTGGGGCGGCCGGTAGAGTGGGCTATTCATTGGACCCGGTAATGCGATCAGCAGCGCTGGAATTAGCGTGCGGTGCCTGCTGCGCTGTTTATCGTCGGGTGCAACCGTGACACAAAGAGGGACGACGCAGAGTAAGGGGACGGAAGAGAGAGGTAGCCGAAACTCGGGCTCGAATATCAGGATGGCGCAGACTGAAATACAAGGTGAAGACTTGAGAAAGGAGCGTCAGGTCAGAACAGCGCCCTGTACGTATGTTTGGGGGAACAACAACGGACGGACCGGTGAGAAATTGGACTGCTGAGAAGGGGTACATTTGAAGCCCGCGAGGGCTTTGGGGTCCTCATCTCCTTCCTCAAGGCGGGTCCCGCTGAGCCGCTAAGATCCAAAGCGAACCCCTGTAGCGGGACACCACCCAATAATATACCCAGCTCGCCACCTCGCCAATAGAGGCTGCACGCACTCCTGCAACGGACCCCACAGCGTCCGGAATCAAAGGCTGGGCATGGGTGGCATGCCCTCTGCCCGCAGTTTTCAGGTGCACCTTCTCGAAGGGCCGCCGAGGTTAAACTGCCACCTTTCGTCATTTGCCCCTCTTCGAGTCAACAAGGAATCTTGCAATTCTGCTAACGGCCTGCGCCCAGAGCGTTTCGACAAGTCCAATTCACGGTGGGCCCTTGTTTGTCACTGCAGGCTGGCTAAAACGCGAGGTGGGTAATAAAGTTTCGTGAGTTGGTTTTACTTGGTCTCCACTGACTTTGATTCAGCACGCACCCACCACGCGATACACATCGTCTCCTTTCTATCCGCTGAAAAGCACGCCGGCTCTCCGTTTTCGGATCTTCCGATTCCCGAGCAGCCATCGGCTTACCCCGCCGACGGTCATGGCCGTCGAAAGCCACATCACTGATACCTCGCTCGCCGCCGTGATCGAGACTTCGCGGGCGGCGCGGGAGCAGGCGCTGGCGCTCGTTGACCTGGTCGCCCAGTCGAGCGCTACCGGCGGCAACGGACCCATCTCCCCTTCAACCCTCGCCGAAATCTCAAAGCAGCAAAAGCTTTTGAACACCAACCTCGCCCAGTTACGCGGGCTGCACCGGTCAGCCCACTTCCGCGCCCGAGAGACAAAGGGACAGACGGCCGAGGCGCGCCACGAGGTGGACGTACTCCATTTGCAGCTGCAGAACCTATACTACGAGCAGAAACATCTCGAAGGCGAGATATCCGCGTGCGAATCTTTTGAGTGCGTGTTTACTTCACCCCCTCCTTCTTTGCGAAAATCTAACCGGAATGCCAGCCACACATACCAATCCCTTCCTTTAATCCCAATTGAAGAGTTCCTTGCGCTCCACCCCGAACAAAGCTCAGATGACGAGACGGCGCTGATGACGGCGCGCATAAACCACGAGCGGGCAGAACGGGAGAAGCTCGAGCAACAGCGAGTCGAGCTGCAGAAGCGCAAACAGAAGCTGATCGCTGATAATAAGAAGCGCCGCGAGGACCTGGCAAGCTTGGATAACGACCTAGAAAAGTTTATTGATGTGAGTGGTTGTCTTGCCCTGCCTGCGCTCTCTATCCCGTCTATCTTATAGGGGACTCTTCTGACTCATCCACTTTGCTCATGCCTTCTGCTGTTGCCTATTGCTGACCAAACAAAAAAGGCCGCGAAACCAATCCAGAAGCTCTTTGAAAAAGTGGTATGAGGACTTTTCATAAAAACGCCAGCAGAAACCCCCATTTGGGCAAACTTGTCGCCAAACCCAACTGTGGTAAGTCGCATACACTAGCAAAGCTTCGACTCCGAGATGGGAGTCATCATGTACCGCAGATTGGCGGTATACGGCCCAGTGGCGCCTTGCACACTGGTCTCCGGGACAACCTTTGCTTGGGCCACGTCGACGGTTATCATGCTGGTATTGGCTCGGTTGGTGTGGCTCAGGGTCAGATCTAGCTGGCTCGTCTCTAGACACAGTACTGCTGGAAACTGGATGATCGATTCTGGGGGCAATTTGGTCGGCGCCTTCCAACGAACGTGCTGCCATAGAGCAGCTCACCATAAGATGGCCCAGACACCGCACGCTGTAACAGCAATATGATACCCCTTGAAAAGCCTAGATAGAGAGTCACCGTTTTCTCGCTAGCCTCGTGCACTAAACCCAGCTAGGGACTCAATACAGTCTTTGCTGCGGCAGAGGAAAAACTGAGGACACGGCGAACAGTGTGTGCTAAACTCCTGACCATGTCCAACCAACCCAAGCGCCAATCCCATGTAATTCACGTAAAGTTTGTGTGTAGACCTCCCTACTGTCAATTTCCAGCAGCAAATAACAAAACATGGAACTACTCAACAGTCTGGTATCCCATCCCTTGATCTCGAACGTCTCGTCCGTCAGTCTTTTCTCCCGCTAGATAGTCTCCCACCCGCCATTGTTGATGTCCGCCTCCAACCGGCGACTAATGAGGCTCGGCACACCGTGACTCAGCCAGAGGTTTCTCAGCATTGAATCGTAGCGCTTCTGGTGCAAAAACAACTGGCGGCCGTGGCGAAGGCCCATGTCGGACTCGCCGTACTTGTCAATGTAAGGGGCATTACTGAAGGAGCCCGACATGCGATGGAGGTAAAAGACGCAACATTTGCGGATGTTAATGAAGAGGCCGATGTTCTTTTGGCATCTATTGAAGTACAAGTTAGTGAATTATGTTTGGGGTGGGAAAAGTAATGACATACTTGCGCATATGCTGCTGCGCGCCACCAAGCTGGACCACCTTGTTCCGGCCCTCTTTCAACTCCTTGGTGCAGCACACAGCCTGACTGCAGAATAAGTCACCACAGAATAGGCAGATGGTGGGATCAGTCAGGTCTTTCCCCTTGGTTGGACATTTCCTCCGCGTGCACTCCTCAATGAGTGTATCGTAATTCTTGGGCAAGCCCACCAATTCGAAGATGGCTGGATGGCTAATGACGGCTGAGGGGGGCATTTTGTGGTGCATCGAGTAGAGGCTGTCATCGAGCAACCATGAGGCCAGATGCCTCACCCAACCGCCGACGAGGCGGTGCATCTCATGGGGCCACCCGTATTGGGGGCCGACGGGCGTGATTGAGACGACCATCTCGTCGAATGAAGGCACGCGGAGTGCTTCGGTGAGTCGCTCCAACTCTTTCTGCTCCGGGTTGGGCGATACATGGCTGTTGAAGTCGACGCCAAACTTGACATGTAGCAGGATGACGCATTTGCGGAGGAAAACCAGGGCATACTTCCTCACAAACTGATACCAGGCTGCCAGATTATCAAGCCCAGGCTGGGTGAAAGCCCTATTGTCACCATTCATCTCCGGGGTTTTTCCATGCGTTGCCGTGAGTTGGAGATCCATCTCAGCAAGCCCCTCACAGAACATGGCAAAGTTAGCCAGGACCGGATCCATGTCGGGCGTACGTCGGAGAATGTTCTCCAGCCAGACGGTGGCAGGCATGTTGCGGCCAAGGTGGTACGTGACCCTGCAAAGCTCAGCCAGATAGCAGAGACGGATGAGATGGGCGATGTCCATGTTCTGACTGGCACCCACACCAAAAACACACTCGCACAGGAATACAAAGGGGTCAACAGACAGGATAGGCGGGAATGTGTTGCACGGGTCGACAGAATTATCGGTTTCCTCGGTTATATACTGGGCCACAAAGAGCTGGATATGTTGCCGTTCGCTGTCCTTTCGGTATTCGCTGTCGATCTGGTTCTCTCCAGCATCGCGGAGACCACCCACCGAGATGAAGGACGTAACCGTCTCGCTGAGAATGCGCAACTGGGTAAGAACTTGGTCTGGGATCTTCTCCAAGAAGGCCATGCCGTAATCGGCTTCTACTCCTCGTTGCTGGATTTCAACAGCCGAAATCGAGAACCCGACCGATGCCGCCAGAGAATCACTCCCGTACAGCTCGTTGTTCTCGGTCACAGAGGAACCACGCGCGTGCTGCGAGTGTATGCCATTCCTTGACAGCGTATCCCGGAGCCGGCGGTAAACATTGACGAGCTCCCTCATCATGCTGTTGGAATCAGGAGTGGAGCCCCGGCTTGTCCCTTCGGGCGCCGAGATGACCGAGAACGTTTCGCTGTACGGGGTGCCGGTCGAGATGGAGCGGTTGCCAACGTCAACCCAGGCATCGTCAATCAGTTGCGAGGACCGCTCTGCCAGATTATTCACCATCATGCTCGCCGTGTATGCAGCGAAGCTGTTCTGGACCTGATCCGGCGGCCTGGCAGCCCCGAGCGTGTAGTAGGCAGAGTGCATTTGCTGGAGAATAAAATTGGAGAACGAAGAGGGCGGTACTAGCGCTCCGGGATATGACTCCTCCTGGCCCTTCCAGATAATGGGTAAAAAGGCATTTCCAAGGGCCTTGCAGAGCGGGCAAACAAACTCCAGCCTGTCCGTGTCCTCTGGTGCATGACGCGCGATCTGTTGGCTGTGGCGACGGACAGTGGCCTCGTAATAGGCCTCGAAGCAGCTATAGTGCATAATGTGGCCACAGCCAATTGCGACAGGGCCGGAGCGACACAGATTCGACGGGAAACCCTTGGCGATGGTCTGGTGCTCCGTTTCAAAAATCTCGTGGTTGCGATTGACTTTTTGAACAATCTGCCTGTTCTCGTGAGCAACGCCAAACGGCCGGACGTCCTCGGCCGAGCGATCGAGATTGTCGGGTGTATTGAAAGCTTCCCTCACGAAATCGGGATCCTGGAGGTCGGTCTGCCGAAGTATTTGGCTATCAGTGAAGAAAGCAAAAGTGCCGTACAGTCGACGATCATCCGTATCCTCCTGGCACAGGATGCAAGTCCCCGTTGGGTACTTCCAGAAGTTTTTATGTTCTTCGGCAGGGGGGATATCCTCATCCTCGAGATCATCCATATCCCCCCAGTTGATATCTCCCTGGTTCTCCATGAAGCTCTTTTGTTGTGCTTGGAACTGTGCCATGACCCTGGCTTGACGATCCAGGGCAGCGCGCTTCTTTCTCTCCCACTCCTCATCATTGTTGTTGCTTGCTGGTGAAGCTGTGTTGATGCGGTCGACCGAGAGTCCAAGACGATGGAATGCGGCCTCAAAACTCCGTGGCCTCTTTTGCCTCATCCGCCTAAGGATGAGCGCAACCTTGGGGTGGCAGACCTTGAGAGTGTCCTGCGAGGAAATGACATTTAAAAGCGACACAACGGACTTGGACAGAGGGGTTTCTGGCAAGAAATTGCTCCGGGCCTGAAGTGTAAGCGCGTTTGCAACAAATGACGGCTTCGAAGAGTCATCTTCATCCGCATTGTCCTCCGATATGGCGACGAGGATCAGATGTAGCACAACCTGCAGGAAGGTTTCCACTCGAGTGAGCGGTACTTGCGGCGTGAACCTGCTCGCTACGAGCGGATACAACAAAGAGTAATAAATCACTTGGGCAAAAACGCCTGTGCTGGTAAACTCGGCGAGCCCTGCAAACACCTGAGACGTGATGGGACGCAACTTGGGTTCGTAGACAATATCCTCTAAGGGTTTTCCGGTCTTCTTGGCCATCCACTTCCGCCAGGCTGTCTCCGACTCCTCGCGCTGGTTTTTGTTGTAGTGAGCAATATAGGGGTCGACATCCTCGAGATACTCGGGTTTCAGCTCAAAGGTGCCAATGTCAGTCAGCCCCTCAGGTGGCTTAAATGTTGTCATTTCGTCCAGCAGCCTGTGGAAATCCTCCTGCTCCTGGAACTTGTCTGGAAGCTTGTTGCAGATGTCGGAGAAAGACATGGGCTTGAAGCAGAGGACGTGGGTGATGTCTCTGCGCATCGACGGGACATGCGAACTTACATCCTCCTCAGTCTGCATCAGCGACGTCCGGTCACTGAGAAGGATAATAAGCAGGTGGATCATGTCTTCGACAACATCTAAATGCTGGATGTCATCCTGGGCCCTCGACTTCTGCTCGAAGATACCCTTGACCCACTTCTCCATGCCAAAGCGATCCACGATGGAGGCGAGCACGCGGCTCGGATCGCAAACTACCAGCGCCGTTTGTAACAGAAAGATGTCGCGGTGGTGAGAGACATCGCGCTGTGTGACACCCCGGTATGTCCCAGCTTGGTGTCGCAAACTGAGACCGTTTCGAACCCACATGCCTGCTTTCATCTGGGCAAGCCACGCGCAGACACGAAGTGGGTAGTCGAAGGCAGCCATAAGATAATCCTCAGGCAAGAATTCCCGCCTCGGCATTGTTTTGCGTCCCATAGACCGCGGCTTGACAACGAGTTCCTGGGTTGTGAATGCCAGAAGGGCCCGGAGGCGCTGAATGGGCATGGCCTTGCCGCACTCAACAAGCCACGACAGCGTGTAGTGTAATGCGTGGTGGAAGCTGATGTATTGCTCTTCCACCACGAACTTGACCACACTGAAGGTGTGGCCTGATGTATCGAATTCGAAATCACCAATGATCTTGAATCTGACCTCGTCCTTGATTTCGGATTGGCTGAATCTGTGACGCTCGGCCCCTATTGAGTTGATAATGACGCTCTTGGCCGCGAGGCGGATGGCCCTTTCTACGTAGTGCGAATCCTGTTCCTTGATGTTGCGGAAAGACTCGGCAAATTGCCTACAGAGCCTATTGATTTCGCGGGTGACAAGGGAAGCACTGATCCAGCTATCTGTTTCGTATTCGACGTGCTCACCAACTGCACGTAAGTTGGGGCAAATGCCTTGATGCAACTTGACGAGATCTAGGAATTGCATCATGTAGCGATCTTCAGCTCGAAGATGCTCCTGGACGTTGGGTGAGCCGAAGAGATACTTGAGATCCAGGAAAAAGTGGTACATGCGCCGGTTTGTGACTGAGCCGGTATCAAATGCGAGGACGGCATTGGATGCTACATCCCAGGGGTGTCCAACCTGACGGGTGGTAAGGAAGGTGTAGAGGATGGCCATGAGACTCGTGAGGAAATTACCACGTTCAACGATCTCAGCCGTTATTGAAGGCGTAGTGAGCATCTGCAAGGAGATGTTTATGATAGAGTGGTCAGGCTCCCGGTCGCCGATGAGATATAGTTGCGCAAGTGTCGTGTAGAGACCGGCAAACCTCAGACCGAGGACCCGCTTGAACTGAGGAATCGTCACGACGGTGGAGATGTATAGAGACCGCAAATCGTTGCGGACCTTTTTCCACATCCTCAAGTCAAATAAGATCATCCAGTCGAGGCGGACCCGCTTGAAGAGGTCTTCGGCAACTGGTATGTCCTCTTGTTCGACATAGCCGGCGGGAGTATCGAGCCAGTAGCGGCCAGGGTTCGGGGGTGTGGTTTTCTCTCCCTTGGCCAAACCCGGCGTCTTGGGGATCTCGAGGTGAGCTTTTGCATACACAGTCGGTGCAATTAGAGGCTCGGCAGTGTCGGAGTCAGAGGGCGTGAGTTCCCGTTCCCGTAAGTTGCGGCGGGGAACCGGAGGTGGCGGTGGAGGGGGGTAGCCAGCAGTAGTGGCTTCGCCCCCTTCCAGGGCCGGATCTTGCTCCCAGTCGGGCTCGGGTTCCTCACGAGCATCAAGCATCATGACGTCGTCGTCATCTTCATCCCCCTCTCCTTCATCGTCCATCTCACCGCTCTCGGGCGTATGGTCTCTGTTCTCATTACCGTTGTCATCGTCATCGCTGGCGTCCTCAGCTTGGGTTTCACGACGGGCAGCTTCTCGCGCCTGCCGTAAAAGACGGCTTTGCTGTTCGTAGAAGCTGTTGCTTTCACTCTCCTCACGATCAATGAGGTCCTCGTCGTCGATGCCATCTTTGCCGACGATGGCATGCGTTGCCGGGCTTCCCTTGCGCCACGGCTTGAGCATTTCCTCGCAGACAATGTTCCTCAAGGTCTGGCTATCGTCGCCGACATTGCAGCCTGAGATATCTCTCAACCATTCGATGATGGTCCCGCACATTTGTTCTCTGAACGTATCTCGTGCCGAGCGGATGGTGACGGTGACTCTGATTCTCTCGAGCACCTCGGCAACCTCGAGCAGTTTCTCAATGCTCTCATCGTACATCAGCAGACTTCTGCCGATGGCATCTGTCTCATAGGCCTTGGCTGTGCCGATGGACAGGGTGGTGGCGCAGGCACGAGCGACCTGATCTCTGACATCGATAATAGTGTGCTTCTCGTCGTTCCACAGAAGGACGGCCCATTCGCCTGGTGACTCGGTGTCACCGCCGCAGTAGGTCGATGAAAGCCGTGACATGCGCTCATCCTGCTCGATGGACTCGACCGTCTTTGTCTGGCGTAGCTGCTCGGGCGAGCATGAAATAACGTCGCACATGTAATCGAAGACCCTGCCAATAGTCATGGACATGCTCGCAACCAAGTCCGCAGGCACACCCGTGTCTCTCTCCTTGCCCTTGCCCTCGCCCCCGTCCTCCCACATGGAGTGTATTGTGCAGAACATGGGTCTCTTCCATGCCTCGGGATCGCCGCAGTCGCAGCAACCGCTGTTGCCAGGGGAAATCGAGATCCTGACCATGTGCCCAGTGTGGTCAGTTGCCTCGAAGCATTTGCTGCACAGGCAGCAGGTGTCGTCGGCGCTGCATGTTCGACAAGCATACGAAGCCTCGCCCGATTTGAAAATGTGGCCGCAAGCCTTGCCACGAGCTCCCTCTGTGTATTCAGCGCCCTCAACAGCGCCCTGTGCCTCTTTTAGTTTCAAGGTCCCGCCTCGAATGGGTCCGCCCGTGGGGAAGAAGAGCTGCATGTAATCGGACCTCCCAGCGGCCATGGACCAGAATAGGCTCCTCAGGAGGTCGTTCGCAGCCTCTTCGGTGTAGCGGTAATTGTGACGGCGGGGCAGCTCTAGGAGCAGCTGGCAGAGCTGCCGCTCCTGCGTTGACATTTCTGCCTCCATTATGGATAGAGGCCTAGAATCGCCACAGACCGCTGTCGCTCGCTTCAAAATTCCATACGGATTAGGATCCTGTTCGCCTTTGTGAGAATGCGCGGATCAGATGCAGCAAGTTCTGCCCTGGAGCCCGGGTTGTCAGTGGAAAGGTAGTGCCTTGAGACGTGAAGTATCTTTGACGGCGGGGAGAGCTGGTAGCGGGGTCGTACACTGGCCGCGTAGGTAATGACCTTGAGAGTGGCGGTGACAACACCTTGGTGACGGGAGAATGGACTATATCTTTAGTTATCTTTTTTGTAAACTAGGTGAAGGCGCATGCATCGCTGTGTGGCAGTTGTCCTTGGGCAAAAAAACTGAAAGGCTGCTTGCGTAAAGTGCAGCGTGTGAGAATGGTATGTAGATTATTGATCGGGCTCCGATAATCACATCGTATGGGTGGGGTTGCAGCGCTTGGGTTTGCCGCAGATGGCAGGCCGCCTCGGATTTTAGTGGACGGTGCCTACAACCAGTGGAAAGTGGGCGTATCAAAGACAAAGAACTTGGATAGCTGCTGCAGATGGCCATCTACTAATCTGCTAGCTGGAAAATAGTGAAGTTATACATTATTCGCTCCGGGGGGCCACTAATCGAGCGTGGGAGAAAGATTTGCCGTGTTCCAGCAGCAAGCAAACTAAAATCCAAAACAAGCTGTCCGTTTGCACGGTTCGTCGATTCGATTGATGATGAATGCTCTATCCCTCTGCACAGCGCCAGAGCCTCCTCTGGACTAGAATATACACATCCGGGGCCATCGGACCCAAGGTGAACAAAGGTGCGTCTTGTAGCGTCTGGTATGCCGTCTCTGGTCACAAGAGCCAGCTTACTCCTCCTCTGTCTCGACATACTTGTGTCGGATGTCCTTCCATTGGCGCTACGTCCCGGTCAGCAAGCTGTCAATCATATGTGGCTTGCCGTATTAAGTCATACCCCGCGGTTGTGGTTGTCCCAGATCTTGTCCATCCTCCCGTTGAAGAACCTAAACAATGTTCAGTATCTTGTCGACAGTAAATCAGCTGCAGTCGGGTGGGGGAGAGCGTACATCTCGTAGGCGAAGGCTCCGGCAAATACTGTGCCTAGCATGGTGTAGTTTTTCCGGAAGAAGATGCTGGAGAGGCCATGTTAGCTTGGGTAGTCGACTGTCGTCGGGACTGTAGGGACTTGCTTGTAGAGGGACGAGTTTGCGAGAGCCTGCGAGGCACGCGGTTAGGCCAGCCGCCCTCAATTTGTTGTGAATTCCATAATCTCACCATTTTTTTTTGGGGGGGGGGGGGGGATTATCAAGCCTCTTGCGGGTCAATTGAGAGTCTTTTCGCGGGCAGAGAGTTGGCGATCTTGCAAAACGATGTTTTTCGCGATAGGTTGAGCTGGGCAAAACTGATTGGTCCATTGCCGGAAAGACTGCAAAGCCCTGCGGAAGCATCCAGCGGCGTTTTGATTGGCCGAAGCTTCATAGTGGAGACGGGCGTACCTTGACACTCTCCCCTCCGGCCCATTTCGCGCCACCCCGCCAAGGGTTATCGCATCACTCGTTCGCGACCTCGCAGAGCGCTCGCCCTACGCTCTCTGGTCGCCGAGTCAGTGCAGGGTTCTCTTTCTACTCAACCCTTCCGTCTGACCCTTCGAATCACATACGATGCCATCGCTACCCTCTAATTCTGGCATTGTCACCGACGAAGCCAGCGGCGAGCGACACATTCCCGAATCGGTTCGCGCTGACGGCACTACAAGAAAAGCGATAAAAATCCGTCCCGGTTACCGCCCGCCTGAGGACGTCGAAGTCTACAAAAATCGCACGGCTGAAACATTCCGTAGCCGAGGAAAAGGCCCTGTTCCCGGAGCCGAAGTCCTAAAGGACGACAAGCCAGCTGTTGCCAGCGCCGCCGCGAATAAAAACGCAAAGCGGCGCGAGGCGCGCAAGAAGGCAAAGGCTGCCGACGGTGAAAAGACTACGACCGGTAATGACACACCGGTTCCCCCCGCGGAGGAGCTCGACCCGGAAGTAGAACGGGAGAAGAAGGCAAGGAATCTAAAGAAGAAGCTGAGACAAGCCAAGGAGCTTCGAGACAAAAAGGATGGTGGAGAGTCGCTGCTGCCCGAGCAGATTGCCAAGGTTATCAAAATCAATGAACTCATTCGAGAGCTTGATGCTCTTGGTTTTGATTCCGACGGAGAGCCAAAGAAGGCGGGAGCTGCGGCGGCTGGTGACCAAGCGAGCTGAGCGATCCCGACACTCTCATCGGAAATACTGGATTGGATGTCAGTCCACCGAAGTGCCTACTACTACAACTTGATCACCAGACATATGCTTTTGGAACCCGGGCCTTATGTTTTGGGGGAATACCACCCCCCCTGGAAATCTCCCAGCTCGCTGGTTCGACCGCGGCCAACAGGCCACTCCGCAGTACTTCCTACCGCATACGAACTTTGGAGTCACTTGCGAAGGTAAATCTCCTGGTTTGGAGTTCTTGCGACAATTCTGACAAAGGTCGCTGCTCGATGCGAGTTTACGTCGACCACACCAGAGGGGGAAATATAAGAAGGGCACGTATCATGCTCTCCGATGGGCATCTGTGTGGGAAGCCCAAGATATGCTATGTGCGTCGGCCATAGTGACGGGGTATCAGTGGTCTATATGTGGACGTGTATGCTATGATACAATGGTTATACAACTTGCGGCAGTCTTACATGACTATGCCTGGGTTTTCACGCCCTCTACGGGCGACTCGGGAACAAAAGTCTGCGGTATCAATCCTTCGGCCATCTTAATGGCACCTTCCATATCACCCTTGTTGAATTGGAACAGACCCTGGATGGCCGCGGTCGACGTGTAACGAGGTGTCACATCAGGGTCTTGGCTATGGCCAAACAGACCAAGCTCGTCGAGTCGCTGGAGAAACCTCTGGCATCCCTTGCCGCCCTGATCAATGTCTCCATAGTATCGATTCCACATCTCTGTCGCTTGGTATCGTGTAGCCTCACCGATACGAACCATCATGTCTACACGACCAGGCCGTCTGAGGGCTGGATCCAGGCGTTCCACATGGTTGGTGGTGAGAAACGCTATCCGGTCCTCACCAGCGGCTAGACCATCCAGCGCGTTAAGCAGACCAGAATACGTCACAGTAGGCCCACTGTATCCATCCTGGTCCCTCTGTCGCCGATTGGCAAAAGCCGCATCGACATCTTCGAGGAGCAGAATACTCTTCTCAGGTAGTTGAGTGAGAAGTTGCGCCAGTAGGTCATCCGTAATGCCCACCTCGCTCAGGTTGATCATGGCCACGCTGTAATCCAGCTCCCCAGCAAGAGCTTGTATGAACGACGTCTTGCCAGTTCCGGGGGGCCCATATAGCAAATAGCCCCGACGATAGGGGACGCCCCGGTCCGTATACCACTGCTGTGCAGTCAAAAACTCCTTGACGTCATGAACGATGCGCTCCTTGACTCCCTCATCAAGGATTACACTCCCGAGCGGGCGCTTGAGGCGGGGTTTTCCGAGCGGCGCCCACTCCATGCGTCTCGCTGTGTACACGACCGTCTTGCCCTCGTGAAAACGCTGTGCCAGCGAATGCGCCTCGGTGAAAACCTCGCCGAGGATATGGCGATGTGCCCACAGCAGCGTCAGCGTGAGTGTCTCGTGAGGCTCGCCTGTCGCGGTATTCATGGTGCTGACTTTCTCACGATTGACGGCAATGTACACACCCGGGCGGTGCCGTACCACATGGCGTCCGTAACCGGGCTGGACACGGAAGTCGGCATGGGTGCGGCCTTCGTTGCTGGAACGGCCCGGGTCAATGGACTTGGTCGTGGTCGTGATGGCCAGGCTGCGCAGGCGTGTCAGCCGTCGCGCCAGAAAGCCTGCATTGTCCCGTGGCTGGGCGAGCCACTGCAGGACCCATGGGTAGGAAGGGTCACGCTTGCTGATCTCAACGTTGACGAGCATCTGGCGGCGGAGAAGTGAAGCACCACCTATTGCTGCTCTTCGTCCGAACGCAGCCGCGGCACCGAGCCCTGCGAGTCCGATACCGCCAGCGAAAACGGGGTTATTGAACAATTCATCAAGGTTGAGGATTGATTGCACCGTTAATGGGGGCGTGGAATGCGTCGACATTTTGAATTACTCCATGGCTCGCTCGGTGACGTAGGCAAGGGTTTTTTTTTGTCGCCGGCGATCTGATCACAGAGTCGTAGTGGGGCAGGCGGATCGCTGAGCTTCCAGCGCAGCCAGAAAGCTGTTTCATCGAGGCGCACACGGTGAGACAGATTATCTACGCCGTCCAAATGCGCGTCGACCCATATTAAAGTCAAATCCATGAAAGAACTTTAACTAGCAGTAAAGCGCTTTTGTGAGATATGATCTCGGCCAGGCAATAATTGCAGAAGTAGGGTTAGGGTTGTGGCCAACGCTCGGCTTCAAGAATACCACTCTCCTGGCGAATATTGTAAGAACTACCTGTAAAACATTGAATATACATAGATGGCAGGTATGCCATTCTCAATTCCCTCCAGACCGACCCTCCAGTTCCAAATCTAACCTAATCTCCTAGGCTTCGGGCTCCTAGTTCCACCAAACTTGAGCCTCGTCGAGTCTGAAACACGAATAATCTTGCCTCGTAACATCTTTCCCTCATTGCCCAACAGAACCTTTGTCACGGCTTCTCTCCCCGGCCCAAAGCCCCGCAAGACAACCTCCAGCTTGTGCATTGTCTTGACAACACCCATCTGATGTAACTTGTCGATAGCGTAAGCTCCAAGCTGATACGCCGAGTCGTAGGAGCCTCGGTTCGACTTCCTGAAGCCAAGATTACCGCACGAGAGGGATATTATGGCGTCTCGGTTCGGTTTTGTGACGGTGACGTGTGTATTGTGTTTCGTACTGTAGATGTGGAAGTGGTATGGCTCCTCGCTCTGGTCAAGGCTTGTATTGATTTCATCGCCAAATCCGTCCAGTGTATTACTCCCAAAACCTTCATTTGAGCCTGCCAGGATAGTCCTGCTGAGTTTATCCAGTGCGGTAGACCTAGAACCGTTGAGCGAACCGGCAATGCTTGAGAATGCTCGAGTACATGCATATCGGGGCTTCGAAACAGTCTGGAAGAGGTCCCGCGCCAGCAGGCGCGGTACCATAAATCGGCTCATGGCTGGACAGCAGTCGCAATTACCACCAGCGCAGTCGTGATTCGATTCGAGTGATTGACCGGGTCGGGTTGCAGGCGGTGGAATCCTGGTATAAGGTCATGTTTAGTCGTGGCCCGTTCCGCGATGCTCCAAAAATTTTAGTGGAGGCAAGCAGCCGGAACTTGCCGGGTCACGCCAAGGTTTGGCGGCAAAAAAAAATCGGGGGACCGTCTTCGGTCTCGGTGCAGTCGGCGTGAAGTTCATCTGCGTAAAAAAACCAAAGAAAAACTGGGAGCTGTCGACAACATCCCTTTGTCGGCCGCTCATTTCCAGCACCGTAAATTTTTCCTGCTGGGGGAACGCGGCCCTTCTCTCTCATTAAGATGATTTGCTTCAGGCACACTCAAAGGATGTCGGGCGCGCCTTTTCGAGATTCGCTTCTTCGCGGCTCCGCCAGGCCGACTGTGCAGCTCCGGCTTTTGTCAAGTCAAGTCAATAACACCAGCAATGCCCGGCCGACAGCCACATCAATGCCCATAAAGCTGCTACTACCTCTGCGACCACCCTTCCTCCCAAGCACAATAAATATCAAGAGTATCACGCCATTTTTGCGACCCTTCCACATCTCGCCGCGGGCACAATCCGAGGAAAAGAACGCAAACGTGCAGGAAGAGACCACAGAGAAGAAAGAAACACCGGAATCCGAGGCAAAGGAAGACGCCAAGGGAGAAGGCAAAGAGGGCGAAGAGAGGTCGGACAAGACGAAGGAAAAGAAGGAGGACCTCCCTCCCCCTCCTCCCCATGGCGACAAGACTCCTTGGCAGGTCTTCATGGAGACCATGCAGACCGAGTTCAACCAATCCAAGGAGTGGAATGATTCGACCAAGGCTCTAGCATCTTCGGCTCACGAGCTTGCAGAGAGCGAGACCGTTCGGAAAGCGCGGCAGGCGTATGAGGCTACCTCCGGGGCTGTCTCATCCACGGCTGGCAAGGTCGCAAAGACAACAGCCCATGCCATCGGCAAGGGCGCTCAGTGGACATGGGAGACACCGGTGGTTAAAGGCGTGCGGAAGGGTGCCAACATCACCGGCGAAGTTCTAGACAAGGCCACCAAACCAATCCGGGAAACAGAAGCTTTTCAGAATGTGAAGAACGTTATTGACGATGGGAGTAGCTCTAGATATGGTGGGTGGGTAGATAAGGAAGAGCGGAGGAGGAGGCGGGAGGCCCTGGAGAAACAGAACGGCGGCAAGGCCGCGGAGATTCTCCAGGAGGACCCTGAGTGAGTACACAAGCTTTCTGCGAGAAAAATGTTTGAATTTAACTAACACAATTAGTGCTGGAACCAATGTCACACTCCACAAGGATGCTGCGTGGAAAGAGGCCTGGAGGGAGTTTAGGGACTCGAATAAGTTCGTCCAGGGCGTCTTTGGCATGAAGAACATTTACCAGGAGTCCGAGAATCCTCTGATTTCTACCGCCCGGAGCATCACCGACCGTGTAGCTGGCTTCTTCGCGGAGAACGAAACAGCTCAAGTCATCAAGAGAGTTCGGGCCATGGACCCTAGCTTCCAGATCGAGCCATTTCTTCGGGAGCTCCGGGAATACATTCTCCCTGAGGTTCTTGACGCCTACGTCAAGGGTGATGTTGAGACCCTGAAGCTCTGGCTCTCGGAAGCTCAGTACTCGGTCTATGAAGCCCTGACCAAGCAATATCTCCAGGCGGGTCTCAAGTCAGACGGACGCATCCTTGACATTCGAGGTGTGGACATCCTCAAAGCCCGCATGCTTGACCCAGGTGAGATTCCAGTCTTTATCATTACCTGCAGGACGCAAGAGGTACACGTCTATCGCAACGCCAAGTCAGGAAAACTAGCTGCGGGCATGGAGGACAAGGTCCAACTTGTTACATACGCCATCGGCATTACTCGGATTGCTGAGGACGTCAACAATCCCGAGACACGGGGATGGAGGTTAATTGAGATGCAAAAGAGCGGCCGCGACTACTACTAATCTTACACATACCACTTGAGGCAACACGGCTGAGTTCCAGGCTGCGTGGCTCGCATCGTCGTCTATTTGTTTGTGTTCACTGTGTTTGGATAAGGGACGGAAATGTATTGTACGAGTATACGGTACCAGGAATCTGCCCTGGTCACTCCAAGATGGCTGGGGGGTGGGAGTTTTTGTCTGGTTTGATGTATAGAGAGGCTCGGGAGCTGGCGCTATTGAGCATTTGCATCTATCTACAACACTACTCTGGCTGAGGTGACGAGGAGGTCAAGAAGAGGAGGTTTTCGTTTTTGAAAAACTTCCATGTAACATTGTACGGTAATAAAAAAAACTCGAGGGGTATATTCTTTCAACATCATGTGATGGAGGGCAGCGGGCAGACAAAAAGCAACTCCTCATCTGAAATAAAAATCGGGCACTTGTGATAATCCCCGAACTATTCCCAGTGCACACCTTCCCTCTTCCGAGGGACACAGCTTGTGACGGAATGACACCTCAAAACAGGCATACTCCCCTCGTAGCAGAGGATCCAGGCCTAACCTTGGGATAGTGACGGTTATGTGCTAACTGCTTCATACTTTGGACTCACCCAACAAATGCTCTGTATGGTGCGTCTCGAATGAGCACATCATGGCCATCATTGCTGCCTACTGTCTCTAGCGCAATCCCCACCATCTTTTCTCCCCCTGTTTGGTCGAATAGGATGTCAATTTTATAACTAGCCATGCAAGGGGCATAAAGGTCAATGCAACAACTTGAAAACCCGGGGCGTAAAGGTTAAGCACACAGTTGATTCGGAACAACCAATCTCATCCTTTCACACCACTGGAGGGTTTCTTTTTGGGGGGGTGTAATTTTTTTTTTAGTTAAATTTTTTATTTCACAGAAGGCTAAGCGCCTAACAAGGGCCTCATTTGATGACTCCAGTGTGATCTCCTTCCAGAATGAAGAAGGTAAACATCGGGAATTCTCACCTTAAAGCTGAGCGTACCAAGTTCATTACGTGGGTTCCTAGGATATACTCGTCCTAGAAGTGAAGTTGACTGAGGAAGAAAGCACGAAAAAGTGTACCTGACCACCTAATGAAAAATACTGGCACCGCTGTAATCGTCGCAGCCTTACGTTTCGGGCCAACGAGCGTCTTGATCAGTGAGGATGACGCGTAGGCAGCGAGATACGCAATCCCCAGGATCTTTACTCTTTTTCCTTCTCCCCATCTTCCCCTTGCTCATCCTTCCTCCTAAACTCCTCCCTCACCCCCATCAAGACCTTGCCCAACAGATTCTTTCCCCATCTATGGCGGTTCGCCTCCGCCTTCACCGCCCCGAATCCAACACCCCAAATCCGATCCATCGGGCTCGTCTCCACTATCTCCCGCTCCCCTGTCGCCATCAACAGTCCCTTTAGCGTCAGCGGCGCCACCAACGGTGCTTCGCTGTTCACCCCGCACCGTAGGCCATCCTCGCTCACGGCCCGCGTGAACTTGTAGATGGTTCCTCTCCGGACAATCTCCTCGCGTTGTGCTTGCCATACTTGCTCGTCGAAGGGCGTGACTTGACGGCCGAGGGATTTGACCTGACGAGGGTGGGAGGCGGCGAGGATTTTGGCGCCGGTGGTGTGATCGGAGAAGAGGAGGGCCTTCTGGTACATCATATAGCTGGTGATGTCATATCAATACAGATAGTACTCAAAGGGGGCGGGGGAGCATACTGCTCGGCGGTGTGATAGACTACTCCGTCGGGATCGGTAAAGTCACAGAAGTACCATTGAGAGAGCCATCCTGTCTTGGGCTCGGTTTCACGCCAGAAAAAGATGGGGCTTTTGGAGCGGCTGGTGTTGGCGAACTCTTGGGTGAGCCCAGGCGGAGAGGTGGAAATTGAGGGAGATACCGTGGGGCGTTGATATGGCTGTTTGGATTGTCTGGTCTCCCTGGCCTCACTGGCGTCCTTCAAGTTATTTTTCCGGCTGCGGGTTGTCGCTGGCATTTTGGGCGGGGACCTTGAAGGGCTGTGGAGACTTTGTATTTGCATCCAACGAGTTTCAAGTCGACTTGTCTAGAGTCAATGTCAATGATGGTGTCTAGAGAGGTGACCCTGTGATCTTTTAATATGCAAGTGAAACCAAAGCCAAGTCTTCTAGCAAGCCTGTTCGCCGGTGACTCAGTCTTTCTATATGCTCCGGGGCAGCTATTGGTGTGCATTCCAGGGGCTGAAGCAAACAGGGATCGACTGGAGGTTCAGCTTCAGAGCCTCAGCCTTCGCGTGAGGCTGTGTACTACATCAGCCTTCCCCTCACCCCCGTTTCCAGCCATTAACTATTGGTCGACGCATACACCATTTTACATAGTACTGTTTTTTTCCCCCTCAAAAAGCTGCCTAACAAGGGGCCCGCTTGACACCTATGGTGTGAAGCGAAGCGCGTAAAGTTCATTATACCATTCTACCGCGGGGGGGGGGGTTAATTAAAATCTACCTGACAAGTGCCCCAGTTGATACCTCTTTAGTGTAATGTTCTTCAAGGATCAAGAAGGTAAATACAGGGAATATTTCACCTAGAATCGAAGCGCATAAAGATCATTTTTTACCTAGGGACCTGGTATGTACCCTTCAGTGGAAGTGAAAAGTTCTTTTTATAAATAAAAAAACCGTAGAATGGTGTACATGGGGACGTGGTATGCGCTTGCCAGAGAAGTGAAAAGTCCTGGTTTATGGGGGAAAAAACTGTAGAATGATATAAACCTCCCTGTATATGAATTATGTGTTCTGACATCCAATCGAGACCGAGCGGCGTGACTGCCGTGTCTCCATTGTAAATCTGAACCTGAAGGGTTAGGGTTCTCTCAACCTCACCCAGTCATTTTCGTGTTTGGTGACTGGCCTAGACAATCTTGCCCGTCATCATAGTGTGACGAGTGCCCAAATCCCAAGCCTTGGGACATTTGGCGTCACCGCCATTCTCTTGGGCTGTGCTCGCCAGCGCTTGAGGCGCCATAGCTCCTACCCTTTGAATCAGAACACCCCGCGCAGCCGCGAGGCAGCGGCAAATGTTCCGTCGCGTCAGCCAAGATCCGAGACCACCAGATCTCAGCCATCCGCAAACGCCCATTGTTTGGGCTAAACTCGCAGAGGGATCACTGCCCATTATTCATCCGTCAGGCTCTGCTGCAGCGCTGAGAAATCCCGCGACGCACATTGGCTGTTGAGCTGTTCTGTCTCCCGTGTTTTCGACCCATTGGGCCTAAATCGGAACTTGTTGAGTCCAGAACAGGTCCTGTCTGCGTCTTCCACGACCGAGTTTCCACTCTTCTGGGATGCGGAAAACCCGGGTTTTGAGCAGCACTCGAGCCAGCAGTTGACGCATACCACACTCGATCGCATCTGCATGATACCCATGTGCTAAAATACAGCGATTGGTCGACGCATGCTGGCTATCAGTTCTCTGATTTTGGCCCTGGCAAGACAAACGATCTCGATCTGAAGGTCCTGGCTGTGCTTGTGCTCCGGTACTTCGTAGCCTTGCCCGCCTTGTTTCGTCTGATTACTCCTGTGTTCAGTTAGTGCTCCAGCGGGGTCAATCCGAACTTGTTGTGTTCCCCGGAAATCGTGGCCGATCCAGATCCCTTCGCTGGAGTAGCGTGGCAGGCAGATCTCAAAGTATGGCTTGGCAATAGGACGGGACCGGGCCTCACTGGCACCGCGTGAGGGCATGTCGTGGACGTGTCGTGGATGCGTCGACGAGAAAGGGCCCCCAGGATTTCGCGGTCGAAGCAAGTGGAGCAAGGTGGGATTAAGCTGCCCATCTTGGGGCGCACGCCACTATCACACAGCAGATCAGAATTGACTGCGTCCTGCCAATTCCCTTTTCGATATTTCCAAAATGCACTATTCCACCAATCGACAAGCCGGTCGAGCAACCCATCGCAATGGCACACCTCTGCGACGGCCGTCCAATGGGAGCTGGTGGCTGCCTCCCTCTAGCCCTGCCCGGGGCATTATCAGCCCGCGATATAGGATGGCTGCAGCATGCAAGGTCGCTCTCGCAACCTCAAACCTCATCGACCCTGTTGCTTCCCATGTCACACGACTGTGGTCGATCCGATCCGACCTGATGAATGTCTCTCTGCCGTACCGCCTCCGCCGGTATGAAATTGAACTCCGGAGACAAGGAGTTGCGGAGATCTGGGTAATTCAGCCGCGCCGCCCTTCCCCTCCAATTTTCATTGCGTCGTACAAAGTAGATAGAGGTCGGCGACCATCTGACCGACCTGGCGGAGATGCCACAAGTGTTTGGTAGCGAGGTGTCATGTGGAGCAAGAGCTGGCTGGTGGTACCTAGCCCGAGTGGAGGGGACCAGGGACAGAAAAGAAGCGGGCTACAACCCAACTCTTTTCACGGATGGAGTGAAGAGCCAACGAACATCCATCGGGCGCTGAGAATGAACAGAAATGGTACAAGTAGCTTACCTATGCACTAGTTACCGAGAACCTCTCTAGTCTCGGCTGCCGCGGTTGGGAAGTCAACAATTCATCTGTTTCAAAAAGCAAACAAACGGAAAGAAACCGAGCTAAATTTCACATTCCTGTTTTGGACGTAAGACATGCACCGCCTTTCGTTGCTTTTTCTCCCACCAGGAGGCGCCATTCGCCCAGGGACGACGGATGTCACCAGTCATACCCTTGTACACCATCGAGCCTTGATTCCCGCCCGTGTCTTTTGAACCACCGGCGGGCAAGGATCCGACCATCTCGACGGAAAAGAGGGGGGAAGGAGAGAGAAAAAGAAAACATATGTCTTGGCCCAGGTGATTGTTCCTTTTTATGCTCTTCAAATTCCCTAATTTCATGACCGGCAGGCTCGGGGCGGGCGCTTAGCCTGAGACACCAGATGCGGTAACGGCATATGGAGCCGCTTCGCTGCCGGCCAACAGCAGCAAACCTCATCAACAGAGCGCCGCACTCGGGCCTTTGACGTGGGACAAGCACTCGAGGTGAACACTCTCCGGCCCGGGCATGGTAGCATCGCTATATTATCCATAATAGAGACACGCGGTTTGGCCCTGCGCGTTTGCGGCAATGCTGGCCGGGACAATTGTTGAACAAGAACAAGTTACTTGCTGGTGCGGCTGTGCCTTGTGGCTGGAACCCGGTGTCGAAGGCCCGGGATGAGGTGCAGAGGCGCGCTCGAGGGAGGAAAGTTGCCTGCCCGGTTACCTGCAGCGAGAGCTTGGCTGGGAGCGGGGGGTGGAGGGCACCCTCTGCGGATACCGAGATACGGGGCCGGGATTACCACACCAACTCACCAACTCCGCTAGCGCAACCCACACCGTCTCTTCTGTGAGGAAGGCACGACTGCCCAGGGATCACGAGAACCCCAGAGGCTGCTGCTTTTCTGGCTTTCGCCGGGGCGGTTGCCCGTCTCACACCAATTCGCTGCCCGGTCCCCCCACCGTCAGGTCGACGGGGCGGACGCAGCAGCTTTCAAGGTTCCAGGTTGTTGTCCGCAGCCGCAGCCCGACGAGGGTCCAAGTCTTGTCACTTTTTGTGGCTGGAATCCATCCTCTCTCTCGATGGACATGCGGACTAGCTTTTTCCCAACTTCTTCTCTTCCCACATCCTCATCTCAAACCAAGGCGCATTGGTCAGTCTTCTTCCGTTCTTCGGACACGGATCGAGACAATCCACGACCAAGCGACGTGGCAGCGAGACCTCTGTCTCGCTCGCTCCCGCCTCCCTGTGTGACGGATCGCCGCCTTCCAACTCCCAACGTCTCTCTGTCTCTTATTCACTCGTTTCTTCTTTTTACTCCGCTCTCATCTGGTAGACGCTTGGTGCCGATTTGTGATCCAACCTCCAAACACGCAGCTTGGCCACCCAAGTACCTCGTCCAGCCCCAGGCATCGGCATTTGAGTCTACTCTTCGCTTCTCCCTCTCTCCTCTCATCGTTGTCGTTCTTCCTCGATAGTCGTCTCACAAACCCACGTCGAACCAGCGCCGCCAAGCCTGGGTGGATAGTTTCCTAGGTAGTCCCGTTTGCTCTCGACTGCCAATTGCTGCTGTCACGGTTCCTGCATGAGCAATTCGTGACAAACGGCCAACCCTGTAGCCAGAGCACGAATATCCCTGGTCCCGCCACGCATACTTGGTACCCAGCACCTTGCTGGTCCTGCTTTCTCCAGCCTCGGGAGAAATTCCACCTGTCCAGCGGTACTCGGTTCTGACAACACGTACAAGTGCGACGTCACGCCAACTGAGAAAAGCCACCTGGTCGCCTCGGGTCACTTGAGTGGTAAAAGCAGCTGTTTGCGGCACCCTGGTGACGTCTGACTGACTTGTCCAACGAGATATCAGAGAACGTTGTTTCGGTTTCTTGGTTGTGAGGTATCGCCGCTTGAGTAGTGGTGGCAATCGATATTTCAAGATTTGCCGAGGGGTCGGCGCAGGAAGTCGGATACCGAGGCAGCAAGGTTCAGGTTATTCCGCGGGATATTATTTTTGCTCTTTTCTCTAACCTTTTGCTTTGGACGTTGTGGCCACAAAGGTTGTGGACCCCTTCAGTCAGAAGCCGTAGAGGTGCTCAAATCTTATCCGGTCTTGTCAACCTTGCTGGCTGACCCGAATTTTGTTGAGGCGTGGCGAACGCAGTTGCCTGGCTGTCCACTTTCAAGCCAAATCCCCTTTTCCACAGCTTCAAAGCACAAGGTGTCAATTTCCGTCGCAGTTGACGAAGCGTCATTGGCAGCCCGAGGCTCTGGGAAGGATCGATTTGCCTGTTGCACCGCCTTGCGTTGGCGTTTCTTCCCGCACATTCACACCCACGCGCATTACCCTCTCGAGCTTATTATATCCCGTTGCAGCTTGCAGGTTACCACGGAGGCCGCAAAGAAAGGGAAAGAGGCAACCGGGAAGCAATTGCTTTACTTTTTGAGACCATTCGTCACAGCAAAACGCATTCCAGTCTCGAGCACTGCCAGACCAGCATTTTCCCACCAACACCAACAAACACGGACAAAACCTCGTTTCGGTCGCTGCGAATCGAACCACGACGCCAGAAAAACAGCCGCATACCAAGACGCCTACTAAACACCCCCTGGGGGCGGACGAAACGTTATGCCAGGGGCTTTCGACACTGGCGAGGTCAGCCTGGCCTCGGGTCCGGCCCTGACCAGCTTCCATTATGCCTTTCCCATCACCGTCTTCGTCTACTACATCGTCACGTCGGCCATTGCCGTCTGCACTCTGCAGACTAAGTCCTCGGAGGAAGCCCATGGCCGGCAACGACTCATCCAATGGCTCCTTCTCTTTGCCGTGCTGAGTTACCTGGCCCAACTCGTCGGCCTGCTCGCCGAAGCCATCATCAAACACACGTTTCCACTGGAACAGGATATGATCATCTGTCTGCTTTCGTGTATATTAGTTTTTGGCGTCGAATTCGCGGGCCTAACTGACACACCAAATCCCGTCTGGCACCCCATAGTCGGATCCATGACGCTCGCTCTGGTTTTTGAGCCCATCATCGCCGGCCTCTCCCTGACGGATAGGTTGCCAGGTCCCCTTACTTCGATGGAAATATTTGAAGTGTCAACCTCTGCCCTCCGGTACCTCGCATTCGCCCTGTCTATACTGTTTTACTTTGAGGTAGCTGGGTCCACAAAGAAGGAAGAGGGAACCGATAGTGAACGACAGAGCTTGCTCCAATCCGCAGAGGAGAACGGCCAAAAAGCGGACCAGGCCAATGGAGAACGGCCAAACGGCTACGGCGCAGCCACCGATGCCGACTCGAACGCCACAACGGATGCTAACCAAACTACTGCAAGTACCGAAACGGCAGAATCCCCTTGGGAAAAGCGCCAGCGGGAGGCCAGGGAACAGATGGAGAAGAGGCTGAAGGAAAAGGGGAACTGGTTCACGTATGCCAAAAGCTTTTTGGTATGTTTGTCAGACCCAGCCTGTGTGTATGCTCGATGCTAATGCGCAAACGCAGATTTTCGCACCCTACATCTGGCCCGTCAACAACCGCCGTCTTCAGATCCGAATTGGCCTCGTCGGGCTTTGTCTGCTGAGTATGAACGTGGTCAACGTCTTGATTCCGCGGCAACTGGGAATCCTCAATGACAGCCTGAATGGCCAGAACCATTATAACCCTTGGATTCAAGTCTTAATCTTTGGCGGCCTGAAGCTTGTGGCATCGGAGGCCGGGCTCTCCCTCCTGCGCCAGTGGCTCTGGATTCCCGTTGAGTATTACTCTTACGATGCTATGAGCACAGCAGCATACTCGCACATTCTCAACCTATCGTCTGACTTTCACGATTCCAAGAGTTCGTCAGACATCATGATGGCCATAAACTCGGGCCAGAACATCTCGAACATACTGGATTCGATCTGTTTTCGCGCCATCCCAATGCTGATTGACATGGTGGTCGCCTTCATCTATCTCTCGGTTACCTTCGGACCTTACGAGGGCTTCATCACTATTGCTACCTCGACGATTTTCATGTATATCGCCACAAGCATGATTGCGCGGCTCAAGGAGGCACGGAAAGGGGAAGTCAGCGCCTGGTTCGAGGAACACTATATTCGCCAGGCTGGAATCCAAGGTTGGACGACCGTCACCTGCTTCAACCAGATCCAACACGAAGAGAAGCGATATTCGGGCGCGGTTAGAAACCGCGTGTCGAAATCGCAGCTCGTTCAGCTCGGTTACATTCTGTCGTATGCCTTCCAGTTCCTCGTCCTGTTGTCGGGACTCCTAGCCGGAGCGTTCCTCGCCGTCTACCAGGTGACTCGGGGCTCCGCTACCCCAGGCGATTTCATTATGCTCCTGACCTATTGGGCACAACTTGTTGCTCCGCTCGGTTTCTTCGCCGGTCTAGGCAAGAGTATATCTAGGGACCTCATCGGCGCCGAGCAGCTGTTAGAGATAATGCAGACGAAGCCGACAATTGTGAACAAGGAAGGGGCACCGCCTCTCGAGTTTGCTGGGGGTCAGGTTACCTTCGACAAAGTCTCCTTCTCATACGACAAGAAAAAGCCAATCCTCAAGGACATCAGTTTTACCGCAAGTCCCGGGATGACAGTGGCCTTTGTTGGTGCCACTGGCGCTGGCAAATCGACTATTCTCAAACTCCTTGACCGCTTCTACGATGTCACTGAGGGTGCCATCCTGATTGACGGCCAGGATATCCGAGATGTGAATCTTTCCAGGTAGGTAAACACGATTTCTATGGGTTGGTTTACGCCTAATTGACATTTGAACTCAGTTTGCGCAATCAGATTGGAGTCGTTCCTCAAGCTCCGGTTCTGTTCGATGACACGGTTATAAACAATGTCCGGTATGCTAGGCTAGATGCAACAGACGAGGAGGTCTATGAGGCTTGCAAAGCGGCCAGTATCCATGAGCAAATCTTGGGATTCTCTGATGGTAGGTTCTGTTGTCTCGGAGAAGAATCAAGGGGCTGACTCTGAGCTGCAAAGGCTACCAAACCCGCGTTGGAGAGCGGGGTATAAAGTTATCCGGCGGAGAATTACAGCGCGTGGCGATTGCGCGCGCTATTTTGAAGAAGCCCGCCATTGTACTCCTGGATGAGGCGACAAGTGCTATTGACACAGAGACGGAGCACAGGATCCAGGAGGCTCTGCGAAGACTCTGCCACGGCCGCACAACCTTCATTGTCGCGTAAGTCTTTCACACCCATCATGATTCGGAACCTGACTGACAGTGAAACAAGCCATCGTTTGTCCACCATCATGAATGCCGACCGTATCATGGTGATCACTGGTGGTGAGCTTGTGGAGCAGGGTAGCCACGAAGAACTAATCCAAGCCAAGGGCAAATATGCCGAGCTGTGGTCAAAACAAATATTTGTCAAGCCCAAGGACGAGGATAAGACGCCAGCCACGCACGAGAACCTTGTGAACGACCTGAATTCGGATGTCGCTGAACTCGAGCTCGCCAAAGCAAAGTGCACACAGGACGGAGTCGACACTAGTGACGAAGGCGACTCGTCAGGCAGCGAAGACTCAGAGGACAGCACGGACACGCTTGTAACCCCCGGGCACAAAAAAGAGGTATAGATTCTGCTGAAGAGCGTATATTATTATTATATACATTCTTCGGTTGTCTTCTATCTAACCCTCTCTGTGCTTTAGGGATCGCGACTTAATCCCGATGCCCCAACCTTCACACCCCGTGCATTCAACAACAATGTGTCATCTTTGGGCACGCTCAGTCCAACAAGGCTGGCTCATCCGGGCAGTGGCTTCTTTGCCACGCATCCAGGAAGCCCGATTAACCCGTTTCACTACCTGTCCACCCCCATGGTCATGCTGCCTGCTGCCTGTTCTATTCGTGAACAAGACCAATCGGAGCTGGTCAAAAAGATCGATATGCACAAGGGGAAGTCGGGGAGTAGTAATGATTGGCACACAGCAGAAGCAGCAGTACAGAGCCAGAATACGACAGAGAGGCGCTGCGGCGGCCTTTCAACCACGCAAGACAAAGCTGAAGAGGGAGCGTTGAAGACTCCATGCTACTCGCGAAGAGTCCAGTCAAAAAGTGAGCCTTTGGGCCGTGAGTCCCCGCCCCCGTGAACTTCATACTTGGATCGGGATGGTTCATATTCTTCTTCCTCTCAGCCTGGCAAGTCTGGGTCTGTTTTCATTTTATTCCACTGAAACATGTATTGCATACTTATGACTCATGTCCCATGACAGAGACAAGAGATGAGAAAGGCAGGGACGGTATGGAATGGGTTGAGGCGGTTAAGGCGGCAGGGATTTTGCACGAAAAAAATAGACCTTGCAAGGCGAAAGCCAGTTTTAGATTTGGTAGAGGTATTAACAAGTCTTGGCGATGTGATGCCATTCTTGGTGTGCTGCGTGCCTAAATACGGGGTGACATGAGGGCTGGCAATGATGTGGGATGGTGAAACGGTGATGGCGATGGCCGTTGGCATGTGAGGCCCCGAACTTGGTGTGAAGAGTGGCGGTGAAGAAGAGTGTTTTGGGATGGAAACCAAGGCACTCAGTGGTTGATAGATATTATCTCTTGTATCTGACGCACGCCACCAGTTTTGTGAATCTCTGGTGAGGGGCCGGTACATCTGATCCAGATTACCGCGCAACCTTGTCTTGGGCACATGTATCTATCTATCCGAGGCTGGCTTGGGTTGGACTGTACCAGCTGCAAACTGAGACCAAGAAAACTTCCCCCCAAAGACGTCATTCATTCATCATCTAGAGCAAGTAGGCACAGTTGGGTAGGGTATCACAATTCGGTTCAGACAAACATTACCATCACAATTCCCACAACTAACCACAGGGACACGCCCCTTCCTCTTTTTGCCCCTGCCCCTCACTCTGCCCCTCACCCTTCTGCCCCTTGGGCTCCCTAGTTGCAATAGCCAGCCTCCGCATCACTCCCAAGCCAATAATATTCTCCCTCCTCGCCTCCTCCTCCACCTCCTGCCTCGCCAGAACTTCCCTCTCGCGGGCCGCGCTCTCTGATTTATCCTGCCCCTCCTGCCTCTTCCTTTTATACTCATCGGGCGCGGCAACTTTTTCCTTTGCACTTGTGATCTTACGCATGACGTCTTTGCCCTTCTTTTGGATCTTGACATAGGCTTCCAGCCCCACGAGAACGGCGTAGCTCTTGGAGATGCTAACGCGACGCATGTCAACGCCTTCTTCCTTGAGGTTGCGGACAAAGGCGCGGAAGTTGGAGGCGGGAGGGCGGTAGTGTCCGCTTAAAGGGGATAAGCTACGCAGGTGGCCGTCTTTGATCTTGATAAGGCCAGCGGCGGAGATGCGGCTTCCCTGGAGAAAGGAGCTGTGCTGGAAGGCACCGCTGTTTTTTATTCCGACATAGAGGCGGAATGAGGTGTCAGCGACGAAGATCCAGGTATTCTTACGTACGCTCTTGCGGAGGAGCTTGTTGAATAGGGTTGTTGCGGAGACATGCTTGATCTTTGTCACACCCTTGGCATTGTCTAAAGATGGAGTTGCGTAATGGCGTGCGGCGGCGACCACTTCCTCGTCGTCGCTGCTGTTGGAGGAAGATGATGACGACGATGATGACGAAGAAGAGCCGGTGCCGGAATCACCGAGGAGGCGGGTCTCATTCTCGGAGACGGGCTGATACGCCGGGGTTTGGTCATCGGCAGGGACAATGCCATGGATGGAATCCTTAAAAGCCTCGGTCGTATCGATGCGTACGCCGTTCTTGGCCCAGCAGAGACGACCATCGGCATCAACTTCGACGAGATAGTACTGCCTCTCTTCACGCGACAAGTAACGCACCTGCTCGCGGTCAAGTCGCTCTCGCGGACAAGCTTCCATGTCGATGTTGCGACCTGACCCATAATCGAGCCAGTAGAAAAAGTTCTCATTGGTGTCGGCCCGTTTCCACTCTTCATGATAGACGCGGAGATTCGCCCCGTACCGGTGCTTAAGGTCAACCATCTCAAGGAAGTACTGCAGGCCCATCATCTTGGCCTCTTTCTTGCGCTGCTCCTTGGCCTCCTCCCGCTTCTTCTGCGCCAACTTCCGCTGCGTGCGCTCCTCAGCCGAGTCGGAAGATGACGAGGATAAAGACGAAGGTGACAACGAGGAGGATGAGCTATCATCACCATCATCCGAGGCATCCAAATCAGCTCCGGCCCTCCTCGCAATCGTCGCCGCTTTGCGCCAGTTTGACCGGGCAGTAGATGGCCGTGGAGGACTGAGCATCCCGCTGCTGCTCCCGTTGGTGCTCGCCTCCAGCAGGGGTGAGCCAAGAAGGATATCGGCGCCGCTTCCGTCGCCGACGGAGCGAGCGCGAGGCCGATTCATCTCTCGCCACTGCGCCTCGCGGACCGCATAGATCCACCTCGTCGACGCATCGATACCGAACCCCTTCATCTCACGCCGTGTGCGGTAGCCGCGATAGGTCCGCTGAATCACTGTTGCGGCCTTCTGCTTTGTTCGGTCGTCGGCACTGACACGGCGTCCATGTCCGAAGCCAAGCCGGCCGAGAAACCCGCCACGGCTTTTATTGGCCTGCCCTTCGGCCAGCTCCTGCCCTTGTAGCGCATCATGGACATTTTGTTGCGACTGCTGCGAACTGATGCTCTGGCGATGCAGCTCGCGCGATCGACGCTTGTACTGAGCTTCCCGCTCGGCTTGAATCTCTGAAATAGCCTGGAACTCCTCGCGCGACGGCGGCACCAGTGAGTCAAGGTATTCGCGGTAACTTTGCCCCGACCGTGCTGAGGACGTCTCTGAAACCGTCACCGTCGGTTTCCAGGGGCGTGCTGGCGGACTGCTTGGCGCTGGCTCCGTCTCTGTCTCGGGCGCCGACACTGGTGCTGGCGCTGGTGCTGGCGCATCTGGTGGCACCTCTGGCGCAGGCTGCTCAGCACTATCGAAGGGGGATGGCGGCATTGGATGGCGGGGTAAAGATAGTGGGGTGGGTTGGCGATGACAGCTTCGCGGCTTCCGAGCGTTGTGTTCACTCCTGCTGTGTCTGCGTAACTGATGGTCACGGGCAAAGAGGAAGTCGAGTGCACTTTGTAAAATCAGGATCCGGATGGATGAGGTCGTTTATCAGCCGGGTTGCCTGGTGGCCCATCAGCTGCATGGTCTCGACAGATGAGGAGCTCAGCTGGGCTGCGCCGTCACACACCCACGGCAAGTACGGCAAGGATCGCAGCTCAAGCTGATTTGATCACTGCAGAGGGTGGCTGGGACCAGGGCAGAGAAGCCGCTGCGCCATTCTCACCACCCTGTTCACTGCCAAAATCTACCTTTCCATCTTTAACCAACTTAATACATGGTGGAACTCGACACATCATCCCACTCCTCCAGCAGCCTAAGCGTCTCTTGACACTTTGTCCGCACCACCTCCAGGCTATCGGTTCCCAGCACCAAGCGAAGGGGAATGCCCCTTCCCTTTGCAACACCTTCCTTGGTCAGCACGTCGACAATGACACTTGCACACTTGACCACATCGCCTGGCTGGGCCCCGCTGTAGGACGAGAGGGCCTCTCTGGCCGCCGCGACTCCGGTCCTGTTGTAGACTGGCAGAATCCGCCGTGTAGTGATGCGATGGCCATCATCTCCGTCGCGCTCCAGAAACCCGGTGCGTGTATACCCGGGCTCGATGACGGTCACGTCAATCCCAAAGGGTTGGAGTTCGTCGCGCAACCCCTCTGTCATGCCGCTGACAGCCCACTTAGTCGAGCAGTAATGTGCTGTGGCTGATGACGAGATCCAACTCCCTAGGCTGCCAAAGTTGGCGAGTACCGTGATGTTTCCCTTTGGTTCAGATGATGCTGCTGCTACCGCTGCCGTGCGAAGGTACTTTGCTGCGGCCCGGGCTACATTAAAGGTGCCCAGGACGTTGGTGTTGAATTGGTCAAATACTTCTTTATTGCTGGCTTCTTCAACGGCGCCTTCAAGAATGTAGCCTGCCGGGTTGACCACGTGGCTGAGCTTGCCGTATATGGAGTTTGCTTCGGCCAGCTTGCGGTCCAACGTCTCGTCATCGCTGGTCACGTCTAGGTCCATGACGACGGCCCCGGCGGCCTTGAGCTCGCCGAGCTTGGCTGAGTTGCGCGCCGATGCGATGACTTTGTAGCCGCGGTGGAGGGCCTCGAAGGCGATCGCCTTTCCGAAGCCGCTGGAGGCAGCAGTGATAAACCAGACGTAGTCTGCCATTGTTCTTTTGAGATTCGAGCAGATAATTTTTCGAGCTTCTGAAAATACCCAGACCAAGTTATCACCACCACCCTCTTTATATCCATCACTCTCCTACACAACCAGATATCGGACCGGACCTACATATTCACAGCAATTCCGACATTTCCAAGTCGAAACAAGATCTCCGCGATTCGCAAAACCCACGATGCAAAATTGCGCGAGCCAAGGGTCCTCGGATGATTCCACCTCGCCGCTCACGACTTGAACCCTAGTGTTGGTAGACATGCGCGTCTTACAGCCTATTCCCGCTTTTGGCATCGGTGATTAGATGGACATGTCCGAAATCCTCAGAGTACAGAAAAGCCTTGGCTTTCCTGGAGCCCTATCTCCTTTCCCTCCTTTCTTGCCCAGGTATGCACAGTGGTACACACAGCAGTGTGATTCCGAGGCATCTCGGCTTCGGTCCCTGTTTCCGGTTTCCTTGGATTTACCGATGACTGTTGATGTACCGGAACGGCGATCTGATGGGGAAAAACCCGCATATTTTCACAGTTTAGCTCAGCCACGCCGCGCCACGGGGTAAAAATGTATGCTCAGCTATCATCGCCAAGGCATTCCAAGTCGCTCTTTAATCGACGCCGCAAGCGCCACAGGTCCCAAACCAACGGGGCGGTCTTGATGATCAAGACCGCTATTTCGTGGTTGGCCCTCGTATCTTGTACCTAAACTAAACCCAAATTCCTAAAATGCTTTGCTTCCCTGCCAGCTCACTTTCCATGATTATTCATTATCATCTTTGTACTATACAGGCTCTCATTTCAGGCATTTCGGAAACATGTTCATGAGAAGAGAAATTCCTTCAGAACCGGCGAGCCAGAAAACTCTGGGTTCAACAAAATGCAGCTGCACAAAGGTTAATAAACCAAGTAGATGCGGGTTTTGCCCTAGGACGAACTCACTTTAAAAAGTACTGTAGCCCGGCCCGCCTCTTCTCAAGGAACTTGGGCCGGAACTTGGAGATAAAGTTCTTTGGCGGAAGAATCGGCACTGCCGCCTCAAAATTGGGAAACGTCTGGACGAGTCGTCGCCGCAGGTCGTCGAACTCCGAGTATCGTTTCCGGATGTTCATGTAGGAGCCCTGATTAGCGGTGAGGCCGAAGCCCCCCACCCGTCAGTCGATATTTTCTCGATTCTGGGGCATCCGACGTATACCGGACCGGACCGGACCGGACTGGCAAGGGGGAAAGAATAACGAACATTCAATGTTTCCACCCTGATGTTCCAAACCACAAATGCGCCAAGGTTTGTCGTGCTCCCATTGACCAAGACGTAGTCCTTGACCTGGACGCTCCTTGCCCAGCATGCCCGGTTGCGGTCCCGTCCATGGACATTGCTACCGTCAGGCCCATCGTCATACTCATTATCCTGCAGAGTGATAGCGCCTGGCGGTAGCACGCTCTCAGCCGACATATTGGACAGGGCGCGGTGGTGTCCCTTCGGTCCAGATGCTTGCGCCGACCAGTATGGCGGCGACGCAACCGAGGGCGACGTCACTGTCCCAGAATCGCTACCGTCGTCGGAAAGATCGCTGTCGATAAATAACGGCGTGCGCTCCGCCCGCGGCGAGAGGATACTGAGTGGGCCGTCACCGTCGTTGATCAGCCGCGCTGTTATCGGCGCAAGATTCGTGGTCTTTCGGCTTCTTGCCGCCGTGTGGTTGTGCTGCCCGTCATCTTCAATGTCTGGCGCCATTCAGGCCATCTGATGCATGTCACGCCTATTTTGCTGCGGGTGGTGGGCTGCGGGGGTTTCGTGGAATGTGTAGATCTTGTTGGGGAGAATCGTTTTGATCTCGTAAGCAAGAGGGCCAAAGGGTATGGCACTGTGAGGCTCGGGTGGTTGTTGTCGTACAAGTTGAAAGATAATTAGGAAGTGCGTCACAAATGCGCAATTAAATTACCAGGAAGAAGCACGGAGAAGCTGGTTTCGCAAAGGCAAAGAAAAGACAAGTTGTAGATGTTGTTGACAATGTAGTTGGGAAGATTCGCGGCCGTTACATCTCGAAAACATCGTCATGGCCGCTAGCAAACATTGGCGCTGTAAGGCTGTTAGTTAGTGATGCCCCAGCCGCCTTCCTGCCTTTTCTGCGCTTGAGCAGGTCGCGTGCTAACATTCATGGAGGCGGGGTCTCCATCCCTGCAATCAAGTGCGACTTTTGAAAGCTCAGAATCATGCGAACCCTGAAACTCATGGGAGATCCTCGCTGCCTCAAGATCATCTACCTAGTTGATCGAAGTCTTCCATGACCTAACTGAACAGTACGCGGTGGGGTACATGGGGTTACCTGCTTCGACGGGATGAACTGGCCCGGATTTAGGGACAATGTTATCACCAGCTCGAACCAGCTCGCAAAAAATGCCGTCTTCCGGAATCTAGTCTAGAACTCTGGTAACACATCTGGACGGGACCCTGGATTGGAATTCCCAATTGGGTCTGAGCTTGTTGACAAGGTAGGTTCCAGATGTCCTTTCGATTTTCCCGGAATTTGGTCCGGTCTTGAAGATCAGGTGAGAATACTTCCCGGAGCCGCATTATTCATTTGCCAACCTCCCTCAGTGTTGTAAAGTCTTTGGTGCCATTCAAGATGTCATCTGAAGGTAGGGTGGCGTGAGATATTCATGGTTTGTGCAATTGGCACGTGATCAAGAAGCAATGAGATGCCAGTTTGTGACTTTCAAAGGCTTTGAATGCAACTGAATAGCTACTCCCTATGGAGAGCACTCCTCAAGTTAACGGCTTGTTGGTGAGCGCAAGCTCCGTGACAGGCTGGCGGAACTGCTTGAAGCTCGTTTCCAGGATGGGGGTTCGGCATTCGCCATTTCCCCAGGCATGTTCCGGAGGCGCGCGTCCATCACAGTCCAAAGTTTCACATGACGATAATTGAAACAAGAAACAAACTAACTGGCCGGGATTGATAAAGCAGGAGCGGCTGATATCGGGGCTGATGTTTGTTTCGTTCCCCCGCGGAAATCTCGTTAGCCGTGATTCAGAATCTCAGATCGGGTGGCCGTTCTCCGCGTGGCCAGGGGCGGGGTGGCTGGCCTGGAGAGAGAGATCGAACGTCAGCAACCCGCATCACGCTGCGCATTTAACATTTGTGTACGCCACCGTCACTCTCTGCTTTCAAATATTTTCTTGAAATTGCCATCCCGTCACCAGTGGATGCATCTGTCGTCTTGTCTGGTCCATTGAACCGAGGCAGGATACGGGCTCGCATCCGCTACTCTAGAGGGTTCCCCCGCACGCACGCACGGCAACGGCACCACGAGAATACGAAGTCGGAGTTTTGTGTTGATGGCGGCTCACCTACGACTCCCACCTCGAGGAGCTGCTTTCCGGGATTACTATGCACGGCCGCGAGCTGGTGTGTGGGCGTGGTGGAGTCATTCAGGTTTGCTTTCAGATGGCAGATCAATTGCAAACTCTAAAATGGTTTGACAGGCAGTCATCTCGGCCATAGCGAAATACATTGACATTCCAGTGACGATTGACAACGGCCGACATCCGGCTGCTGTGCGACGGGCTGTAAACCGCCGGCGGTCGGCTGAGCTGTGCAGCAATGACCACGCAAGCAGTCGTGACGGTATTCGAATCCAGTGTCTGTTCTGAAGTTGATGCACCTCCGCCTCGTTCGTAGTCAGAGACACGGAAGCAGCAGGCGGGAACCCGCCGCGCTCACTTGCAGCGGCCGCCCCCATTCTCGACGAGGAGGTTAGTTGGTGTGGATGTGTCGAGAGGCTACATTGTCTGCTTCAGCTTCTCTTCGGCAGACCAAAGTTCCATTGAAACGCAATTGCTCTGTTGCATATAGGCATGTCGCCAAGTTTGGGATGCGTGGTGTGCAATGAACGGCAGGCCCCGCACTGCATCTCGGTCGTTTCCAGGACACGAGAGGTGGATTCCATCCCCACCCGTCTGCCACGTCTGATTGGAAAAACACTGCGCCGCTAATCCCTGTTCGGCAGCGGCAAGTGATGGTGGCTGCAGGGATAGCTTCATTTTGGCCTATCAGCGGCCTTATACCTGTTTATTGGCCTGCCAGAGTGGGTTTGGCTGCTCTGACCTTGGGGCAGCCATGGCGTAAACCGGGGGACGCTGCGCTAGACCCTTTCGCTCCATGCCAAGTTGGGTTGTCCAAATTTCCTCTCTGGTTCCAAGTCCGTCCTGTTGTTGCGACTCTCCCTCAGCTTCTTACATAGTGCTCCCAGGCTGCGTGCTGTCACTCGTTCGAAGCACCATTCATTCGCCGTTTTCCCTTCTCGCCTTTCGTTTGGTATCCCGCCTCGCCCCAGTACTCCACGAGAGACTTCCTGTCCGGCTTCGGCACTCATCCCTTTCGTCCGCCCCTCTCTCGGCACGCCTCGCTTCGGGCTCCAGAGTCAATCCAGTGTGGAAACTGTAAGGCCCCCATTTCCGTTCCAGAAGAATGGTGTCTTGTATCTGTGGCAACATGGGTGCTGTTTGCATCGGCTGCTCGTTGGAATGTTTGCTCATCATATAACAAATAGTGCGCGCTCTTGCTCCTGGGCGACCTCATCCTCGCAAATCACCAAAAAAATCATACACAATGGTTTCCTTCCGGACGGCCCTGCTCTCGCTGGTCGGCGTTGTTGCCGTCTCGGCCGACTACATCATCGACCCGAATTCTGTCGACATGTTGACAAGAAGTAGGCGTCATCTCTTGTTTGTGATGCGTCGTCGTGCTAACATGGCGACCAGGGGCGTGGTGCAATGACGAGCTTAGCACTTGCCCCATTATCTGCCAACAGTCGGCACCGGGTGTTGTCCAGGTCAACACTTGCGACCCCGTAAGTCATGAGGCGGCCAGCGCGAAGCCTGCTACCATTGGCTAATCAAATGCAGGAAACACTTACCTATGGCTGCGTCTGCAGCAACGGCCTTCAGCCCAACATGTCCGAGTATTCCCTGACGCTACCCTTCCATGTCTGCCAGAAATGGGGAGACCAGTGCGTTACTGGCTGCGGCATGAACAACGAGTGTGCCAACAAGTGCCGTGTCGACCATCCTTGTGGAGCCCAAAGCCCCAAGAGAGTCAACCAGACCACTTCCTCAACCGCGACCGCCACAGGCTCCAGCACCGGGTCTACTGGCCCTGCGATCTTCACTGGCTTGGCTGGCAACGACGGCAGGTCTGGGAGCGGTGCTGTGGCCCTTCAGTTCGGAAACGCCTATGGGCTTGGCGTGGTCATGGCTGGCCTCTTCGCCGGGTTCGCTGTCATGCTGTAAAATACTTTGACTTCAAGCGTATGGGGACCTTGGAGGGCCCTGAATTTGTGTGGTTTTGGATCTGTTCAAGTCCTGGAGCTAACGCCATGCCTGGCTTGGTTCTGTCGGAATTGCATCGCGGCTGGGAAATTTTGGGCAAAAGGGGTTTCCAGGATGACTGATCCTGTCGTGCTTGCTAAATATCGATATCTACCTTTAATGTTTAACATGGGATCGCTGGTACCCAGAAACCGTGGTGAGAGACGGAATGGACTGTGACTCTGTAACGGGAAAGTTAGGGGAAGGCGTCTCAAATTTTATCACCTTTTGGGCGTGTTCAATGTCTCATATCGCGTTTGATTGAATTTGTATTCCGCTGGTAAGTGCTGCCCTTGGTCGCGTTCGATGACGACCTGAAAGCCTGCTTTCACGTGTCAGCGAATCCAGATTGCGAGAAAAAAGTGGGCAGGTTGATTGGCTGTAAAGACCCGAGTCCCACCTCAACAACTGGCAAAATTTGCGAGTTGTAGCAACCGACAAGAGCCACTCTGGGGTTGGCGCACAACATTCAAGGTGCGGGAACCTTGACTCCAACCTGCATCGGGCGGCTGTGGAAGCCGACACCGCTTCACGGGGCCCCGACCTCCTTCCCTCCTCTAACTCCAACCATGCCCGAGTAGACCCTCCGCTTCCGACCCCGTCTGCCCCGTCTGCATGCAGCGTTTCTGGTTTTTCGCCGACGTCCGCAAAAGTCCCTTTTCAAAGCCATTGGAAACCTTGGCAGCCAGCCATGGCTCCCAGCACCAGTATGCGCTTGGCACCCCCACCCCACCTTTCGTCTTCTCTCGCGCTGCTCATAGCTAACTTGACTGTCGCTATGCAGGACAAGCCATTGCCGAGTGCGTCTCGGACGATGCCCTCATTCACCTCAGGTCGTACAAGTACTCGGCTGTCGACAAGTCACCTATTTCCCACTATATCCTCCGACCCTACGTTCGTCGCCCTGCCTTCGAGCTCTGGCTGCACCGCCCACGGCGAAAGATGCACACCGAATTGTGCTAATATTAGTGACAGTGGAATGCCTTTGTCGAACTCCTACCGCTATGGCTAGCACCCAATATGGTGACCCTCATCGGGTTCTTCTTCATCCTCATCAACGTCGCCCTGCTAGTCCTGGTCATGCCCGACCTAGTAGGACCGGTAAGAGGGTGTCTTCGAGAGAACCTTGGTGAGAAAGGCTGACAATATGACTGCCCACTAGGGACCCTCATGGCTGTACTATAGCTTTGCCTTCGGCCTGTTTATGTACCAGACGATGGACAATGTCGACGGAAAGCAAGCCCGGCGAACCGGCACTTCTAGTGGTCTAGGGGAGCTGTTTGACCACGGGATCGATAGCTTGAACTGCACCCTTGCCAGCCTTCTGGAAGCGGCGGCCATGGGTCTAGGCACTTCCAAATCTGGCGTCTTCACGGCGCTGGTCCCTTGTCTGCCTATGTTCTTCTCGACCTGGGAGACGTACCACTCCCACACACTCTACCTCGGATACATCAATGGGCCTACAGAAGGAATTCTTATCGCCTGCGCCATGATGGTCATCAGCGGCTACTACGGACCTGGTATCTGGACGGAGCGTCTGGTGGACATCTTTGGCGACCGCCTTGCTTTTTTCGGTCGGATTGGGTTGACCGCAGAAGTGCTCGGAGACCTTACCTTCCGTGACATCTGGATATCGCTGATCCTCGGATCTCTTCTGCTCGCCCATATCCCGTTCTGCATCAGGAACGTGGTCATCGCTCGACGGTCCCGGAGGCTTCCAGTCGCTCCAGTCTTCCTCGAGTGGACCCCTATGGCCATTTATACCCTTAGTATCGGTGCATGGCTGTATAGCCCCTACTCGACACTACGCTCCGAGAATCATCTCGTTCTCTTCTGCATTATTATGAGTTTTGTCTTCGGCCGGATGACCACCAAGATGATTCTCGCCCATCTCACCAGGCAGCCTTTCCCCTACTGGACTGTTATGTTATGGCCGCTTGTTGGTGGCGCTGTGCTCGGAAACCTACCCCATTTCGGATTTCCCGCTGTGGCAGCCGAGGTTGAACACCTTTATCTCTGGGCCTATCTTGTCTTTGCGGCGGCTGCTTACTTCCGCTGGGCGTATCTCGTTACCACAAGTATCTGCAACTTCCTCGGCATCAGCTGCCTTACGATCCCCTATGAAAAACAGGTTGCGAACCAAAAAGCGGCCCAAGTAGCGGCCTACAGCGTCACTAATGGCAAGAAGACATTATGAGAGAGACCCAACTGGGAGATTTACTTGTTGTATCACTTCAACGTGTCCAGGGTGGACGTAATGGGCTTCCTGTGTCCGACAGGCTACAAACTTAACCCATTTTCACCTATATAGATCTGCGTGATGCAGACATGGCAGGCATTTTTATATCGTGGATATGTCGATGCCTCGCGCATGACAGAATGGAGGGAGAACGATTATAAGCATCACAACTTGGCGTTCCTGGGTGTTTGCTCCAGCAGGATCGTCTCATTTTGCCTAAGGTGTCTCGTGACGATGGATGGGTAGCTTCAAAAACGGCCTGGGGAAGGGGGGAGAAAAGCACTATTTGTCATACACTAGGAAATATTCCATAATTATTCATTTACATTATACTGCGTCTCGTCGTATGCCAGATCTTCAATTCTCGGGGGTGAATGTCATTCTTTCCCCCCTTTCCTGCTTCTCCCTGAACCGACGCGAATACGGATCCTGGCGAAGAGAACAGACCAGCGGCACCTTGAAAACCCTACTGAGGTGGGCAGTCTTATTGCAAGTGTCCCAGCCACCCAAAGGCCAGCATCCCGAACGTTCACACAAAGGGTCGCAGTAGCCAGCAGTGATCATGACTGAGCGATTGTTACTGCAGTGGCAAATAAAACCAAACCATGATGGACTCCATCAACCAACACCCGTAATGCTTTCCCCTCATAGTGGGGACTATCATCGAGCCCGAATACATAAAGGTAGGGAGGCATCGCCCACGATAATACAAATACAACGGAAAACAATACCCTAGACGCCAGCACCAAGTCCCTCCCAGCCGAGCCACGCCGCGCGCACAAATCAGAATCATTGCCCCATCTTCAACCGCCAGTACCCCGACAATATGACATCCCACCTAATCAAACCCATCCCAAGAGCCATCCTTACTCTCCACCGTTGTTTCGAGGCGGACGAGACCGCTTAGAATCGTAACATTGATCTCCTCCTCCGACATGAGTTGTCCAGCCTGCCTCTGCCCCTCGAGCACATCGTGTAGCTTGTACAAATGCCCGCTCTTCATCTCGAGCTCTGATTGCAGTTTCTTGATCTCACCCATTATGCGTCGGCGCTCCCTTTGACCGAGAGATTTGTCAAGGCCGAAATACACCTCATTTAGGCGCTTGAGCTCCATTTGGAGGTGGTCAATTTCGTCCTGGGTCTCCTTGATGAGAATAGCAAGCGCATCCCCAGGCGCCATGGATGGCCGCATCGTCGGTTCCTCGACGAACCTGCTCTCGGCCTCGGGCATCCGCTCTGATACCGGCACGGGCTTCTCGACCTGAACTGTCTTCTTGCCCTTACGCATGTCATCGGCAGTGATAGATACCCTGCGAGACGGGCTAGCCATGCTTTTCTCCCCGTACCCGGCAATGCGAACACACACGTTACAGTTGCCGGATTTGTGCTTACAAATACTGTCAAGAACACGACGTGCTTCTTTGCTGAGAGACGGCACAGCCTCCTTCTCGGCTGCTTTTTCCATCTCCATGGTGATGTCGGGGATGAAAAAAGCGGATGTCATGTTATGCTCCGTCATGGTCGGATCGCCCGCCACACGTCCCGTATCCGAGTTCCGCCGGAGACGTGATTCAGACCGGCGGCTCTGAACAGTGACAGCCGGATGCACAGACTCGTCGTCACTGTGATGGCTAGCAATGCTCAGAGCGGACTTGACGCTGAAGCGACCAGTGTCCCCCTCGATAGGGAATTGACTCGACTTTTTGAGAATACCAGCGGGCTGTCCTTTAGACTGAGAAACGGTGATTTTACCAAGCTTCAAGCTCGCATCAGACTGGCTCCGCTGACGCGCAGGGAGTGTAGGCAAATCGTACTCAGTGATCTCAACCGTGTTGCCAACATCTGCAGACCCAGCTGCCTGTTGCTCCTTCATGTCCCGGTATGTCTGCTTAAGCTTAGCTACCTCGTTATCCATAATGCTGACAAAGTCTGATCCTTGGGTCAGGTGGAGTTCCGTAGTGGGATCATCGTCGACATTCAAGGCACTGCTCCTTCCGGTCGCATCGCTCGCCACATATTTGGATCCAGACGGCTCAATAATCCGGGTGATCTTCGTTGTGGTTTTGCCCGTGATCTCTTGCTGGGAGATCTCTACAATCTTGGTGGTCAGCTGCTTCACCTTCTTGATCGCAGCCTCTCGGCGGTCAAGCTTCGAGCGAAGCGCCGCCTCCTTCTGCTTGAAGTCTTCCTCTAAGCGGACACAATCTTCGGTGTTGTCGTTGAGCGTCCTGAGATACTCGGTGTTGTTCTTGGTGAGTTGCTGGCTCAATCGTACCACCTTATGCCGATCGTCAATCCATTGGCCCTTCATCTGCTCGTATTCCTCTCGGAGGCGTTTGTTTTCTTCTGTGAGCTTCTCGTTCTCAAACGACAGCTCGACGTTTTGTTCCTTGAGGACACGGATGCGGCCTTCCTTGGCGCTGATCGACCCCTCCATTTCTTGGAGGTTGGCAGCCTGCAGTTCCAGTTGCTTCTTGACGCGCTCAACCTCCGCTTCAAGTTCGCCGTTCAGCTCGAGAACCGCAGTGTCGCTTTCCATAAGGCCCATCTTCTCAATCATCTCGTCACGTGCGCAGATACCCTTCTTGAGGTCAGCAATGTGCTGGTCTCGAGCTGCAATTTGTGCCTGAAGCTTCTTGTTCTCTTTGAAGTAAGTATCGTTGTTCCTCTCCATGCTAACATGGTCTTGAGAAATAAGCTTCTTTTCCTCTAGAAGAGTTTCATTGTGCTTCCGGACCGAGGTGAGCTCGTCCTGAGTAGCCGCCAATTCCTCCTGGAAAGCAGCCAATTCGCGGCGCAACCTGTCGCATTGGTTATTGAGGTTCTTATTGTTCTCGGCAGCAGCATCATGTTGCTGTTTCAAGGTCGCAGTGGTGACGAGCAGAGATGTGTTCTCAAGCTTGAGCGTTTCCTTCTCATGGCGGTACTGCAGAGTTAGCTCGAGGTCCTTTTGCGTAGCCTCGAGTTCAGCTTGGAGCTTCATGGCTCGCTCCCGAGCCGCCGAGGCTTGGTGCAAGGCTTCATCGCGCTCGGCTGCAAGCGCAGTGCTGTGGATGTCGTGAACGCCAACTTGACGGCTGGCCTGATCAAGGCGGTCTTGAAGCTCAGCAATCTGAGCCTCCAAGCCATGGTCGTGGCTGCCCGAACGTCGAAAAGAACCGTCGGACTCCGAGCCCAACGCGCTGTCGGGTCGCTGCTTTCTCCCCTTATACATTTTAAGCTCAGACTGAAGCATGTTGACTTCGCGTTGGAGTTTCTCTGCCTCGCGCTGAAGCATCGCGTCGTGATCATGAAGCTCGCGGACCTCCTCCTGGAGCTTATCCATAGAGACAAAGATCTCCTCGTCTTCTTCGGGGATATCTACTGCATTGACAGCGCCATGGTCGTCGCCCGACTGGCGCAGCCGCACCCCTGATCTCGTAAAGATGGGTACGCCATTCTTCATGGAGCTGAATTTGAGGGTCCCCGCTGTCCAGTCAGGGAGATGGCGGAAAGCCGGAAGGAAAAAAGACCGGCCAGTGGGGCTTATACCGCTCTTGTCTGCAGCAAGAGCTGGCGGGTGCAACAGTGCGTTTCGTGGTTGGGGTGAGTGTTTGGGAGTTACGTTACGGGCATATGTGTGTGCTTGGATTGATTGCTTCTCGAGGCGGATCTTGGTGACCATTTCCTGAAGGGATTGTTTTGCTGGGGGTGGGGACGACACGGCGAGGTCTGCGGGTGCGCTAGAGAAACGAGCGCGCCGGGCTCCCGTCGGCCTGTCACCATAGTTGGATAAAATAGTGGAAGCGTCGGACTCGTCGTCAACACGGGCTTGCATGTCGGCGCGGGCTCGTTTCCTCTTTGCGTCCAAGGCGTGCTCGAACGTGTTCTCTGCAGCGTGTTCCACTAATGGGACGTTCTCTTTGCCCGCTGGCATTGGTGGAACAGCGTTGAAGGGAAGAGCGATGTCTATGTTTTGTGACACTGTGACTGTGTCCTTGGTGATGAGGCCGCTCCACTCCGGGAAGGCGCGCGCAATGGCCGAGGTATTGAGAACAGTGTCGGGGCGGTTGCCAAAGCGTCCGGACCTGGAAGCACGCTTAGGAGGCTGGTGGAACTCTTCGCTAAATCTGCGGGTGCCCTCGCCGTCGGGGCTGAAGGAGAAGTTGGAAATGTTGCGGCTCAGTTCTTCCGTACTTGTGCTAACCGTGTCGTTGGACCCAGTGGACGATGGCGGCGAGCTGAAAGGATTGTGTTGCATGCGGTGCTCGTACATGTCTTTTTGGAGCCTAGGGATATGCGTGGGTTTGCTATGGGCGTTACTGATCCTATTGCTATTGAGGTCCATTGTGAGCTGTTCGGGGCGCGTCGAACACGCTCTGCGGGATGCTGTCGGTCTGTAGCAGGTACAAGGCAGACGGGGAAATGGTAACTTTCGACAGCAACGTCGTCAGCAAAACGCGCTGCTCTGCACAGCGGGCCGCGTAAGTTATCAAGAAAGTGCTGTGGGTGCTTGAGGCAACTGCGATGCTGTGCGCATGCTGAGTCAAGTGCGAACTGGGTGTTCAATTGAAGGCGCAAGTGGTCGCACCTGCAGTTGGGAAAGGGCAGACGCGATTCTGTACGTATTCATTTGTTTACATTCAAGGGTGAGGTGGGGCCATACCAGCAGCGGCTTTTTTTTTTCGCTTGGCAGCCCACTAACCACACAAACCGATTTTGCCAACGGCGCTCAACCTCAAAGCCTCGGCCAATGTATGGTCACTGAAAGAAAAAATGGCATCACACTTCAAACTTTTGTCAAATACATTCATTCCTGTCCCGGGACTCTTCCCGAATCAAAAATCTGCACCGAACTATGGTTCAGCAATCCATGCACATGGTCTTTCGATAACGCCTTTGTTTGATATCGCAGCCAAGCCGTCGTTCCCAGATGCCTTCATTTTCCCGCCTGCATTTATATCACTGTCGCCCTGCCAGTTTTTATTGATACATACCGAGATGGCGATTCCGGACTCCAATTGGAAGAATCCGATTACCCGATAGGTATTTCTTTGACCCTCAGCGGTTCCCAGCAAGGCGCCTCTTTTGCACCTCACCCAAAGCCTTGGTACCACTCAGAATGGCAACAACGGCGACAATGCCAGCGACAGGTAGAGTCTGGAAGAGGTTCCACTTCGTGTAGTACATGAAGAAGACAAACTCTATGGCGATAATGGAGCCAAAGAAGGAGGCATGCGACAAAGGAGCCTCGCCAATCGCGTTGGTAAAGTGGTTGAGGTTCGCTCCGAGGGCCAGCCACTGTTGAGGCAATCGTCAGACCAGTTGCGACCAGGCGAGGAAGCGTACTTACACCAATGAATAAGACCGGCACTGTGGCAGTCACAGCTAGAGAAAAGAATAGGGAAATGACTTTCGGTGGGCTCTTGGGATCGGCCCGGAAGATATGGTGAATCTCCTCCTTCTTACCATAGCGCAAAGGCTTCTCGTAGTGCGGCGCTGGAGCGTTCGGATCCGTTTTGATCTCGACTTCAAAGACGAAGGAGTTGTAACCATTGGCTGAACCAAAGGAGCCGATGACGATTGAAGCCTTGAGCGGCTTGGTGGAAACCAGCAGCTGGACGGGGATATCCTTTTGGGTCTGTGGTTTCGTTCGCAGCAAGAGTCAGCAACTTGAGCTCAAACACCAGACCCGCTAGTTTTGTGGCCAATTCTTACAATTGTCACGGCCCCTTTCCCGCTCTCCTTGGTAACCAGAGGAAAGGGAGTCTCAAGGCCGGAGTCCTGCTCCTTCAGCACCACGAATGCTTGGTGCGGCCTCTTCGCCTTGCCATTGTCTTTCGCCGTGAGGATAACTTTGAGGGAATCGGTATTGCCGAGGGCAACAGTTTTGGACAAGGGAACCCTGGCATTCAATCTATTGTTCGTGAAGATATCGTCAGTGAGATGTGCATTGCAGGGCGACGTCGAGCGCGCCACTCACTTCTCCTTGACGCTCTCGGATGCTTTCTTGGCCGTGATTGTGAGGCTAGCATCGTCGAAACTCCACGACGAAGCAGCCTGCACAATTTTTGCTGTGGCAAGCAAGAGCGCCGAGGCAAATGAAGGTGAAAACCGCATTGCGATGCTACTGTGGTGGTGCTGTTGTGAGAAGCACCATGTCGCGCAGCGAGGCTGATGGAAAATCCACTAAAACTCTCAATGAACACTTGTCGGCTTCTGCTCCAGAGCTGATGCACGGACGCCAAGACTGGATGTTTGATGGGAGTGGGGCTTCTCAAAAGCCCACTGTAACAGTGTTCTAGATACCACACACCTGGAAGATGGTGAGGAACGACGAGGTTCCATCTTGCCAAAACTCATTGAACCAAACGGTATAATTAAAACTGAGTCGTATTGATGCTCCTTCAAGTCCGTCAACTCTTCCTCTGGCTCACGACTAAACCCCCCCGGAACATTGGGTTTGTCCCGCTAAGATAATACCTACATATCCAGCCGGATATTGATGGCAGTTGCATGCATCCATGGAAACTAGGGAACTGATGCAATGACATTCTGCGTGTTTGGATGTACCATCGGGGGGAGGTGAATGCAGATGGCGGAAATAGTAATAGATGGATGAACTGCATCGTATTTACAGAGCAGGAATTGATTTCTGCCTGCCTCGCAAAGCGCCATCTTGCACAGCGGAGGCGAGCAACATAATTCCACCGCTGCAAATAAAGCCATCTGCCTTATAACTCCAGTTTTTCATCGTACTTCGATGCCCTTTGTCCCGGCGTAAGTAAGCCGTCAAGTTCCAACCACTCAGCAGTGAACGCCGTAACAATCCTCGCCCAGTCCCTAGCAGTCGGGACATGGAGATGTGCCCCATCATCATCCATGGTATGCCACACCGGCGGAAACGGCGTGGGAATTATGTGAAGGACATCGACCCCACGCTGCAAGAAGGGTACATGGTCGTCCAGCACATACATACCTTCAATGAATTGATAAGACTTTTTGCCAGACTCAGGTAGAAACGGGCCTGGCTCTGCTTTAGTCTCAAGCAAACCGAGTCTCCTCAGTCTCTCCTCGGCTGTGGCAAGGTTCTGGTATGCCCAGTGCGTTTTCTCAAAGTATGATGGCACGCTGGGTTTGGGCGCCCCCAGCAGGTCCAACAGGAGGAACAGACTGATAGATTCCAACTGAGTCGAGAAGGTCGAGAAGCCGTCGTGTGTGCTCGACCCCCACGACTCGGCCAGCGCTCTGTATACCTTGTCAGCTCCTTCCCTACCGGTCACTCGGGGACTCAATACTCGCCTCGAGCCATAGAGCGAATCAGTGTCGGTCCATGTCTCCCATGCCTCTTCACCATCGATAAATAAGACCTGGATGCCTTTCTCTTCCTGGAGTCCGCCTCCGACCTGCCCGTTCGCCTGCATGGAATCCCATTTTCGAGTCAGGGCCGTGTCCACACTCCGGGCGACATGCATCAAAATCGCACACGGCACGGCGCTGTCAGTCGCGCCAATGAAGCCCTCAGGCTTATACAAACTGTCGTAGTGGGCTACAAGGGTCAACCTTCCCACATCGCCAGGGTTTGCCCAGGGCGGGTCACGGCGAAAGATCAGGTTTGTAAACGGGATCTGACGGCCTCCCGTTGCAGGTGTTGTCGAGGTCGAGTTGTGCGTCTCGAGCGTCCAGGTAGGCAAGTTCTTGGCAAAGAAGTCGATAAAGTGTCGCTGTGTCTTGGCTGACCCCGGTGTGCCAGGGACTCTGGGAATGAGGATGGGCGCCAGCAGTGCGCCCTTGTGGATATCGAAATCAGAATCCCCATTCGGAATGTGTCTTAGACTCTCGTCTGACAGCGAGGTGTAGGCAAGTGATGCAGTTACCAGCCAGAGCAACCCGCACCATAACCGAGAAACCGAAGACATCGTGAAGATACCGTTGATGCGAGACATTATCGACTCGCTCAGACGACTATGAGATGATATGATTGCCAAACTGAAAATAGAAGTGCATCATGCTGCTCTTCTCTGCTCTACTAATACTCCCAATCCATTATTGGTGAGGTTCACGGTTTCGCTGTGTCCTTTCGAGTCCTCGGTATTCGTATCAGATTCCGAGGTCTGACCTGAGATCTGTCCCTACCGTGCTAACAAGTCAGGGGTGTGGGTACGTATGCATTCAACCCCTGAAAGATTGTTCAACCTCTACTGCCAAGCCTCAAGGCGATCGAACTTGATCGACTTTTTCATCTTAAAGAAAAGGATTCCGCAGAGATTTCGTGATTAGTGGGCTAAAGGCATCGTTCCTGTTAATAATATCAAATTTCCGCTTCAAAATTATATTTTTCATTGCAAAACGCTGAGGTTTGGGGTTTGCACAGTGGGTCCCTTCCCAAAGGCATGAGCTAACTATCTTTCAGGGGTTGGATTGTACGTGGTGCTTTGTCTGAATGCATGGTGGAAAACATGATAAGAAGCCAAGGAGATGGTGTGAAAAAGCTTCCTACCATGAGAGTCCTTCTGGCTAGTCTGCATGTCAAGAAATTCGTGTGAAAATAGCAAGAGGAATAAGAAACCGGTGTGGCACATAGACAATTTGGCGATAAGATAAGGGCCCTGAGGTGAGCGAGCCCCGCGATATATTCGTACCTGGCGAGATTTGGCAGGCGCAAAGCGCACCTTGAGGCTCTTTCCCCGCCCAATCCAGCAAACTCGGCCACACCAGTCACTGAAGTCGCAAGTCCCGCCAGAACTCAAAGAACAATAAAATGGCAGACGACATGGAAGTCGACGAACCCGTCTCGTCCCAGGCGCCCGCCGGCAACAACAGTGCGCGCGTCGCAGCGATGCAAACCCACACCAAAGCCACGGCTGTCCGCTCCATCGAGGGCTGGATCGTCATGGTGACCAACGTGCACGAGGAAGCCGACGAAGAGGCCATCCAGGACAAGTTTGGCGAGTTTGGAGAGATCAAGAATTTGCATCTCAATCTTGACCGGCGCAGCGGTTACGTCAAGGTGTGTTTTCTTGCCCATCAACCTTATCGAGCAAGCAAGTCTCGAAAATCATTGGGAAACCTAACAAGCTCTGTACATAGGGCTACGCCCTGATTGAATACCCCACGCTCGAAGAGGCGCGCGCAGCCATTGACGGCGCCCACAACACAAAGCTACTCGACCAAACAGTTCAAGTCGACTTCGCCTTCGTGAGACCTCCACCCGGCAAGGGGCAGGGCGGCGCCGGTGGTAGAGGAGGATCCGGCTCCGGCGGTGGACGGGGAGGCTTGAACCGTGGGAGGTCAGGAAGGAGCAGGAGCAGGAGCAGGAGCCCAGGGCCAGTGCCGAAGGATGAGTGTGCTTGAGAGGTGGGTGATCGAGAGAGGGAATGGTCTTCTTGCTATCGCGACCATGTTCCGGTTTGCTGCCTAGATAGAAAACATACCTGTGGACAAAAATGGGCACAAGAGAAGGGGGGGGATCGAGAGCCGGTGTGTCGTCGGGTCAGGACAGACACGTCGGCGTGTTTCGGCTGCGTCAACGAGGTAAGCGTTCACCTGGTCGGTGGCTCGCTTTAGCTAACGCACAGTTACAGGGCTCAGGGAAATCGGATGGATAAATGATCATATCGACGGGGAACCAATAAGCTCTTGTTGGTTGTCTGCGTGATTCCGTATCGACCTAAGAGATGTGGGAATGACGCATAAAAAGCAGATGGCCCGATGGAATGGTGTCGGAAAAACGATACATAATGTTGAGGGGGAAAAAAGCAGCAAGCGTGGCTCTCATCTCCCATTGTGATTTGATGACCTACCACTTGCTACACCATTGGAGGAAGAGAGACTAAACCCTTGAAAAAGAAGATGGTGATATCGTCTAACCGGCAATTATGCCTTGTGCAACTGGTCACTAGAAGAAAAAGGAAACGGGAACAGTTCTGTTGTTAGCCACATGTTACACTTTGTTTCATCTCCGTTCATCATCAATCTGTCATCCCTCATCATTACATCCGTCCGTCTAGCAGTCACTGATCTATCTACTATCTGTTCGTCTATCTCGGCAAGGAGAAACAAGATGCAATCGACACCTGTTCACCTAGATCGCAAAGCCAACAAAGCAGAATCATCTCGGCCCATAACAAGACATTGATCAAGACAAGTAACTGTGCAAAATAGAGGAACCCAAAATGGAACATCTATAACATGGCACCAGCCACTAACAATAGTTCGCAGTACAACATAACGTATAAAAGCAAAGTCAACCAGGCGAACCCAAAACTGGCGTGAAAGCAAATCTGATCTAAGCAGCAACATGAATCAGAAACCCAAGCCAAAGGATATACCAGTCAACAATAAACCAAACGTGAGGGGCAGAGCAAGCTACGCCCATTATTCCCTTCCATGTTAATTCCATCAGTTTCCATCAGTATTGCATCCCATCCGTTCGTTCTGTTCATCCAGCATATTCCATTCCGTCCCATTGCGTCGACTCATCTCATCTTCATACCATCATTCTTCCCCCTAAAAATTCGCTGAAACACAGGCTGCATGACTTAATCAGACAGAACGAACTAACTCGCCTTCCGCAAGCTTAACAAACGCTTAATCCCGCCCACCTTCTCCACCTCCTTCGGCTCATCATCCTCACCCTCATACTCATACCACAACTTCGGCACGACCAGCCGGTATGGAACGGTGCTGCCTCCGGGATCGCGCTGGCTGATCTCGACATTTAGACTGATTTCTAGCGCGCCCTCAAGATTGACAGCCAGCCTTTGCGCATTCTTTAGTTGCTTGGTTGAGAGGGTTGTGGGCGTGCGGTGGAAGGGTTTGGGCGCAAAGTCCGCTTCAGGAGCCACGTCGCCGCGAGATCCACCCTGACCAGCGCGGGTGATGCCTACGGACCCGGCGGCGCCACTCATCACGGCAGGGTCGGAGAAGGAGCCACGCGGGCGGTTGTGCATAGTGGCAGAGGGCTTGGCGGTGAAGTAGCTGTCATCACCGTCTTGGTATTCATTGTCGTGATCATGGTAGTCGGCGAGACCACCGCGGAGGCCAACGCCCCGTCTGGGATTGCCAGAGCCTCCGCGGGCGCGAGGGACATCCTCATCATGGCCAGTTTCCTCGTCAGTCTCGGTACCCCAGTTGCCGTTGATGCCGCCGTCGTCGCGGCGTGTGGTGCTGCCGCGGCGGAACAGCCCACCGACGCGGCCGCCAATGGAGGATCCGGAGAGGGTGCGTGTCAAGAAGCCAGGAGGCTTTTGCTGGGCAGGGTTCCCCACTTCGTCGGCGCTGGCAGAGCCGCGGCGCCGTGACAACGTGCGGAGCAGACCGGTTGAGATGGGTGGGCGGGCGCGATCTCTTACGCCGTCGGGACCGCGGAAGGACGGGCCGCGCGGCCTGGAGAGAGACAGGCGGCGAAAAAGCCCACCACCTCCGTTGGCAGCGCTGGGAGGCGAACCAACAGGGGTGAGGTCATACGCTGACTGATCCGGCGTTAATGGCGGTGATGCCCCCGGAACGTAAGGACGGATCGAACACCAGTTGCGGTGCGGCAGAAGACGCTTGTTATTGCGCGGCTTTCCGTCAACGCCGTGCTCAAAGATAGGGATCATATCCTCGTCTGTCTCCTTGTCAAAGTGATGCACCTTGTTACGCTTGTTGAGCACGTCGGCCATCAAGTCCGGTGGCGGCGTGTTGACAATGGCAGACGAGATGATGTTGGGTATATAACGGAAGTCGTCGTGCTTGGCGATACCGAACTTGGGGTTCGAATAAAACTGCCCGATGGCGGCGAGATGGACATCACCACTGGCCAGTCGTCAGCAACCTTTGTGACACAAGAGACGCGAGCCATGCTTACCTGAGAATGGTGACGCGGATCGACTTATCGGCAGCCAAATCTTGCAGATCCTCAATACGGAGACTACGCTCGTACTTGTGGTTCTTGGCAGTCCAGTGGTCATCCAGGTCGTCAAGAACCTCAACACCTCCATCGAAGTGGTTCAGGATGTTACCAAACATGCCCGTCTTGCCGAGGGCCTTTATGGGGTCCATCAGGCGAGACGTTAGACTAGGCAAACTGTCAGTTTCTACTCCCATTACTCTCCACATACTGGGAACCAGAGCTTACATATTCTCAAGCCATACCAATCTCGGGTACGCAATCGGCACGCCGAGGAGAACAAGCAGGTGCTCTGTCGTGCCCTTTTCAATCTCCTCGTAACACCGGTCGATCAGCTTTCTCCATGTATTGGGACTGACAACCTCATCGCGTGTGCGCTCGGTGCGTGCATCGACAGCCAGCAGCGAGACATTCGCCCCCAACGACATGAACAAGCTACGACTCAGCTCAGTGATATACGGGCCAGGTTTCACACCCAGTGCCCAGCTGGGCTCCGTCTTCTCCGTCTCCTCGGCGATGCTCTGGTGCTGGAACAGCATGTAGTACTTGAAGGCGACATTGCCCAGTCCCGAGAAGACGGGCGAGTTCATAAAATGGTGCGGGTACGAGCCAAAGCCGTCGATAATGTCGTGGTCGTCAAACATGTTGACCATGGGAATCTGCGAGTTGGCCATGCCGAAGAAGCCCTGCGAGAACCACATACAGTAGCGCTCGAGGTAGAAGATCTCGAGCTCTTCCTGCATGGCCGCTGTGAACGGGGCATTGTGCTTGTGGAGAGGGTTCTTGATCATGAGCCAGTCACGGAAGAGTTTGGTCTCCTGCATAACCCTGTCGTTGTAGATCTGGTCTCCGCCTCCGATCATGACGTGGAAGGGCTGGCTCTGGTGCGTATTGAGTACGTCGCGCCACAAGGGATCTGGCCCGCTGAAGGTGTCAGTGTCAACGCCCATGCTGAAGCCATTGCAGCTATAGAACATGATGTTCATGCTCTGGCCCCTGGCGGGCACCCAGAAACCCGTGGAAGGGCCCCTATTGATGCGGTAGGCTATACGCTGCTGCTTCTCCCCGAGCTCCACCTCAATATTGAACCTCCAGAAAGTATAGCCCTTCTCCGTGTGCAACCGGAAACCTCGGACGTCTTTGTACTTGCCCGCCTTCTCACCGTCAATCTCGGCGCGCTTCCTCCGAGCAGCAAAGGAGCCTGGCGGGTCCGTCATACCCTTTTCCAAGGGCACCTCGGGTGGGCTCTTTGACTTCTCAAACAGACCATCGTCTGATTCATCCCGAGACAGGTCTTTGGCTTCCTCAAGGTGAGAGACCGGACGGACATAGAGTGTCTCACCCTTGCGACCCAGCTTGGGATGTCCCGCCAGTGGGTCAACGTATTCGGGCGCCAGATCACCGTCAACCTCTCTCGGTGGTGGCGGGAGCAGCTCGATTGGTTGGACAAATAACCTCAGCGTCGGGGCAATATCATACGAGGAGTCGGCATCAGTCGTGACAATCATGACGGTTCCTCTCCAAATTTCCTTGTCCACAACTGCGCCATTGCGCGCCGAGCGGGAGGGCACACGCTCGTGTCGAATTCCGCAGTACCTCAACAACGGTCCGCACTTTAGATACAGCGGAGGCTTGAACCTCGTAGGGGCTAAAAGGACATCAGAAGGATAATGTTAGCCTTTCCATTAGCGTACGAGAGACCACGGTGCACCAGCTGATCGCAGATTTCACAGCACATTGCTGCCACACCGTACGACGCAAGGCAGCCTCACATGCCGGGAACTGTGCACAGCCCGACCTAGTCGATGGAAACGACCGACCCGGCAGGTCCTATAGGACACACACATCAAACAGTAGGCGCGTTAACCACGTTTTAGAGGCGTCGCCAATGCGCCGCCCATCAACAAAGTTACCACCGCCTCCAGAATAGTAAGAAATCGCATACCGTTTGTGTCATCATATTCACCCTCAAAGGCCTCAGCTCTCTTCGGCCGAGCAGACATGCTGCTTCTCCTCCTTGACGATGACTGCGTGTTCTCCCACCAAGGCGTCCCCTTCTCCACTACAGGGGGCACGTCCTCCAGATCAATCAAAGCGCCCGAGAGAGTTCCGATGGTCGCTTGCTTCCACTCGTCCAGATATTCGCTCGGTTGGAACACGCCACGGCCAGGCTTCAGTTTCTCGCGGGCGTGGTACACCAAATCAGATACGTGGCGATTGTCTTCATCAGACTCGCTGTCGCTCCGGTGGTCCCTACGAGGACGAAATTGGGGTGGGCTTCCGGGGCCACGTGCTGGAGGTGAGGCAGTATTCCTATGGGTGCTAGGCCAGCCAACATGGGGCACTCCATGTCCGAAGCTTTGCTCGGCTTTTCTTTGGCTCGGATTTTTGACCAGCTTCCCGACTGACGGCGGCGTCAGGACCACATCGTCGTCACCAGGATCAGCCCGCCTAGGCGGGGGGTTATATTCTGGCTTCTCGGTGCCACGTGTGCGGTCTGGTCTTGGAGCCACCTGTGGAAGGGGCTCCAGCGATTCCCTGGGTGGCCACGGCTCCGGGGGGTTCTTTTTCAGTTTGTTGCTACCACTCCTGGCCACGGGTGCATTTCGCTGCTGAGGTGTTCCTGGTGAGGAGGCATCCGTAGCCAGGCTTTCCTCAAGCCCTACAGGGGGCTTGATGTCGCCCTTAGCCGCGCGCTCACGGAAGCTAAGGTTGCGCTGCGGGATACTAGTTGAAGGAGCGCTGATGGGCACGGGTATGCGTGAGTCCTGGGTTCGGTTCCGGGGAGACTTCGCCCGCACCAACGGGTATCGCCTAACCTCGTCAGGTGGGTTCTGCGAGAGAGGGCCATGCTGCGCCGAACCGGGTTGGATTGGTCTCGTTGGTGTCACCGGTGTCACCGGTGTCACTGGTGTTAGCGGTGGCTGAGACTGAGTTTTTACTTCCCCGATCCCGCTCGTCCGAAACCGTGCCTCGTTAGCAATGGGACTGCGCTCGCCAGACGGATTGGCCCCGCCACTAACGCCTCTCTCTCTCATGGCCCTCTCGGCAGCCTCGGCGCGGGCGCGTTTCTCCTCCTTGGACAGTTTGTCCTCCTTGGAAATGCTATCGAGCGTCAGCTCAAGCCTCTGCAGGGGCGAGCGATCGTCTGCGAACATTCTTGACCGGTCTGATGGTTGGTTTCCAGACGCCCTCCTCTTCCTGTTCTGAAGCAGCTGGTCGGCGCCTGAAGACGACCTACGGTGATTCACCGTGGGGTCTGTTACGTTGCGCTGGACACGGGCATCGAGCGTGTTGTTAGCCCGGTCCAACACTGGGTGATCCTCCCTCTGGCTGACCGGAGTCGAGGCTTTGATGTACTCCTCGGCCTCCATCTGTTTGTTGCCCCGGGGCGAGGAAGTGTAGGGTGTCTGGGTGACAGCGGATCCAGGGTGCTTGTAGCTCACAGGAGGAGCCCGTGGTACGTCGGGAGCGGCAGGTAATGGTGGGGCAGCAGGCACGGCTGCGTACTCTTGCTCCTGCTCCTGGTTGCTGCGGCGACGTCGGCGGCGGTTCTCGGCCAGCTCAGGAGGATATTGGTTTGCGCCGTAGGGTAGGGATGGGGGGCGGGGTGCGAGACCCTGTCCTTGGAAGCTCGAAGCGGTCGGGGACGCGAAGGGACTCATGGTCGACTCGGTCGGCGCATCGGATTTTGTAGTCTGCACCGACACACGGTTCGACCTCAACGGCACATCCAATGATTGATGGCGATCAGCGGCCGCATTGACGTCGTCGGACAGGCGGCGGGTTTTGGTTTGGCCAGTCTTGGACGGCGGGAGCTGGCCCCAGTAGGGAGCCGACATGTCTGGTCGTTGGGTTCTGCGACGCTGCGCGGTGCTCCTGTTCGTTGCTGTTTCGTTTCGAATCTGGTGACCTCTGTCGAGTGTTGAGCGTCAGCAGCTGGTGATTTGTCCACGAGCCACGCAGCGTCCCCTCGCAGCCAATGCCCGACAAACACATGCGCCTCAGGCCTCGGGCTCCAACAAAACTGTGTGAAAGACACAGGGGGGAGACAACAACAGCCTCGCTCGCAGCTGCAAGTGCTGAGTACCGCTGGGCTGATTGACAGGTCAGAAGGCAGGGCTGGGGGGAGCGCATTGGATGCTTCGCAACTTCCATGGAAGCTTGGGCGTGAAAGATTTCGAGCTTGGCGTGGTTGGGCTGGGGCTGACGAGCAGCTGTGACCTGTCCCGCTGTCCCATTGTCCCGCCTGCCGCCCACGCCGTCACAGCAGCGAACAACGAAAAGGGAAGCTCATGTGCAGGGGTCTGTGGCGGCCCCGAGCCTGACAGGGATCTGAAAAGTCGATGGCGGGAGCCCCCAATCGCCATGCCCAATCCGGCAAGGCGTACCCATACTGGCCCTGGGGCCAGAGACTCCCATCCCCAAACGCGGCTCCCCACCAAAAATCCTCAACGCTTCACACTGCTCTTGCTCCCTGCATTGTACCATCAAAGGCGACAATGCCGGTGGTTGGGGGCGGAGACCGAGAGGTCGGAGCATGAAATCTTGTCTCAGCGTCACACCTCTTTGTCAGACTCGGTCGGGAAACAACGGGATCACAATCAATCTGCTGCGGATATCTTCTGCCGTACCATTGAAGTCCCACGTATCCGCACTATCCTAGCACACTAACACGTCGAAGCGGCAAGATCCGCCACTCCATAGTAAGACAATCTCAATTTGCTCTGTTTGTACCGCGAACTCCAACGCGGTGGACCGCTTTTACGGCTCCGTGGTACTTTAGAGGGTAGAGAGCCCCTGAAGAGCAGCTCCCTGTCCCGGAAACCCTGTGCGACCGAATACAAACAAACACCCTTCGGTTCACCGCATCCCGAGTACGCAATCCGAAATGCCCCAGCCAGTGTGCAGGCTCCCGCTAGCTCCAGGTGATATTCCAGTATGACTTCCAAGCACCTTGCGCAAATTCTTCGTCTAGCTCGGTAAGAATCAAGCTATGCTTTGTCCCAAGCCAGTGGGCCGAATCAAGCTCTCTGCCGTTGATCTTGACCTCTACCGGGGACGTCTCCAATCCCATGACCGTGATAGAGCGAAGGGAGTTGGTGTCAACATAGGTCCCAGTGGGCTCAACACTGACGGAAGAGTTTCTGGCATTGAACTATGTCATGTCGGTCAGCGAGTGTTATGTAAGTACCAGGGGTGGGCGTGGACGGGTGGGCGTTCCAGCTTACCTTCACCCATGTTATATTCTGTGGAACAAGACTCTCGCCGTCATCGAGATACAGTTGCCCCCCGGCTTGCCCATTCCCATCAAGTGCCACTAGGAGCCCCCAGGGATTCTTGCGACTGGCAGCCGTGGTCATGCCCGGCATCTGCAGCGGGATCACGCTTCCTCCTCGTATGTACACCGGAATGTGTCCGAGAGGGGCATCGATGGTAGAATTTTGCCCTGGAGAAACGCCCGTTACAGGCCTCATATCATACCAGTCGTACCAAATTGTGCCCTCACCAACGCCAGGGAATACTCCATCGACGGTCGTTGCCCCCTGTGTCAGGCACGGGGTTACCATGATCGAGCTTCCTAGTAAGAACTGCCTGTCGGCATTTGCCAACCATGGCTCATTGGGAAATTCCCAAGCCAACGCCCTCATGACCGTATCACCGTCCCGATTCGCCAGAGCGAGGAGCGTGTACATGTAGGGGAGAAGAGCGTAGCGGATACGCATGGCCGTTTTCGATGCGCTGGTAACCGATTCCCACACGTACGGCTCCTGGCTGATAGCGCCCAGGATGTTGTGGTTCCGGTAAAAAGGGAAAAAGGCACTGAGCTGCATCCAGCGCGAACAGAGCTCATTGTCAGAGTTTCCGCCGAAGCCGCATGTGTCGACACCAAACATGGGTATGCCAAATATGGAAAAGGAGAGTGCCTGTGGGATACTGAAGTACATGAAAGCCCATCGGGAATCGTTATCACCTCCCCAGTGCCCGGCCCACTTCCCGGAGCCTGCAAAGGTACTCCTGCCAATGACGAATGGACGTTTCCCCTTAAACACCTCCAGGAGCGCACTGTAGGTGGCATTGAGGATCTGGTGGCCCCAGAGATTATGGAAGTCGTATTCGAGTGAGCCCCCGTGGTGTGTAGCATTGGGACTCACTGCATGCACCCCGATATCGCCCATGTGATTGTTAATGGTATAAGGGGGCCAGTTGATATTCCTCGATCCTGGTGTCGGCGTGACGCGATGGTATGCAGCCGTCGTAGCTGGCGGCGGCGGTTTTGCCGCTGTCTGTGTGTGCAACATGGATGAAGCCGACGATGCCTCAGAACTGTTGGTCAGCTCGAAACCCTCAGGATACTGAAGCACCAGGTTACCGGGCTCGCCTGGCAACTTAAAGGGTGGATGTGCGGGATTAAGTGTCAGGTTCCCGGATCCGCAGCTTCCAACGCAGAACGAAGACACCTCAGACATGTCGATCCAGATACCGTCAAACTATGGTCTGATTAGCTCTCCTCGGCCTTGATCTCTATATTCTCGATGGTTGGCCTACTTACAGCGACGAGTTTGGACCACAGAAGCAGCTCGTTCTTCCACCACTCGACCGCGCCAGTACCATTGAGAACGGCACCAACCCAGTCGGGATATACTAGTAAAAGACGTCAGCAATAGCACGCACCACACAGCCAGCTTCCCAGAACCTACCAGTGAAGCCAGGCCAGACAGCACCAATATACAATGACCCATCCGGGTTCAGTAAAAACGCATCCGCCTCAACCCCACGGTCGTAGGTTGGGTAATCGTCGTTTGGGTTCTCAGGGTTCGGCGCATAGATTGCCGAGTCCACGATGGGCACGTAGTGTTGGCCATTTGCATGCAGCTTGGCTAGAAACTGGGCGCCCTCCTCGTAGCTAAACCTCCCCGTATCGTGTGTGAAATCTCGGTACCTCTTCATGTAATCAATGTCCGCTAGGTACGTAGGGCAATTAGCAAGCATTCTCACGGATCGACTTGGCAGCGCGGGATGATTTACCCCAGATGGTCTCAAGCGGTATCTCGAATTTTGCAAAGTTGTCAACAACTTCTTGCATCCAGGTCCAGTTCTGATAGCCCCAACGGCATTGGTGGAAGCCCAAGGTCCAGTATTGTTGCATAGCGGGTAGACCGACAGCGCTGTGTTGATACGCCTTCGTGACATCCTCAGCCCTCGGCCCAGAATAAAAGTATAAGTCGAGAGAGCCACCAAGGGCCCTCCACGTGATGCCATCCAAGCGTAAGAGAATATCCTGAGCGTGTGCGTTGCGGAAGAAAACACCGTGAGTGTAGGACACATACCGCACATCCCTGTCCGTTGCGTCCGCGACGTAGGCCAGGTCGCCAGACGCATTCTTGGCAAAGTATCGGGTGTCAAGGTATACAGGGTGGCTTCCGTAAAGGTTGGCATCGACTACATTACCAACATCTGCGGCAAAGAGCGTCCCTGTTAATACGTTAATACAATGACCACAGAGGGCAGAAACCCGGAATGTACTTGTGAGATTGTTCCCCAGCCGGAATCCATGGACAACCTCACCAAGGCCGTAGAGGTTGTAGTTTTCGGGAAGCGAGGAGCCGAACTCGATAAACTGGTCTTCATAGACCAGAGCCTTGCCTTCCGTCGTGAATAGGGTATCGCCTGTATCGCTCCGCTTGACTGTGAATGAGAAGCTCGGATCATTTGACCAGGACAGCTTAAAGTGACTGCTAGATACACCAGTGCCTTCTCCGTCTGGTGGCCGCGGCACTAGTTCTTCTGGGAGCAGAAACCACGTCTGGTTCTCTGGGCTAATGTACCGCGGCTGGATTCGAATACGGAGGCGTTCGTTCTCCTGGAAGGCGACGAGGAGTGACAAGCTCTCGATATCGTTGCCGTACACATTGCATGGAGGTCCTGCGAGGCTAAGATCTGCGGTAAAGCCTCTGCTTGTCTCTTGGATATTTGACGCCTTATAACCGGGGCAGATCTTCTGTGGGTCAGCAGCTTCGGGGTCCTTGATATTGGGTATAATGTTCTGTCCGACGTCGGCGGAGGCTGGGACCGTGAATACAAGAGTCTGGCTGACCGCGGTCTCGACGGTCCCTAGTGTCGCGATATCTGTGGGCAGGCTATGTTCTCCTACCGGCATGGTGCCCCTAAAGAGGAGTGCCAGAGCAGCAGTGAGAAAGGTCATGATGAAGAGAGATACACTGAATATTCGGTGTATTTTGCGCAACCCCGAGACCCGTCTGGTATTGACAAAGCAGAGTCCCACTATAATCGAGGCGAGGACGGCGACTTCAAGTGTGAGAAAAAAGGTATGTGTGCAGCCCTCTTCAAGGTCGTGTAAGCCGAGGCAAGGGCAGTTTTGCCGGTCAGATGAGCCATGTGGCGTCGAACCTTGGTCGTCCACAAGGCCTATTATATCCGCCGCCACCGCGAGCGCCCTCCTGGCGGATAGAAGGACGAGTATCCCAAATGTACCAGGCCCAGGAAAGCGCCATGGCCGGCGAGAGTGGGGAGCTAACATCTGCGTCGAGTCGCACTACGAGTTAGAAAAGAGTGGGGGATAGCTGCTTGCAGATATAGGGTATCGAAACTACATCGGCAATGTTTATGACGCCTGGTCCGGACCGAGCAGGAGAACAGAGAGACAATTCCAACCCACCTTGAACAGGGCATCGCTCAAGCATTTGGCCGAAAACCGGCGTGACGGCCGTCGGCAGCACTGAGACATGCACCAGAGTTATGGTTTGGGGGCGATTGGAGTTTGGCCGTGCCTGTTGTGAGGAATTGGACGGGACTTCGGGGGCAGCAACAATGATCCCAGTCGTTAGATCATAATCGTCATGAACTTCTGCGGGCACCAATCAAAGCGGCAGTCTGTTGTCCTTCAGTACCCGCGTGTCGGAACTGTTGGGTGTTGACTACTGTGGATAGTGCTCCAGGAGAACAATTCGGGGCGCGTCACTTGGTATGGACGTGTGCCAGCTCGCTGTTGAACGGCCTGCGCCCATCTGAAGTTGCCTGGGAAAGCCGTGGCAGTTGACAAAACAGAAGGCAAATACCCCCATATCCAATCTGGAACCCATACTCGTTAACATCCCTCGGGGTTCGGGACCTGGGAAGGCGCCACGTTGTGGGATAATGGGGAAAGATGGAAGGTGCTGGATGCGGGTGAGAGGGGGGTTCACGCGACACAAACAGCAGCACAGTAATACCAGCATGGGGAATACGGCGGGATACAGAATCCGGTTCACCATCACTCCGCGTGGGGGGGAAGCTGAACTTCTCGCGGTTCACGCAGATGCATCCCCTCTGCCTGGCGCTTACCGTTGACGTGGAGGTGTGGGAAAACCGTCGTGAGTTGGTAAGAGATTTAATTCTTGTCGGCCGTTGGCCATTGGTGTAGCTAATGTTCTCCTGCTGCCGTAAAATAGAAAACTTCCAACATTCCCCATTGGACCACCTCAGACATTTTTGCCCTCATCTGAAAGTTCATCCCCCCAGATTCCGGGTACCCCAAAATGAAAAATCCAAAGTACAGTCATCCGCGGTCCCGGAATACCCCTACGATTGTAACGCTTCAGAGCCCGTGACTGCTCCGGATGATATCCAAAATGAAACCCAAAACGAGAGAAGCAGCTTTGATCCCAAAACCTGCCCTTTGATGCCACCCTTTAACTCCGTCACGTTAAACTCCATCGCTGATCCCAGCAGTACAGTGAACCCAACCTCCTCTCCCCCACCAAAAAAAAAAGCAATCCGCGAGCTGGCAAGCTACCAACAGCGCCGACCCATGGTATAGAACGCGCTCAAAGTTCAATAACTGAAGTCGACCGGACCCATTTGCGCAATCAGTTTATCATCTTGTGAAGTTGCCGTTGTCCCAGTGGTTGCGCTGGCATCCGTGTCGGATTGGGACGTCCCGGCACTGCTGCTGCTTCGTGATTGTTGCAGCTCGAGCTGCGGTTCTGTCGGTGGTATCCCGCTATCAGAGAAACCAAAATCCCGCATCTGCTGGAAGCTCCAGCTGGGCTCGAATTTCCTGCTGTTCCACGCATAATCCACCCGCTCGTACATCTCATCAATCTGCTCCAAGCTGATCTTGCTTGTTTCGTATACCATGCTCCAGACGAAAGCGATTGCGACAATGCAAAATGCTCCCCAGACAAAAAAGACTCTTGATCCTAAGTCAACCGAGCCGGCTGAGCTTTTTGTCACCATAAATGGCGTTCCATATGCAATGCCAAAGTTCAACAGCCAGTTAGACGCTGTCGAAACCGACATTGACTTAGCGCGCACCTTAAGAGGATAGATCTCCGACGTCACAACCCAGACGACAGGACCCCACGAGGCGGCAAAGAAGAATATGTAGATGGCCACGAAGATGAGGAGAATCTGATTCTGTACCGTCTTATTTTGCTCGTCACCGTTCGCGGTTGCGTAAGATGCAATGAGGAGCTGGCAAATGGCCATGCCGATCGCTCCGATGATAAGCAGTCTCCGGCGACCCCAAGACTCGACAACTAACAAGCCAGGGAGTGTCGACACAGTGTTGATGATCTGCATGATGAGGGAAATCTTGAATGGGTCCTGGACACCAGCACCCTCGAAAAAGCTCGTTCCATAATACATGATGAAGTTGACGCCGGTCAGCTGTTGGAGCATTTGTAGGCCACAGCCGGTTAGAGTACGACGACCGAGATGAGGGTGGCCGAAAATGATATCTTTATAAGCGTCAGGTCCTAAGGCCAATTCGTACTCGTGATTGGCTTCGATTTCAGCGAGTTCTTCGATCAACGCGGGATGTGTGATGTCAAGCCGGCGAAGACGGCTTAGGGAGAGAGCAGCCGCCTCTTTGTGGCCGCGTTTGATGAGATATCGAGGTGTTTCTGGAAGAACAAGTAGGCCAAGAGCCAGGACACAGGCCCAGCTAAGTTGGAGCCCCATAGGGATGCGGTACGCTGCCGATCCATCGATGTGATATGTGAGTATGTTGACGATGGCGGCGATGAGAAGTCCCATAGTGATGGACAATTGGTAGGCGCAGACGAGTGTTCCCCGCACCCATTTTGGCGACATTTCGGACTGATATAAAGGGACGAGAACGGAAACCATTCCTACACCGATGCCAGCAACCGCTCTGAACCGCGACATTTCGTGTTAGCCTTGAGAGCGTGCGAGAGTCAGAGACAGTTTTGGAAATTCCTCAACGTACCTCCCGACAACAAGCGTCGCAACATTGATCGCGCACACCTGAAAGATAGCGCCGATGCAAAAGACCCCAACAGCACCGATGAGAGAGCGGCGGCGACCCCATCTGTCGCCGACCGGAGCAGATACCAGAGCCCCCAAAATCGTCCCGGCGCTCAGCATGGCTACAATTAATGCCACCTCTCGCGGCGACATGCTGATATCGCCCTTGCCGTTAATGTAGCCCGAGTTGAAATGGTCGACAAATGATTCCATGGCGAGAATACCATTGATGGTCCTAGACAGAGCAAAGCCAGCGTCAGCGGTTGCGGTCCGATTGATTCCACCGTCGCAATACCGTCGGAAACTCGTCGTCGCTTACCCTGTGTCGTAGCCAAACAGCAATCCGCCCGTGGCGACGAAGAGCCCGACCATGATCGCCGGCGCGGAGGAGCCGGCGACATTGTCAGGCTTGTGCCAGCCCATGGCTATCGCCATGGTGCAAGAGGAGGCCGTCAAGCCAGATTCGATTTCGTGGTCGCCGCGGTTATCGCGAGTCGGTTTGGCGAAGTGAGGTTGGATTGTGCGGTCCGACCATCTGAAGGGCGACGTCCCTCGCACCGGGTGTGGGTAATATGGTATAGGGAAAGAGTGGAGAACAGGGAGGAGGAGGAACGAGAAAGACGGGCTCGAGATCAGCAGTTTTTGGCTGCACCTGGGGGCTCGCGTTCTGATTGGCCCAGCTGGTCAGACACCGACTTGAGCCCGTGCTGGCTTGGCCTGCAAAGGACTGCACACCCTCCTGAACCGCCTGCTTTGCTGCTGGCCTGCCTGGCGCGGCTCCCCCTTATCCCGCCTTACTCGATCTGTCAAAGACCAGCTGCACCTGCCAGCCCTCACCAGCGAGACCAAGGTTGCTCGGCTTCCTTTCGCTTGGCAAACTGCCGGCTTAAGCCTTTTTATTTTTCACGTTTCCCAATTCTTTTCCAGCAGATTCGCTGGGCGCAATTCATGGCATCGCTCTGTGACTAAATCCTCGCCAGGGATCTTTCTATCGTTTTCTCACGCCGCGCTCTCTCGCAACCAATCTCATGACGCCAGCCAATTGGAAATGGCATGGATCGATTGTGTCGACATTCTGATCCATCCGCAATGGGGGCGATCGATTTCCGGTAACACTATCACGGCACCCCCGTTTCCCGCAACGGTCTGGCCAAACCTTCTTTCCATGACGAGCTGGCGATCAGGCGTCCGGATCCACGAGCGACAGAGCTTTCGGCCCCAAGAAGGAGGGGCCAAAGAGGTGAACCAATGAATCACACAGCCCGAGGCGGGGCTACGGGATCTGCACAAATCCATGGGGGTGCATGCTGGTGGGGACACTGTATGAATACGTACCCACCGGCTCTAGGACGAGACAGTGCCGTTCTCCAAGCGAGATGTGGTTCCCACGCCCCGGAGTTGGACACTGGGCCAATGTGACATTCGGAACCGAGCGTCGAGAAATTATTTCATTGACACGAACCTCACTATTGACGCCTCAACGTGGCTCGAAGCAAGGGATGAAATTGGGAACACAATATGACGTATTTCTGGTTTGCCCAAAGGCACTTCGTAGAAACGTGAGAGTTCTCGAGCATTCTAATCCGCTTTCAACGTGTCTGGTAATGGAAAGTGACAAACCAGGGAGTCCCAAACTAGCACCAAGCAAAGACGAGCTGCCCAGGATCCATTCTATTGGAAGTCTGGGGGGAGGAAGCGATCACAGCGCAAATAAGCACTGTGGGTTAAAAAGGACAGCCCAGCCCCTGAAAGATTGTTAGCGTGGGACTTGGTAAGTATCGAGTAGGGGTTTGTGCGAGATGAACAGCTTCCCAGCTGTTTGGGTTGCAAGGGCGAAATATTTAGGCCTTCAAGCTTCCATCATCTAGCCCTCAAAATAGGCCGTGAAGTATCCGTACCGCGCGAACAGTCTTTCAGGATTGGACTGGCGGGACTGTACCAAGCAGAGACAATATTGGTCAAAAAGGCTACTTTTTAATAAGTACCTTTGTCACTTGGATCTGGAGCCCCAGGGAAATGGCATTTAATATTACACCTAGACATTGATTGCTAGCAACCACACTTCGTAACCGGAGAAGTTTTTGAGACTCGCGACACTAGGAACTGAGCATGCATATGGCACCATTTTTCTAACCCTTGCGGCCACGAGGGCCAAGGAGGACATCGACACCCTCCAGAATCATAGATTGCAGCCGCAGGCAGACAAGTCAGACGACGACGACGAATTGGGTCCTCCCAGACTCCTGCACGACGGCGAATATTTTTGTTCCTGACGCGACATCAGAATGGTGACTAGTGCATAAGGAGCGCCAGAGGTCCAGGTAACCACTTCTGCTGGATTTTTTTGCGCCCGCCTGCAGCCACAAGCGGATTCTGTGTTGCTCATTCGGGGAAAGCGTGCATTGTTCCAGCGCGCATATTTCGCAATAAGTACCCAACCGCAGAGGGTATGTATGCCTTGATTTGAATGGGTTATTTTTACACTACCTACACTAACTACACTACTGTGCCATCGCCGCCAATGTTTCTCCGGCCATGTCACAGACCAAGGGCTCTGCGCGAGAAGCAAGAAGTCGGTTTTGTCAACGGGGTCTTCGGTCTTGTCCCCACAGTTCACCGTCCGCAGCCATCGGCAGCCCGCCCTTCGGTTCAATCCCGCGACGGCGGCGCGCACACACCGCTCGTGAAGAACTGTGGTGCCTCGCTGTTTGCTTCAATCCTATGTACGGTTGGGGGTGAGTTAATTTATCTTTGCACGTCACGGGCAGGAAGCGATTGGTTTGGGCTCCTCACCGTCCCTCCTCCCGGCCTCTTCAGAACTCTGGAAAAGGAGAGCAAAGCTGGCTTCTTACTGGTGGGGGGGCCAAGCAGAGGCTGCAGGCGCTGCCGCTGTGGCCAAAACGCAGAGGTCTGGTGTGCATCCCGTCTCGAAAGCTTCTCAATTTGGGGCTGCGACCTTTGACCCCAATCCCCCCTGCGCCGCATGCTGACAGCGTTCCCGCCCTTCATTGCAACTGTCTGGCCTGATGATATGCCCTTGCGGGGAACCCAAATGATGTCGCTCCGCAACAGCTTAGTTCACATCATGTTCCTAGGTCCCGTCAGCATCACTGGGCAGTACTGCCTTCCGTTATCTCAGCTGAGATGGACGGTCAAACCATGGCCACTCAGACGCGCTATCGCAGGATGACCAAGAAGAAGAAACGTTCGCGCAGCATGCTGCAACATCTCCTCCTTTCCCGGTCTCCCTACATTCTGCGCGGATACTCTGTGCGGACTATCGTTTTGCCCCTCCTCCCTGTTCTCGGTGCATGCGACGCCATATAGCCCCAGTCTTGCTGTGACCTAACCAAGAACCAGCTCGCCGGGGAACCCCTCAGAGCAACCCCTCAGCTCCTCTGGAGGCGTCAAGGTTGGAACGCAATAAGACACCTTGGTTATTGCCTGGAAGCTTCACAGTGGCTGAAGATCTGGGCCTTCACAGACTGCTATCCCTTCGGAAATCACAAGGCTAGGAATTCGGTGAATCACGGCATTACCATGACCGAAATACAGCACGGATGCTAATGGCTACCTTCGACACTCGAGGCACCACCCTCGCAACAAGGCGTCAGTTTTACGGTTCTGCTTTGTCTGTTAATTTCTTCCCTAGTCCGGCGCCAGCATACTAGGAGCTGAAAACCAAGAGCTGAAAACCAGCAGCAAAAGTATCTTTATCATAATCATAACTATCGAATAGGCCAACGTTATGCCCCAAAAAGGGGCAAGTGTGGCAGGGAGAGAGTGTGGGGTTACAGCCACCGCCGCAGGACTCAGGGGTGAATGGGCGGTCTCAACAGCTAAACGCAAACACCCCCTGGCATACGTTAGGTATTCTATTACCCCCCATCGTACTCCATCCCATCTCGTTCACCCCTTCCGGGCATCACCTATCTACACAGCAATGGGTCCCCGGGTCTGCTTTGCTACGCCATCTCAACGCTCACAGCGCAGTGTACGAAGCTGCATACGGACGATAACAATGGTGAGACGCTGACTGTGGAATGGGCTACCCAACCGGGCAAGAGACAGCGGGCTGTTTTGCCAATGTTAGCTTAGTGTCGTCCTTGCCTTGCTCAGACTTTGGTTTCCTGCTTTGTACTTATGTGCACAAGTACACTGGACATACTTTGGAACCCAGAACCCAGTTCGCTGCAGTCCATCCGACAGGGCACCATGATGGATAGAACAACCAAGGAACGTTATCCGTAAGGGACAGTTAATGCAGACGGGCAAAATCACTCTTGATTGGCTGGGGTTGATGCCGCGCCGTACTTACTCGTCTTTCTACATGCCTTCCTACCTACTAATCTCTGTCCACCTGCCAACCTAGGTGCCTACCTTCCTTGCCACACAGCATGCGCCACGCTACCCAGATGTGCTACGTACGCATCCCCATGAGTCGGCGGTAACCGACTTGTTATACTCTAGTACCACAGGACGTTTCAACGCTCCACGTGTATTGACATGCAATTCCGGGTCGGACTCTTAACGCAGCCTTGGTGTCATGCAAGTGATTTGACATTTCCATCCACCCATATGGACACTGGCAAACGACCGAAGAGCAAATCTGTGTTACGTGTTAGCTGAGTGCAAAGAAGGGTAAGGCAGGTGAGACGGCTTAATTCGGATGGATAGCTTCTGACAGAGAGACACGGACATTTACAATTTGTCATGTTTCACTTCCTTTGATCTTTATAACTTTGTCCATTCCCAGCCTTCCATTTCCAAATCCAAGAAACTCATGCCTCTTCAATCCTCCCATGTTTCGGCAGACACAGATAAAACAACCAAAGAAAAAAAATATCTATCAGTACAGCACTGCTATGATTCACCTCAGAACCTTGCGATATGCCGCATCATATCAACACAGCCGTCGCCAGAGTTGGCATGGGCATGAAAAAAGGCATCCTACTGCCGCCTATCCGGAGGGCTGGACCTCTTTTTAGCTTGGCTCAGCGCGCTCTCTTGCTTCCATCGCGGAAGCGCATGACAACACTAACACGGGCCACCCCCTTTAGATCTCTAGAGTCACCTTTTGGCCCTTGACTCTCCCGATGACCTGTTGAGGTGCATACTTGGGGATGACCTCATCGTCGTGCAGCATCTCAAACTCCTCGGTGGCATCGCGACCCATAAAGTTGAGGAGGGCCTGAGGACCGCCAGGATGATCATCGAGCCAGTTGGTCAGGTCAAGGACTACGCCCTTGACGACAACCCAGAGATCATCCTTCTTGTTGTGCTTGGCGATCTCCTCCATCGTGTACTCTTTCTCCGGGATGGTGAACGACTTGGGGTCGTTGGGCTTCACCGCTTCCTGGCCACTTGCCGCCTGGGGGCTGTGTGCCACTGCCGAAATCGCCTGTGACGATAGCGCGTTGCTAGCACGACTGCCAGCGCCCCATTCAACCGAGATCTTGCCCGGGGTCGAAGGATCAATGTGCAGAGCAATCTGACCTAGGCGGGCGGCGCCAGCATTGCCCCTGAGCGCCTGTTGGAACAGGTAGTTGCTTGCGCTGTCACCTGCGACACGGCCGTAGACGACACAGCCCAACAGCGATGAACCGCCGAGACGGTTAGCGCCGTGAACGCCACCAGCAAGCTCGCCGCAGGCGAAGAGGCCCTCAAAAGGCTTCTGCTCTTTGTTGAGGACCTGAGCTTTGTCGTTGATCTCAATACCGCCCATAGTGAAGTGAAGCACAGGCTCCATCAGGGCAACGTGAAAGTGATCGCTGATGTCAAGGGGCATGTTGTGGAAGAACTTCTTACCCCAGGGATCCTTCTGCTTGCCCTCGGCGATGGCATTGTAGGTCTGGAAGGTCTTCTGCAGGTGCTCGGGAGTGCAGCCAATCTCCTTGGCGAGCTCCTTTCCCGTCATTTTCCTCATTAGGCCACGGCCAGAGTAGTGGCGAGTGTGGAAGTCAAGCGTGTTGGAGGCCTTGGAGTTGAGGACCAGGCGGATCGGGAACTTGCCTTTGTCCTTCTCCTTCCACATCATCCCCGAGACGTAGTCACGGTGACCAAGCTCATCACAGAAGCGGTCGCCGTCAGCGTTGAGCAGAATGCCACCCTCGCCGCGGAGAGCCTCGGCAGCAAGGAACTTCCACTTGGAGCCGGGGTCCTTGGGGTCTACCAGACCCGTGGGGTGAACCTGGACCTTGTCCATGTCGATGCCGTTTCCACCAATGGTCATGACCATCTTCTGGCCGTCGCCAGTCGCATGGGAGCCGTTGGTGGTAGCCAGCCCGTAGGTGTCGGGCCGGTGTTGCTTAAGCAGGGAGCCCTCGCCAAAGTCAGCAGCATAGCCACCAGTGGCCAGGACAACGGGGCCGTCAAGGGTCTGGGGCTGGCCGTTGAACTCATATGTGACACCGGTAACCTGGTTGCCCTGCGTATTGAGCTTAGTGACGCGAGCCTTCTTGACGATCTGAACGCGCTCAGGCTCGGACTCGGCAAGCTCCTCCAGCCTCTGCATCAGGGCATATGTAATAGCCATACCGGGGAACTTGGCATCGTGACCACGATGAGTTCGGGGGTGCGAGTGGCCACTTTGAATCGGGTCAGCAAGATGGTGACTGAAGAGGGGCCGCGGACTTATACGTACCCTAACCGCGAGACGAGCGTGAGATCGAGGTTGAAGACATCCTGTAGCCACTCGACGGCAGCGGCTGACTTGTATGTGAGGACCTTGATGAGGTCTGGCCTGGCCTTGTCGCGTGCCGACTTGAGGGTGTCGTCGTAGAACTGCTTGACGCTGTCCTGGATGCCGTGCTCAACCTGGGTTCGGGTCAAGGCGCCGTTGATACCGGACGTGGCTTTGGTGGAGTTGCCGCCAAAGAAACCCTGCTTGTCAAGGACGACAACATTGCCGCCAGCGAGGTAGATGGTGTGCGCGGCGCTCAGTCCGGACACTGTGGTGAAAGTGGTGTCAGCCATCTGCGTCTTCACATGCGACTGACCCAGCGCATGACGACACGGCGCACGCGTGGGCTGGGGCGCAGGGTCGCAGGGTGTGGGGAACTGGAAACTGGAGAGGAAAACTTACAGCCGCCGCCAACAACGATAACTCGGGGTGCCATTGTGTCTGTTGATTCTGTGTCGAGGAGAAAGAAAGATGACGATACAAAGGAGAAGAGGGATTCTATCGTCTGCGAGGAATGTGCGAGTAGTTATTCGGTTCGCTGGGTTGCTCCCTCCCAGACTCGCAACGCCTGGTGTTGGAATTGCTGACACGCTGATTCGTGAGCCGAGGTCAAGCGGATGACAGGGATTGCGCTGCTGGGAACCTATTAGCGTTCAGCATCAGGCACCCGGACGTTTTGGAGTTCGCCGGCCCGCTGAGAATAACTACTTACGCTCGGCACCTAATCCTTGGCTGTGAGACGGACAAAAGTCTGGAGCGTGATGCGAGAGGTCCATGAGACTCCGGGCGACGAGCCTTTTAATAATGGCTTTTGCATGGCCTCTTTGTGTCGCGCCGGCACTCGGGCGTGTGCGAGGAGTGGGCGAGTTTCTGGCTGCAGACGGCGATTGTGCCGAGGCCCGTTTGCCACACACATCACTGAGGTAGAAGAAAACAACTCGGCTTCCCCAGATGTGGGGTTGGCGACAAAACATCCAATACCGTTGCAAACCAATGGGCGATGCTCCCTTTGCAGCATGGAGACATCTGGTCGGTCCTCTTTCAGCGTCAGGAGATGCATGGTTCCTTCTCTGATTTCCCCACGTTAGTCACGAGCCGCTTCCCCACGTTGCCTCGCGCCCCCAGCGTTTTGCATGTGAATCCCCCAGCTCAAGGCCCATTTTTACCGTTGACGAGCTTCTGTCGGGTCCAAAATCAAATGCACCAAAAGAGCCATTTACCCCGAGTCCTTCTCTTCAACAATGCGTCTGCTGCGGCCACGGGCGTCGTTAGCTCTCTCGTTGGATAGGGGTCCCTATAAAGCTCCGCCCCCCGCAGCTTCCAGGAACTCGAAGCTGGCCAGATGATGAAGGAAAGATGAGGAAACCCAGCAGAACCAAGTTGACTCTGTTTCTTCTGGTTTTACATGTGATCAACCAACCTATGAACATCCTCTACTCGCCAAGAATCTGCAATGCGCCAGTTCCTGGGCGGTCCCGACCCACTTGGGTTACCTTCTCAATTTCTAGCAGTTTTCTGCTACGGACCGGGCTTATTAGTGTGTCGCCAACAGCTTGCGGATTGTCTTCTCACATGAGCCGGCAACTGAGTGTAAAAAAGAGAAACCTGAAGCAGAGGTACGAAGGATGTTCTTCGGTCTCGGCATTGAAGTAGGGGTTTAGACCGAAAACATCAGTCACTTGCCGCGTCAGGTGACGCACTGCATGTCACACTTGCGGCCCCTTCAGTGCCATATGATCTGTGACATCCAAGATTCCGCGTCGTCGCTTGCTTTGGGAAAGCACGACGAAGCCATGATCTAGCATATAACCGGAAATATTGTCTCTTTTCAAAATCAGTATGCGACCGCTCTCTGTCGCCACAACCATTCTGGGCACAGTCGTGTCGTCGCAGCTCGTTGTGCCCCTTGTCCGTGGACATCCTTATCCCACCTGGCGCCATCACAATCAGGTCCCCATGATGGATCCAGCCGGCCCCGGTCCGGCAATCCCGCCGTCTGCGCCATCTCCGATTGACCAGACAGGCCCCATCGGCGATGTCATGCTGTCAGATGTGATGGGCCGCGACAGAAGTATAAACTTATTCGCTGGGTAAGACGAAATCCCGTAGCCACATACGGCTCACCTCCTGACTTCTGGACGAACAGCTTCGTGAGAGATATCGAATCTGCGTCGCGACGCCTCGAAGATTCAGCACACAACACCACAGTACTGGCCCCCCTGAACTCGGCCATTGAGGCACTACCACGAAAGCCATGGGAGGATCCCCGCGACTACGGTACACTCGGGCCAAACGCTTACGAAGGTGGCGATGGAAGTGAGAGAGCACACAGGAACCTTCAGCGGTTTGTCGAGGCACACATGGTGCCGATAAATCCGTGGCTTGAAGGCAAGAACGCAAAGGCCATAGGAGACGACCAGACCATCTGGTGGGAGATGAAGGACGGCGTGCGAGTGGTAGGCATTATTGGACCTTGAGCTTACACATTTGTAGGCTGACATATCGAGCAGATTTATCCAGCCCAGATTGAGGTTGCCAGCGTTGCCAGCACTGTTGCAAACGGCCAAGTAGTAAGCCAACTGCCATGTTGCCCGTTGCTTGTCTAACAGAATCTCGGTAGTGGATCCTTAAGGGTGTTCGAAACTATGCTTGAGAAACTGGAATATCAAACGAAGACGACGACGACGACAAGTTTTTTTAATTTTTTTTTGGGGGGG
>Ga0247765_1000043_pt1 | contig 88830 bp, 65 predicted proteins | sample UWRJL106311C6_FD_179949 | JGI IMG/M metagenome (GOLD analysis project Ga0247765, IMG submission 179949) | Plant litter microbial communities from Arlington Agricultural Research Station in Wisconsin, United States - UWRJ-L106-311C-6 | ecosystem: Environmental > Terrestrial > Plant litter >... | reverse complement strand
ACTACTAGTCCGGACTACTAACTACAATAGTCCAGTAATCCGGACTAAAGTCCAGGCCCGGACTAGACTACTGTAGTCCGAGTCCGGGCCTGGACTAGACTAGAGTAGTCCTAGTCCGGACTAAAGAATACTAGTCCGGACTAATTACCAACCCTGTATAAAGATACATATTTAATTAAAATCCGTATAATATTAGTAGCGGCGAGAGCCCGGAGCTACGAAAAGTAAGTAAAAACCCTGAAGGAGCAATAAAAGCGTATAAAAAAGTACTATTAAATTGCAAATACTTATAAAACTCCCAATAACCGCTAATATAAATACCGTTAATGTAGGAACGGTAAAGGCCGTAAAGATAGAGATTAGTAAAATTACGAAAATTAGTAAAAAAAAATAAGTAATAGTAAAATACTTACGCGGCGATTATATAATTCCGTGCGGCGATTTCGATCCTTAAAAGCGAGGTATTAGTATCGGAATTAAAAATTATAATATATAAAGTAATAAATAATAATAAAGAAAAAAGAAAACAAGGAAAAAATTCCCTTGTTTATAAATAAAAAAGGGCAAAAATCTACGTTTACGTACCGTACTCGCTTAATAGGTAATAAAATTACCCTAGTTAATAAGAATAAAATATTAAATAAAAACATATTAACGATACCTTTATAACCTTTTATCCAGAATCCAATAAAGGCAAACCAATAATAATACTACTACGAAGGAAGGTACAACCTACCCCCACTTCTCCCCCTCTCTTTCCATCCAAATATATTACCAATACTATAATAGTACTACTATTACAATAACCTCCTACCCGTAATATAAACAAAAACGAACCAAAAACGAAATAAACCGCAAAAAGAAAAAGAAGTAAATTACTTATAAAAAAAGCCATTATCCAAACTACAGGCGAACCAAAAACGAGGTAATAAATACAAAAAAAAAGCCCCCCCCCCTTCCACCTCCCACCTTCTAACGATAATATAGCCGGGGCATTAGAACTAAAGAAGAAAGAACGAGTATAATTCGAATTTGAACCAATACACAGGCACCCCTCATTCCCCTTTCTTTATAAATTATAATAACTCCCCTCCTATTACACATCCTAGGTAGGAGAGACCTAGATTAGTAGATAAAAGGCTGGAAGTAAAGTTGGTTTAGGTGCGATATTGTACTAATAATACCTATACTATAGAAGCACTTATAGTACCTAAACAGATAGATAGAGCGACCGCTTGCCCACTAGGGCGAGGACTAGAGGTCCTCTGCGGTATAAGATTAATAATAATAATAATTTCCCCCGAATTCTAGGCCCCCTTTGGTAGTTATAATTACTATTTGGCCTATTCCGCCTTTAGGATTCCGTTGTTTAGTTACTTAGTCCTTTTTTCCCTTTACGTAATCGTCCCCTTTTAAATTAGCTAACTACTACTTTATACATAATACACGTAATAGCTTTATTATACTGGTTCTTTGGAACTTTTATTCCGCTTTCGCTACGTACTTTATAAGGTATAAATCTAATAATAGGCACTACGCCTTAGCCTTAACGTTCCTTACTAGTATAGCTTTATACGCCCCAATAGCAATACGTAAGTATTTTATTTGTTAATTGTAAAATTTTCGTACTATTCCCCTTACTTTTCCCTTTTTTAATATTAGTATATATTATATATTTGCTTCGTACGATATTATATTTCGTATAACTATTATATAAATTTATTGTACGCGGTTGAGGTGAACTCTCTACGTTTTCCCTACTAATCGTTCCAATACTAGTTTCTAGGTTTTTATTTTTATAGGATAATCTTTTAGTATTTGGTAAAGAATAGCTTCTAATTTAATTATACGTTTAAAAAGCGGGTACTTTTTACTAATATTAAACCCGGGTTCCTCTTTCTAGGATATTTAATGCATTAGTACGTATTCGCCTTGTTTTTATAAAGTATATAAGTTTACTTTTCGATAAGTTAAATTTTATACCTCTTTCCTTTAACGTGCGTGATAAGCAAGTCAGCCACTTTCCGACGCGACGCGCCTCTTCTGCACAAAACACCATTTCTTTCCACAACTAATAATGGAAACTACTTCGTACGAAGCCAGGATAAACCTAGCACTCAACGCTCTTTAAAGGGACCCAAAGCTTAGCAACCAAGCTGTAGCGAAGATTTATACCGTTAATAAGGATACCCTTTGTAACCGACGCGCTGGCCAGCCTGCACGATGTGATATTCAGCCTAACTCGCGTAAGTTTACTAATTTGGAAGAAAAAACGATTATTTAATATATAATTAAGCTATATATACGCGTATTCTACCTACGGTTTTTATACGTAGAAGATATGGCCAATTGATTACTACGTGAACGCGACGCGCTCTTTGTTGGCGTATAATGGGCTTATAACTTCGTTAAGCGCTAATTAGAACTTCGGATGCGTTTTACGCGTAAATACAATTATTAGAAAGCTAAATGCGAAGATTTAAAGATTATTCGCAAATAATTTGCCTTTGTGTATAACGTAAAGGTTAAATACGGTATCTTTAATAATAATTTATATAATTTCAACGAAACTGGTTTTATAATAAGTATTATTATCGCTATTATAGTAGTTACTACCTTTAATAGCCGTAATAGGGTTAAATAGGCCCAGCCTAGTAATTAAAAGTAGGTAATAGTTATTTAAGGAGTAAACGCTTTAGGTTAGGCCAGGGTTGGCAAAGTAGTCAGTAGTCATTAGTCAGTAGTCACTGACTATAGTAGTCAAGTAGTCAGAATCACGGCCCTGACTAGACTACCGTAGTCAGTAGTCAACGCTGTGACTAGACTACAGTAGTCAGTAGTCTGACTACTGACTACTGTAGTTAGACTAATCTAGTCAATACAAAATAATATTTTAAATTAAAATATATTAAATAAGTATAATAAAAGGTTGAAAAAGCCGGTATATAAGTAAAAAAAAGGTATAAAAAATAAAATAAATAATTATTTTTATTCTGTAGGTAGTAAAAGGCCTACTTAACCCTACTTTTTAAGCTTTGCGGCTAAAAATCCGGCTTTTTTAAGCCTTCCTACAGTGTTACCTTTAAGCTTTTAGGTACTATATAACACCTTTTAACTATCTATTCTCAACATGTTTTACTCTAAAGTTATAAGCCAATTTGGATTTTTAATCTATGATTCGAAATCTACGTGTTTAAAAAGTTGCAATTGGCTTAAAATAGTAACCTCAATTTCTAACTACTTCGCTTAACTTCAAAGACCGCCCTAAACAAATATAAAAAATACTAATAAGTAATTAATAATATAATATATTAGTCAATCCTACTAATTAGTAGCTATCGTTAACTAATTACGTAATATCTTTATTTTAAGTAAATTTCTAACCTTTTACCGGTTTTTTGTAAATAATAAATATTACGTAATCATTACTCGTTTAGGATATTTTGCCACTTTAAGTAAAATTTCCACTTATAAGCAGATTTGCCACCTTACGTAAATTAGCTATCTTACTAAAATTTGGCTTTTTAATATTAAATAATATAATATATTCATCATTTTTATTAATAATTATTACCTAATAGGTAAAAATTAAAATTATATATATTTAATTACTGACTACAGTAGTCAAGTAGTCATGACTATAGTCACGGCCTTGACTAGACTACAGTAGTCATGATTAATTCCCAACCCTGTATATATATGTATGTAATTGGTATGGGATATTTTAAAACAACCTCCTTAGGTTAATACAAGTTCAATTTGGTATTGTTATAATACGAAATATTTATTTTAGTGATAAGTCGTTAGTAGTTGAATTAAGGTAGTGGAATTATAAAAGTTAAGGAAAAAGAGGTATTTTTATAATTATTTTATAAGTAAATCTAGTGCTTGTTAAGCGCCTTACTTGATCAATTAACTTAGGCAGTGTAGGGTGGTAAAACCATAGGCTATAAGCTATAGCCCACGACTGGTGTTAAGGTTTAGATTATAGTTAAGATAAAACAATAGAAATTTAAAGCTAAAGAAAAGCAGGTATAATCAGCTAAAGTAAAGGAAGGAAGAGGGCTGCTTTAAGGGGTAAGGTTACGTTTATAAGTCTAATTTAGAAGGAAATGCCTATTACGGAATCCACTTATAAAGGCCCGTATACGGATCGTCGGGTGCGTGGCGCCGATCCGGCAAAGGCCCCCCTAGGTCTACACAAAGATGCCAGTTGGTGTGCAACGACAACCTCGTCAAAAGTATGGCCTTGTCACTCATCCAAGTAGCGAGAGAATAACCACGGCCGTGTGAGCGATGCAGACATCTAAATGCTGGCCGACTCGGGCCGTGATATGCGAGTGTCTTGGTTGCTCATAATTCGAGGGAACGCACAATTAAATGATATCCGGGCGCTGCTGCCGTACATATACATCCAAGTTGATGGGGCACCAACGCAACATGAACACCAAGAGAGACTCAATTAATGTACGGTGGGGGGCCGTGGTTCGCTGGCTTAGACTCACCCAAAACTGGTCGGGCAAAACGGTCTATCAGTAGTAATAGCTCCATTTGTTTTGGGGCACACGACTGCAATCTTTTGACACAGTTTTCAATGTCAATGTCACCTCCCATTCCTTGGCAGCAGCAACAGCAGCAGCATGAAACCTGAGTTTAAAGGTAAGACTTAGGAAATGCACGACCCTTGTGCGGTCATCAAATCCTCTAGAGAGTAGGCGGGTCCTGGTGCCGCATCTCCCAGCTTAATCACCGTTCACGCTGGGCATAGCGTTCTATTTTATTTTATTTTATTTTTGGGATACCCTACACAAACTAACTGTCCTCAAATCCTCCTCTAGAGTCACGAGGCCGGCTGCTGCAGTATCTTGGCTCTCGGAATTGGTTACCGAGTCCTGGGTTTGAATCTTCTAGAATCGCACCAATCTACATTTTAGATTGAGCGTCATCATGCCGTCTCCGCCCAGCCCAAAGCCGTCACCGCCATACCTCAAAGTAATTCCGTGCACGATCCGAATCCCCCAGAAGCAAACAATGTCAGTCTGTCTCAAGGGGGGGCGTTCCGAAATGAACCACATGTGGACCAGGTAGCGAGGACGCCACAATTACATGCTCCGGATGGAGGAAGCGGGAGTCAAATTTAAAGCGAATCCAATACCGAGACAGCTCGCTTCGAGCGAAGCTAGTCAAACTACCTTATGTAACACTCGAGAGGGGGAGATAGCAAAAAGTGGTAAATGCGGCGCATCTATCTAGCGAAGTCATCATGTCGCCATTCCCGATGGAGTTAAGCGCGCGAATACCATCAATATTCTTCCCGGCTCTATCCTAGCCAGTAGCTTAATATTTCGGGGCTTCTCGAAGGTCAGTCTGTCAAGCGAGGCAACGTGTTCCATGTATGCACCCCGGATGGCGGGGGAAGCGCGGCCGCATATTTCCCTCCCCAAGCCATCGTCATTAACTGCCGCTGGCGTTTTAGATTGGATTAATTACTGGTTTTGGTGTCGGGGGTGGAGGGTGAGTTTAGCCAAAAGAGCCAAGACGGCGGGCGGGAGTTGCAGCCTCTGAAGTGATGACGTTGGGGTGGAATCCGGGAATCACACAACACCTGCCAAGCAATTTGACCGAGACAGCAAACGGGATCATTTGCAATATGGGCGTTAGAAGGGGCCGTGGTATGCCCGGCTATAGCGTGGGGGATTGATACTTAACCAACCGCTGGTAAACTGGACTGGGAGAATAGGACTTGGAAGAACAACCACTGACAAACAGCCTTCTGCTATCTATCCATCTCACCTTCCTCCTGCGTTTCAGGTGTTGCCACCCCTTTTCTTCCTTTTGATTAGAACGCAACTGCGCACGATTTCCTTACGGGCAGATCAAAGATGTTGGCCAGCGCTGTGCTTGCTCTTGGCGTCGCTGCGTGCGTTAGCGGTCACTATACGCTGCCCAAAATTCTGGTGGGTGGAGGAGGCGGTGACTGGCAATATGTCCGTAAGGCCGACAACTGGCAGAACAACGGCTTCGTTGGCAATGTCAACTCAGAGCAGATCCGATGCTTTCAGTCGTCTCACCAGGGTGCTCCGGGCGTTCTTGAGGTCGCCGCTGGATCAACTGTGACATACGGAGCCTCTCCCAACGTCTACCACCCCGGACCAATGTCATTTTATTTGGCGCGGGTTCCGGATGGAGAGAACGTCAGCGCGTGGAAGGGCGAGGGTGCTGTTTGGTTCAAGATTTACCATGAGCAACCTAACTTTGGCGGTCAGCTCACGTGGCCCAGCAATGGTTCGTACCTATTTGATCTGCTCAACTAGTCTCCCGAGCCTCCCCCAAAATGTTCAACTAACAAGTACCTTAGGCAAGAGTTCCTTCCCGGTGACCATCCCCCGTTGCATCAAAGCAGGAGATTATCTCCTCCGCGCAGGTATGCTTTTTCCCGAGTTGTCTTCGACATGAACATCACTCTCAATGCTGACTCATCTCGACCCCCAAAACCCAGAACACCTAGGTTTGCATTCCGCTTCGTCTCCTGGAGGAGCTCAGTTCTATATTAGCTGTGCACAACTCAAGGTGACGGGAGGAGGAAGCACAGAGCCGTCGCAAAAGGTGGCGTTCCCCGGCGCTTACAAGGCTTCCGACCCCGGTATCCAGATCAACATCAACTGGCCTATCCCCACATCTTACAAGAACCCCGGTCCCGCTGTCTTTACCTGCTAGACAACTAGTCAGCTCGGGGAATTCCAAAGGGGGGGTTGTTTGAGAACCTGTACATAGATTGATCAAGGTGGTGATGGCAAGTTTGGGGGCTTCAATTCTTTGTACCCAGTTGGATGGATGGGAATCATTCCCTTTATAGCCATGACGCAGGTGATTTTGCATAGCGGGCCAATGTCGTTATTTCCAGGGACAAGGTGAATAAATAGAACGTAGAACGTGCTTGAAGGAAATCCAGCAATGTTGCCACTGAAAAAAGAGAGGCCCGCGCTTGCTAGCTGCGCACCGCCGCGTTTGCTCCTCTCGTGCCGGGTATGGAGTTACAGCCCGGTTTTTTTGAGGGAGGGTGGGGAGGGTTTGGGAGATGAATCAGACAGTTCGCTCTTCTCGGATGGTGTACTTCCGCGAACTCATTCTGTGTGAGAGGAATTTTAAGTCAAACACACACTTAATTCATACGACTGAACTAAGTTTAACGAGAGACTACCTAAAGAACCCCCCCCCCTTTCCCAACATCTTGTTAACGACTTTATCAGGCCGCCGCCCACACAGGGGGTCCGGGAGGCTGGTACGCATCAGGCTGGATGGCGCCCAGGTTGACAAGAATACCGGGATCGTTGGACCTATAGGCGCCAGGGAAAGCCACAAGAGGTCTCGGGGTTCCACTGCCTCCACCTGTGATCTTGATCTGCGAGCACGAGATGTAGAATTGGGCCTTGTTCGCCTGGCTCGCCATGTGAAGAGCAATATGTTCTTGGATGAAATCAATTTTTTAGCACGGGGATAGTTAGGTTATATGAGAAGAGAGGAGAAGAACATCGGGAACGACATACCGACGCGCAACAGATACTCGCCATCAGGGATAGTGGTGGGGATGGTGGCGTTGACGGTGGTGTATGCATCTACAACAACAAAACTGTCAGCAGTTTTCCTAGACTCGGAATCACCACGAACAACATAGGCGGTTTATGTCGGTCACAATGACATACTTTGACCAGGCCAGAACATCTGCTTGTTCTTGTCCACCGTAGGTGGTTGCGATGCAAATATCTTGAACCACACAGCGCCAGATCCATCAAACCTCGTCGCTGATGAGCCCGCGGGCACCTTGGCTAGGTAGTATTGGGTCGGTCCAGGATGGTTGATCTGCTGGGTCGACTTGTAGTGAATCGTAGAGCCGGCCGGAACCGTGGCGACATTTGGCGCTGTCGTTGAGCTGTAGCATCGAATGTCTCCGCTTGTCGGATTCTCAACTCCTTGTTTTCCCTGATCATTCTTTGTCCTTCGCGTTACCGACCAATCCTTCTCCTCGGAAACGCCGTTGACCACTAGTCTGGGAAACGTATCTGTAGACAGAGACATGGTGTGAGTAACCAACTACTCTTTTCTAGCTGTTTTGCATTTGCCAATTTAGGGAATGATCGGGGCCATCGTACAGTGTGCTTGAACCGCTGCAGCGGTGAGCAAAAGTCCAAGGAACTTCATCCTATACCCTGATTGGACTGGAGGAGCTTCGACGGCGGTTTGGTGTGTTTTGGGCAGTCAGGCTGATGATGTGGACGAACCAAGGCTGTGTTTTTTCAGCTTCATCGTTCGAGCCATCTCCCCTGTTTTTAACATCGGTGCCCCCCCCAGCCAAGTGCGACTCGGACTCAACGCTGAGCGCTCGGCACATAGATGTCGATAAAAACTTGATATATCTCTGCGATGTTGACCAACCTATCGAGACCTGGGCGGTTAATTTAACCTGGCTTGGGTAGCTGTGTGATGTGTGTTGGTGGGGGGGAATTTAGCCATTGCGGACGGGGAAGTACCGATCTTGTGGGGGAGGCGCATACTACAACTTTCGATGCTGTCCACATGGGCCAGTTATATTGGCTCGGTCGGCCAGGTCGGCATCTGTTGTCCGCCACAATAAGTAACCGAGCTCACGTGGTACTTGAGGTTATCGTGACTTGATCCTACTTAGAAAATTGTTGTCACGCAAGATCTAGGGCGTTGGACTCTTGGCCCCTTGAGCCAAGGTTTGAGCTGTAACCAAAGAACACCATTGGCAGTGTAGCAGTGGAAATCCCCAGGTCTTAGACTGGGGCACACAGCGAAGGAGCCTAGGATGTAGAAGCCACACCTTGTCAACGAATTGTTGTCTCGAGGGTTGGAACTGAGACATTTTACGTTGAGCACGGTGCTTTGCGCAACTAAAGTGACGTGTAGGTCGGTGAGGCCCAGGAGGTGGGACACGCACGTAGGGAAGGAGATGCTTTTCAAAAAAGGCTAACTTGTAAAATAATGGAAATAGGTTTACTTAACAGTCCCTTTCCTACAGAGAGCAGGCCTCGCTGAGATACTGATGCAGTGTGGCCTTCTCCCAACTAGGTATGTTGCTCATTCTTCGACTACCTGCTCGACTCCTTCAGAACTAGACTCCTGAATTTCTTCCACGGGTGCCTGGGGTCATAGAAGCTGTGTATTATTCTCGCGTGTACGATCATGGTGTTTTATTATTTCTCATTCTCTCTCAAACGAAGACCTTCAACAAATACATTGAACCAACGCCGCAACATTCCTATCGCCTTTTCTTGGACCGTACCAGAAAACCCAAACCCCCCTAGTATCCCTGATTTCTCAGGCTTTAGCGGCAGCCTTGGCCAGAGCTTCCCTCCTCGACGTGCTGTTAGGATCCAGATAAGGCCGTTCTCCTAGGCCGACGGCACGATTACCGAACCGCTCGCCATAGGAGCCGTCCAGGTAATCAAAGGTGGCGGTATGAAATACAGACCGATTATCCCAGATAGCTGCGGCGGGGTTAGGTGATGTTAGTGCTCCCATTTGTTATGTCCGGACTAGAACGAATAATTGCATATGAATGAGATGGCAAGCAATGTACATACCAATGTCGCCCGGGTTCTGCCACTTGAGGCGGACCTGAAGGTCGTGGTTCCGGTAGACAAGGTCAAGGAACCAAGTAAGCAGCTTGGAACTCTCCTCGTCAGTGACACCATTGATATGCTTGACATGGCCGCCGACAGGGAAAATGCTCTTCCACCCGGTGACAGGATTAGTACGCACAACGGGATGCACTGCCTTGAGCTCGGTCCCCACGTTTTCCGCTGCACCGCGAGGTTTGTCGTAGAGGGTGAAGCCCGCCTTCTCGGCAATCTGCTGGAAACCCGGCTGCTCGAATGTCACGGTGAGACCCTCGAGGAATTTCTGGTACGGTTCGCTGACACGGTCATAGAGCTCATAACCCGAGGCCCAGAGTGTATCTGCCGAGACAGGTAGATGGTTAGTCACCTTGACTAGGTAGATAGGAACCATCTCAATTGAATTTCCGACACTTGGGTTCAACACCTAGGCAGTGAATTGGCAAACTGTTTTTTTTCCTCACATACCTCCTCCAGTCTTGGGCAGTTCCACGAGACGCAGCGATGTGTAATCGGCGGGCACCGGCTCAAAAGCAATATCGCTGTGCCATTGAGCTGTACTCTGCTTCTTGGGGCTCAGCTCACTTGCGACGGCACGGCGGTAATACTGCTTATTCTGGACCGAGCTGATGGTGCTGATTTCGGGGTCGCTCCCTCCGAGCTCACGGTCCGAGTTCAGCAGGGGATGGATATGCAGACCCGAGGTTGCTGGCCGCCCAGTGAGCTCGCCGAGCCTCAGTATGAGCTGTTTTTGAAGGTCATTGGTAAGGTTGTGTTGGGCGCGAAAGAAAATAACACCTCGCTGGGAGATGGTGATGGCGAGGTCACGGAGCAGCTCATCCGAGTTGGGCGCTTCGAGCCACTCAACCAAGTTGGCATGAGGAAACTCTCGCCCGATAACCGGTGTCACATCAAACGACTCATGTGAGTCAAGCGCTCCAGACAGCTGAAGAGGTTTGCGGCTAACTTTGGTATGCTCGATGTTGGAGTCGGGTTCAGTCGCCGAGGGTGCCATTTTTTCAATATTCAAAAGTCTCTCGAGGTCCAATGTTGGGTGAAATCTCCTTTTCAGCCGTCGTTTGCCTGAGCAATGTGTGCATTATTAGAGTACAAAGTTTTTGCTGGCTCAGTCGAGAGTCCTTATACAGGTAAGACCTGCAGCATCGCAACTACATTTATGCGCGACTCTACGTCCATGTCCCCTGGGCACATGTCGCATTAACCGTAAGAAAGGAATGACGAGCTCCATGAATTGGATTCCGCAATGAAGGAGATGGAGGCTGTGGTGGCGTGGCAAGTCGGACTTAGTGATCCGTGACGTTCGGTCTTAGCCCATATATGTACCTATCTTGACAGCGCCCGTCCTTATTCGAAAATACGGCACCCTACAGCTCATACTGTTATCCGGGAAATCAAATGCATCGGCGTTCCAGTCTTCCTCGGCGTTCCAGTCTTCCTCGGCGATACATGGCGTCAGTGTCCAGGCGCGTGGCGGGATCCATCTGCGGCCAATCAGACGCTTTCACCCAAGACTATGAACAGAGAGACATAGGCGAGACAAAACTCCAGCGCTTTGCAGTATCGGAGATAACAGGTCCCGCTGGAGCACGTCTAATCACGCAATGAAAGTGTTCCCGCTGTGTTTTCGAAAACGCAGATAACTGAGCCCAGATGCAAAATTTAAGTCCGTTGAATTTGATGTTATCTCAAAAACTACATGCAGTGTACTTTGGGGATTTTGCTCGACAAGTCACTCCCGCCGGTGCCAACATATGAACCAGATCCCAGCCATGGATCAAAGCAGTACAGTAGTACCCCCGGCTTGGTACCCCAGTAGCACGTATTGAGATGGTGGTGCTCATTATCCGAGTTCACCAATCATCATCATCCCACCAGCCGCCCTCGTCATATGTTTCGTACCCGTCTAGCCCAGTTCTCGCTAGGAACCTATCCAAAAGGTTTGCAACTTTGTGATTGTTCATGTCGGCAAACGGAATATGTGTACTCCCCTTGAGTCCAGCATCGTCGCCTAACATCAAAACCCGGGCATTTCCCCCGTACCGGTTGATAAGCTCGGCAGCCCGGCGGGACTGCGCAACGTAGGTTTCGTTGGCCCTTCGGTGGTCGCCCCAGACAAACTGAATTCCCTTGAGTTTGGCAAGCTTCTTAAAGTCTCGGAGGGGGACCACCACGGGGCCGAACCCCCCGCGGCTGTCATGTGTGACATTGACACTGTCGGGGAAAACGTAGCCGATGCTCTCATATGCAATAATACCCTTGATGTTGGTGGTGTTGCTCTTGGTGGCCGTAAGCTGGGCCCGGAGTCCCGCCGCCGAGTTGGTGAGGTACACGATGCTGTTCCCTACCTTGCCGGAATCAGCTGCCTGCGACGCCGCGTCGGCATGAAGCACCACATTCTGGTATGTGTCAAACTCTTGATACCGCGAACTGGTCGCGACCTGCCAGGCTTCTTTGTTGTTGGTGGGGAACTGGACATTGGGCCACCAGTTTCCGTACGAAGGGCCAAAGTTCCACGACGCAAAGTTGGCCTGGTCGCGGTACTCAGGCACGTAGCTGGTGTTGACGCATGGCCAGTTTGCCCGGCCGACCCGGGGCCCATCCCACAGATAGACAGGATAGTCTCGGCGGAGAAACATGTCCTTGAATCCTGACCCACCATCCCATCGGTTTTGCCACACTTGCGTACTGGAGCTATGCCACATGACAATGCTCGTCTCTCGTGCGTTCCAGGGGATGAAGTACTCCATGTATCCGTGATCGCATGACAGAGTCTGGTTTCGGTTTCTCGGGTTGGGCTTGATGATGCCGCCAATCGGAAAGCCGCCGGACCGGTCGAGCACGATGGGCTTTTGTCGACCACGTCCCCTACCGCGGCTCTTGTCGCTGTCGTGATGACTGGGCTCGGACTGGCCGTTGGCCAAGCATGATGCAGATAGAAAGAGACCGGTAAGCATCAAACATAGAAAGTTCCGAGGATTGAATGAGCCCCCCATAGTAGCCATTGCCTTTTCAAGTAGGGAACCTTTTTGGCCCCAAAAATCAGTAGGAGAGTATATTGGCTAATGCAGCCCCCCCCTGGATGGATGCTATTGGGGTCGGTATTGACATGTAGCTTTGCCCCATATCTCAGCCGGCGCAGACCTGCCACATTATATCAGCTTCACCAGAGTGCTCGGAACTCAAGGTCATTGAGAAAAAAAGAAAAAAAAGACGGCCGAGGGAGACAGCACTGGATGCCGGTGCAGATGCCAAGATCGTGAGCTTTGCAAGGTCGATTTGAGCCGGCATGCCATCAGCTCAATTTGCGGGGTAGTAATTCCCGATAATCTGGGAAATCCCGGGGTTACTTTGACAGCTGCTCTGGGTGCAGTTAATCTTTTCTCTACAGAGTCCGACTTCCCGCATGTCGTCAGCGTGGTATCTCTACATGTAGTCTCTCATCCCTCCCCCGGATTGCCTAGCAGCCGGCTCCTCTTGAGTGACAGTTCCATCCGTGGGCTGTTGACCGGCACGGCAACTCAGTTGTGTAATTGGATCTCTGGTTCGACCCGCTTGGTCGCATTAGTCATGATGAATCAAATCAATCGACATGACCATTGCATCCGTTATCAGTGAATCAATATGATTGATGGCTGTCAGCTTTTCGTTACCTTCATCATGCTGTGCTTTCCCGTTGTATGAATCATGCTCGGCAGCGGGTGAAAGGACCAGGCAGCGCCGAGTTTATCGTTTGTCTGGGCCACGGGCACTTCGCTGACTGTGTTTAATTAGGGACCTACGTGATGTTTGCTTCCTGAGCAAGTTTGACAACGTCGATATAAAGCCTACGGCCTTGGTCCGGCAATTATATCGGCACGGCAGCGCAATTACTATAAGGGTGACGTGGAGCGTGCGGTTTGTGTGCACTTGACCACGTGAACCGGGTTTGAAGATCAATTTTTTTTCGTTACCTGCATGTTGTGTCACTTGGATAGACCGCCATTGACCTTCTGCCGGAGAGCGGAGCGAGCCATATACTACCTAAGCAACCGGAAGATCCTGTTACAGAGTATCTCTACTCTACACTGTGTGTTACGGAGATGCGCAAGCGTGAGTAAGCCGCCTCGACATGCAATGTCTTGGTCAATAGCCTGTGCGAGCTGTGCGCCACAGGTACAGGGTGCTGACTCAAGGTGTAACCATCCCTCTCTCTTTTAACGATTGAGACCTTCTGTCCAGATATGCTACGCTGAGTACGCAACAACATAACTCAGCACCTAATTTGAAGGGCACAGAAAGAGGCTCCAAATGTTATTCCTCCACCAGGAGTCAAACCAAGGTTATAGCCTGCTGTCAATGTTAGCTTGGCTCTCCACGCCAAGTTGACCTCCCCAATAAATGGTGTCGTATTTTGCTACGGCAAGAGAGCTTAAATCCCCACGGCATCGCTGGGCAACATGTGACGGACTCTAAACACTCCTTTGCCGGGGCAGCTTCCGCGCCCTGGAAGAGCAAAACTCCGAGCAATCTTGAGCCTTTGATCTGATTGCAGATGTAGGTGAAATTTGTCCTGGTAAGGAGTTCTGAAAAAGACAGGAAACTGGTTCTTTGTTCGTGGGAGATCCGGGTCAAGCCCTACCTTCCCTACTCTACTACGGGGTTATGATGTCACTAGTAGCACTTCACTTAGGTTTTGGCGGCAATAGTATGAGCCCATGAGAATTTCTTGCCGACCCAAAAATGAAACAGGGTTAAAAATGACGACCGGGCGAGAAAGTAAGCATAAAGAATGATTGTGGTAGTGTGGACGGACCCGAGAGTCTTCGCTCTTGCATCTCCCGTTTGCTGATGTAGCATCTAAACACACTGGATGAGTGTGCAGGCAGGTGCGGTGGCTGCTTTCACCGTAGACGTGCTCGTTTACCCCCTGGACACGATCAAGACTCGGTATCAGAGCCAGCGATACACCACGCGCCCGAACTCAGCAATCAGAACGTCTACGGGTCTCTTCAGAGGACTGTACCAAGGAATTGGAAGCGTTGTGATCGCGACACTTCCTGCAGGTGAGTACCCACCGGCATCTTAATTGGACTCGACAGTGCTATTCTCATATTTCGTAGCTGGTGTGTTCTTCATTACATATGAAGCCGCTAAATCTGGATTGACAAACTGGCTGCCTTCCGTCATCCCTCAGCCAGCCATTCACGCTGTGGCCTCGGGTGCTGCAGAACTTGCTTCCTGCGTCGTTCTGACACCCGCCGAGGTAGTGAAGCAAAATGCACAAGTCATCCGTCAATCTGAATCGCATGCCAGATCAACTTCGGCCCGAGCATTTCGCCTGGTCAGAGAGAGCGGGAACGGGCTTGGGCGAACACTATGGTCTGGGTATACCGCACTCGCGGCGAGAAACCTGCCATTTACTCCTTTGCACTTCCCCCTGTTCGAGTTCCTTCGTGGTCAGTTATGCAAGCAGCGGCACGGACGGAAAACTGGCCGTGAAGCTTATACGCAAGCAACATCTCGGTCGACAAGCCGGAGCCGGCTACAGGCCAACGGCCTTGAACCCGCGATGTTCACAGAGATTGGCGCGGTGACCAGTACGGCGGCCGCGATATCGGGTGCAACAGCCGCACTGATCACCACGCCTACTGATGTGGTCAAAACGAGAATGATGCTGGCTGCGGGAGTAGGAGGAGTTGGGCAAAACGATCGTAATGGAGCTAGCCAAGAAAAGCGAAATGCAGCAAGAAGCCTTGAAGTAGCCAAGTGCATCTTCCGCGAAGAGGGAATTCGGGGACTTTTCCGAGGGGCCGCGCTGCGGATGGTGTGGACGGCGCTAGGTAGTGGGCTGTACCTGGGATCCTACGAAATGGCAAAGGTTTGGCTGAAGCGAGATTCTCTCGAGCCTGGAAATGCGATTGACACGGTCGGATGAAGATAGTCAGCCACATGGCCATAAATAAACTGGCCTGCGATATCGCCTGCCTGCAGACCAGGACCATGTGAGCCCAGTAGATAAGAACGTGAACAGACCGGGCCGGCCTGCTTCGGAGCGCGTCCTTTCCGTGCCGTGATTTCCCTTATCTATCTGTGCCAGCTGCGAGGTCGCAAGGCGTCTTCGGCCCGTCCTGTCCGTGGTGACAGGAAGTGTCTCATAAGAAAATCTTGGTTTCCGGTCATGGGTGATTGTCTGCCAGAGCAACTGTATTGCGTTGGTGAGTGCCCGTGTCCTTCCACGTGATTCTGGGGGATGGGCGGAAAAAAGATGTGAAAGAACCGAGCGAAATGGCGACAAAGGTCCAGAATTGACGGTTAGTGGGCCAATGTGGTACTCGGTACCGTTGATGCCACGGGAATTGGATGCATGAGCTCCGAATCTTGCGGTGTGGCCCCTGCCAGTGAGAAAAGTCGGCTTTAGCGGGGGGAGTTGATGGTAGAAAGGTGCTCCAGGTCGGTCGCACAGAACCAAGTAAGACAGTTCAAGTAAGGTGAGGTAAGGTAGCCAGAGCCGCCATTTTTCGCTCGCTGAGAGAGCGCAAATGGCACCACCCCTGTAGCCGATGGCGCGATCAGGATACTTTCCGCAATACCGCTCCAAAGCTACCGCCACCCGGTCGTCGTTGCGCAGTTTCGACGGTACCCGCACCCGCTGCCGAATCTCATCATAGAAAGGTTGTCGAAGTAACGATGCGCTCCTGCCGTAATTTGCTGCGTCCGACCTCGCCCTGGCTCTCGCCCATGGCCTTCACCCGCTTCCCTTCTCATAAGACCCCCCTTCCTCAACCACAACCGAGTTTGCTCGGCCTTGAGAAAAGCGTATGTAAAGACACCAGTCTCCCGCATACTTTCTCCTCCCGCTATCCACGCCGTCAAACTCCGGTGACGCACGGCATACCCGCACTATTTCGACAATGACAGCATCTGAATCGTCGGCAGAAACTGAACGAAGTGTTCTAGGTTTTTCCCAGCAGGGGAAGACACTGTCTGGCATCTCTAAGCCACAGACCTCCACCGACGAAAGCCATTATGCGAACAAGTACCTTGTAGTATCTCCATACACAGAGCAAGAGCATCTCCTCGACTTGGAGACACTTGGTCCAGAGAACCAGCTGCTTGCCTTAGCGCTGGCAGGAATGAAGTGTCTCCGAGAAGACTATGCCACCAGGCCCTATCTCGATATCTTCAACTGGGACGAGATCATCGGATCTTTGCGCGCACTAGCCCGCGAAAGAAGCCACCGGTGGCAGGAAACTTCCTTTTTCGTCGTGGCTTTCCGTTCTCAGATCCCCCCAACCACCGTATATGCCGATCTAGGCGTGCTTGACAAGGCTGCTCATGTTGAAGCCACGAAAAGCGGTGGGTTTCTCAAGTATGCCCAAAATATAAGATCCCGCTGCCCGGGACGGCCATGCTCACACTTGCGGCAGGTATTGGTTTGGAACACCAGACTTAGAAGGTCGAAATCTCGCAACTTGCGTCTGGAGATCGCAGGAGGATGCGAAAAGGGGAGGAGCCGGCCCAGCGCATCGAAAGGCGGCTGGGGCGGCCAGATCGCTGTACTCATTTTGGCGCATTGACCGCCATCGCTTGACCATTCGCGACAACATCGAGAGCTGGGAAATCTCACGGTGGTCGGATTGAGAATGCCGAGATACAACACCCATCTGCAGGCGGATTTGAGAGAAAGCTGTGAAGTGGCGAAAATCCTTGTAATGATCATGACGGTAGCGAGTTTGGTTCAAATCGATATCGCACCATAGAAACATTCATAGACAGGATGCACCATCGCCTCGTGCAACTCGTATGTGATGGTCCCAAGTTGTCGATTATGCCGTAGAGATCCATTCTGGAATGGACTGAGAAGCATGGGGTTTGAGAAGGGTTCCTGTTGCGGGGGGAGGTCGGGAACTGTGATACAAGCGGTGTGACAAGTGTAGGAGAACGAAAGGGCACAGGCTGGCAAGCGACGTGACGAGGGTGTCGTCTATTTAAGATTCCAAAAGCCGCAGTTTGAGCGAGCCCTGACGTGGGGGACGCGTGGGATGAGAATGGTTCATGTCAAATCATCGGCCAGTGTTTGGATTTCGTGACCACGCTTACCATACCTGGACCTACGCTAGCGTGGAACCCCCAAGAGAAACAAGTCATCAACCAACTTACAAGCCAGTTGCAAACCAGTCTATGGCCATTTAAACTAATCGTGTTCTTCGATACCATTGAGGTTATGGGAGCTTGAGCGATTGTTTAAAATGCCTTTAACTGGGAGCTTCTGGATGACCCCCTATGGTCTCCCGGGGTATACCGCTAGCAATCTTCTTGCCACTGCGTGTTGAGCCGCCGTTGCTATTCAGCAAACAGGCTATGGTTGCATTCTATCTCCTTGTGGTCTTACTTTATCTGCTGCTTGAGTTCTCTTTCGTCAACTGCATTGTGGATTCGATACGAAGTAAGAAGTATATGAACATATGAAGTGCTGCAGGCGCGACCCCACACCTGCGCCACTCCCACCAGCCACGTCGCTCACAGAGTACCCACATCCCAGCTCAGCGCTTTCACACACCAATCAATGCCCCGCATTCTGGCGTGAGTTGCCCACAAATCACTGACGAGAAAATCGAAAAAGTCGGGCAAGGAGAGCTAACGCTTGCCTTTAACCTTTCTGCGCATTGTCAAGTATTGATTTCCTCGATAGATTTCAGCGACTCAGACATCACAATCATGGCCGACATTCAGCGGGATGGGCCGATCAAGTCGGCGCAGGTCGAGGCACTGGTGAGAAATTGAAAGCCCCGCCAGTGCGCATTTTGACACTGACATAGGAGCAGGTCGTGATGAAGATCGTCAAGCACTGCTCTGCAAGTTTCCCGACCACGGCGACAGGGTCTCTCGTCGGCATGGATTCCAACGGCGTGCTCGAGATTACCAACGCTTTTCCTTTCCCGACCATCGATGTCGCCAGTACCGACAATCACCAGAGTGATGCCTCGAGTTTGGCTGCCGCCGCTCCTCGCGCGAAAGCCAATATTGTCTACCAGAACGAAATGATCAGGCATCTCAAGGAGGTCAACGTTGATGCGAACAATGTGGGGTGGTATACCAGCGCCACTATGGGCAATTTCATCAACCTCAGTTTCATCGAGAACCAATACCACTACCAGCGTGATAACGACAAGACCATCGCCTTAGTCCACGATGTGAGCAGAAGCTCTCAGGGCGCCCTGAGCTTACGCGCATTCAAGCTCTCAGCCGAGTTTATGGCCGCCTACAAGGAGGGCAAATTTACGACCGACAGGTATGGTTTTGCAGTCCCAGGGTACAGTTTCCTCACATCCTGCTGACACACGGCGATCATGCAGTCTACAAAAGTCCAAGTTGTCCTTCAAGGACATTCTCGTCGAAGTCCCCCTCATTGTCCATAACTCTCACCTTCTCACCTCATTCGTGCACCAAATAGCCGCCCCCCCAGATGAGGCTGAAGTTCCGCTCCCTGCATCGCTTGAAGACATTCGTCGTAACCCAGTCAAGCTCCCCGCCCATCCCTCATTTGATACTCTCGAGTTGTCCATCGACCCTTTCCTTGAGAAGACTTGCGATCTCCTCCTCGACAGCATCGAGGCCCACTATGCCGACCTCAACAATCATCAATACTACCAGCGACAATTGACGCGCGAGCAGTTCAAGATCTCACAGTGGCAGACAAAGCGGAAAGCAGAGAATGCTGCCCGCTTGGCAGCCAAGCAGCCACCGCTCCCTGAGGATGAATGGCAGAGGCTGTTCAAACTGCCCCAAGAGCCGAGCCGTCTGGAGGGCATGCTCAATGCCAGGCAAGTCGAGCAATACAGCAAGCAGGTTGATGGCTTCACGGCCACAGCCACAGCCAAGATATTTGCCGTTAGGGGAAATCTTCTCCCCGAGTAGATTTGAGGGGTTTCTACCTCGTAACTCGCGAGGGATCATGTATTGTGGTGAAAGGGGTTCTTGGTTGCATTAAGTTAGGCGTTTTGGGTCGTTGATGGGTTGTTTAGCCTTGGCTCCTGTCGGCCTACACTTCGGCCATGTTCGGAGCAGCGTCTGCGTCGGAGAAGGGGTTTAGATAAAATGCTCCGATAAATGCCACGGGGAAGTAGTCATCACGACTTTCTTTACTGCTTGGATGAGCGACAGTGACCTTGCCATTATATCTAAGCACCGATTTTGTCGTCTCGTGTACTGTATGATAGAATTCCTTTCTCTTAGACACGGCTGTTCAGGGCCTCATCCAGCGGTTGAAAGTGAGTGCCGAACTGAAAATTCAAACCCCGCCAACACTAAGGCCGAAGCCACCAACTGGGAGGGGTAGGTGGGGCGGTGGAGGATATCTTGACCGAAACCAGATTAGCGCGCCTCTTGGCCGATTCCGACGCTGTTGGGTGCCGCACTCGAGACTGCTTTTCCCCCTCTCCCATCAGCTTTCTTTCTTTCCCCGACCTGTTCCTTCCGTCCTGCTTTCTCCCCGACTCTGACCGCCATTGCACTTTCGAGATTGCTTCATAACAAGTGAGTGGCTTCTTCCCCAATTGTTTCTTGCATTCGGACCTTTGGTTCGCCGATAACAAGATTCTGACACTCGTTCCTAGACAGGCGGTCAAATCTTGTTACCCCGCCTTCTAAATCTTCCCAGTACCGTGAGTTATTCTCTCCAGCCTAATGCCTAACTCTCTACTCAGGCTTTACAGTGTATTGACTCGAGAGGATTAGGTATCAAATTATTAGGTACCGGTCAGAATGTCTGCACCCGCACACAAGTTCAAGGTCGCCGACCTGTCGCTCGCTGCCTTCGGGCGCAAGGAGATTGAGCTGGCGGAGAACGAGATGCCTGGCCTGATGGCAACTCGAAAGAAGTACGCAAATGACCAGCCGTTGAAGGGAGCTCGCATCGCTGGTTGCTTGCACATGACGATTCAAACTGCGGTTCTCATTGAGACTCTCACAGCCCTCGGCGCCGAGGTTACATGGTCGTCGTGCAACATTTTCAGCACCCAGGACCACGCAGCCGCTGCTATCGCTGCGGCCGGCATCCCAGTCTTTGCCTGGAAGGGCGAGACGGAAGAGGAGTACAACTGGTGCTTGGAACAACAGCTTGTTGCGTTCAAGGACGGCAAAAAGCTCAACCTCATCCTGGATGATGGCGGTGACCTTACCCACCTTGTTCATACCAAGTACCCTGACATGCTCCAAGATTGTCACGGTGTCTCGGAAGAGACTACTACCGGTGTCCACCACCTTTATCGCATGCTCAAGAACGGTCAGCTTCTTGTTCCTGCCATTAATGTCAACGACTCTGTCACGAAGTCGAAGTTCGACAACCTGTACGGGTGCCGCGAGTCGCTCATTGACGGTATCAAGCGCGCTACCGATGTCATGATTGCGGGCAAGATCGCCGTTGTCGCTGGCTTTGGCGATGTCGGCAAGGGATGCGCTCTCGCTCTCCAGGGCATGGGTGCTCGTGTGCTCGTCACCGAGATCGACCCCATCAATGCTCTTCAGGCCGCCATGGCAGGTTTCCAGGTGACCACCATGGATAAGGCTGCCAGCGTTGGCCAGATCTTCGTGACCACCACTGGTTGCCGTGACATCCTCGTTGGCAAGCACTTCGAAGCCATGCCCAACGATGCTATCGTCTGCAGTAAGTTCCGTTGTACTTCTTACTCGCTAGTAGGCTGATGGATGCTGACATTCCATAGATATCGGCCACTTCGATGTCGAGATTGACGTTGCTTGGCTCAAGGCCAACGCTCAGTCCGTCCAAAACATCAAGCCCCAGGTGGACCGTTTCTTGATGAAGAGTGGCCGTCACATCATCCTCCTTGCCGAGGGCCGTTTGGTCAACCTGGGCTGCGCCACTGGTCACAGCTCTTTCGTCATGTCCTGCAGCTTCACCAACCAGGTTCTTGCCCAGATCATGCTTTACAAGAACGAGGACACGGCGTTCACAACTAAATATGTCGAGTTTGCCAAGAGCGGCAAGCTCGAGAAGAAGGTCTACGTTCTTCCTAAGATCCTTGACGAGGAGGTCGCCCGCCTTCACTTAGATCATGTCAACGTCGAGCTTACAAACCTCACTGATGTGCAGGCTGAGTACCTCGGCCTGCCCACCGAGGGCCCCTTCAAGAGCGATCAGTATGTCCACCCGGTTGATGTTTCTCAAGTCTACCAGTTAGCTAACTCGCTCTCAGCTATCGCTACTAATTTCCGTACATCGTGGAAGCTCTCATTCCCCTTCGTCTGCGGATGATTTGAGAATGTTGGCAGCATGGATCTTCTTCAACACGCTAGATCTAAAGCTAGGTCGGACGTCCTAGCGGATTGGTGGATGGTTCAGAGGTTTTTTCAACAGGCATCGGGTTGCATCATACAAGGTTCGGACTGGGTAAAAAAAGGCGATGGGTCTGGTACACATTTTCAACAAAAGTACGGCGTTGGCTTGGCTCATGATATCCTACCCGACCTCACGGAAGAAGGCGTTTTGCACAGCTGGTTAGTCATCTTGATGAAGATCTGCTCATTATGGGCAGGAGGCTTGATAGTGAAGCGACCCGTCAACCGAGGTCGGCAATTTTAGAGTGACCGCGGATGGTCCTATATTCTTGGTGTATAAATGAAATCACGTCACATACACCATCCATGCTTCAAGTTCACCGGAAGGGAGGCGATGATGACGACTGACCGCATTGGTGACCACGCTCTATTCACCTCGTTTTCCTGGTCTCTCGGTGGATGGAAAAAATGCACCTTGCCTCCCGTTCAGTGGGTGACACAGCTTCGTTTCTACTGTTCGTGTTTTATTTGTCACCCAGGTCGTTGGTATCCCGGCTACGCGATCCCAACTTGCAAGTTCGGAGGTATTGTATCCTTTACTCTCGGATTTACAGATTGCGTTGCTCGGGGACAATGCTGCGCAGCGCACCCGTCTCGAGAGCGGCGCGCACATTGCTGATGGCCCACTCCTCCATCTTGGTTTCCGTCTCGATTGTGTGCGTTCCCATGTGGGGCAACAGCAGACACCGTTGGTTTTGAAGCAGTCCGGGATGGACGTTAGGCTCATCCTCGTACACGTCGAGACCGGCAGCGCCCACGTGGCCAGAGTTGAGGGCGGAGACCAGCGCTTCCTCGTCCATGACAGCTCCACGTGCCGTGTTGATTATGGTAATACCCCTTTTCATTTTTGCAAACTCCTTCGTCGAGATGATGTGTCGGGTATCGTGCTGTACACAGGTCGCAATATGTTGGTCAGTTTTTTTTTCCGAGTCTTAACAACCACGGGTTTTTGCGTGACACCGCCATAAGCTTCTTTACTTACATTCAGGGGTAAATTCAAGCTCAACACATCGCTTTCTGCCAGCAGTGTGTCAAAGTCGACATATTCGGCCTTGATTTCCTTCTCAACCGCAGCATCTAGTCTCATGCGGTTGGAGTACCGAATCCGCATCCCGAAGGCCAGTGCCTTCTTCGCCATGTTGCGGCCAATGCCGCCCATTCCAAGAATGCCCAGCATTTTCCCCTGAGGATCATGGCCCAAAGGTGGTGGGGACGACCCGCGCCATTGCCCGGCGCGGAGGGAGGCCATGGGTGCATACAGGTTCCGCAGGGCGCCGAGAAGAAGAAATATTGCGACATCAGCGGTGGCGTCATCGACAGCAGTTGGCGTGTTCGATACGCGAACGCCATGGGCAGTACAGGCTGGAATGCGAATCTGATCGTAACCGGCTCCGTTGTGACAGATGAAACGGAGAGTATCAGGAAGAGCATCGAGAAGCTCGGAATCAATGATACCCGTCACCTGCACGCTGTCAAAGGTGCGGTAAGCCACCGTGCAGCCATCATATGCCCCAGACCGAGACTCAGCCATGAAGTCAAGGCGGCTGGCCGATTTTGGTATGATAACGTCTGCTATCTCAGTGATGGCTTCCCAGGCCGAATGGGCTCTATAGCACAGTTTAGTCAATTCAGCACAACTCGCCCCCCCAAAAAAGGGTTGTTGTTACTCAGGAGGAGAGTGATACTGACAGGTCAATGGTGCCAAGCAAGAGGACCTTTGGCCGGGTTCCAGTTTCCAAAGATCCGGACATCTTGTCGGCTGCTCTCAATGGGCAATTGCTCCAAGAACTTCACGAGGATTCTCGACGTTCTTATAGACTGACAGCGCTATTGTGTGACGAACTACTTCGGTCGGAGAGACGCAGATTTGGCCTGGTTGTCCCAGAGCCCCCCAAAAAGACAGTAAAGGGAACAGTGGGATGGGGATTTGTCGGTCGGATGAGTCGATAGCTCGGCGCAGCAATTGCTATGCTGTGAGGAGGAGATCTACGTGAGTCTGTCGCTGGACGATGTCGTTGTACCTGAAATCCCGGCGTGACACCTGGACAGCAGTGCCGCTCAGGTAAACCACCTTCGCTGTGATGTTGAAGCCCACCTAGATAAGAACATCGGCCGGAAGGCAACCCAGAACGCTAGATAAGGCGCGTACCCTGCCAGATATCTTCCTTCTCATCCGTCTCAAGGCCGCGAGCCAGGGGATTGGAGGGCGGTGAGGAGGACCTGGGATCAGCGCTTGTCCTGTGGGGCCCCTTGGAGTCTTGCAGCGAGTAGCCACATCTTGTTGAACGATTTGGAGTGAACTGCGAAACGTCCTGGGGCATCTCTCGGCATCTTCACTTTACTCAAATAGGTCGCTGTAACGGCCCTGCCGCCATAATAAATGCTTGAACACCTTACCCCCACTGGTGTAATTCCAAAACAGCTCTCCAAACCCAAAATGCACCATAGGGCCGACACAAACTTGTACAAGTACACAACGGCTGAACCATAACACTTCTAGAAGGCCCCTAACCGAATAATGACAAGGCAAGGTAATTAAAGCGGCACGAACCCAATGCCGACCAAATGCAACGGACCCAAATTTTGTAATCGCCCTGCCAAAATGCACCATGTGAAATTAATACCCGACCATGCCACCAGCCCACCAATCCTTCCGTTGACATTGCGATAATGCTCGCCATGTGCGTTCTTCGTTCGCCCGTGGTTCCCAATCCAGCCTGGCTGGTGCCCTCCCACACCACCCGAAATGCAATGCAGAAAAAAAAGTTAAACAGATAGTGTTACACTGGGTCAAGGACATGATGGCAACCCTCCCGAGGACCGCTTAGCGGGCTCAAGCGCAAGGCAAAACAACCACCCCCACGTTTCTCGCCTCGCCACTGCTTCGTATTTTTTTCAGGTTCGAAGAATGCGGCCGCCGAGAGTGGTATCTGGGTCCGACACCGGGGGGGACTGACCGGAACAAAGTTGTTCATTCGACCGTAGGGATTAGGGTGACGTGCCCGGTCTGTTGGTGTTTGCCCCTGGCCGAACAAAGGACATGTATACGACTTCCGCCATCCGTCGCACAACGTTCGTTGTGCCGCCCGTTGACGCGCCCATATCCCGAATGAACCTGGTTGCTACGGCCAGCTTACAGCGCGGATCTGTCTCGTCCAAATGCGAGGGTGCAGTCTGCTCGTTGAGTGCCGCATCCCACCTGGCTGTGTATTCTCTCAGCACCGCAGTGCTGTATAGGACATCTCGGTTTTCTCGACCATCCAAAAGAGACCTGAGAAATCTCAGGGCTTGCTCTCTCGCTGCGGTATCGGCCGCCGACGGCGATGAGTGGTTTTGACGGAGATATTCGCCAAGATAGTACCAAAACTCTAGCTCTCGTTTTCGTGCCGGATCGATAGCGCCAGGAGAGGGTGGGGGGAATGGGTTCACCTCGAGGGTGCCACCAGATACCAGCGTCTCATAGATAGTAACGCGGTGCCACGCCTCCAACGGGTTATCCTCGACTGGAACCGCATCGTGCGGCCAGACGGGTTCGTCTCCGGGGAAGAGAGAGCCCGGTAGACGGGCAAGCGCCCAGACCACACAGGACTCGAGGCGGTTGGAATAGGTCAACTCAGTGGAACTTGGGTTCAAGATGCCGTTGATGGTTTTGATAAAGGTTGTAAGAAGTGCAAGTATTTGTTGATTTTCACGGATAGCGGCTGCTGGGTTCGAGCTACCCGCTGAGCTTTCCTGGAGCTCGTACCATTTCGACTCGAAGAAGAGGCTCAGGCCTGGACCGTAGATTTCGTTATATATTTTCATGCATTCGTCGATTACGCTAGCCGACGGCGGTGAGCTTGATGTTGGGGGGGTGAACCCCCCCAGCGCTATAAGCTCATCGACTTTCATCTTCTTTGCTAGAAAGCTTGTATAAGCCGCCTTGCACTCATGCAACTCGAGGGGGATGCGTCTGAGACGAACACGGAGCGGATGAAGGCATGGAGATGTCACCTTTTGGGTATTGTCTGCCTGCCGCGTCTTCCTCCAACCCTTCGAGCTTGACCTGCCGATACTGAGAAGACGGACTATCCGCACCCGTGGACAAATCAGCGCCTTGGAGAGCTGGGTCAATGGCGGATGAATAATCGTAGCCCGATTCTGTCTTGACACTTTGGGCAGTCGACGACACCGGCGAGTCAAAGGTGATACTTGAAGGAACTGAAGGAGGATATGAGCTCGGGACTACTGGTGGCTGGGCTTGATAGGGCTGCGCGGCTGTGGAAGGGAGGGTGGGTGTAGACGCGAGTGTTGAAACTGGAGCAGCGGTTTGGCTGTTTGGAGCGGGCTGAATAACCGTTGGGCCCTGTTGTTGTTGCTGTTTGAAGATTGGGTCGTAGCCTAAGCAGTCGCGCTTCGATTTTTTGCAATTGTTGCAAGTCGGGTGAGCTTCGTCGCACTAGGTTTGCCCGGTTAGAATCCACACTGAAGACAAGTGGGAAATTAAAGACAAGTGGGCAGCAGGAAGAGACTGATGGTTGAGATGGATCCGATCACCAGGGTAGCTGCGGGGAACCAGAGGCCGAAGCGGAAATTTTGCGCCCGGTAAGGTCAGGGCAAGCCCCTCCCCGTTCCGGAGTAATGCGGCAGGATGATGGCTGGCGTTCTCGCTTCGGCGTAAGCTCCAAGGCATTGAGCGTCGTGGCTGCCTATGCGATCGCAAGCGAAAGCATGTTGTTGACCCGAACAATCGGATCTGCCTTCGCATCCATCGGCCGAAAAAAAAACCTAACCTTGTTTTCCTCCCCAAAACGCCCATCACCACGATACAGCTCCCTAACGTGCGGCGGAAGAACATAATATTACTGACCTTTATTCTGCGTTTGCGGCATGTCAGGCAGCCTGTTTTTGTCCGCCGCTTGATCTCCTGCTAGGCCAAAGGAAGCCCCGTCGTCAGCACTCCAACTCGCAATGTGTAACAGGAGGGAAGCTGCATTGTACCGGTACCTTCTTGTGTCTTCCTCCGCTTAAGGCGATGCGCGGGTCGGCCATTCCAGGGGGAATAGCAAAGCGCATGGCATTTGGATCCGCATGCATGTTGTACGCGTGAGCCGGGACGCCATAATATCCCATCGGCGGAGCGGGGCCCATGGGGCCGGCCATGTGAGCGTTCATGGGGATCGCATGCGGTTGGTGTTGCGGCTGCTGCGACGGAACGTGCTCAAGTGTCCGCATGCTCGGGAGAGAAGTTGGAGCCTGTCGGTAGTGGTCGGGCTGCGGAATCGGCTGTGGAGGGAAGGCGTAGTGGGCAGTAGGAGCCATACCGGCGGGAGGGTAGGAGGTCGGGCTCGGATAGCTCACCGGCTGGCGAGGGCCCTGGGGCTGCTGTGCGTTGGACATGGGCGGCGAGGTCAACAACGGCGAGTCGCCGTCGTACCGCGTCTCGTGGCGGTTGCCGTACGGGTCGTCTGTCCACTCTGCAGCAGAGACGTCGGTCGGCACGCGATTATTGAGGTGGGAGTTTGCTGTTGTCGAACCACCATCCAAACTGCTCTCGTCATCACCACCGGCAGAGACGTGTCGGGCACCGTTGCTCACGGGGTGCGTGCAGCCCCTGCCAGTGTTCGCGTCGTCGGTGTATGTAGGTGGTGGTCCTGTCTCGAGTTGTAGAGCCGGCTGTTGCTGGAGATGCTGTTGCTGCTGCTCTCTGCTCGGCGGAGCATGCAACTCGATGAGACTCGAGTCCAGATGCTCAGGCTGCGTTCGAGACTGGGACAGCTCGGAGGGTTGAGCCATACTGGGAATTTAATTAGATTTTTTTTATGGAGCCACGATTCCTGACCAAAAAAAGCGACCAGGGGAGGACGACGCGACCCTGGGCCGGGATGCCTGTGTGGATTGACCTGCCTCGCTGCTGGTGTGGCTGTTTTGAGAAATTCATCAATACCTGTATATTGGCCCAGAGCGTGCGTGCCAGGTGCCTGTGCAGAGTGAAATGCGCGCTCCCTTTCGCAATGCAGCTGCTGCAGGCGTCTGTCTCCGGTAGCCTCCTCGATGCCCGCCCCCTGTCACCTGGGGCTTAACGAGGCTCTTGGACCCTGGTCGCTTCTGCGCGATCCCTGGCTATCTCGAATTCCAGACCGGTACGGGGGGCCTGCGCATCGGTGCGACAAAGCTTAACGCGTTTTCGCCGGTTCGATGGCGCGGCGGGTAGAAAATATTCACTTAACGATGGCCTGGGTCTAAACAGGCTGTTTCGCCTCCCCGGACCAAGGTTGGCAACGGCGATAATGATGTGGATCTTATTCCTCGGGGGGGCGGCAGAGGCATGAATTAACGCCTTTAATGAAGTCGGCGCCATGCACCCAGGACTGCCGACAAGCAGGGGCGGGGGATGTGTAGTGCCAGTAGCGGGTGATGTGTCTTGGGCATCATGAAGAAGAGATCAGATCAAGCCCAGCGCAAGGAAAGGGAAAACCCCGAAATACCTGATACCTGATACCTGATACCTGCCTACCGCACACCACTTCCAGATGGTTTACTGGTTGTACCTGCCCAGCTTCCTCTGTCGACGAAGGTACCTGCCTGGCCTCCCCGTCTCGGACCCTTTTTCTGGGTACCTCATCTGGTCTTGCCCTGAACGTTAGTCATTCAGGACCCACAGGGCGCAGCCACTGGCACGCCTAATGGAGGCCACAAAATTTGTGCCCAGCTAGGTGCCAACCAACGGCGGCGGCAGCGGTTTCTGGCCCCAAAAGAAGCATAAAGATTGTCTGGAAGCGACGACAGTGAACCCACAGTTATGGAAGCTTGGTCCCAACAATCAGCTCCAGCGTATGGTACAACCATGGTTTACTAGACGAAAATTTGACGCCACGCTCGACTCACGAATTACAAGTTTGACAGATTTACACTACAACCCGTTTTCCTCCAATAGATTGCTTTCTGACGCTTGGAGGTTTGACATACTCAGCCTCAAAAAAGTATTTGTAGGTTCGAGACATCTGGTAAATCAAGCATGACTGACCTATGCGGAATTAGAACATTTCAAACCCACTTTTCCCTTGATGTCCCCGTCACAGCCAACCCCCCCATCACTGGGGTTACAATTTTCGTGGACGAGTCTGCGAGCTACGCAGTAGTTTTTTGTTGTCGGTCAATTGCAAGGTAACACCGAGGATGTCCCATGCACCGCTAAGAGAGAATCTCGATCAGGGTGTAAGTATCACAACTCTCTTGCTGCTGCTCTTGCTGAAGTTGAGGCGAGCGCCTGAGCGTAAAAATTACACCACAGCAGCGGTGGTGAAAGCGCGCAAAAATTACGGTTTCCATGCAGCATCATACTGATATGCCTCTTGACAGAAGCGCGCTCCAGCCACCTTCCAATTGCCGCTGCCGAGCAGACCCTGATATTCGAGAGCTTGTGTGATGTGCAACACTGCGCCACGCCAAGGCCTAATACACAATGACTACACCTAGGTACACTACAGTCCATTGCCTTCACTACTAGCCGTCTGTAATTCCCTCCCAGACTCGCTTCATTGCCGCCAGCCGCGACGACAGCAAATTCGGGCCATGCCCCAACGGTTCCCTGCGAGACGGCAAGGACTTTCTCCACCACCGTTCCACGACCCTTTTATCCCAGATGAAACAGGTAAACGTGCAGCATCGCTTCTGCCCGGCAGAACAGCTTCGATCCGCCCCACTGCTAGATCTGCACTTGTGTGTTAAGTTGACTGCGCCAACCAGGTCAAAGCTCCCCTGCACACTGATGGTCGGTCCGGGTCGCTCTGGCACCTACAATTTCGGCTTCTTTGGCTCTGATATACCCCTGGCCGGCCCCTGTTCGACTTGCCGTCCCGCTGCCCCTGAATTCGGAGGAATGAAAGAGTGTTCAGAGGGGTGGGTTGGCCGGAGCACGCCGCCCATCATGTGCGACGAGAGTGCCCCGCTTCACATGCTGGCCGGGCCGGTGGCTGCTTGGCGTTCGCCATGGTGAAGCCATGCAGGCCAAGTTTGCTGTGCCTCATGTTTGCACTCCAGAATAAACTGTGGGCTTTTCGATGCAACAGAATCCGCCATGGATCGACTTGCATCCCGGTCTCGCCAGCGCAGGATTGGAAGCCCTAGACGGCGTCACATCCAGGCAGAATTATCCGCCGTTGGGCCGCCTCCACAACCGTCGAGAGCATCGAGTGTGGCCGCATCCGGGGCGGCCATTTATCCACTACTCTCGGGCGTCGACGTGCGCATTGTGGGTACTTCTCTGCCTCTGTTCATCCGTCTTTCTCCCCCTTTCCTGGTCCCGGCTCCAAATTTGAGGGATCTGTGGATGGCGGGACGCCTGGGAGATATGGCTGCGTGTTATGCTCCCGCCACACAGGAACAGAACTCAAGCACCTCCGTTTCCTGGTGGATGGGAATAGCGGTGCCAACGAACAGCTACACCAAGAAGCCATTCTCCACCTTCCCTTCAACTCCATGTCCTCCGTGAAACTAGTCAATTCCTTCAGAGAGCATAGAGAATACTCCTCAGAGTAGCCAAAATTTGTGGGTTTTTGGCTGATTTCATATTAGCCTCTTCAGGCCTCCCTGGGACCTGCCTCCTTTGCCTGCCGCGCCGATCGCGTGTTGTCTTCTTTTCTGCGCCCCGGTTCCACCCAGGCGCGTCTTTCTGTCCAATTTCCATCATGTGCATATGCATCGAATGCAATCGTTCAGACACACCACCTTGCTGGCTTGAACATGCCGTCTTCCTTTGGTCCTAATGGCTGATTTGGCGCCTGCCACTGTGGAGGAGGCTGGGATGACGGCGCCGCAGCCGCCATCAGCCTGCACCGTAAGGTGTTGTCCACTTTGCGTTCTCCGTACCTATCCTCCCCCTGCTGAGGTAAGATAGTTCTGTCTCTTGGCAGCCAGATCGAGCCGGCTCCACGGGCCGGCCGGATCAGCAAGGCCCGGATTCTGCCTTCACTAGAAGGGAAAAGTGAAGAGAAACAGCTGTTCTGTCTCTATTCGAAGGATGAGTGGGCATGCCTCCCGGCCCGTCTGTATCTGGCCCAAGACCCTCCAGGACAACGCGTACCACGCAGTCTCTGCAGCCCATCTCTGGGATCGGGTTGCTCCTGGCCGTTCAGCCCGGCCCTCCAACTTTGTTTGGCAACGGCAGCTAGCGGCATCGCTTCTGGATGTGCACCTTCCAAAAGCTGGGGGACAAACTCGCTAACTACTATGCCTGTCCTTGCTCGCCACGAGCCGCGAAGACCTAGACGGCACATAATATAGATAGCCGACCGATGCGTGATAGCCGACAGCCTGCGCGCCGAGTTCTCATGTGCGTCATGCTTTTGCTCGTGACTGCAGTGTATACCTACTTACCAGACCTTGCCGTCACGGTTCCTCCTGGCAGTTTTTGCGCCTTACTGTCGCGAGTTGGTGTCCTGTTCGGGAGGTCACCGCCGGTCTTCCGCGAAGTTGGGCGGCAAATAGGGCCGGTAACCAGTCGACTTCGCTTCCCTCGCCTCCCGTCTCCCCCCAACACTGGGCATTGACATCTTGTGGGCTCCCGACCAGACGGCGCCACATGGCCAGTGAAATATTCCTATTGGACTTACTCTGCTAAATGCTGAGCCAAATGAAGCACATGTATCGTAGACCTTGTCAGCCAAATGATGTGCCATGAGAACTGCTGCAAGCGCATCACAAGTGTTCTCATCGCCCTCACGTTGGACTAAACAGCACCAATTTATGCCGCGGCCAAACATTTCTTCAAAAGCGGCAACAAATCAGCCACCCACCATCTCCATTTCCTCAGGTCGGCTTACCGGAAATAGGCCACGGCAGCATGGTAAGGCTCAAGTACACTGTAGCCAGTTGCTTGTACCGCCGGCATATCCAAATGGGGGTTTTCCTGATTCCTTCATGAACATGGTGTTACATTGCTTGGCACATGAAATCCGTGATAGAACTTTTCTGTCGGGCAGAGGGACTGATCGGGATGAGGGTCGAAATACTTTCGCATCCGATGAGGCATGATCCAATCCATCTATATCCGTATCACACATCCAATCGTCATTTTCTGTATGCACAGTTGCAGCATTCGGCCATCGATTTGGTGGCAACGGCGTTCAGTCAAGAACACGACTAGATTTCGTTGCTTATTACTTCGGTCATTAGTATGGAGTTGGTGATCCCTTCTCGATGGCTGTTGAGAACCTCTGGGGATACCATCTTTCATGCATTCGGTATGCGCAGGTTGACAAGAGGTGGTTGGGAACTATGACCTAAAGAGTTAAGGACGCGACGCGACGTGATCATGTGTGGGGCAGAGCCTTTGGTTTGGCGGGGTGTGCTGGAACATGCAGCAGCTCGACTGAGAATTGCCTCTTTGAAGTCCTGTCAGCCTCGACTCGAGCTGTCAAACTCGCTCCGCATCTGACCCGACAAGAGCCAAAGGAAGTGCCAGAATAGTTCTTCTTAACCTTCGGACACCCTGGCGGGAATTTTGTGGAATCGTGCGGTCGGGGCTCAGGAGGGAGTAGAGACCAGCACTACTTTGCGCTTCCAGAGACACGACATCATGGCTAAAGCGTCGACTCCACCACCGCTGAGTCCGCAGTTTTGCTTTGCGCCAGGTGCGCTTCGAGGTAAGTACAGCCTTGAGCTGTCGGTGAAATAGCTGGCCGTGGTAGTGTCTGCTAACAGACCGCAGATTTCTTGCGCTTATCCAGAAGCTCTGTCGACGACACCATAACGCAGCATCTCAACGCTCTTGTCGCACCCTCGAAAGCCGGTTTTGATCCGAGCTCGACGTCTCATCTGACGTTACGACCGCTTTCGCGCCCGATCAATGCTACGTCTTGCCAGACCTTTAAAGACAAAGTTTTATTCCCTACCTGGCAGGCACGCTCCCAAGTCATCAGCTATTGCACAGCAGTTGCCACAAGTCCCGATCCAGATGACCCGGACTCTGCGGCTCGAGAAGCAGAGAAGCGACGGCATGATGAGAAAGTGGTCGATGAGAGACTAGATCCATATTCCGCACGCTTCTTTCCCAGCGAACCCAGAACTGAGCAGCTGGCTTCAATCATCAGGCAAGAGCATGCCGTGGAGAATATCGTGCGATCAAGAACATGGGGGATTGTCAGTCAGCGATGCAGCGGACCACTGGAGAGCTGGGAACATCCCTTTGCGGAATGGCAGAGTGTAGGTGCGACTTGCGTACCATCTCCTGGTGGCATCGGGCGAGGGCGAACCGCGCGGTGAGTGTGTCATGAATGACTCTACCCCCAGAAGATTAGAGACCGGGCTGTGAAAGTACGTGATTCTGGGTACATGGAGTGTAACTATATTGTAACGAGACATATATCCCCTCCGATATCCTCAGGATAAAAGTCCATGGCAGGTTATGTATGACATACTTTATTCCCCCTTAAGGATTCTATTGTCAGAATTTAAAGACCCTGTAGCCTCACTTCTACAGTGTGCGCAAGGCGTATTAAGACTGGAATAACAGACGATGCCGGTAAAAATCATGCCCGGCAGTGGATTGTCAGGTTCGGGTGTTGCCGCCGACAAGGCGGAACCGGAAGGTTGAGGCTGGCGGGAACCAACGAATGCCCCACTCTGGCGCCCAGCTGGGAGTGCTCCGGCCCACGCCTGACTTTGAATTTGGTGCCGTAATCCGTGTTGCGCAAACGTTCGTTTCTGCTTCCCAGCTTCCAGGACCACCACCAACTCGTGCGCATCACCAACACATTCTAGGCTGTGCACCTAGCTGGTTGCCCGGAAAAGATCCTCAATCGAACGCATTGGCTTGCACACCTGCGATTTGGATCCGGGCCGCACTTGTACCGATTGCCCGGACCCGGCACTCTACTTTGCATCTACTTCAAAGTTTGTTGGGCTGTCCCGGCTGGAATTCCCCTCACTAACGTTCCTCTGGATAGAAGTAATACCAGCCAGACGCAACCCACGAAACCCGGTTCACCGATAGAACGCCCCGTCGTTGTTTCCTTTCTACTCCGCTTTCGGACAGCCTCACACGATCGAGCCCCAATGCCGCAACCACTCAGTACGAGAGAGGCCAACCTCTTTCGTACGGTTATTCGTCATTATGAGGATAAACAATACAAGAGGGGCCTAAAGGCTGCCGAACAGGTTCTGAAGAAGAATCCCAAGCATGCCGACACCATGTCTATGAAGGCGCTTATCATGAACGCCCAGGGCAAGACGGAAGAAGCTTTCGCTCTGGCCAAGGAGGCCCTGACAATCGACATGAAGTCGCACATTTGCTGGCACGTTTACGGTATTCTTTATAGGACCAACAAAAACTTCGACGAAGCCATCAAGGCATACAAGTTCGCTCTGAAGTTGGAGCCCGAGTCCCAGCAGATCCAGCGTGATCTGGCCATCTTGCAAGTACAGATGCGCGACTATGCGGGCTATGTTCAGAGCAGGTTTGTTATGCTCAAAGCTAGGCCACACTTGAGACAGAACTGGACCGCTCTGGCGATCGCCTACCATCTCGAAGGTAATCTTCAGCAAGCCGAACATATTTTGAAGACGTACGAGAATTCAGTATCGTCGCCACCCCTGAAAACGGATTTCGAGAACTCGGAGGCGGTCCTGTACCGGAACTCGGTCATTGCCGAAATGGGCGAGATTGACCGAGCTCTGGAACATCTGGAAACCGATGCCGGGAATAGTTTAGACAGATTGGCTGTTATGGAGCTTCGTGCGTGTTACCTTACCCAGCTCGGACGCAAAGAGGACGCCGCCAAGGCGTACCGAGCACTCTTGGATCGGAACCCAGAACACCCAGCCTACTATACAGCCCTGACCGAGGCATTGGGTATCGCCCAGGATGATGAAACCGCTCTGGAGACAATCTACGGGCATTACGCGGGGAAGTTTCCCCGGTCTGATGCTGCTCGTCGGCTGCCCCTGGATTTTTTGAGTGGTAAATGTCCCCACCCTTGAAATACCGGCGGAATTGCTGACACTTGGATTTCTAGGTGAAAACTTCCGGGTCGCTGCGAAATCCTACTTGACCTTGATGTTTGACAAGGGTGTGCCATCTACGTTTGCAAACCTGAAGCACTTGTACCACGACTTGTTCAAGAAGACCACGCTGCCAGCACTGGCCGAGGAATACCTATCCGAACATCGGGGGAACAAAGACAACAAACAGCAAGCAAACGGCGACAGCTCCAGAGGAAAAGGAGCCGCCTTGTTCTTTCTAGCGCAACACTACGACTATTATATGAGCCGAGATCTGGCGAAGGCGACTGAGTACGTTGAAGAGGCCATTGCCCTTGATTCACAGAGTGTCGACTTTCATATGACCAAGGCGAGGATATACAAGCATCAGGGTGATCTTGGCAAGGCTTCCGAGGTTATGGATTACGCCCGCTCATTGGATACTCGGGACCGCTATATCAACTCCAAGGCGGCAAAATACCAGCTTCGCAACAACGAAAATGAGAAGGCACTAAACACCATGGGACTTTTTACTCGGCAAGAGACAGTCGGAGGCCCGTTGGCCGATCTCATTGACATGCAATGCATCTGGTTCCTGACTGAAGACGGAGAGGCATGGCAGCGCCGTGGTAACTATGGACTTGCTCTCAAGCGGTACCACACCATTTTCAATATCTTTGACATCTGGCAAGAAGATCAGTTCGATTTTCACACCTTTTCCCTTCGCAAAGGTCAAATCCGCGCGTATATCAACATGGTCCGATGGGAGGACCGGTTGCGAGAGCACCCATTCTACACCCGAGCAGCGCTAGACGCCATTAAGCTCTACCTCACCATGCACGACAAGCCTGAGGGCGCCAATGGTGTCAATGGCATCGATAGCAAGCCCAATGGAGAGGATGCTGCTGAGAGGAAGAAGGCCTTGAAAAAGGCGAAAAAAGAAGCACAGAAGGCAGAACGCGAGGCGGCGGAAAAGGCAGCCAAACAAGACCCGAACAAGGCTAGCGCTCAGAAGGGCAAGGACGAGGAGGTGAAGAAGAAGGATGAGGACCCCAATGGCTTGAAGCTAGCTGCAGCCGCTGATCCATTGGGTGATGCAATGAAGTTTTTAGGGCCACTCCTGCAGTTCAGCCCCAAAAACATCGAGGGTCAACTCGCCGGATTCGAAGTCTTTATCAGGAGGAGTACGTTCTGTCATGCAACATTCAAAACTGTTAATGCAATTGCTAACTTTCCCGTACAGAGAAATATCTCCTAGCTCTGCGGTGCCTCAACGCTGCGCGTGCAATCAACCACGACGACGCCAGGGTTCAGGAACTTGCAGTTAGACTGCGGGAAGCTGTTGAGCCAACTCTTTCCTCGGCCCATCCAAAACTGAAACAGGTCATCGAGGCGGGCATGCAGTGAATAAGGCAACAAAGCGTATAGAATACCGATGCTGACGCTCATGCAAGCCATACTAGGGTTAGTGATGTCTCTCCATTTACAGGGTCTGGGGCTCGGATAAGCTGCCCTGGAATCAGCAGCTGGCCATGCATCTTGAGGGATCCATCTATTATTATTATTATTGTATGGGATCCGTCACTGCGTTCGGGTACTAGCGAGTTGTGGAAGAAGAAAAAAGCGCTCGTTGCATCGTTATGAGTGTGTAGATAGATCAACGGCCGGTTATCTCATAGAGAAAAGCAATGCGGGGAATGGGGGCCAGAAAAAGGGATCTGATGCTACACTCTTCCCCCTCATTGTATAGAGTGCAACTCTCACTCTCCTTGCCACCGCGAACCAGCAAGAACAAAAACATCACCAACAGAATGTTGTTGAACACTTGTGACAGCAGATTCGCGGGGAGGTCGGGATCGATGCACCGAAACGGCCACGAATGGCTGGAGACGAGGTAATTTCCGAAGAATCCGACGCTGCCGCTGACGTCGCAGCGTGCTTTGCCCAAATTCAGTGTCCTGACCATCACGCTAAAAGATCACTGCAAGCCGCCAGCTTACCAACAGGCTGGGTATTTGCAGAGTGACGTGGGAGCCATCGACGTGACTGAATTCAATTCGCCAATTCTTCTGACTTGCGTGTTGAGCAACCACAACTTTGTTTCAGGCCCGGGTTCCGCGGGCGCGCGCCGCTGAGAACGTCACATGCTAGTATAAAGCTCGGTGCGGTTCTGCGACGGCAGCAATCATCGGTATCTAAGCAGTTCCATCAATTTCGGTCACTGAACCGCACTCGCCGATAATTTCCGGTTGCTGCCGAAGCAACCAATTCCACCATGAGCCCCGAGCCTTTGCCAGTCCACCGACAAGCACCGACGGAGCCTCGCAACGGCCGCGAAACAGGAAAAGATGAACTCCAACTTTCTGCCGAGGTGACCTTGACGCTCGGCGCGACTTCGCTGCTCCTGCCCGGTACTTCTCCTTCTCGACCCAGCAAGTTCCTTGCGACTAACAGTCTGTTTCTGAAGACCTAGCCCCGCGAAAGAGCAGTCGAAGTTGCGGCTTTGGTGGCCCAGGTAAACTTGACCCAACTCGATCCTTCCGTCCATCTCTAACGCTCGCGCGTGCTGGCGTGCATGAGGCTAATGGTCTGGTCCACTAGCAGCGCCTAAAGGTGCCCCGTTGTCGGTTCCCTATTACAACGTCCTCTGGGCCGAGCTCAGCGAAGATTCGAGCCAGATCCGCATCGACTTCGCCGAGGAAATCCAAGCCCATCGCCTAGGAGTTCGCAACACCAAGTTCGCCATCGACTCTTCCCTCGACGCACTACAAGATGCCGCGCCATGGATCGAACGACTCCTCACCCTCTCATACGGGGATGCCACGCGGCGGAAGCGCGCCTGGGTTCTGGTGAACCCTCACGCCGGTCCAGGGGGCGCCGACAAGATCTGGCAGAAGCAGACAAAGCCCATCTTTCAAGCAGCCCGCATGCCCCTGACCGTAGTACGAACGGCGTATTCCGGAGAGGCGGTCAAGTTGGCCGAGGAGGTAAACATTGACGACTACGACATTGCGATTGCTTGCTCCGGTGACGGGCTCCCCCACGAAGTATTTAATGGCCTTGGGAAGCGCTCAGATGCCCGCCGCGCCCTGTCCAAGATTGCTGTGTGTCATGTCCCTTGCGGGTCGGGGAATGCCATGAGCTGCAATCTATATGGAACTCACAGGCCTTCGCTAGCAGCATTGGCGATCGTGAAGGGGTTGCCTACACCTTTGGACCTTGTCAGCATCACACAAGGCGAACAGCGAACTCTAAGCTTTCTCAGCCAAGCCCTAGGTATGGTTGCCGACTTGGATATTTCCACCGAACACCTACGCTGGATGGGCGCTGCACGGTTTACCTATGGCTTCTTGACTTTAGCCCTTCAGAAAAAGACATATCCTTGTGACATTGCGATACAGACTGAGATCGACCAAAAAGACGGCATCAAGAAGCACTATAGGGAACGAACAACGCAATCAGGTTCGGAAAGCGACGGCACTGACGAAAGGTTACCTGTGAGGATAGGCGAGTCTAGACCGTCCTCGTCATCGCCTAGTTCCGCTAGTAGCGATAGTGATCTGGGTCTGCCTCCCCTCAAGTATGGTACCGTGAAAGACAAGTTGCCTGACGGATGGGAGCTCGTACCCCACGAGAAACTAGGAAACTTCTACTGTGGTAATGTACGTGTCCTAGCATTGCGTGCCCACCATTTCTTTCGTGTGCCTCTCTAATCGCAGCTTAGATGGCCTACATGGCTCCAGATCTCAACTTCTTTTCCGCTGCGCTTGCAAATGATGGTTACATGGACCTCGTTACCGTCGACGGCGATATTTCACCGCTCAAGTCCATCAACCTCCAGTTATCGGTGGAATCGGGTCAGTTCTTTGACAGCCCCCTCGTTAACTATCGCAAAGTGTCTGCGTACCGCATTATTCCCCGCCCAGAGAGCCAGCGTGGTTACATCAGCATCGATGGCGAGTCCGTTCCATGGGAACCATTCCAGGCTGAGGTCCACAAGGGTCTAGGGCTCACTCTCTCGAAGAAGGGTGGTTACGAGGCTCCAGGTCCTCTGAACTGGGATACAGTAACGACTACTGAAAGGATGCGAGCATAACGTTCTTGGTGTAGTGTCAGGTTGGCCTAGAAGAGGCGTTTAATCCGATTTCTCTGATCAAACATGTACGATAAATCCACAAGCTTAGAAGGACACTGGTGATTCGGCGTAACGGTTCAAGGGTTTGACAGAACCTTGTCGCCTATCTAGAGGGTATCATGCCGCAAACAAGCGTAAATGCGGAATTGATGCGCGAGATATCAACTCCGGGCTCAGTCGTCGAACCCATCCCAACTTCCACTATCCCCAACCTCTGCCATTTTTGTATCCCCACCCCGAGCCGTTTGCCCAGCTGTGCCGGTCTGGCCCTGAAAGCGCTCATCAACCAAGGACTCTTTGGACCGTATCCGTACGCCTGGACTGGTTGTCTTTTGTTCCAACATATCCACTTGCTGTATCAACGTTTGGAGGATTGTGCCAGCTTCTTTGTCCTCCTTCTCCAATAGGCCTACTTTTTCCGCCTCATCAACCCAAACATCCAGGACGTGAAGCCTTAGCCCAATAGGTATTGTCTGTGTCAACGAAGTTTGATCATTACCCAAAGTGGCCAAGGCCTGAACTTCGTCTTCGAGGGAAAACGGCCACTCTTTCAGCAAGCCAAGGATGTCTTCCACTTTTCTCGCATCCCAAGTATGTTCACCTTTCTTCCTCTCGCCGCTTTGCGCCTTCATCCACCGGAACCCCGCACAAACGACCCTTCTCACGAGCAACAGGAACTTTTCCATACGTAGCACATCAATGCTTGTCCACTCCCGTGACATGGTAGCCCAAAATCCGCGGAGCCAGGGAATGACGGCCTCCTGCGGTAGAACAAATATCAGATCGGCGAGCTCGGCGCATAGATTTTGTTGCGGGATGGCACGGTCGCACATCCAGAGGGCATAGAACAGGCCTTTCCAGAGTTTGAGAATATCCAGAGATGACAGGTTGGCGGCGACCTGGCGTGCTGACAGAAACGCGTGAAGAGAAGCGAGAGCAGACGTTCGGATTTTGCGGTCTAGGGGATGGCGTAGAGCAGTGTCAGTAGGAACTATGCGACACTGACAAGACACATGGACGACTCACCGCTGGAAGCAAGGTTCTTGATAAAGGGCATGCTCTTTTCTTGTGAAGCCATCTTGATCGCGGGGCTCAGCTGCCAGCCAGTACTGCAGCTGTTGAGGATTTAGGGTCAATGGCTCTTCAGAATTGTTGGAGGGGCAGGGAGGGCTCAAAATCTCATCGATCCAAATCTTGTCCGCCCGGCAGAAAAAGGCTCTTGGCAGCCATCCGGAGAAGCACGTGCGCCTGTGCGCGCAAACATACCCAACCTATACAGGAGGTCGGTGAGAGGACATGTCGTCCAGACGTTCCTCAAACAGCTCTGCTCAGCCTGGAAGTTCTAGCTAGAGCTTAAAACCTCCAATTAACACGGAACACACGCTCTTCTATATTCTCCTGGGCCCTGGTGAACTGATGGCCCGACTTCTTTTCAACGATTTCACAGAGTCCGCCCCGGCAAGCTTTTAGCTTTGCCTACGCAGTAGTTCGTAGGCGATTGCTCCATTAGCAGTACCACACCCCGGAGTGTAGCCCATCAATACCCGGATTAGAGGACCTGGGATGCCTATCCAAGGTCTGGCCATCAGAAGGCTGGCACGAGGCTGGTGGCAGCTTCTTTGGCACACGTGTTGAGGATCCAATCCACACACTGACAAAGTTGCCTCGGCGACTCGATCCGGCCCGCTTCACATGCGGGAGAGGTGGACCTCGTTTCAACTATACCGAAGTACAAGAGAAGAATATATCCCGACTAATACCATGGCCTCGAATGTTCCCCCTCAGTGTCCCGACAACACATTATCTCCGGCTGCTTCGGTGCTGTACGTCAAGCTACGTCATCTCTCTTGAAATCCGTTCATACCAGTCGTGTTACACGAACAGCCTCTCTCTCTCCCATTCCGTCATACGGGGCACCCGAGTCCCGATCAGGCTGAAGAAGCTGAAGGATAAAAGGCTTCCCCGTCCCGTCCGGAGACGACCAAAATCCGCTGCACACCGGGTGGCGTTATTGCAGCTCTCCCGCTGGACCGTGTCGCGTTACAGGGGTTGTGCACGAGCTCGGAGCTCTTCTGCAGGTGCAGGTCGCAACTCGGAATTTCCTAGGTATAGAATAAAATGGCGCCAGGCTCGCCGCCTCATCACACCACCTCCTCTACAACATCCCCTTCTCTTTCACGACTTCAAAACATTGCGAAACAAATGGCGCCGGCGTCTACAACGAGCTTTCCACCCGAGGCTGTCCCTCAAGCCCCAGAGGATCCTCTTTTTGGGTTGATGAGAGCTTACAAGGCCGATACCAGCCCAAACAAGGTTGATTTGGTGGGTTTGACCCCGCTGACAACCCCCTCCCGCTGCTGCACATACTCACTTGCGTCTCATAGGGAATCGGTGCCTACAGAGACAACAACGCAAAGCCATGGGTTCTCCCAGTTGTCAAAAAGGTTCGCATCTTCCAGTTGCACTCGAGACTGTTACAGGCACCTGGTCCCTGAAGCAGCAATGACGGGAGCTTGGAGGAAGGACCCCGCGTTGTCCTCTGCCCCGCTCATGTTCTAGACGCCCCACCATGGGACCAGACCTGATGACTAGTTCTGTGTCACTAGTTAGTTGCTCACACTTTGTATTGGACAGGCCGACGAGATTCTGCGGAATGACCCCGAGCTCAACCACGAGTATCTCCCCATTGCCGGCCTCGCATCCTTCACCAGCAAGGCCGCTGAGTTGCTGCTGGGCCAGTCATCGGCTGCGAGTTCCGAGAAACGCGTTGCCTCAGTCCAAACCATCTCCGGCACCGGTGCCGTGCATCTTGGTGCCCTTTTCCTTGCCAAGTTCTACAAAATCAACGGCGCCAACCGGACTGTTTACCTGAGCAACCCGACATGGGCAAACCACAACCAGATCTTTACCAATGTGGGGCTCCCCATCGCCACGTACCCATATTTCCACAAGGAGACCAAGGGGTTGGACATTGAGGGCATGAAGCGGGCGCTGGCCGACGCCCCCGAGCGTAGCATCATCCTGTTACACGCATGTGCCCATAACCCTACCGGTGTGGATCCCACTCCGGAGCAGTGGCGCGAGATTGCCGAAGTAATGAAGGCGAAGCAACACTTCCCCTTCTTCGATACGGCCTATCAAGGCTTCGCCTCGGGTGACCTGGACCGTGATGCAGGCGCCATCCGCTACTTCATTGAGCAGGGCTTCGAGCTAGTCATTGCTCAGTCTTTCGCCAAAAACTTTGGCCTGTACGGCGAGCGTGCGGGCTGCTTCCATTTCGTAGCGGCCCCGTCGCCGGACGCCACCGAAGTTACGACCCGCGTGGCCTCACAGCTTGCTATTCTGCAGCGCTCCGAGATCAGCAACCCGCCGATTTACGGAGCTCGCATTGCCTCCACCGTGCTGAACGGCCCCTTATTGTTTGCTGAGTGGCAGGAGAACCTCCGTACCATGTCTGGCCGCATCATTACCATGCGCCAGGCACTACGCACCAAACTCGAGGGGCTGGGGACACCTGGAACCTGGAATCACATTACCGACCAAATCGGCATGTTCAGCTTCACAGGGCTGACCGAGGCCCAAGTCGCGAAGCTTCGGTCAGACTTCCACATTTACATGACCAAGAACGGGCGCATCAGCATGGCGGGCCTGAACACGTCAAATGTCGAATACTTTGCCAAGGCGGTGGACAGCGTGGTGCGTGAGATGCAATAAGATTGCATCACGATCCATTCATCTGGTGTCTGAAAATGTCGCGGTTCTGCTATAGACTCTACTCAAAGACTCACAAGTGTACTGGTCACTCATCCTGTCTTTGCTCACCCCAAAAGTGTGCCATTTTAATCCGAAGTACCAGGAGGAGCTACTGGCCCTGACCCACACTCGAACTGGACCTGTACGACTTCATCCAAGAGTGCCAGAGCCCGTACCCATTCGCGTTCTTGGCCAAAGGCTGTAATTTTCACCTTCATGATGTGACATTCAATGTATTCCGTCCCAGATGCTGACATGGTGACTCCGGACGGCCAAAATCGGCGTCCGTCGCTATCGGACAATCTCGGCATTGTTCTGGCTGTGGTACAAACTCGCCCGGAAATTTGCCTCGGAGAATGGATTTTACAGTACGATAGGTTATATGCCGAGGTGGGTGTGACCCGCAGTTTCACTCTGCTCTCTGGGGGGTTTTTTTTTCACTCCGCCCTGTCTCGGTTAAGACACAGGGTGGGAGAATGGTTCGATTTCTCGTTGTCCAACTCATGCCGGTTTCTACACTAGCAGGTCCCATATGATGAGAATGGCACAAAGGCCTGTTGCAGCAAAGAAGGTGTACCGAGCCGGACTTGCCCTCGATGCGCTCTTCTTTAGTTCCTGATTACCCTTGCCCACACCCTCGGTCGTCTCAAAGGACTCGGCGACCAGCTGGTCAATGTGTGCAGATTGTGTGGAGAGGTTACCAACCAGTAGGTTCTGCAGCTCTGAGATCTCTACAAGGGATTTTTCAGCCGTCCTAGAATGTTTATTTAGCACTTCAGGATATCAAAACAAGCATGGCGGACCTGTTCTTCTTACCTGACTTTGTCAAGCGTGCTCTCAAAGTTTTTTAGCATATCTTGGTTGCCCTTTTCAAACATTTGCATCTGTTCCGGGGTAAGGTCTTCCATCGGAGGCGGTCTCCTCGTCTGGTCCTCCTCTGCTGGGGGGTATGGTTGCCCGTTCGACGGGACTACTGACCCGGAGCCCCTGATACCCGAAAAACCGTTCGTGTCCCGTCCCGGCGACGACACAATGATGGGGCCCCGGACTTTTGCTGGAATACTACGGCTCTTTTCCAGTTCGCGGGCCAAACGTGTCTCCATCATTTTCTGTTGCGTCTTGACAGCGGCCTGCAGACGCTGGCGCAGAAACCAAATGATGCTCTCCCTATGCTCGCCAAACTGGCGCGCTGCAGCTTCAGCAACAGCTTGCTCTCTACTCTTCTCGGAAACCCCGGAACCACCCATTCCTGAGGCCCAGGCCCCGAGGGTACCTCCGAGCCCGCGAGCAAAGCGCTTCTGGATCAGCGCATCCTCCGTGTTCCGGCGCAGCTGTTCAGCATCCTCGAGTGCGCGGATGCGTGCATTGAGATCGCGCAGTGTCATCTTGGCATTGGCGTCGATCTCCTCGCGGTCACGATCCGTGAGGGACACGGGCTGCTGTGAGTTCGTATTACGGCTCGATGTGCGTAGGTGAGCTTTGCGCGGACCTGCCGTTGAGAGGTAAGCCTGACGGAGATTTCGTAGCTCACTGTGGAGTCGCGTGACGAGGGTGCACTGAGGACATTGTTAGTGAGGCAGGACATGGTTTTTGGATGCGCCGGGTGAGACTTGCTATCCGATGAGCTTCGGTGAGAAACTCGTCGATTGTCCCGTTGACAGGAGGTCGTGTCAGCGGGGCCTCTCGTTCCTTCAAAAGAGTGTTGAATGTCGCCGTGAGATCCGCCATTACGTCGTCACCGCAGGCAAGGCGAATTGGTTGAAGTGGTGGTGGTGAGGAGTGGTGGTCTGGTCGGCTGGTGGTTTGCCGGCCTGCCAGCTTTGACGTGGCTTGTTCAAGCTCACTGGTGCTTCACTGACGACATGGCTCGAGCGCACTGGGAGGTGAGCATTCTTGGCAGCGGCAGCTCTGCGGTGTGGGGGCCTAACCCCGGGTGCAACACGGGATCGGCAGCGGCTGGCATCTAAGACAATCGCACTGCGTCGGTACGGCTTCCCAGCTCTTATGGGACCGGAGCCTCAACTCAGCTCCCGGACTATGGTTCCAAAAGACTCGGCTGCATAACAACAAACTCTCAACGGCGGATTTCTTCATCGCACTTCAGGGGCCCCCAAAATCACCAGCCGCAGCTCACGTGTGGACAATGCAGCCATCCTCAAATGGTCGAATCCCTGGCGACCCCACGGCCGATACCGCAGAGCATCGGCCCTCGGGGCTTGAACTTGACGGACAGATGACGCCTCTCTCAATGCACGCTGGGGCAGACATGGCCGGATGAGTCAGTGCGGCTTGCGGTTTGCCGCCTCATGACGGTCCCGGAAATAACATGCATCTAAGGCTGCATCCCGACATGCAGTTACCACGTCTTGCGGTGCCGATGCGGAAAGCTTCACGCCGTCCCAGCGGCCCAGTTTGGTCGGTATTTAAGACGGTTGCGGGCCACACACTGTGGCGCGACGTTATCATGTCTGGCAAGCCCTGATGCCTCGGTTGTCACCTACCTGCCCCCCTTCCCGAATCCATCATCATGAGCTCTCGGAACTCATCTCCGCCATCGCCGCTGTCGGAACAAAAATCCAGCTCTAGTGATCTGAGCTCTCCCGATGATGTTTCAGTTGCAAAGGAAACGCCAGCCGTCTCGGCAGGCGCCGTTTCCGATGTCGATGCCGTCAACTCAGATCCCGAGCTGGCTGATATCGATGCCGCATCGATAGGGGACGCCTACACCGTCTTTAGCACCCCCACTAGGCGCTTCATCATCGCCATGGTCACGATCAGCGCCGTCTTTTCGCCTATGACGGCCAACATCTATTTCCCCGCTCTCAGCCCCATTGCGGCTGACCTCGACGTCTCTATCGGCCTCATCAACCTGACCCTGACCACCTACATGGTGATGCAAGCCATTGCGCCTCCCCTAGTCGGGGACCTGGGCGATACGGCTGGGAGGAGACCCGCATTCATCATCTGCATCTCCATCTACGTCATTGCAAACCTCTGTCTAGCGCTGCAGCACAACTATGCCGCTTTACTCGTCCTGCGTGTCCTGCAGAGCGCTGGAAGCAGCGGTACACTTGCCCTCTGCTTTGCTGTCATTGCCGATATCTCAGTCAGCGCCGAGAGGGGCAAGTATATGGGCATTCTCGGCGCCGGTATCAATGTCGGCCCGGCTCTCAGCCCCGTCCTCGGTGGCATCTTGACCGAGTATCTGGGATGGCGATCCATCTTTTGGTTCTGTCTGATCCTCAGCGGTGCTTGGCTTATCCCATTTGTTCTTGCCGTGCCAGAGACAGGCCGCAACGTAGTGGGTAATGGATCTATCCCCGCGACTGGATGGAACATGACCCTGATCGACTATCTCCGAAGCCGCCGCCAGCCCCGCCACAAACGACAACCGGCTACGGAGGGGCGCAAATTCCGCTTCCCGAACCCATTCAATGCCTTGCGGGTTGCTTGTGAGAAGGATCTCGCCATGCTCTACTTTTACGGCACCCTAATGTACCTGGTCTTTATCCTCATCTGCGCCACTATCTCAACGGAGTTCACCGAGGTCTACCATTATAACGACCTCCAGATCGGCCTCTGCTTTTTGCCATACGGTCTGGGCTGCTGTGCGGCAGCCGTCGTTCAGGGCTACGTCCTGGACTGGAACTACCGTCGTATAGCGCACAAGATCGGGTTCGCCATCGACTACCGGCGAGGTGATGACCTCAGTCAGTTCCCCATTGAGAAGGCCCGCATCCAGCCGGTCTACCCATTTCTCATTGTCGGCATCGGCTCCGTCATTGCCTATGGCTGGGTTCTCCAAGCCGAGACCCACCTTGCGGGCCCCTTGGTTTTGCTCTTCGTAGTAGGCCTCTGCATCACGGGTTCATTTTCCATCCTCAACACTCTTGTTGTCGACCTCTACCCCTATGCTCCGGCGACAGCCATCGCGGCTAACAACCTCGTGCGCTGCCTGTTCGGGGCTGGCGGTACCGCCGTCATCGAACCCATGTTGCAGGTCATGGGCCGTGGCTGGACTTATACGTTTTGGGCTCTAATCTTGGTAGTCTTCTCGCCCATATTGCTCATCCTCTCCAGGTCCGGGCCGCGCTTTCGAGAAGAACGCCGCCTGAGAATCCAAGGTAGTAGGGAATCTCTTGCATCCGGTTAGAAATAGAACACTCAAGCATGCCCAACAACTGGTTTGTCTCGTGGGAAATTATTGCTCTAGGCAGACAGACATTCGCATGTGCGTCCAAGTACATACCTACCTAGGCAACAACCTGCCTGCCTGTCTAGCAAGTACTTGATGATAGATAGATATCACAAAACCCATAGTTTTAATACATTCAGCCATGTGACTATTGGTCATAAACAACTTACCTACGCTAATATCGAGACGTCACAAACAAATAACCACCAGGTATTAGACCACGTAATATTATTCAAGAGCCAGTAACCAATGACAAATGCTCCACCACACACAAGAAAAGTACAACCTTGCCATATGTCATCCTGCCTGCCCGCCTCGCCCGGATACGCAGATTGGTTGTCTGCGGTACCCGGCATTTGAGGGCACACATATAACATAGAGAACTTGTTGAAACACATTCCTGGTATGACATGAGCTTGCGAAAAACAAGAGACCAAACTAAGCGAAAACTCAGATAGAGGAGGAAACACATAATATGGCATTATCAAGGGTGTTCCAGCGAGGATGCCACCTAACCGTCAAAATCTTGCTTCCTTGTTCCCTCGAGAAACCAAGGGACTGCTGTTATATCACACTCTACTACATTGGGGTGTTTGGGGTATACATTGCGCGGCCGACAGTTGTGACGAAATCTGCGATGATGCAAAACCCGCCCGGTCTCAGTGCAAGGAAAACAAACGGTAATCGAACAAACATACAGATGGAAGACGCAAGTAAAGAAAACGGAACGCGGTGGTATCAACCGGGCTAATAACCAAAGACCAGCTAGCTCGTATCATCCATCGCACAGCCCAAAACCATCAAAATCCGTAAAGACAAAAGAACAATGACTGGGATGAGGGGTATGTGAACAACACGCCCAATGCTATATCCAACCATGCTGGTCCATCTTGCGCACAGAGAAGAGAGTACCCAAGCTCGCTGAAAGCCAATGAACCCAGAATCCCCGTTACAAAAATCGGTGCAGAACACCTTCAAGGCCGACTCAAACCTTAACCCACGCAGAAATACCGGAACCCTGAAGGTCGTGCGCATCTAAAGAAGCCTTCCCGACAATCCTCAAGTCACACAAGAATGTACAGCTGAAGACGACACATTACAGCCCCGTGAGTTTCTTCCACCAACTGCTCCTTGGCGTGGTATCCATGAATGCAGAATTGCGTCGGCTATCGCGGCGACCGTCGCTACCATCGGAGCCGTTGCGACGTTCACGCTCTCGGTAATAATCCCGTTCCCGTTCCCGATCACGGTCACCACGGTCCCGCTCTCGATCTCTCTCCTCACGACGCCTTCTTCGACGACGCTCTTCATCGTATTCCTCGCTAGCTTCGGCGTATTTGGCTTGGCGCCTGGCTCGGCGAGCTGCACGCCGCTCTTCCTCCTCATCAATCTCAACAGGGGATGCAACCAAGTCATCGGCATTGTCGACAGGTGGTGGTGGTGCATCGGAGTGGTCTTTGACCCAAGAAGATGTCCCTGAGTGGGGCCACGAGCCGGTAGTCTCGCCTGACTTGCTTGGGTAGACATAATCTTCAACCGGCATAGACCGGCGTCTCGACTGGCGTTCTTTCTCCCTAACCTCGGCCTCCCGTTGCGCACGGCGGGCTTCACGGCGACGGCGATGCTCCGCTTCGTCATCCTGCTCCGAGTAGTAATGCTGGCTGCGGCGTCGGTCTTGGCGACCTACACGGCGAGCTTCGGCCTCAGCTTCCGCCGCCTCACGGTCCTCGCGCTCCTTTCGAAGCCTCCTGCGTTCGGCGCGCTCCGCTTCCTTCTGGTCGGCAAGGCGACGCTCCTCTTCCCGCGCACGTTGGGCTCTACGCTCGGCACGACGAGTCTCTTTTTCCTCTTGGCGACGTGCCTCTTCCTCCTCCTCCTGTTTCCTCCGGCGCTCACGGCGCTCCACATCCTTTGCGCGACGAGCCTCTTCGGCGTGCTCCACTGCTAATCTTTCTGCTTGTTCAACTTCTGCGGCTCGACGAGCCCGGCGTGCCGCCCGACGAGCCTCCCGGTCAGGATCCGTCATGGGGTTGTCGGGGACGGCAGGTGGCATGGCAGCGGAGCTACGGCGACGTGGCTCGGATCTTGGCTCAGGCTTCGGTGTGAAGACGCCGCCGAAGAGACCGGTCAAGCCAGCATTTTTCTTGGAGCTAGAATTGGAGCGCCTGAGAGGAGCGCGCGACGGGGTGGCATCAGCCATGTTGACCATGACAACGTCGTCATCCCGTGAGTATTGCTGTCGACGCAGACTTTGGTTAGCTTCGTGCTTGGCTCACTGGACGCCCTTCCCGGATGTGGCTTGACATACCCTTGACCGACGACGGTCCGCCTTGTTTGGGCTGACGTCGGCATCAGATTCGCCTACCATGATGATGTCTTCCTCATCTTCTTCAGCTATAGTGGAATGAATGGTCAGTTTCATCTGCGGTGTTCGAAGTAGCGTCATGCTTACGTTGCCTGATGCGCCGGCTGCTCGTCCGTGGGGTCTCGACACCGAGGACCTTGGCTGCCTTGGAAGAGACCATCTCAGGTGGAGGGCTCATGATGCTGTTTGTCATATCGACCGAATGCCTGCGAGAGCTCGATTTAGAAGTACTGCCCGGGCGCTTCTCTCGGCTGGACATTGACCTCGACAAGGGTGGCGTGCTGGTGAACACACTGGAAAGCCGGGCAGGATTTGGAGCAGCCTTTGAGCGAACCTTGTCATTTTTGTCCGATCCCGACGACTTCCCTTCGCCCTTGTCAATTGAAACCGACTTCTTGCGAGACCCTGGCTCCTTGTCCTTTGACTTGGAAGACTTCTTGGGGTCTTTGGTGGGAGTGGCTGACCACATGCCCCAAGAGGAGCCCTCGCGGTTAATCTTAGGTCGGTCCTTCTTGGCCGACCTACTCTCGGCTGGGGGTGTCGGGGGAGAATCAGGAACGGCGGGCGGCGGCGGCGGCGCGGGTGGAGGAGGAGTCGGAAGGTCACCGACAGCCTGCGGGACGGCTGAAACCTTCTTGGACTTCTTGGACTTCTTCGGGGGCGCCATGTCGATGATCTCGACTATCTCGTCGTCGTTCTCGTTGTTGTCGTCATCATCGACAGGGAACCCACCGGGAGGCCCAGATCGCGACTTGGCCTTTGCGGAGAAGGGGGCGGGCGGTGGGGGAGGATGGGCAGGAGCGGGGATGTCGTCGATGATGGTGGCCCTGCTCCTGTCCTTGTCCTTGCCCTTCTTGCTCTTCTTCTTATCCTCTTTGGGTGGCGCGACGGCAGCTGCGACCGGGGGCGGCGGGGGCGGCGGTGGCGCCAGACCCTCTTTGGTGGATTCGTCACTGTCGCTACCTTTTGCATCGTCTGGCGACTCGGCTGACTCAAATGCGCGCAGCCGGCTGGCGATCTTGCCGCCGACAGCCTTCTTGGACTTCATGGCGCGCGTGCCCGATTCGGTGGACGGTGAGCTCGACTTCCACACCTCGGTGGCGGCCGCGCCAATCGCTGCAGCCGTGGCAGCTTCCAGAATCTTTGATGACTCAGCATCCTTAATCTCGCCTGCTTCAGCCCCGGACATTTTTTTGCTCTTGGCCGTCGATTTCTTGGCGGCGCCCCAAAAGCTGAACGGGTCTTCAGCATCGGCTGAGGCTGCCGCGAGTGCTTCAGCAGACTCGCGAGCCTTGCCCTTGGAGCTGGCCTTGGACATGGTCTTGGCGAGGGTCGCCTTGTCGTCGAGCAGCTCATCGATTTGCTCAGGCGTCAGGTCAAGATCCCCGAGATCGTGGTCGAGATCTAACAGCTTCTTCTCTTTCTCCTTTTGCTCCTCCTTCTCCTTCTTGTTTTTCTTCTTTGACTTTTTGCTTCCAGTCGCCTCCGCCGCCGCCGCCGCTGCCTCTGCCTCTTGCCGCTCACGCTCGGCCGCTTCTTCAGCTTCCCTAATTGCCCGTTCCTCGGCTTCTTTGAGCGCTTCCTCCCGAAGCCGCTCCTCCTCCCGCAGTCGCTCCTTCTCCCTCTCCTGAGCCTCCCGCGTCACCTTCTCGACAGAGCGCCTTTGCACGCGTTCGTTGAGCAGGTCGAGTCTCTTCTGATCGGCCTTGGTGAACTTCTTCTTGTTCGTCGCCATCGCCTTTTTGGCAATCAACGTGGCCAGCTCTTCCACCTCGGCTGCAGCCTCTGCATCCTCCGCATCCTCCGCATCTTTGCGATCCTGCTCTTCGGCCTCCAACCGTGCCTTTTCTTCCTCACGAGCCTGCTCCTCGGCTTCTTCAGCTTCCTTTGCCCTCCGCTTCTCCTCCTCCTTTTTTGCCTTTTTCTCTTCCTTCTCAAGCTTCTCGCGCTCCTTCTTGCTGAGCTTGGACAGATCCTTCTTCTTCTCGTCGCCCTTGTCTATAGACTTAGCTGGGGCGAGGTCGGCAAGGCCAGGATCCTCGTCCCATGCATGGGTGTCTGGGTCTGTCTTAGTGAGGTCCATTGACGGGGGTGTGGGCGCTGGCGGCGGTGGTACGTCGGCGAGCACTTCTCTCAGAGACTTACCCTTTTTCTTCGAGCTGCTGCCCCAACCCCAGAGGTCATCGTCTCCCTTGCCTTTTGTCTCCTCGACCGAGTCTGGCTGGCGGGACTCCAGATTGTTGTCCTCAGTGACCTCAACAGGCGCATTCTTAGCTGCCTTACCCTTCTTCTTCTTAGACGATGTCGTGAAGCCCCACGTGTCATCTGCTGGGGGTTCCTCGATGGTATCCGGCTTGAGGGATTTCTCCTCGCTCGAACCCTTCTTCTTGCCTTTGCCTGTGGTTAAAGAATCAAAAAAGTCGTCGGTGGAGTCTGCAGCCTTGCTCTTCTTGTCAGTCTTCTCGCCCCAGTTCATCCAGTCGTCGTCGGCAGCCATCTCGTCCTTGAGCTTTTTCTTATCCTTCTTGCCGGTGCCCCATGTATCCCACATGCTTGAGCCATCCTCGACTGCTGTTACATCCTTGGCCGAACTGTCATCGGGCTTGGGGTCATCGACAACAACACCGCCCTTTTTCTTCTTTTTCTTGTCATTTTTGGCAGTACCCAAAGACCCCCAGAAGTCATCGACATCCTTCTTCGCCTCGGGCTCGGGCTCCGGCTCCGGCTCCGGCTCCCCGGGCGGTTCGATATCCGCATCCTTGCCCTTCCCCTTCTTCTTCTTGTCCTTCTTTGATGTCGAAAAGCCCCAGACGTCCTCCTCCTCCTTCTTCTCGGGCTCCGGTTCCGGTTCTGGCTCCTTGATGGGCTCAGGGTCGGGCTCATGTTCTAGCCCTTTCTTGCCCTTCTGCTTTTTCTTGGATGTAGACACACCCCAAATGTCTTCCTCGTCGTTCTTCTCTGGGACGACTTCCGGCTCAGGCTCGGGCTCGGGTCCAGGTTCGGCCTCAGGCTCACTCTTCTTGCCCTTCTTTTTCTTGTCCTTCTTTGAAGTGCCAAAGTCCCAAGGGTCTTCCTCCTTCTTCTCGGGTTCAGACTCCTTGACAGGTTCGGGCTCAGGCTCAGCTTCCGGTTCACTCTTGCCCTTTTTCTTCTTCTTGTCCTTCTTGGACGTAGAGAAGCCCCACATGTCATCCTCCTTCTTTGCTGGTTCCGGCTCAGGCTCGGGTTCGGGCTCCTTAGCCAATTCGGGTTCGGGCTCAAGCTCAGCATTTTTGCCCTTCTTCTTCTTCTTGTCCTTTTTGGAGGTGGTTGAGAATCCCCAGGCATCATCCTCCGCCTTCTTCTCTGGCTCAGGTTCCGAGTCTCTCGCCGGTGCGGGTTCGGGCTCGGGCTCAGGATCGGCGTTCTTGCCCTTCTTTTTCTTATCCTTTTTAGAAGTTGTCGTAGAAAAGCCCCAAAGATCGTCCCCGGCGTTCTTCTCCGGTTCTGGCTCTGGCTCAGGTTCTTTGGCCGGCTCCGGATCTGGTTCCTTGGGGGGCTCGGGCTCCGGGACAACAGCGCCTTTGCCTTTCTTCTTTTTCTTGCTGGTGGTGGCGGCGGCGGTAAATGTCCAGGGGTCATCATCCACCTTTTTCTCCGGCTCCGGCTCCGGCTCCTTCAAGGGTTCAGGTTCCGGCTCCGGCTCGGCGTTCTTACCCTTCTTCTTCTTCTTGGAGGTAGATGTTGAGAAACCCCAGGCATCGTCTTCCACCTTCTTCTCCGACACGGGCTCAGGCTCAGTGAATTCATGGACTGGCTCAGGCGCGGGCTCCGGTTCCGGCTCGGGATCAGCCTTCTTTCCTTTCTTTTTCTTATCCTTCTTGGATGTAGCGGCTGAGAAGCCCCACATATCATCCTCTTCCTTCTTAACCGGCTCGGGCTCAGGTACGGGTTCGGGTTCGGGTTCAGGTTCGGGCTCTTTCGGCGGCGGGTCAGGCTCAACGGTGACGGCGTTCTTGCCCTTCTTTTTCTTTTTGGAAGTGGTCGTTGCAAAGCCCCAGCTATCATCCTCATCCTTTTTCTCTAGCTCGAATTCCTTAGTTGGCTCAGGTTCCGGCTCTGGTTCTGGCTCCTTGATAGGTTCCAGCTCGACAGCGTTTTTGCCCTTCTTCTTCTTGCTCTTCGTTGTCGTTGCAACGCCCCAAGAGCTCCCCCAATCGCCCGCGTCTTCGGTCTTCTCTAGCTCGAGTTCTGGCGAAGGGTCCAGTTCTTTGACAGGCTCCAACTCCGGCTCCTTAGCCGGTTCAGGCTCCGGGACAGCGGCATTCTTGCCCTTCTTCTTCTTCTTGCCGGTAGCGGTGGTAGCGGCAAAAGACCAAGGGTCATCCTCCTTCTTCTCCGGGGCGGACTCAGGGGTAGGCTCCGGTTCAATCTCTGGCTCGCCCCACACAGACTTTTTCCCGTCCTTGGCAGTCGTCGTCCCCCACGAGAAGTCATCAACAGCGTCCTCCTTCTGTTGTTCGACCACGGGTGCTGACTCGACTTCCTCAATGGCTCCTTTCTTACCTTTCTTCTTTTTCTTGGAGGTGCCAACCGCACCCCAAAAGTCGTCTTCCGGTTTGTTCTCATTCTTCGACTCGGGATCAGGCTCGGGCTCCGGAGTCGGGTCCGGTTCCGGCGCGATCTCATCTAGGATCGACGTCTTACCTTTTTTCTTCTTACCTGCCTTCGGGGCCGCAGTTCCCCATCCCCACAAATCATCAGCACCGGCGGCCTTTGTTGTTTCTGGCTCCGGCTCCGGCTCCGGCTCGGGGGCCTGTTCCTCAGCCTTGGGCTCATCGACTTCGACAACGCCCTTCTTCTTTTTCTTGCCCTTCACCGTCGGACCAAACATGCTCCACGGATCCGGGCCGTCTTTCTTGGTCTCCGGCTCCGGCTCAATCTTGGTTGTTGTCTTGGTCGAAGTCCCCCATGATGACCAGGGGTTGTCTGTTGCAGTAGAGCCTAGCTCCTGACTCGTCTCCTTCTCTGGCTCGGGGTCTGGATCCCACGCGCTCTTTTTCTTCTTGTCCTTCTTGGACAGGGAGAAGCTGAAACCGGTATCATCCTCTTCCTGGTCGGCATCTCCGGCGTTTTGCTCCTCCATCTTCTCTTCGACATCATCAAAAGCGCCAAAGGATAGTGTAGTTTTCCCTTTTTTTTTCGGCTTAGCCCTATTAATACCCCAAGAACTACTCTCATTGGCAGCTTCATCTTTAGCCTTGGTGTCATCGGTGGAATCCTTGGTGCTTGAAAAGCCCCAACCGCTGCCACCTCCTCCTGTATTCCAACTTGATCCCCAAGCGCCGAAGGACGAGGTTGTCTTTGTGGTCGATCCTGCGGTGCCAAAGGTGAATCCGAGGGAGGACGCATCATCCAATTTGATTTCGTCAAAGGTAGTGCCTGAGTCTATGCTCGGCAGTCCAAAATCGGCTTTGGCCTTGGGTTCCTCTGGAGCCGGATCTGGGGTTGCTGCTGCTGCCCCTTTTTTCTTTTTCTTCTTGCTCGTCGTTGTCGTGAAATCTCCCCAGATGTCTTTATCGACAGTCAAGTCGCCTGTGTCCTCGTTCTTGTTCTCGTTCTTATCGTCTTTTTTCTCGTCACCCTTATCGTCGTCCTTCTTGTCGTCGCCGCCGTTTCCGCCGGAGCCTCCAGCATCCCCTCCGGCGTTTTCACCCAAGTCGCCGCCGCCATTGCTTGCATCACCATTGTCATCGCCATCCTTTTTAGGCTCACCGCCACCACCAGTGTCGTTGGATTTTGGCGGAGTTGGAGCTGCCTTGTTTGACTTCTTCTTCTTGGCATGCAGCCGAAGCCCATCTTGGTTGGTAAAGTCTACACGACATCCGGTGTTTGGGTCCGCAAACAAGTCGTTTTCTCGCTGGCCAGAGCGAGCATCGCCATTAGCCGATTGTCCTGTAGAATCCCGAAATGGCATACTACACTCGTGCCTCGAACGTTGAGCATGCTGCTCGACATTTGCGGGATCGTGCGGGCTCGGGACTATCGCCTCGGAGTCATCGTCCGGCGACGTTGGGGTCAATAAGTTGTTACGAACCCATCTCGGGGCAAGGCTAGGGATCACAAGTGGCTGTAGGTCTGACCGAGGGCATTGGTAGGAGGAGCAGGTGACCTACCATGTTACATGTTAGCAGGCACAATCGTCAGGTATCACGGCGTGCAAACCACAAACTCCCCATCTATTCAATACGAAAAAAAAAACCAAGGAAATCATGCCTGGGCAAGAATGACCAGTAATCGGTCGCGGAATAGAACCCACCTTTCTGCGAGCGCATATCTCGACCCAAGCCAGCGCAATGTATTCCAAGTTCGCTCTCAAGGTAGAATCATGGCGCTGTGCGCCCAAGTACTCATCCCACGCAATCGCCTTGATCGAATGACGAGTGCTCGACAATCCATATGCGGCGACGCCTGCCCAGTTTTCTCGGAACACCAGAACTTCGGCAGCCATCCTGATAGTCAAACGAGTTCACGCAGAGCCGACGAACTGGTGCCAAACTCATGTGGTGCTGTAATTACCGGGCGAGGGCCCAAAAGGTCGAATCGAGGGGAAAATGCAATTGTTCGAGGGAGGAATCGGATCGGACACGAGCGCGGCTCGAGATGTGCAATGCGGTACACAGTATGCCGTCGCGTGCAGGTTTCGTGTTGTTGCAGGAATAGCGCTGATGGAATGGATCAAAACAGCAGAGGCTCCGAAGGCTGTGCCAGGGAATGGACGCTCTGGAATCTCCGACCGCTCTTCTTGTGTCTCCCCTTTTCCGGTCCCTTGCACTAAATTTTTTGCCTTGCAGCAAGAAGATTCGTCGCCTGGTGAGAGTGGCCTTGCGACAGGAGCCAATAAACCCGCGTGGATCTGGAGCGAAGACACCGGGAAGATGGGGATTGGTGAGTCGCCTCCAGATGCCCGTGCTGTGCAACCACACCGCTAATGTTTCTGTTCGAGGCAAGGCTCGACTATGAGTGGCCCGACGGGTACAATGATTCGTACCAATCGTCAAACGGAAACAAGCAAGCAAAAGGAGGCGGAATCGGCCAAGCAGGGAAGTATCGCGCCAGCGTGTCTGTCTTAAAGAGTGCCTTCATGCACGACGCACGGCGGGAAGTGCTGGCTGCCGAAAGACATTCGGGGGGGTAGCCAAGCCAACTTGGGATTACAGGGGGGACGGGACAGCACCCACCCACACCCGGCGCTGTCACCGTTGATCGGACTACCAGCAAATAACGGGGAAAGCACTCCACTTTCAGATACGGTACGGTTGTCCTTCGCCCATGATAAATGTCGGCTCGTCCGAGACAATCGAGTAAAAGATGCAGCGCACCTCGGCCGTCGCACCTGCATCGAGCGAGGAGAATCTCGCGCATTGTTGGCCATGTGTGACAACTTTCGTTGACTGGGAAATTTTGGTGGATGGCTGGGATCTCACGTCATTGGCTGCGGCGGGGAGACAGGGAGAAGGGGCGACAGTCCTTCGCCCCACCATTCCGTCGCATCCCAGTGCCCGGGTGAGCACATGCGGACAGGTTGCATATTTGGTGTCTACTTTGGGCAGCGGTGCTCATGCACCAAAATGCAAAGTATCCATCTTCGCCGCGGCCTCCTCGAACAGGCTAGTCCAGTCGTGATGGTTGTGACCTCTCCAGTGGACCCTTTGTGCTGCCCAATTGTTTTCTGTCCCTGGACCATTGCCGCCGACCATGTCCATTCCTCCACGCCTGCTGACCTTGATTCCAGCCCGCTTTCGGATCGCCGTCACATCACCGAACAAGGTGAGGGACCATATAGCAATCGCGGGTCGGCGAGGAGGTTGTTGGGCTTGTCTGTTGAAGCTTTTGGGACTCGGTGCTGCAGTGCCCCTCACTGGGCTGACTTTAGCGAAAATAAGCGTGGGGGGGGAGATTATTTGTGTGTGTATCAGGCCCCTGTCGATGCCCTTATCGAACCAACGACGCCAGTCAGGGCTGCGGGGTTAGATGTACCGTCCCGATGCGCCGAGTGAACGACTCCCGACTCTCATCCCGCCGCACTGGACTACCCCCGGCAGCCCGTCAGCCCGTTTGCAGGGCCAGCAGAAGGGCAAAATAGGTCGATGTGGGTTATGCTGCCCGTCATCCAGATAAGGAAAAGGTACGAACAGAGCAACACTGGCTCGCGGAAAGAACGCTAGGTGATGCGCAGGAGGATAGCATTGTTTATTCGGAATCGGCCACAAACCAGATTAGTCTGACACGATGCGAGGACAGAGATGCAGTTTCGGCGACGAATCGGTTCAAGGGGTTTTGCGTAATAGATTTTCATCCACGCCGCGCTGGGCAGCGATGCGCCTCTAGGCTTTTTTTTTTCAGTATCCGCAGATTGACGTGTTTGCGCCCGCAGGAAAAGTGAAGAAAGATCGTTTGCGGCGGAAGACCTCGACGAATGACCAGGAAGGAAACAGCATGGAGAACAGGGGTGCGCGGGGCTGCTGGATCCCAGTGCGCGTCGCCGATCCAGAATAGGAATAGCTCACTTTTAGCCATTTCTTCACCGCCAAAACTGCGAGTTGTAATGGGCTTCTTGGCCCTGAGTAGTCCAACTGCGTTTGAGCTCTGCAGAAGCGGAAAGGCATGTCGACAAAATTTGCAGTTGTTCGTTGCAAATTTTCCAGACGCGCCGTTGGCCGTCCAACCTAGGAGACGCGACGAGCAAGGTCTACCCGTGGCGAAGGAATCAGGTGCATCACCGACTGGGTGTCCGGCTCACGCGCTTCAGCGGCGAGCGATGTCGTGGTACGGGGTGACCCGTAGAAACCCTTAAAAATTGTCCGCAAGCCAGTCACACCTAACCCACCCAGAATCCCAGCCTACCTGGGCAGCCAAGTCAGGTCAGGCCTTCCAATCTGAAGCACAACAGGGCCGGACTCCGGCTCCAGCGCCACAATTGCGCCGGCCGAAAATCCATCAAAACTTTACCGAGACCGGGAACGGCCCGCCGACATGGTCAAGTCCGAGTCGGAGAACCAACTACAGTTGGCTACGGCGCTTGATTTACTTAGAAGGCTGTCTCTTCTCTTGACATGCAAGGGGTCACTTTGGCGACCTGGTGTTTCAAATCGGAGATTGTTTCAGGTTACCACCTCGCCCGAGTTTCCTCTGCGAGAGACTGGACAAAGAAGCCCAAGACGGGATGAAGACACTTTGGGCGTGACATTCAAAGTTCCATGTCTGCTGACATACAGGTGCGTGCCTGCGCCCGCCGCTTGCCCGCCCAACGCCGCCGCCAATCCGCGCCACAGCTGAAATAGGAGAATAAAGCCTCTCTCGAAATCCTCCTCAACAATGGAAAGGAACGCCAGTCCTACCCTGTCCAATTTCACTATGCACCGTCTGATGCAACTGCGCTGTCCTAATCAACAATAAGCAGATTTGGTTTTTGCGACAAGGTTCTCAGCAGCCGTGTGCTATTGTGTTCCAGTCTTAGAAGCCACTCTCTCATCATCCTGCCTACGGGTCCCGCGCACCGCCCTGAACATAAGCACTACCATGACCTTCATGACGGTTGTCACAAAGGTGCCGCTGCCGGCCTTCATCCCACCCGATGCCGTCGTCGCTGCGCTGCACGCCTACCAGCCCCTGATCGAGGCCAACCCTCATCTGACCAACTACGAGCGTCGCCCTGTCGGGATCGAGGAGGTGGTCAAAGACGATTTCTTCCGCACCGACGGCCACCGCCTGCAGGCCTACACGTGCTTCCAGCGCATCACGATCATACCCGGAGTGGGTGCCTGGGCTACCAAGGATATCTCGGTACCCTGTGTCTTTCAAAGCTTCGCCCACGGCGTACGGTGTCGGGCAGACGCCGGCAGTGGTGTCAAGGTTTGGAGCAGCTATGAGGTGCGCCGCCGCGGTGAGGTCCAGGGAACCGGCCCGGACCTGCCCCCAGGGCCTGACGATGGCGATTTCGAACTCGTCGAGATCGCCAACGTCGAGTGCGGCGCCATCGTCCGTCCATTTGTCCGGCGCAGCCTAGCCACCTCTCACCAGGAGATTCTCGAGAAGATCGCCGACGAGATTGGACGCGCCTACCTCTTGAAGCACGCCCATCCCTCTCAATCTCAGCTACTCTCATCTCAAACTCAGACGCTGTCGTCATCCCAGTCTCAAACCCCGTCATTTTCTTCCTCGCAATCCCACTCTCAGTCATATTCGCAGCTACCGTCTCGAACACTCCCGCCACCGCAACCTCAGTCCTTTTCACTGTCACATTCCCAGTTGTTCTCGCAACCGCAACCCCATTCATTTTCCCAGCCGCAGTCGTCCTCTCAAACCCAAGCATCGGCGCCAGGGTTCAGGTTCCAGCCCAACCAGCCTGACCAACCCAACTTTATATGAATCACACCTCACATGGCATGGCATGATACTGAGCAACACGGGAATGGGCAGCCACGCGGGAATGGTGTGGTCAGAGTGGTGCAGCTTTAATCTTTCTTTCTGGCTTCTATTTTAGAATATGAAATTCCATGTGGAATACGGATCTTCGCAATCTTTAAACGGTTTGCAATTGGAATGGAGTTCCGGGGGGTCAGGTAGCATAATGGGCATTTTCACTCCATTTCATGAGTAGATAGATACATGTGATACCATATACATCCGCAGGCCGTATCACGAGGTATAACGATATTTATTTATTTTACACAGCGCTATCACATCTCACGCAGCCTTGTTGTGACAACGACATGAGGCTGTGACCCTACCTTACTTAGCTTGCTTCCTCGTGCAACCCATGCGCCTCGCCCAGAAAACGAAGATATTCCTTTTTCGGCCCGGGAGGCCCAATGCGAACGTGTGGGCGTGTGAGCCTTTCCTGACCTTTAGTTCCTTCTCCGCTTCATTGTTCGCAGAACGCCAACCCACGCACACAGAAACACACAAATTCCCCCAAATGTGTTTTTGTCTCCTTTGAAGCAACCGACTAGCTAAGTAAGTAGCTATTGTCTATCAACCACCCGGCCAGGCTTCCTTTCAGTACCTAGGTCTCCATATAGAAAATAACTATCACCAAAGTCATAAAAACCCAGTCTACATAAACAGGGCCCTAAACCGACATCCTCCCATTCACCAATGGCAGCAAGCCCCTCTTGCAACCAGACATAGAAGCTGCTAGGTGTACACCACCAAAAAGAACAACCAAGGAAGAGAAGAAATAACGTACAAAAACAATAACGTCAAAAAATATCTACCTGGCTCGGAGGCTAAGGCTTGGGGTAAAAGGGCAAGCTCGTTAAGCATCTTGACAGGTCCAGACAATATGATGCTGTACATATGGGGACGTTGCTGCATAATAATCACACACTGATCATATCCCGTTGGTATTGGTATCTATAGTTGACCCTCGGTCTAGGAAACAGACATAAAAAGCCTTTAGTCGTCACGTTGTCATCGCAGCTTGATCAAAAGCCCAATCATAACCAAGCGCTATGGGTCTCCACGCCAGATACCGCGCCAGATACCACGCCAGCAAGGTCATAGATGTCATGAATACCCCAGAACTCCTTCCGGGGCCAGAAATCAGAAAGTAGAATAAAAGAAAGCGTGCAAGTGGATATCCAAAAACAAGGTCATGTGCGCCAGCCGGCATATAAAAGTAACTGAAAAAGACCAAGACCAAGAACGCCTGTATCACCATTGTAACGACGCGGCTCCGCGCTCAGCGTCCACCGTAGTCACTCGCATACCCGATTTCACCAAAACCCTCTTGCATCCCGCCAGGGCCGAAACCGCTGCCAGGCCCACTGACATAGCCGTCACCCTCATCATCATAGTCACTGGCATCAAAACTGCTCCTCCCGCTGATATCGTCGTCCATGCCACTTCCACCTCCCATGTCACCGGACCAGTTCATCTGGGCCAGAGCAGGGTACTGCGCCAGCAAAGCCTGTGGTAACGCGTAGTTTCCAGCAGCGTCCATCGGATAGCCGCCAACGTTCGGATCCATGCCAGGAGCCATCATCATGCCAGGAGCCTGCAATACCATGCCTTGAGCCGCCGCCTGCTGCATCCGTTGCTCATTCCACACTCGCTGGCGTTCTAACATTTCCTCGTCGAGGAGTGGCTTGATGCAGATACGCCCCGCCTCCGAACGGAAATGTCGGCCCAGGGCATCAGCACGGGCGAATCTCCTGCCGCAACCCCACTGGCCGCCGCTCTTGAGGTCACCCTTGCATACAAACTTCTTTTCTCCAGAATGTAGCCCTTCGTGACGCTTGCGGTCGTGTTGGCGCGCAAAGGCCTTTCCACATACCGTGCACACGAACGGCCTCTCGTCCGTGTGAGTCCGAAGATGTGATCGAAGGTTGTAGGCTCTAGTGAAGCGCTTGGGGCAAAGAGTGCACTGGAACGTTGCTGGGTGTTTCTGCACCCTCTTGGCACCGCCCGAACCGTCTCCTTGAGAGCCGGGGCCGTTATAGTCTGGGTCCGCCAGACGCAAAGCAATGGCATTGTTTGGGACTGCCGATGTAGACTGTCGTCTCCGGCCAGGCGCTCCTCCAGAGCGGTCCAGAGGGGAGAGGGAACGCGAAGATTCCCGAGTATCGGCGCCCAAGTTGGGCGACAGACCGCCAGATCCTGGGGGGGTCCGGTGGCCAAGTGGGCCACCGCCGCTGTTATACGGATCTGTGACAGCGCGAGGACGCTGAATTCTCCGTCCTGAAACTCGCAATATTAGCATCCTAGGTCTTTTTAGACAGGTACAATGGGCGGAGTTTACCTCTATCTGGCGGCGTCAGGGAATCCATATCGACACTCTTAGGCTCGAAACCGCTCCTAATGGCCGTGGGCGCAAAGTCGATGTTAATAGATGGCGGGGCTGGCATGTTCCCTTGCATATCCTGAGTCTCCTGCGGGAGCTGAGGGAAGGCCTCCTGTGGATGTTGCAGGTAGGGACCGGCGCCATAGTTATTATTGAGGTATCCACCCTGCTGGTTAACCTCGGGAAGTTGTTGCGGCAAGATCCTCGGGGAAATCGCAGGACTGTGAGACGGACTTCTCCCGCCGTTCAGATTGGGGCTATGCGCACCGTGGTCTGATATGCTGAAGTTGCTGATGCCGTGGAGCTCCTGGTAAAGACCAGCACCAGCGTCCTGCGGTCGGTGAAGGGGGGAGTGGCTCTGGTCAATTGGCTCGAATGCGTCGGAGCTGCCCAAGTGAGGAGAAGGGGCTGCAGAGGATATCTCTGAAAACTCGGACGGTGAGCGCCTGTGACCCTGGAACTGTGGTCCGGACTGACCCCAGTCAATCTGGCGGGGCAGGAGGGCGGCTTCCGGGCCGAGCGACACATTCCTAGAATGCCGGCCCGGAGGCGACGAGAACTGGTGCTGGTTGAATGAGGGCGAGTGGTTGGCGGAGCCGGGCTGGTGGGCGTCAGGACCCAGCAGATGTGGGGGTGTCGGACTGTGGTTCGCTTGGGCCATCATGCCGTTGTCGCGATTGTCTGTGACGAAAAGCGGCGCGCCAAATTGCGGCTCGCCAGGTGTAGGGGGGAAAATCGTGAAATCGGCGTCGCCGAAGCTAGGGGCGAGCAGGTTGTTCTGCTGAAAGGTTTCTGTTTGGGCGCCGAAGGAGGAGGGGTCTTCAGCTTTGAGCTGATCGGTGAAACCCTGGTTCAAGGCGAATGGCGCGGTTGGTTCAGCTAGGCTCGACGGGGCGAAGGATGGGGGCGCGGATTGCTGGTTGTTCAGAAAGTTATTGGTATTAGTATTGTATGCGATGTAATCGGAGTGCGTGCCTGCGGGGAACTGCTGTTGTTGTGCTTGCTGCGCAGGGTCGACGAGGCCAAGGCCGATTCCGAGAGAGGATCCAGGTTCGTTCGGATTGGGAAAGTGGGCGGGCGGAGGTGAGTGACTGTTCTTTATATGAGGTTGTTGATGCACGTTCCCGCCGCCGGTAGATGTGGCCGAGGGCGACCGCCCCCGGGCCTGGGGTTGCTGTTGCTCCATGGATCGTGGTTGGAAGGAGCCGGTCGAGGGCTGCACCAGCCTGTGTGGTGTTTCTGTCTTTAGAAGCGGGACGAGGCACTCTGCCAGTCAGCCTTCCAGGCACCGTGGCAGTGCTTCGAGGCTGTGCTGACACGAGCTGACAGCACTTCGTTGGCAGCGCCCGGGCCAACCCGACCGAAATGTCGCTTGTTTAAGAGAGGACCCGAAATTCCAACTGCCTAAGTTACGATAGGCGACCGTGATTCGTTGAGCGATGACGTTTGTCTTTGCGTGCAGACTTGGGATGGAGACAATTGTCGGGTGGCCGAGTCGAGGGAAGGATGGAGGGGAGAGCGTTGTAGAAAATTAGCGAGGGTGCGAAACACTTTGGCTTTGTTGGCTCCCTTGCTCCCACACCAGCCGATGTCTCGCAGCCGCGCAACTTGCTGTTACGGCAAGTCTGTCAGCTTGTGCAATGCGCGTTTCGCTTTCCCGTCAGGCGCTTGTTTCCGGCCACAAGCGCTGCTTCGAATATAGTTGCGGCGCTCTCTCGCCCAGTCCGCCCTCTAGATATTGTCCTCGCCGCGCAAATCGCGGGGCAGGCGATGCGTTTCGCGGGGTTGGGCTGGTATGCGGTAGGTGGCGGCCCGTGAGCGGCTGGCTGGCTTGCTCCTGTTGCTGCTGCGGCGGAAAGCTTCCAATCTCTCGGGCTCACGCCTCTTCGCGCCTCAAAAGCAGTCGGCAGCCCAGTTACGTCTCCGGTAAGGATCCGAACGGCGATGTCGACGGATTGAAGGTTAGTTATTTAGCGCCGTATTCTGCTTGAGTCTAGGACGCAAGATAGGCTTGGGTAGGCGATCTGTCAGCACCTTGGTTTTTCGAGCGTCACTGTCAGAGGGGCAGGGGCGATGCAGGCAACGATTTGGAGGGGTGAGGAGGGGTGAGGGGCTGTCGTGCCAGCGCAAAACGTGCTTTTGCGCCGGCGTAATTTCCAGTCGCAAAGAATAATTAGGAGCGACGCGGCCTCGACGAGTTCCGAGTTGAAGCTTCTGATATCCTGGAGTTCAGAGTCGGGGCGTCGGAGCTCACTCCCTTGACGCGAGCAGGCAGACGGCGAGAGAGCAGGTACAATGCTTGAATGCCCGAGAATTGGGAGGTGGGGGGTGGAGCAAGAAGCTCACCCTGCCTGAGCAATACTTGCGGGCGAGTGGGTCGGGATCGACCGAAACGGTGCCCAAAGATTTAAAATTGCGAGTCCAATCTCACACGCTCACCTTCCACGCGCCGTGAAGTCCGCAACTGTAATTTCACAGGACCCAGGTACTTCCCTGGCTGTAAAACTATTTCTCTGGCCTTGCGACATCGTTTGTCACTTCCCTCCCTTTTCTCAGGTATCTAACAAACGCCAGATACCTAGTAGAAATGGTTCTGTTCAAAGAGGAATAGAGGATGGGCCAATGGCGGCAAACCGTGCTGGTGTTACATAGCCTCTTTCCCTCCTGCAGAAGGTCGGACTTTGGAATACAGGTGAGATCGATAGTTGGCCGCCTTTTTTTGAACAGTGAGGTAATTTGGCAGAAATGGTGCTGACAACAAATCCCGAGCACCGTCAAGGCCCAGCTTTTTGGGTGCTTCACCATTCGGCGGCCGATATTGGTGTCGTCAGTTTCACCCGAACATCCTTCGCATGCCACAAGAGCGGGAGCTGTTAGCACCCGAATTTGGGGTGACGGTCAGCCCTACCTATTTCCGCCCAACAACCCTTGAGTGGACCCCTAAATGAGACGACCCAAGACGGAGGGAACAGCCCTGCCGGGGAATGAGCCGCATGAACAGCGCAAGTTACAAGTGCTCTCTTTAGGCGGGGCGGCGCTTCGCATTCCCAATTCCGCGAAATCCGTGGAAGATGAGACGGTGCCACAAAGTTTTCGTTCGCATCATCCTTCGACAGTACCTACATAGATACCTAATAAGTAGGTAGCGTAGCGAAGAAGCTGCTTATTACCGGCTTGGAAATTCCAACGGCCCATAGGCCGGTCTGGAGCAACCACGGTGAACGGTCCTGAGCTAGCGCTATCTGTGTAATGACGCTCCACCTTCGAATCGGCCGCCATTTCTCGCGCCGCCCCATTCTTTGGCCAATGTAACTAGTTGTACCTTCCATGTGGCGTTCCCGTGCAGAGGACTGACGAACCCGGCGTATTTTTACACTTGTACTGTATTGATATTCCACAGGTCTCTAAGCGATATGAAGGTATCTTTGTTTTTTGTCTACCTACAATAGTTCCCGGATGCGACCCAACTCCGCCGATGCCAACAAAGGAGAGATTAGTCCCGATAACTTACTCGCACAAGGGAAGACAATATCTTGTCAAAAGCCCCCCTCAACCAATCACTTCGGCTCGCTCATACCCTGTCGGCTTCAGCGCAGGGTTCGGCTTGTGGCTTATGGCGCCTTTCTTATAGTCGCTGACGAAAGGGTTAGGGTCCTCGTCTTGATTAAGGTTGCTCAGAGTGTGGTTGACGCCGCGGTGAGCCGCTTCATCAGCCCGGATGTAGTAGATGAGGTCCTTCATGGTGCGCTTGCCCTCGGGCATATTCCAATACGTAATGGCTAGCTCGGGGATCTGGAAATCAGGGTTCGCCCACTTGGCGAGCTTGCCCTCCTCGATCTCATGGATGCAGCGTGTGTAGGTGTGGACGGCTTCCTCCTCGATATAGCCGACGAAGCGGTGCGTGATCTTGGGTGAGATCAAATAGCTGAGGAATACGGCGTTGAAGAAGACACCTTGAGCTCCGAGGATCATGGTCTTCATGAACCATCCAGGCTCGCACATCTTCATAAAAGTCAGAAGGTGCATGCGCTCATTGTACGACTCCTCGAGTAGTGTCTCGATCCAGCCGTTGTCCCGCTTAAGTCGTCGCAGGCTGCCAAGATGTCGCAACATGCCGGCGACCATGCCAGGGACTCCGGCGATGGACTCCAGGAAGATAAATCGCACGAGCTGCGGATAACTGATTAGTATGCCTGATAGAGAAACCTGATGGAGCCTTGGACATACCCACTGTGCCTCGGTGAGAGGCTTCAGGGCCTTCACAGCGGTTGTAGGGTTTTTCTTGTCTACTTGCTGTTCCGGCCGCACGCCCGTGGCAAGGTCGGTTCCCCAGCTGTCTCTGGTGTCAGCAAGCCAAGCATATTCAAGATCCGGAGAGCACAATACATACCGACAAATTCGAACCAGCTTCCATGCTAGCCAGTCGCTCACCGTCTCTGGTGCGCGGTGTTCGGGAACCACCGAGAGCATCTCTTGTTCAGTCCAGCCATGATGGGGCCAGGCCGGGGGTGTCTGCCTGATATACGCTGTTTCCTTTGGGGGGAAGAAATCGCGGAGGTGAGCAGTTGTTGTGGTTGAGAACTGTCGAGGTTGGTGAGCCCCAACAACCCGAAGTCCGGCGGTACAGCCAAAGACGGACGGGCGGCCTTGGTAAAGCGGTGCTACAGCCCGACTGAGCTGGGCCACTTGCTTCGGCGAACAGAGCCGAATGTTAACACGAGGTGAGATCATGAGCGTGGAGGAAAGGTTGTATCATAGGATCCTGATGCGGACTGAGTATGGTGTTGGAAGACATGCCAATACATCCCACGAAGGAGTCGCCCGCTTATATATCAGCTCCCGGGGGGAGCAGCCCAGTCATCCTAACAACACGATAACCAGTCAATCCGGAATTGCCCGTCCTAGATCTAATAGCAACCTCTGGAGGCTTGGCCTGTCCTGGAGTGATAGGGAGCGCGGCGACGACTCGGAACTCGTTCATCCACCCTTTGACAAATGTTTTACCAAAAGGGTGGAGGCTGGCCAAAGAAACGGCGCGGACCGGCACAGGCCCTTGACAGGAGGGAACGTGGACATTTGTCTTCGTCTCACAAGGCTGTGCCCAATGTCTGCTGCCCACTCGAAAAAATCGGCGCGGATCGGGAAGTCTCGGGTCAACAGGATTCAATTCGCCCAGGTTTGTTCCGCTGCATTTTCGAGCACCCAATACTTCAGGGTTGGGGCCGCAGATGAGTCAGCCCCGCTGACGGACAAGATCATGCGGGCCGAGATTGAGCATGAACAGAAAAGATTCTCTCGTTTAAACCGCTGGCTGCTTTTTGATCAACTCCGCGGCCGATTCCTTTGAACGGGGAAGCCGACTTCTTTTGACAACTACCTGGGTACCCCTCCCCTCAAGGCGTAGAGACGGGATGTCAACGAAAGAGAGTATGGTATCTTGTGCCAGGCCTGTTGAAAATGATTGCATGCTTACTCCCGTAAGTTGGTGGTCCAATGCATCCACTGGGCAGGCGCAGTGATGTTTTCTCAGGGGTTCAAGGTTGCGTCACTGTGGCACCTCTGGCACATTTTGACGCTGAGGGAGGTGAAGTGGGGCAGCCTCGGAGGGGCCACGGTGGCTGCCCGATGCGGCAAAACCCCATGATCTGGCGGCTTTTTATCACTGCCACCCACAACCTAAATTGTGGAACTGTGACCACCATCCGGTTTTTTCTCCTGCTACCCAACTTGGTTTCAGAGTCTTGCCCTCTCGATTTTTGGTTCAAAAAAAATTTCCTCCTGCGAACGCAGATCACGCCTGCGCCAGCAAAAACGCTTGACTGTTACGCCGATCGAATTTCACCCCGCCATCTTGATCCTTGTCGACTCAACCCCTCAATCGCGATAACGCGACGTAACCATGCCTGGACCGAGCAAACGGTGGGGTAAGTTGGTTTACATTTCACTCTGTGCGCAACATCGTGGAGACCTTGATCGCGCGCCACTGCCTCGGGGATATCGAATCGTATCTGGCCGACTGGTTTAAGCATGGTGGAACTGGTTACTCGCAGAGGAAGCTATCCGATGCACTGTTTTGTGTGCCAAGGGTCGCTGGAGCAATCACGTTACGATTACGGCTAGGGGGCTTGCTTTGGGTACTAACATTGCGCAGAAGAGGAAGAGGAGGAGAGTTCTAGCTCTGGCTCTGGCTCTGGTTCCGACTCTCCGGCCGTTGCTGCCCCGGTGCGCCGTGGAAAGTTTGACGACGAGGAGGCAGACGATAGTGACGTAGGTTCTTGGCCCACTTCCCTGCTTCGTCTACGAACCGCAGAACTGACCACGCCTTTGCATAGGTCCTGGACTCCTGGGACGCTGCTGAGGACTCTGAAGTGGAAAGAGAGAAGGCGAAGAAAGCCGCCGAGGCCAAGGCGAAGGCAGAGGCCGAAGCCGCTGCAAAAAAGAAATCCAAGACGCAGCGCGTGGCCGAGAGACAAGCCGAGCGTGCCCGCGCTCGCGCCGAAGCCGGCGATGAATCAAGCGATGATGAAACCGAATCGCAGAAGCGTGAGCGCCTGCGCCGTACCGAGAAAGAATCGGATCTTCGTCACGCTGAGGACCTCTTCGGTGAGATTGGGATCAGCAACCGCAAGGCCATCACTCCTGGAAGTGCCGTGCCAATCAATGCCAGCGATCCCAACAACACCATCGATCTAGCTGCGCTCCCCGTCTTCAAACCCACCACTAAGACCCAGTTCGAGCTACTTCGCCAAACCCTGATTCCTATCTTGGCAGCTAGCTCAAAGAAGCCGCACTACTCGCTCTTCCTCCAGGAATTCACCAAGCAGCTGGCCAAGGAGCTACCCAGCGATCAGATCAAGAAGATCGCTAGCACTCTGACCGCTCTCAGCAATGAGAAGATGAAGGAGGAAAAGGCTGCCGAGAAAGGTGGCAAGAAGTCTAAGGCTGCCAAGACAAAGTCCACTCTTGCCGGCGTTTCGCGCGGCGGCGCTGTCACTGCCGATGTGAGCACGTATGATGAGACTTTTGGCGAGTAAGTTAGCCTCGTTCCCACGAGGTGCACATAGCGATAGCGCTGACCTGATTACCAGTGACGACTTCATGTGAAAAGGGCAGTTCTAAAAGAACGGAATGACCCCCCTCGGCGCGTCGGTTCGGTTGTCATGTAGACTTGGCGAGCCGCCTACCCCTAATGATGTGTTGCCTGGTTCAGCCATGCATCCGAGCAGCCGCGGACATCACCATGGAACCTTCAGGCAGAGTTTGATACCCTTAGGCCACGTCCTGTTGTGCGGCCGCCACACTCCGCGTCCCGGTCGAGAGGTGTGGTTGGAGGGAATGATTTACCTGCATCGAACTGAGAGTTGATTGCATGAGAGGAAGCGGGATGGGAGACGGAAAACGGATCTGTGGGAGCACTTCGCCGGTACATGCATGGCAACGTTGCGCTTAGAATGCATATGGAGTAACTTTTAGACTGTTTTTGTTTCGGTTAGGCGAGGAGCAAGGCCTCGGTGCTGTTCTGCTGTCGAAGGACCGTGACGTTCATCTCCCATCTCGATACTGCGAAATAGCCAGGATAGGTTGCATCATACTGCTCACACAGCCCAATCATGTGTCGTTTGCCTGTCCTTGCTATTTGCACTGCAAACAATGGTAGAATGATGTTTTATTTTCATGGTCTCTAGCCAACCAACCCCACATGTATGTCGTATAAGTGATGTCGATAAAAAGCAACTGGTGATACATGCCTTGGTGGACTTTGATCGACAACGCCAAGTTGATTTTGAATTCTCCCAACGCCACTAAATGCCCAGGGCAAGCAAGCCAGCCAGTCCAACCACCAGACCATTCCACGGAGATCCCCGCCCCTATTTTCCGCCATGACCAGCCAGCCGTGTTTGCATGATCCCCTTACAGTACATATTACATCACGGCGGAGAGAGAGAAATGTTGTCGTACACAATACAGCTTCGATATGCCACCACGTCACATCAAGTCACCCGCCACTCCCGCCAGAAGGGCATGGATAACCAGACTGACAGTCCACAGGCCAACGCGTTTAAAGCGCCGGACACGGCTTTGTTGGTCCTCGACGTTTCTCGCAAAAGCCGAGTATACCTCAGCACCAGTGTCATCCATTAGACCGCAGTCCCAGACGGTCCACGAGCCGTTGAAGTCGGTAAGCCGCTTCACGACGCGGCAGGTAATTGGGATATATGTACGTTTGGCATTGATATAGGCGACGATGGGGCGGACAAGAGCCTGGTTCACATAGCTGATATGTGGATTGTTGAACAGCGGAACAGCGGCCCGGACATCATTCAAGTGAATGCGCATGTCCATGACCAGATAAGAAGGGGAAGCTTCCATTCCTGGCGAGGTGAATGATCCCGAAGCACCAATGCTATCTTCGTCAGAAGGCAGTGAAGGTGCCAAGTCTTCTGAAAGCGCTGGCATGTTACCACCTTCGATTGATTGTGGCGCAGAGTTGTGAATAAGGGCGTTTTCCTGCTCCCAGCTTCGAGCATTGTTGTTGTCCAGTATTCGGAGATAGCGGTTGCTTGTTACGGCCTCTTCCATTTTGTCGTAGAACTCAGCCACAACTTTGCCAATGCCCTCTTCAGCCTCGGCAGGGAACATGACGTCGGCCACAATATCTACGTTACCCTCGTATATCCACCCGAATGGCCCGTCAATCCCCCGGTTGAGGTGGTCAATCTTCAGACCGTCTATCCGTAACCTGGAGAATTTCTTCCAAGCGGATGGCGTCCCGAACTGGTCAGGTCGCGTGTCGTCTGCTGATGACACGCCGTGTATTTGACGTGGGTGGATGGTAAATAGTGACCCGTCAAAGGAGCCTGACATGTGGGATGCCGACAGAAAATCGTAGAAAAGCCATTGCTTCCGCAGCTGAGGAAGCTCGCACGAGAAAATCGAGACCGAAAAGGGGCGGAAATTACCTGGTTGGTGCACCGTCACCAGCAGGTCCTCCAACTTGAAGTAATCTAGTTCGAAATCGCCAGGACTATGCTCGTGCCTGAATGACAGTGGGTCTTCTGAGTCGGTCGACCATTCGACCGAAGTTCTATCGACAACTCCCCGCACGCCCTTCACTTCGACGTCCTTTAGCAGGCCCTTGCCGTTCCACCACTTGATAAATGACAGGGTAACGTTGACAGTATCGATAGTTAGGTCGAACTGGGTGTAGTTCCCATCGTCTTCCTCCTCTGCAGCAGCGGTAGCGGCAGCTTCTTGTTCCGCATATTTAGTGACACTTATCTCCGCTGCCGCTTCTTGCTCCGCTTGGCGGGCAGCAGCGGCCTCTGCGGCAGCGTTGGATGATCCCTTCTTTACTGAAGATCTGAGCTGGCCCGGCCTCCGGGAGACAAACACATTTCGGAGCGTGATCACGCCATCTCCCCATTTCGGGACAATAGCCGATTCAAAGACAACAGTAAGGCCGGCCGACTGTGTCAGGTAATCACCAATCCACTTCGCCAGCGTTTCTAAGGAATTCTGTCAGCTGAAGCGAGGTACACCGCCTACAAATATGACCTACCTTGTGCAAAGACCGTGTTTATAGTCAAAATTACGAGTGAGAAGAAGGTCGTTGTGCCAACCAAGATCCAGACAAGGTGGCCGAACAGAAACCATGAGACAAAAGCTCCCCACTCGTCTGCATTCCATGGCCGCATGCTCCGGATGGAAAACCACTTGAAGCGAACTTTCTGGCGTTCCCAAAATCCATTGGCGGCATCTAGAAGCTCCTGTTTGGTCGGCCTGTGGGGCATCTTGGGGAGATGCAGATATTTGGACATTGAGTTTGCGAGGGATTCGAGCTCGGAAGGGTGCAACTCTGTAGTCTGCCCGGGCTGATCGGGCAGGCTGGGATTGTTGGCAGGGCTCGGCTTCTCTTCCGTATGGGTCTCACCCGAGTTTTTCGAGGGTGTTGGCAGTTTCCCATTGTCGTTGTTCCCTCCCCCCACATTCGAACTACTGGCCCGCTTGCCAGCAGCTTGAATACCGCCGGTGGAGGTCCTCCGAAGGCCAACGATCCAGGCTTGTCGAGCTAGATAGCTCAGCTTGGCTCTTTGCACGGCATTCCCCGAGAGTGCTGAGTCGGCGACGGCGGAGCATGTAGTCATAACGGTGCTGGTAGAGGACGGGCCGGAGCTGAGCCCGATCAGGAGGAGGCCCCCTGAGGTGCAACTTTTCCGAACATTATTAGCGGATATCCGCGGTTGGTATGTTCGACTGAACCATCGTGTAGAATTCGCGTTGTGGGTTTTCCACGGCGCATGGCTGAGTCCCAGGCCGGAAAGGGGAGGCTGGCGTCCTGGCAATTTCGATGCGAGGTTGTTCGCGGAGTCTCGGATCGCAGCCCAGAACTGGCGACCCAGCTGCGACGATGTGGCGCTAGTAGACATTGTTGAACGGCATACCGAACCACTAGAGCCGAGCGGCAGCACCAGTACAAGTCGAGATCATGCTGTGCGCTGTTGTGACTTGGACGGCAGAGCTCGAGGGTTCGGGGGAAGCAATGCAAGAAACCTTGCTCAAGCAAGGTCTTCTTCCGTCATGACGCTAAGGACGCGGCTGCTGGCGATTGCCAAGGGGCATTGGCGAAGAGTGGGGCGACTTATCGGGCCAATTGATACGCATCAGATAACGGCATTGGGCTCCACGATTTTTAGGAAATTTCGAACCCCCACCAACGAAATAGTGAGGGAAGACCATTATTCGCAAGCTCGAAGATTGTTAAAACCCTGACGGTACTCATTTCAGACGCCATTTGAGGCCCCGATCTTACAAAAATCGGAGACACTTCCAGCGACCTTGAACTCCCACTCGGCAGAATGCCAGCCCCAACAGCACTTCGGACGCCGACTGCGGCTCCTGAGGCGGTCCCCCTCCCCGCTCCCGCGCAAGACGAGGATTTCGTCATCGATGTCGAGCAGAGCGAGTTCACAAACCCTAGCGGCCCCGAGCAGCTCCAGGCAGACCCCGAAGATACAGATATGGCTATTGATGAGGAGGGGAGGCCCAAGTTTGCGCCGGCCAAGGATGTGGTGCGTTGACCCGGGACCGTTGTCCTTCAAGCATCTGGGCCGTGGGCTTTGGCTGACCTGACCATTGCCTAAGGACCCTGTTCGCCGCGTAGAGACAAGGAAGATCCCAATCCCTCCAAATCGCATGTCTGCGCTCAAGAATAACTGGACCAAGGTGTGTTTCATGTGGTGTGAGTGCGATTGTGTAGCTACCGCTGACTTGCTGTAGATGTACGAGCCACATATCGAACGACAAGCTGATTTAAGCTGACACCAATCTCCATTAGCTACCCCCCTTTGGTCGATCACTGCAAGTTACAAGTCCGAATGAACGTCAAGGATAAGAGAGTAGAACTACGATCAAGCAAGTTCACACAAAGCAATGAAGCCCTTCAGATGGGAGCCGATTTCGTCTCTGCATTCGCGATGGGCTTCGATATCGACGATGCGATCGCCCTCCTACGTCTTGATTCTCTCTATATTCAGTCATTTGACATCAAAGATGTGAAACAAACACTGAGTGCGTGCTACTTGATGCTTCTCGTTCGACAATTCACTCACATGGTACAGATGGAGATGCACTGGCTCGCGCCATTGGACGAATTGCTGGAAAAGACGGCGTATGTTCTGGATATTTTGGGCATGCAAACCCAGGTTGCTAACCGAAGCGCAGAAAACCAAATTTGCTATCGAGAACGGTAAGTGGTGCTGGCATGGTGGTGCATATATCAGCTAACTCTTCTAGCTACAAAAACCCGTATTGTCCTCGCTGGCTCAAGGATTCACATTCTTGGAGCCTTTGAGAACATTGGTATGGCGCGAGAGAGGTAAGTTTAGCTATTAACCGCTGCTTTATTATCGTCAGTGCTGACTATCCCTGTAGTGTTGTGTCGCTTGTCCTTGGCGCACAACCTGGGAAGGTTTACAACAACCTCAGGATAATCTCGTCAAGATTGAAGGAAAGGGTCTGAGCAAGCATGTCATTTCGCATTGATCTGGTAAAAGTTGGCTTGCTGGATCCGGGAAAAGGCGTTTAGGCGTTTTGTTCATCAAGGCGTTTCGGCTAGCGACGAAACTGTCGCACTAGAGAGCGGCATCCTAGGCATAACACAATCATATAGCTTAGTTGTGCTCATTCACTAACCGCGGTAACTGCAGGCTCTATTTTATGAGCGTCATGTTACGGTGCTACGTTGCGTGAGCAACGGTGGATCAGTTCGTATCTAGAAAAGCATGAAATTCTTGACTGGTGCCATGTCAAAGTCAAGGGGGTATACTGTTCATCATCAAGTCCATCATGGCATCATCTCTGCGCCAACCACTGGTCGTTTGCATGAGGTCCGCATTGCCTCTTAACTCTCTATCCCTGAAAGACCGGCCAGAGCTCGGACAACCCCCGTTCCCACAGAGAGAAAAAAGTTACCTGATGTGGACCTCGAGCTGGTTGATCTCATCGGGATCAATGTCGGCATTCCCTAGGAGTGAATAGTTGTCGAGTTCCTCTCCATCGAGGTAGATGGACACCCTTGATTGGTCGGCGATGCCGCGGTGCTTGCAGAATTCATCGATGAGCAAGCTGATGGGGTGCTCTGCTTTTCCGGTAGTGGTCAGAGGTTCGAGGTTTTTGGCCTTGAGCACTATCTTGATACCCTTCTTTTTCTTCTCAGGGGCTGGCGTAGGCTCAAGCTCATCAGCCAGCCTGTCATCCTCTTCGTCTAAGAGTCCAAGAGCGCGTGCGCGTTGTAGCTCCTTATCGTGAAGGTATTTGGTGAAGGCTTCCTCTGTCCACACCTCGAGGTGCAGGCTGCCCCTGTTGTAACCTTCCCCAATGTTTCCTTTGATGCGCCCTTGCCCGTCTAATTGCACTCCAAGGGACGCGACTGTACTGTGACTATAGACCTTGTTGCCCTTCCAGGTGAGAAATAAGGTGTCCTCGATACCGTCAGGGAGCTCTATCCCTTCCTGGTTCCGTTGTTGCGCGACCCATGTGTCGAGAACGAGCTTCATATTCTGTCCCATCTTACGTTTGAACATGACGGGCTTTGTATCAGGCATTCGTGACGTGATTAGCACCTTAACTACCGCGTCTAGATTCTGGCATTCAGACTCCCGTGCCTTGACAAGCCACTCGTTCAACTCATCAGGGATGATGTTGGACGGCTTCTCGTCTAATTCCTCCAAGTCATCCCCATCATCGTCGATAATATTGGGCTTGGTCTCGACGACGTCGCTATCATCGCTACTCAGCAACCGTGAGGGCGAAATGTCCCTTTGTAGTCGAGATTGACGAGTATGACGACGGTCCAACGCGAGCGGGTTAGGCTTTCTAGCACTCGGTGGCTGTGGGAAAAAATCGTCGTCGTCATTAGACGAGGCGGTTGAGCTGCAAGATGGCGCGGGGAAGGGCCTCTTGTTCATGGTCGTAACTTTGGCGGTGCGTAAGATCTCTTTGCCCTTTCCTTTGACATCCATCACCAGATCATCATCCGAAGAATCCGATGGCACCAACTGCGTTTTCATCGGAAGACTCTCTGATTTCATTGTAGAAATCGGCAGGCTACACCACGTTAACCGTGGTTAGCGCGGTTCCGGACCAAGCCTTTAGTAGTGTTCGTCCTAACATACCTTCGTGATCCGCTCCTCTCGCCATCCAGTGATGTTTTTCTGCGCTTGCGGCCGTGTCCGTCTGGTGTAGCCGGCCTTTGGGCTTCTTCTTCCATCTCTTTGATGACCCTAGGGAACACCTTCTTGGATTGTCGGAAGAAGTCAAGGTCGTTCTCGTCGTCGCCATCACTAGTGTCCCGAACTGGGGACTTGCGAGTCACCGTACGCCTGAATGGGAGACTTCGTTTCTTCTTTGGTGGTTCGATACCAGACCCCGCTGTCTTCATCGAAGCCATGGCGGGCTGGTTGTGTGGGATTTGGGGAACTTGAGGGTTCGCAAGAAGGGTAGGACTTCGGACGGCAGGCGTGAATGCTGACTGGGGGAAAGAGTGTGAGCTTCGAGATAAATCGTCCCACGGCGAGTCGGAAGTTTCCGAGTTCGACCTGCAGAATGTGCGTTCTCGTGGCGCACTTCGTTCAGCTTGTGAGAGGCTACTCGCGGGGGCAGCTTGCGATGAACCAACCGCGGTATCTTGTATGGTACAGGGGTCTGGTTCTGCATCGAAATCGCCTCCCGATGTGGTTAGACCGAAATAAAGTCACTCGCGAAGGTTGCCAAGCAGCAGCAAAGAACCAACGTGATATGGAGGATAGAGATGTCTGGTGAATACGCACGCCGAGCATTTGTGAGGGGCTCGTGTCACGATGTGGAATCAATTAAGGGTGGTTCCCTGTTTGTGGGTTCGCTTGTTCGGGGGTTGCGCTCAACCAGAACCTAGTTCCTTGCAGGGTTAACTAACGCGATCTAATAGCAGGGGTGGCAAACGCGTATCAGGTACGAAGTACGCTGGAACACTACAGAAAATACAAATTATATCTGGTTTCAGTCTTGGTGGGTAAATTCGTCAGGCTTGAAACAATGAAATGTCTGCAAGCGACATAGTGTTCCTGAGCAGAAATACCGGCGTTAATTCTGATTGCTCTCTCGTAGGTCGTTGTTGGCTTGCACCTATAATTTTCGAGGTGGATCAGCCGAGGTACAGGCCGGTTTGGGACGAGCCACCTCCCCAGTACTACCATCACGAGTTCACTCCGGGGTGAGCGGCCTCGAACGCCGGTCGAGGGAGGAACAGGAACCTGTCAACCTCGGCGTTGGTTTTCCATGCAGTGATTATTAACTTGAAGCCTTCCATCCTACTACCCTAATAGGTCACTACCAACCGCTTCGCAATTCTGTTTCTCCCCTAATATTGCTTTTCCGTCGCCACGTCTTGTCGGTAAGCTTCTTTCTGTTGTATCTGGCATCATGGCAGTTCCCAGGTCCGAGTACCTCAGCAACGCATGGGCGGATGGCATATTCGGTGCGCACAATGGATTTCCCGTGACCCCGGACGGCGAAGCTAACATTTAGTTACAGCCAACCGGGTACTCTTCATCACCGGCGGAGCCGGTTCAATCGGGAGTGCTCAGACCCGTGCGCTGGTTCATCTCGGGGCCGATGCATGCATCATCGGCCGCAATGTGGAAAAGACCGAGGCCGCCGCGAGGGAGATCGCCAAGGTGCGATCCGGAGCCCGCGTACTAGGCATCGGCGGTGTAGATGTCCGAAACGTGAGTCCCGCATGCCGCAATGTGTAAGGCGCATACACAGCTAATTGACCTGTTGCCTAGTTCGAAAGCCTAAAGGCTGCCGCAGATAGATGCGTCAAGGAACTCGGGGCTATCGACTTTGTCGTGTAAGATCCCCCCACCCCCTTCGCATCTCGGGGCATCGTATTTTCTGACATCGTCGTCATTAGCGCCGGCGCAGCGGGTAACTTCATCGCGCCCATATCAGGACTCAGCCCCAACGCCTTCAAGACGGTCATTGAAATCGATACCATCGGTACTTTCAACACAATCAAGGCAACGATGCCGTACCTGATCGAATCCGCAGCACGAAACCCCAACCCAAACCCATCAGGGCTGACAGGGGGGCGGTTCCTCTCCGTGTCGGCAACCTTCCACTTCACAGGCATGCCGCTGCAAAGCCACGTCTCGGCCGCCAAGGCTGCCATCGACTCGCTGATGGGCAGCGTGGCGATCGAGTATGGCCCCTACGGCGTCACGGCCAACTGCATCGCTCCTGGTGCGATTGCAGGGACCGAGGGCATGGAGCGCCTCGCTAGCAGCCAGCACACGCGCGACGAGCACACGCGAGGCATTCCGTCAGGCCGCTGGGGAACAGTGCGTGACATTGCCGACGCTACTGTTTATGTTTTCAGCGATGCCGGCAACTATGTCAACGGAACCAATCTTGTTGTTGACGGCGCGGGCTGGAGACGGCAGGGTGGCTTGCAAGTTGGTCTAGACGAGGGCATGACCTACCCCAACTTCCTACTTACGGGGAAAATCAGCAAGAACCTGAAAGATGGGAGGAAGAAGCCAGCCAAACTCTAGTTACATCCTATTTAGGTAGGTGGTATAGATTATTGTCTAGTGGAGCAAGTTGCAGATTCAAGGTATGGGCTAGGTCATATCACATTATGCTGAGGATGAACTCGACAGCTAATTGCTATTGACGTTACTACGACTGGCTCAATGACCGAAAATACTGTACACCCCAAATACAAAACGGCCGCATTGAGCGTAACGTTTGGAGGGAGCCGTCGCAGAAACTCGCTGCAACAATGCTCAAACAAGACAGACAGATCGATTGAGAAACAAAGAAAAACGGCCAAAGAGAATGGTAAGCCAGCTCCTGCATTTACCTGACTCCGAACATGGCCAGAATGTCGTGGCGATAGGACCAACTTCGAAGCCGCTTGCCGTAGATATCTGTTCCGTAGTCAGCATTTCCAATCGCTGCGATTTGGTTACCGCCGTGTTGTATCAACTTACACAATGGAATAGTCAAGACGGAAGCGACAATCTGAACGGCACCGAGAGCGTTGAAGATGGGCTCTGCTCTGCTCCGGTTCTGGGTGAGCCAGTCGAAAGCCTTGAGTGTGAGACCGAAGCTGAAGAGGTTCTTGAAAATTATCATGCACGTGAAGCCTTCAATGGCCAAGTCACCTAGCATCTATGTCAGCAAACAGCTGCGAAAGCCTCCAAACGGCGCAACTCACGGTATGCATCCACAATGTAAAGGGAACTTGCGACGGCACCAATGACCATACCGGCGACTTCAAGGGCGAAAAAAGTCAGAGGGACCGGATAAGGGTACTTGCTGAACCGCAAGCCGTCAATTGTGATACCCCATCCAAAGAGACCAGCGCAGCCAAAGATCATCTGCGGAATGACGAGGATGAGGCGGAACTCAGGCTCGTAAATACCGCCGTTTAGTTTGGTCATGAACTTAGCGCTCCAATCCGATAGTAGACCCGCAATGACGAAGCCGATGAGGGCGCCGATGAAAGCAGCCGTATAGGCGTAACCAGTTCTGACCTCATCCCACCAAAGAGGTGTCGACAGGAAGAACTGGGCCATGATGACGCCGATGAACACGGTCCACCCGATCAGCAATCCCTGAATAAGGCAGGCCCACAGGAAAGCTGGCTGGAGGAAGAGGGGCAACGGCCGCAACAAAAGTTTCCAGTAGCTCTCGTCTGTTTTGCGGCCGTTAAAGAGCGCCAGGGATTGAACGAACGACACCTTCGCCGGGATGGGAGGATGGACCTTCTCGGCATCAGCGTGTCCATTGACACCATTCGAACCCGGTCCGTTGGCCTCTTGGGTGGGTGTGCCGGCTGGCTTCGGTCCGGTGGGATTATCCGTTGCCAGGAGGTCCAAGTTCAGCGACGCATCACGTCGATACGCAGTCTCGGGACAGAAGAAGATGATGGCAGGCAGGCAGAGAGCGCAGAAGATGGCGACCAGGTAAAATGTCCACCACCAATAGATCTCGTGCGTGATCTTGCCAACAAGAATGGGTGTGAAGAAAGCACCGCCAAAGACAGCCAAGTTGGTGAAAGCCATGCGAATTCCACGTTGCTATCAGGAGGTTAGAATGTTCCCACCAACACCAAATCCCAGCGGAGCACTTACATGCACGCAGTACAAGTCACCAACGGCCGCGTTCACCAGAGACTCAAATGGCGCAGTCGCTACACCCTGGAAAATTCGAGACCAGAGGAAACTCTCATAGTTCTTTCCAGATCCACCACCCCATGCACTCGTTACCGCCAAGAGTACCGTTCCCAACACGAAGAGATGTCGCTTGCCCCAGATACGGCCTGTGGGAACGAAGAAGAAACCAGCGACGCCAACACCGAGCAAAAACCATCCCGTCAACTCAGCGATATCGGTAAAGGGGCGCCTGAACCATATCGACAACGTGATAGTGTTAGCAGCAAGGATCGGGCCCAAGGCAGTGGCGAAAATGGCTGTCATGGACAGGATGAAGGTGATCAAGTCCCTCTTCCATAGCGCCCAGTTCAGGGGATCGTTTGGGTCGTCGGAGGGTTGAGGGACGAGGATGATGGGCACTGGGCCACTCGTGTCGCATTTGAGGTACTGGACGCCGTCGGCGGCATACTGTGGCCTCTCGGGATCATCAAAGTACCGCGTCGTGCCTGTGGTCGCGATTGTTAGCAGGCTCACACGCTGTCGTAGTGACCGATTTCCTGCGGGGCGCATACCAGGGACATGGTCCATCGACCGGTCTTCGAGGATTCCCAGACCCATCGCGACGAATGCACTTCGGTCGTAACAGGCAGAGGACAAAGACTGGCGGGGGGAAGGTGAGTTTACGACGGTGGTATCAGCATGTTAGGAGTCCATGGGCTAAGATGGCACGAAGGAACCAAAAAGACAAGAGATTGTCGAATGGCTGCCCCTTGGCAATTGTAACCCGCCCTCAGAATGAGAGAGAATGAGAGCATCCGAGCTCGGGCCAATGACCACCTGCCGACCGCACCTGGCCTCGGAGCTTGGCACCAGCTGCGAGACACAACAACTGGACGAGGGGCGCCACGCAATCTCCAGACCGCAACGGCTATCCAACCCTGAGAGTTCTTCCAGGAATAGAGCCCTCAGCGACAATCTCAGCGTGCCGGATCTCGATTGCTACTCGCGGTCTCATATCCGAAGTTGCCTCCCTACAATCTCGACACGCACGTGTATCCTCACGTTGAGACGCTGTCTAATGCCGATTGTCCAGGCGCCAGAAATTGCCGGGAGTGTGTGTCCCAGACAATACAACATGAGCGCATGAAATATTGATACACAGGCTCCCCTCCAGCGGCACAACAGCACTCACCTGCCTCTCCACGGGACAATGCGGGGGCAGAGACCAAACTTTCCGTCCACGAAGCATGGTTGGACGAAGCTGGATTAAAAGCCAAGCAGCGAATATTCCTTCCGGCTCACCACTTGGATTTGTCTATAGCGGTATGTTGCGTGTCGTTGTGTAGGCTTCGAGAAAGGTCGGTCCCTTCAAATCCGCTCCCATGTTGGCAATCGGTTCCGCCAGCGAATCCGATGTTGCCACTCCACTTCCGAGCGTTCACTTGCCCAGAATTGCGATGGGACGGTTCAACATCGGGCTGGACATAGACAAAATGCACACGGATGGCTCGTCCCGTTTTCTCCACAGTCTCTTGATCGGCAAGACGTCATGGGCTCGGAACGGATATATTGAGTCTATGTCATGGATGGGATGCCGATTGCGCGGTACAGCAAGCTGAAGAAAGAGGCTCAGGCCACACTCACACTCGTCCACTCATTGCTGTTCCCGCACAACCTTGGATGGTTGCAGTGCATTGTGCCCCTGCGATCAACGGGCTGCAAGCAGCGTTGACGAGAAGTGTCTCACTCGCCCAGATCTCGCCAAGCTTGGTGATGATTGGGCACCCCGGTCGTTGTCGCCCAGCCCACCTTGCAAATGGGGCCCCCCAATTGGCCCGTCATGCCTGCTCCCGTGTTCCCTGGGGAGACAGCCAGGGACTCAGGGAGTCAGGGGGCTTGACTTTTGGCCGTATTTAACGGCAATGGGCAGCTGCCCGCCCGCCAGCTTCCACCCGTTGCTATTTCTTCAATCATCCATTGACTCGCACCTCAAGCCCCTCCTCATCGACGCGTCTGCCCTTTTGCTCAATAAACGCTTTGCAGCCATGAAGACCTTCTCCATTCTTGCTTCCCTAGCGCTCGCCACCATCGCCGTCGCGCAGGCACCCGCGCTCCCAACCTGCGCTGTAAGCTTTTCTTAGCCCATAACGTCATGACAGAAAACGTGAGCAGCGTCAAGATTGACACTAGCGACTCGATCATAGACAGAATGCGCGAACCCCTACCTCCTGAACGGCGTCGGCAACTGCGGTACCGAGCCTAAGTGCATCTGCGCCAACAAGGAATTCATCGACGGCATCTCATGCTGCTTGCTCGAGAAGTGCCCTGTCGGCGAGCAGTCTGCTGCCGTTAACTTCGCCTCGCAGGTATGTTTTGATGTGTTTGATGCCGAGCAGCAGCCGTGTCTAGTTGCAATCTCGTTCGTATCTTCCATTCTGACGATAATCTTGCTGCACAAAGTTCTGCGCCGGTGTCGGCGTCACTGGTCTCCCCACGAGTGTGGCCTGCGCAACCAAGGCCGCCACCAACACCGCTGCTACTACCGCCGCTTCCACGACTGGCGGCGCCAGCCAGACCCGTGCCTCAGGCAACTACGGCCCACGACAGACGGCCGCGGCCGGCCTCGGTGCCATTGGCGGTCTCGTTGCCGCGGTTGCGCTTCTCTAAATACTTCAATGTTCTAAGACCTTGCATTCCTCGCCGAACTGTCGTGATAATAAAACACGGATGATAGGGAAACCCGATTCTGTTTTTGCTCCCAAAGGTACAGGAAATATTTGAACACCTGCGGGATTCCGTCTGCTGTCCTATCTTTTCTGAGTGGGTGACTGAAAAGTTGCAGAACGGATTGGGCAATCCTGCAGATGTCATGCTGTCGTTGCCGTTCCCGGTGTGCCTCACGGTCGGTTATATGATATGTTCTTTCGTTGGAAAAATCGCGAGTACCAAAATCTTCAGATAATAAACACCCCTTGTACCTAATGAGTTTGCCGACCTACCTAGGTACTTTGGCTACCTACCTACTTATACCATCCTTTTGACAAGATTGAATTGTTGACAGGAAAAGCATGATGAGAGCTTTCCAATATACGGCATCAAAGTCAGAATTGGATATGGTTTCCACTAGTTAATCAGCACAAGTGGCTTTGGCGTGTTGAACCGGCACACCGGAAACGTTTGACGGCTGCCGTTGAAGGCTTATGACGCCGCTGCTCTACCTTAGGTACTTATGCTAGAGTTTATTCTAGCGTAAAGGCCGTTGAGCAACTACATAGGTCGCTTTTATTCCTACCTCGTCCGTACTCTGCTCTACAACAATGACCCCGAGAAACCTTGTATCACCACCGGCTGGATGCATGCACCCTTTCCCTGTCACCACGCCGATCCGGCCGGATGGTCGAGTATTTCCATGTGTGTGTAGTACAAGCAGTTCCGTCAGGACTCAGTAGTAGGTACCATTCATGACAGACCTGATGAGAAACAGGGGTATATTCACAACGCTACCAAACACCTCAACTCCATCAATCCCAGCCGCCCAATCTCCCAGCCTTGTACCTCATACCGGATATATATCTATCAACACACGATACGGTACCATTTCATCATTCCCTTTCACGTCAGGACCGGCCCTGAATCTTGCGTATGACCACCCGGTCCCCATTTAACTCCCAGCCAACACCATATTGGTCCCTCAGCTCCGGCCAGGAACATAGCGTCTGCGCCTCCAGAAAATCCAAGCCAACTGACAGGTATGATCTCCCAAATGCCTTAAGCAGGTGATCACGCAGCTGCGGCTCCGCCGTGGCCATCAGACTCGCCCGATGAGCATCCACGCTACGGCGCACCCGGTTCCACAGAACCCAATCGTCTGTAACCAGGGCGCGGAGCGCCCCATCAATCTTTGCATCGCGCAAACGGTAGCGATTACGTAAAGCATACGCTTCAGCAAGATCTGCTCGTCGGCACGCCGCATCGAGAACCAAGTATCCGACTACCTCGGCGAGTTCGACGCTCGTGAGGCTGTGCGCGGGGTGCAGGACGCGGAGGAGGTATAGTAGGGCTGGGTGGTAGGTCTCGTGTGCCGCTGTGAGGACGCCAAGTCGGATGGCAAAGAGGTAGACCTGTATGGCGAAGTCATCGCGACGCTTTGATGCTACGATACCCTCGCGCAGCTTGCGCAGCGCGCTGAGAATTTGGCCTAGGTCTGCTGCCTGCTGGCGGTTTTTTTTCTCTGGCAGCGCCCCACCGAGGTGTGGTGGTGTTGTCGTCGTCGTCGTGGTTGATATCTTGGTGGTCGGGAGCATATATAATGCTGATTGGACTGCCACAGGGGCTTTGGTGGTCTGGTTTTCTGTTTGCGAAGAGATAGCTAGACGGGAAAACTGCTTCTGGAGCTCGTCTCGATCACCGGCGTCGGTGCAAAAGGCAAGATACCGTTCGGCAATCCTAGAATAGTAGCTCTCTTGAACCTTTGGCGAAAGGAGCCTATATTTTCGGTGCGCGCAAGGGTTAGTACAGGCTTCTGCTGTTGTTTTTTTTTTCCTTTTTGTTTTCATCCCAGCTTCCATTCCCAGTCTTTAATGAACTCCCCCACATCATAAACAAGGAAGGACAAACTTCTTCTCTCCCTTGGAAGGTAGGCCATATTCCGCAAGCGGGTCAACCTCGACTGGCTTGAGCCGTGATAGGTGTCCCGATGGCGTTCTTCCAGTCTTTCGTTGCATGGGGGATATCTGGATTTCTGAAGGGCGTTTTGTGTTTTGGTCGCCGTTGAAAGGTCCCTAGGTACGGATAGGCAAAGGTTGTTTGTTGTTGTGTCACCTGCGGGGAGCTGTGCGTGCGGGGTGTTAGCCGGATCAATCTTGGGGGGCTACTGCTCGTGGGTCTCCTGCAGGTCAAGGTCCCGCCCCCATCCCTGTCTGTGGCATGCCTCTTGTCGTTGCTGGAGATTTCACGTGTTTCATCGATAATGCAACTCGCGCGCTAGTTGCATGGGTAATGTCGTCATGTCTTTATCGGGCTCGTTGAGGTTATCTGCATTTCTACCAAGCACATGCCGACCTTAACTCCTGTGGCGCTCGGGCCGGTGATAAAAAGAGCCAAGACCCTGTTGCGACGGCCTGCCATTTGGAGAGTTCCAACTACCTAACGGGAACTAATACCCAAAGGCCGACACGGCGGGCACTAGCACGCGGGGTAGCCAGGGTTTATGGATTTGGTTGACGCTGGGGGACGCTCTTGGAACCTCGGCTCGACTTGCAAGCATTTTTTGTATAGAACTAGGGGTTGATGATAGAGGCTTGGACCGGATGAACTCGCTCAATCACTCACTCGAAAACCAAACATCATGGCCGACAGGATAAGGCAGATTGCCAGCCAGCTCAACTACCCCAAGGGCCTGTTAGTCGGGCAGGTTGCCATCATCACGGGATCCGGCCAGGGCATCGGCGCCGAGTGCGCACGACTGTTCGCCAACGAAGACGCCTGGGTCGTAGTCTCCGACATTGATAGTGCAAAGGCCCGCCATGCCGCCGATACGATCAACGCTAGCGGCGGCAAGGCCCTGGCTGTCCCCGGCGACCTTCTCAAGGACGATGACCTCAAGGAGCTTGTCCACAAAGCCGCCGAGTTTGGCAATGGCAAGATCCACATTATTGTCAACAATGCAGGCTTTACCTTTGACGGTGTCATTCACAAGGTGAGCAGAGCTGAGCAGACATTTTTACTCCATCCTGTCCTGTCCCCTGGGGGAGGGGAACGAAAGGAAATGAAGCCGCCGTGCTGGTTGCTGGCCTTGCCATTGACAATTTCTTTTACAAATAGATGACAGATAAACAATGGGACCTTATGCTTAACCTCCATGGCACTGTGCCTTTCAAGCTTGTGCGCGAGGCAAGTCCGTATTTCCGCGTCTAGGATGGGTAACCGCGCAATATCATCAACATCTCATCCACTTCGGGCCTGCATGGCAACGCTGGTCAGATCAACTACGCCATGGCCAAGGCTGGCGTCGTCGGCATGACCAAGACCATTGCTAAGGAATGGGGCCTGGCCTTTGGCGTGAGGGCCAACACGATTGCTTTTGGTCATATCGAAACCCGTCTGACGGCTAGCAAGGAGGCCGGCGCCTTTGTTGAGGTTGGCGGACAAAAGATCGCTCTCGGCATCCCGGACAAACAGAAGAAAGCCGGGGGCCCCTTCCCGTTTTTGGACATTCCACTCCGAAGACCCGGGACTGCCACCGAGGCTGCCAGCGCGGTGTTAGCTATCGCCTCACCGCTGAGCTCTTATATCACCGGGCAAACAATTAGCGTGACAGGCGGAAGGAACATGTAATCTATTCCGAGAGAAAAAAGACGCCATGCAATTAGAAAACTCTAGGTAGATCCGAGCTTGTAATTCATACACCCCCCCATCCATCCATTCATCCATTCGCCCACCCTGCGCCATTATTTCTGTTTTATCTCCCGATTACCTCTTATGTTGTCCACCACAACTGCAGCACCCCCTTTGCATATTCGACAATCTCCTCTCCGCCCAGCTTGCTATCTCCATAGACCCGATCAACGAACGAAATGGGCACCTCGCCAATTGAGAAGCCCTTCGCCTTGGCTGTCACTGCTAGCGCCATCTGCATTGTGAACCCACGCGCCTCGGTGCTCTCAAAAAGCTTCTCCAATACGCTGCGCTTGTACAACCGGAAGCTCCCCGTCAGATCGCTGACGCCAGGGCGCAGCACTGTATCGGCAAAGATGTTGGCGCCCTTGCTGGTGAGCTTACGTTTGAGATCCCAACCATAGACACCGCCGTCGCCGGCGTAGCGCGTGCCCGTGACAATGTCGTAATCGCTGGCGCGCTGCTTGGCGATCATTTGCGGGATGAATTTGGGATGGTGGCTGAAGTCGGCGTCCATGATGATAATATGGTCGCCCCGCGCAAACTGTAGGCCGTGTACGTACGCGGAGCCTAGACCGAGTTTCCCCGTGCGTGTTTGGAGCTGCACGTGCGGTGCGTAGGCTTTGACGAGCTGCTTTGCGACATCTTGCGTGCCGTCGGGGGAGCCATCGTCGACAATGACGAGTTCCCAGTCCAGTTTTCTGTGTGGTGCAGAAGAAAGAGGAGGTTAGCTGGGCTTATGGAACATGGGCAAGACTGTAAACGGGGACAGCATCGGCGATTTGCGGGGCAGAATGTCCTGAGTCAAAAAATGAAAGGGGCGTTGGCATACTCCTGGGTGAAGGTGCGATTGAGCAACCAGGTGATGATGGGCAAGTTTTGGCGCTCGTTGAATGTCGGCAGAATAACCGAGTAAACGTTCTTCGCGGGCGTCTTTGGCTTTGCTGGCGCCATTTCGGGTTATATATGTGGCAATTGGGGATTTAGGAGAGGTCTAAAATGAGTGTCGTGAGAAAACGCGTTCAGGTAACGAGTGCAAGGTGTCGCGTCGAACCTAGCGGTCACGGGAAATTCATTAAAGTTTTTAGGAGACTTGGGAGGCTCAAAAGTGTCCTCTGCGCAACCAACTAAGACTAACTGTTATAGGCATGGACGTGCGTCGTACCGGTATCGATTAAGTTATTATTAGTGACCAGCTACGGAGGTGCCTTTCAAAAGTTTTGCGCAATGCCAAGCCAGCCACCCTCGTTATTTACATACAACCCTGGCTATTTCCCCCCCTAGCTCCTTATTCGTTTCCGGCCCTCTCGATACTCGTTACCTCCTTCGCAGCGTATTACCTCCTGTATATGCTTAATAATCCTTTCAATCCAGGCCTGAATACGCTCTTGAGTGAGCTTTTCGTTCCAGCACTGCTCCCATACTCGAATAGCCTCAGCCCTGCTCTTTGGGGCTCCCTTTTTAGTTATTTCTCTCTTCATCCAGAACCAATAAGGCTCTATCATATTAAGATCAGGGGAATTACCTGGCCAAAGGAGTCGGCGTACCTAATGGATATCGTATATACGCTGTTGAGCGTAATAAACGTGTGGACCAGCCTTATCCTCCTAAACAAGCGTATTCAACCCACAGCTTTTGGCGAAAGGAATAAGCTTTGGTATTAAGATCTTAGTTTAATAGCGATACCAGTCGATTCCTCCTTTCGATTCTCGTACGAGTTTGCCGTTCGTTTTATTCCATCGCCATTGTGGTTTTTTGCCTCGTTTTGTAACCAAACCAAGCCTTCCCATTAACGTATTCAACTCCCACTCACTACGCATTATCGGCTTTAGCTCTTTATTCCATTCCTCAAGATCCTTCTCAGCTTGCTCCTTTTTAGCCTTTGTTTCCGGAAGCTAACAATAGCAAGGCCCCTTTTGATCGTATAAAAAATAACCCCAAAATATAAACTCTAAATATCCTTTCCACCGTTCACGAATATAACTTTTAAGAAAACGCTTATCAGCTTTCCTCCAAATACGATATCCTCCTCAGCGATAAAGTAATACAACAAAAGTTTCATCAGACCAAATAACACATTTCCAGTCCTCTAAAGTCCAATCTTTATAATCAAGACACTACTTCAGTCGTTCCTCCTTCATCTTCTTCGTCAATCCAGGCTTCCTCATTAGTTTTATTTTATTAAACCCTACTGATTTAAGGATCCTCCAGATCGTAATAGCTGAGATGTCGAGGCCCTCGGCACTAAGCTCACCGGCTAAATCAGCACAGGATTTCTCTCGGCCGTATCGATCTTTGCGAACCTTAGCGATAACCTTTTCAGTATTTTCAGGAGTATGTTTTCGTAAGCGGCCAGAACGGGGAGCATCTTCGACCCATTCGTCCTTAATGATCATAAGCCGTATATTCGGATCAAACCCACGCTCAATAGCCTTAGCGTATATTCGATTGACAGTACTAACGGAAACCCCGGTTTGTGCAAAGATATCAGCTGAAGAAAGGCCTA